>Ga0210377_10001222_pt1 | contig 23507 bp, 18 predicted proteins | sample PLM4_65_b1redo_FD_155480 | JGI IMG/M metagenome (GOLD analysis project Ga0210377, IMG submission 155480) | Groundwater sediment microbial communities from an aquifer in East River, Colorado, USA - PLM4_65_b1 redo | ecosystem: Environmental > Terrestrial > Soil > Riparian zone | place: USA: East...
GATCAAGGGCTTCCTCGACCAGTACGTCGTCGGCCAGGAGTCGGCGAAGAAGGTCCTCTCGGTGGCGGTGCACAACCACTACCGGCGCATCGAGAACCAGTCCGTGGTCGGCGACGTCGAGCTGCAGAAGTCGAACATCCTGCTGCTCGGGCCGACCGGCTGCGGCAAGACGCTGCTCGCGCAGACGCTCGCCAAGATCATCGACGTCCCGTTCACGATCGCGGACGCGACCACGCTCACCGAGGCGGGCTACGTCGGCGAGGACGTCGAGAACATCATCCTGAATCTGCTCCAGTCGGCGAACTACGACGTCGAGCGCGCGCAGCGCGGCATCGTGTACATCGACGAGATCGACAAGATCGCGCGCAAGAGCGAGAACCCGTCGATCACGCGCGACGTCTCCGGCGAGGGCGTCCAGCAGGCGCTGCTGAAGATCATCGAGGGCACGATCGCGAACGTCCCGCCGAAGGGCGGCCGCAAGCATCCGCAGCAGGAGTTCGTGCAGGTCGACACGACGAACATCCTGTTCATCTGCGGCGGCGCCTTCCACGGCATCGAGGACGTGATCGAGCGGCGCATCGGCGTGCAGGGCCTCGGCTTCGGCGCGGAGCTGAAGCGCAAGCAGCGCAAGATCGGCGAGCTCTTCCGCCACATCCAGACGGAGGACCTGCTGAAGTTCGGGATGATCCCCGAGTTCGTCGGCCGCCTGCCGGTGGTCGCGACGCTCGAGGAGCTCTCCGAAGAGGCGCTCTACAAGATCCTCACCGAGCCCAAGAACGCGCTGGTGAAGCAGTACCAGAAGCTGCTCGAGCTCGAGGGCGTGACGTTGCGCTTCACCGAGGGGGCGCTGCGCGCCGTCGCGCAGGAGGCGATCAAGCGCAAGTCGGGCGCCCGCGGGCTGCGCTCGATCCTCGAGAACATGATGCTCGAGATCATGTACGACATCCCATCGCGCGACGACATCTCCGAGGTCGTCATCAACGAAGAGGTCGTGCGCCACGGGGCGGAGCCCATGATGGTGTACGCCCCACAGGCCGAGAGCGCCTAGCGCTCGCAGACACGTAAGGAAACGGCCATGGCCTTCTTCAAGGGCGACGACGAAAAGGAAGGTGGCTCGAGCACGCCGTCCAAGACGGGCTTGGTGCCGCTTCTGCCGCTGCGCGACATCGTCGTGTTTCCGCACATGGTGGTGCCGCTCTTCGTCGGTCGCGAGAAGTCGGTGCGCGCGCTCGAGCGCGCGATGGCCGGCGACCGGACGCTGCTCCTGGCGGCGCAGAAGGACGCGAAGTCCGACGATCCCGGGCGCGAGGAGATCCACGAGCTCGGCACGCTGGGCTCGATCGTGCAGCTCGTGCGCCTGCCCGATGGCACGGTGAAGGTCCTGGTCGAGGGCAAGAAGCGCGCGCGCGTGCGCGACTGGGGCACCGGCGACGACTTCCTGGCCGTGAAGGTCGAGGTGGTCGAGGAGAGCGAGGAGGCCTCGGTCGAGACCGAAGCGCTGATGCGCTCGGTGAACGCGACCTTCGAGACCTACGTGAAGCTGAACAAGAAAGTTCCGCCCGAGATGGTGACCACGGTCGCGAGCGTGACCGAGCCCGCGCGGCTCGCGGACATCGTCGTCGCGCACCTGACGCTTTCCGTCGAGGAGAAGCAGCGCATCCTCGAGATCACGAGCTCTCGCGCGCGGCTCGAGGAGATTTACGCGCTCCTGCAGGGCGAGATCGACGTGCTGCAGGTCGAAGGCCGCATCCGCTCGCGCGTCAAGAAGCAGATGGAGCGCTCGCAGAAAGAGTACTACTTGAACGAGCAGATGCGCGCGATCCAGAAGGAGCTCGGCGAGCGCGACGAGTTCAAGAACGAGATCCAGGAGCTGGAGGAGAAGCTCGCGGAGCACTCGCTTCCGGACCACGCGGAAGAGCGCTGCAAGAAAGAGATCCGCAAGCTCAAGATGATGTCGCCGATGTCCGCCGAGGCGACGGTCGTCCGAAATTACATCGACTGGATCCTCTCGCTGCCCTGGAACAAGTACAAGGACGAGAAGACCGACGTCAAAGAAGCGGAGAAGATCCTCGACGGCGATCACTTCGGGCTGGAGAAGCCGAAGGAGCGCATCCTCGAGTACCTGGCCGTGCGCGCGCTGGTCGGGACGATGAAAGGCCCGATCCTCTGCCTGGTCGGTCCTCCAGGCGTCGGCAAGACGTCCCTGGGCCGCTCAATCGCGCGCGCGACGGAGCGCGACTTCGTACGCGTGTCACTCGGCGGCGTGCGCGACGAGGCCGAGATCCGCGGTCACCGGCGCACGTACATCGGAGCGCTGCCCGGCAAGATCATCCAGGGCCTGAAGAAGGCCGGCACCGGCAACCCGGTCTTCCTGCTGGACGAGGTCGACAAGATGTCGACCGACTTCCGCGGCGATCCGTCGTCGGCGCTGCTCGAGGTGCTCGACCCCGAGCAGAACAAGACCTTCGACGACCATTACCTCGATCTCGAGTACGACCTCTCGAAGATCCTGTTCATCACCACCGCGAACACGCTCTCGACGATTCCGCGCCCGCTCCAGGACCGCATGGAGATCATCCATCTCCCCGGCTACATCGAGGAGGAGAAGCTCGAGATCGCCAAGCGCTTCCTGGTGACCAAGCAGGTCAAGGACCACGGCCTCGAAGGTCAGGCGATCGAGTTCACCGAGGCGGGTCTGTACGAGATCATCCGCCGCTTCACCAAGGAAGCGGGCGTGCGCTCGCTCGAGCGCGAGATCGGCGCGATCTGCCGCAAGCTCGCCCGAGAGGTCGTCTCGAGCGATGCGGCGATCCACGTCACGATCGGCCCGAAGCAGGTGCGCAAGTACCTCGGCGTTCCGAAGTACCGCTTCGGCAAGCGCGAGGAGCAGGACCAGGTCGGCATCGCGACCGGCCTCGCCTTCACGGAAGTGGGCGGGGAGCTCCTCACGATCGAAGCGCTCGTGACCGCGGGCAAGGGCCGCATCCAGGTCTCAGGCCACCTCGGCGAGATCATGAAGGAGTCCGCGCAGGCCGCGCTCTCCTACGTCCGCCGGCGCGCGAAGCAGCTCGGTCTCGCGCGGGACTTCTACCAGAAGGTCGACCTGCACGTGCACGTTCCCGAGGGCGGCGTGCCCAAGGACGGTCCGTCCGCGGGCATCACGATGGCGACCGCGCTGGTCTCCGCGCTCACCGGTATCGCGGTGCGCTCGAACATCGCGATGACCGGCGAGATCACCCTGCGCGGGCGCGTGCTCCCGATCGGCGGGCTCAAGGAGAAGCTGATCGCAGCCGTGCGCGGCGGCATCGAGACCGTGCTCGTCCCCAAGGAGAACGAGCGCGATCTCAAGGAGATCCCGGTCAAGGTGAAGCGCCGCCTGAAGATCATCTTCGTCGAGAGCATGGACGAAGTCCTCCGGCACGCCCTCAAGCTCGAGAAGCACGCTTCCCTCGACGAGGGCCTCCCCGAGTACCTGCTCGCGGAGATCTTCGACATCGCGCCCGGAGAGACCCCGGCGAACGTGAACTGAAGGCGCGGCTACGCCGCGCCGGGCCCCATTGTAGGGGCGGATAGCTCAGCGGTAGAGCGGCGCCTTTACACGGCGCGGGCCGGGGGTTCGAATCCCTCTCCGCCCAGGCCTTCGGCTCCGTCGGATCTCGACGGGATCCGGCGGCGCGGCGCTGTTTGCCAAAGACGTGCGCCTTCGGTAACAAGACCCGCGGTTTGGGGCGGTAGTTCAATTGGTTAGAGCACCGGCCTGTCACGTCGGAAGTTGCGGGTTCGAGTCCCGTCCGCCCCGCCAGATCAGCCGCGCAGTCGCGCGCGCTCTTTCGCAGCCGGTCATTCGCACGAGGGGCTTGTGGCGAGGGCTATTCAGATCGCGCTCGGCGCAGCATTCGGGGTGCTCGCCGCCTTCCTGATCGTGCGTTCGGGCTGGCTTCCGGAAGGGACGCCGTCCACGGCGCCGCCGTCGTCGAGCGCCCCCGGCATCGCGCCCGGGTCCGCACCCTCGGCGCGCTTCTGGGCCGAAGGACCGATCGAGGGCGAGCCGGGCAGCGAGCACTCGCGCATCGCCAAGCTCGCGCTCGAGGTCGCGCCCGGAGTGGTCAACGTGCACACCTCGAAGACGGTGACGCGCGATCCGTCGCAGGGTCCGCGCTTCCAGTTTCCGGGCTTCCCGGACATCTTCGGCCGCCCCGGGGGCCGCGGCGTGCCCCAGGCTCCGCAGGAGTATCACGTGCCGAGCCTCGGCAGCGGATTCGTGATCTCGGCGGACGGCTACATCGTCACGAACAACCACGTCGTCGAGGGCGTGGACGAGATCCGCGTGCACTTCTCCGACGGCACCGAGCGCGAGGCGAAGATCGTCGGGCTCGACGCGAAGACCGACATCGCGCTGGTCCGCGTCGAGGGCGTGACCGACCTGCACGCGCTGCCGCTCGGCGACTCCGACGCGATCCTGCCCGGCGACTTCGTGATCGCGATCGGGAATCCGTTCGCGCTCGACCACACCGTGACCTTCGGAATCGTCTCGGCGAAGGGGCGCGAGCTCGGCCAGGGCCCGTACGACGACTACATCCAGACCGACGCGGCGATCAACCCGGGGAACTCGGGCGGACCGCTGCTCGACCTGTCGGGCTCGGTCGTCGGGATCAACACCGCGATCAACCCGCAGGCCAACACGATCGGCTTCGCGGTTCCGATCAACCTCGCGAAGGGGATCCTGCCGCAGCTCCGCGAGAGCGGGGCCGTCACGCGCGGTTGGATCGGCGTCTCGGTGCAGGCCGTGACCCCGGAGCTCGCGAAGGCGCTCTCGCTCGAGGCGACCGACGGCGCGCTGGTCGCGCAGGTGGCGCCCGGCAGCCCGGCGGAGCGCGCGGGCATCCAGCGGGGCGACGTGATCCTCGACGTCGACGGCAAGGCGGTCGGCAAGATGCGCGATCTGTCGCGCGCGATCGCGGCGACGCCCGTCGGCAAGACGATTCCCGTGCGGCTGCTGCGCGACGGCAAGGAGATGACCGTCGAGATCTCGGTCGACAAGCTCTCCGAGCCGGGGGCGCGCGCGAGCGAGACCCGGACCCTGAGCGCGGCCGAGACCTTCGGCATCCGCGTCCAGGACATCGACGACGAGCTGCGCGAGCAGTTCGAGCTCGGCGACACGGAAGGGGTCGCCGTCGTCGCCGTGAATCCGGAGGGCCCGGCCGCGCGCGCCGGGATCGAGCCGGGCGACGTGATCGTCGAGGCCGACCGCAAGCTCGTGCGCAGCGCGGCGGAGCTCGAGAAGCTGATCGCCGGCGGCGGAGAGACGATCCTGTTCCTCGTTCGCCGCGGTGACTCGACGCTCTTCATCCCGGTGAGTCGGAAGGGCTGACTCACTCCCGGCAGGCGTCGGCCGGCAGCATCCCGAGCCGCGTCAGGGCGGTCGCGACCGCGCGCGCGACGAACTCGTTCCCCGCGGGCGAGTAGTGTCCCGCGGCGCCCTGGTCGAGCGTCTTCTCCTGGAACAGCGCGCGCCGCTCCGCGTCCGGGAGCGCCGCGAAGTCGGCGGCCAGGTCGACGACGGGAACTCCGGCAGCGCGGATCCGATCGAGCAGGGCGAGCGCCGAGGCGGAGACCGGAGCCAGCATCGACGGCTCGCGCAGCTCGAGGTGCGGCAGGTGCACGAGCACCAGGGCCGAGCCGCGCTTCGTCGCGCTCTCACGGAGCGCGAGGATGATCGCCTCGTCGAGCGCGCGGGTCTGTTCGTCGTCGAGCGGCCAGCGCTCGGCCTTCGCCGGCCGGGGGAACCAGCGCCCGGCAACCTTCTGCGTGAGCTCGACCATCCGCAGGTAGCCCAGCGCCTGCACGTTCTGCGTCAGCGCGGGCGAGAGATAGCTGGCTCTCGGAACGGGCACGTTCTGCACCGTGAGCTGGCCGTCGACGAGCCGGAGGACGGGCTTTCCGTAGCCCAGCAGGTCCGCGTGGCGCACGCGGTCGAGGTCGTGATCGATGAACGCGAGCACCAGGAGCTGGTGGTCGAGCGCGCCCCCGTCGCGTTGATACCAGAGGTAGTCCTGGTCGATGCCGTAGCCCGACTGTCCCATGTTCGGCGCCTCGATTCGCGGACAGGCTCGTTCGAGCCGGGCCGGCCACGAGTCACCATCCGCGACCCGGAAGCCGAGCGTGAACGAGTCTCCGAGACACACGACCCGGGTCTTGCCCTCGGGCACTTCGCGCGAGAAGTTCCGCGCGTTGCGAAGTCCCTGCGCGTTGGTCGTCACGTCCACGCCCGGCCCGAATGCGTCTCGCGCGACGTCGCTCTTCCGGCTCACCCAGCCGAGCTCCGGGTCGTAGCTCGTGTGCGCTCGGTCGGGGAGCGGCGGGAAGAAGTTCATGCGCGTCTGCCAGACGAACACGCCCAGGCTCGCGATTCCCTCGAGCAGCACGAGGGTGAGCAGCGAAACGACCAGGCCGAGAGCGATGCGACGGAGCACCCCGCTCACTTCTCCGGCGTCGGCTCGGACTTCCAGCGCTCTCGCTGGCGGTCGGCGATGTCTCGTTCCTGCCCCTGATCCGACGGCTCGTAGAAGCGGGCGCCGCTGAGCGCGTCGGGAAGATACTGCTCGCGTACGAAGTGACTCGGGTGGTCGTGCGGGTAGCGATAGCCCTTGGAGTAGCCGAGCTCGCGCAACAGCTCCGTCGGTGCGTTGCGCAGATGATTGGGCACGGGCAAGGCCCCGTGCTCCTTGGCCGCCTCCGACGCGGCGGCGATCGCGAGCATGCTCGCGTTGCTCTTCGGCGCGCACGCGAGGTAGGTCGTCGCCTGGGACAGGATCAGCTTGCCTTCCGGCAGGCCCACGCGGTCGAACGCCTCGGCGGCCGTGACCGCGACGACGAGGCCGTTCGGGTCGGCGTTCCCGACGTCCTCGGACGCGAAGATCATCAGGCGCCGCGCGATGAAGCGCGGCTCCTCGCCGCCCTCGAGCATGCGCGCGAGCCAGTAGACCGCGGCGTCCGGATCGCTGCCGCGCAGGCTCTTGATGAAGGCCGAGATCACGTCGTAGTGCGCCTCGCCGCCCTTGTCGTAGTCGGGGAGGCGCGACTCGAACGCCGCGGCGACCTGATCGCGGCCGATCTCGCCGTCGGCGCGCTCCGCGGCCGACTCGAGCAAGCCGAGCGCGCGCCGCGCGTCTCCCTGGGCGAAGCGGACGATCAGGTCGAGCGCCTCGGGCGAGAGCGAGCGGCCGAGCTCGCCCAGCCCGCGCTCGCGATCGTCGAGCGCGCGGCGGACGATGCCCGACAGCGCCTCCCGGTCGAGCGCGCGCAGGGTGAAGATGCGGCAGCGCGAGCGCAGCGCGGGAATCACCTCGAACGACGGGTTCTCGGTGGTCGCTCCCAGCAGGACGACGGTGCCGCGCTCCACGCAGGGCAGGAGCGCATCCTGCTGCGCCTTGTTGAAGCGGTGGATCTCGTCGATGAAGAGGGCGGTGCACACGCCGCGCCTGCGCTCGTCCTCGGCGCGCGCGATCTCCTCGCGCAGGTCCTTCACGCCCGAGAGCACGGCCGACACCGCCGCGAAGCGGAGCCCGGCTCGCTCGGTGAGCAGGCGGGCGAGGGTGGTCTTGCCCGATCCCGGCGGTCCCCAGAAGATGCACGACGGCAGCCGGCCCTTGGCCGCGAGCACGGGGCCGAGCGGACCGCTCTCACCGAGCAGGTGCGCCTGGCCCTCGAACTCCTCCAAGGTCCGCGGGCGCATCCGCTCCGCGAGCGGCGCGTCGCGGCGGGGCGCGTTCGTGACCGCGGGTTCACGCGGAAAGAGCTCCACGGCGGAAGTCTAGAGGGTTCTCGCTTGCCCGTCCTCGGAGCGGGACGTATCGTCGCGGGCGCGCATGGGGGGCTGGAAGCGAATCGCGCTCACGGTAAAGGCTGGCCAGACCGCCGGCCCGCGTGGCGTGAGCCCGCTGGTGGCGCGCATCGTGGCGCTGCTCCGGTCGCGCGGCGTGGAGATCGTGCTCGACGCCGCCGCCGCGAGTCACGTCGGAGAGACCAGCGCGCTCCGCGTCGACGAGATCGTCGCGGACGCCGACCTGCTCATCGTGCTGGGCGGCGATGGCTCCGTGCTCGCTGCGGTGCGGGCGATCGGCTCGCGCCGCGTGCCGATCCTGGGCGTGAATCTCGGCCACCTCGGCTTCCTCACGGACGTGAGCCTCGACCGGGCCGAAGCCGCGCTCGAGGCGGTGCTTCGGGGCGAGAGCACGATCGTCGAGCGCACGCGCTTCGACGTGACACACATGCGCGACGGGCTCGAGCTTCTCCGCGAGCTCGTCCTGAACGATGCGGTGATCACCAAGGGATCGGCGCTCGCGCGGCTGATCGAGCTCGAGGCGCAGGTCGACGGGCGCCTGATCTCGCGGTACCGCTCGGACGGGCTGATCGTCGCGACGCCGACCGGCTCGACGGCCTACAACCTCTCGGCCGGCGGACCCATCATCGATCCCGGCGTGCCCGCGGCGATCCTGAGTCCGATCTGCCCGCACACGCTCACGCTCCGGCCGCTGGTCCTGCCCGACGATCGGGAGATCCTCGTGCGCCTCTGCTCGCCCGAGGACGCCGCGCTGACGCTCGACGGCCAGGTCGGCGCGACCCTGCGGACGGGAGACGAGGTGCGCGTCGTGAAGGCGCGCGAGCCGGCGCGCTTCGTCACCACGCCGCCGCACGATCACTTCGAGACCTTGCGCACGAAGCTCGGCTGGGGCTCGCGTTGATCGAGACGCTCCGCGTACACAATCTTGTGACGATCGAAGCGCTCGAGCTCGAGCTCGGTCCCGGTCTCACGGTGGTCACGGGCGAGACGGGCGCGGGCAAGTCGGTGCTGCTCGGCGCGATCGCGCTGCTCTCGGGTCAGCGCGTCGGCACCGAGCTCGTGCGCGCGGGCGCGGCCGGGGCGTCGGTCGAGGCCACCATGCGCGCGCCGGCCCTGCTGGAGCGCGCGCGAGCGCTCGGGCTCGCGGGCGACGCGGACGAGGAGCTCCTGGTCTCGCGCACGCTCTCGCGCGAGGGTCGCGGGAAGGTCTTCGTGAACGGGAAGCTCGCGACCGTCGCGCTGCTGGCGGAGCTCGTGGGCGAGTCGCTCGAGATCACGAGTCAGGGCGAGCATCAGCGGCTGCTCCGGCCCGAAGCGCAGGCGGAGCTCCTGGACGCGTATGCCGAGCTCGCGCCCGCGGCGGCCGAGGTCGCGGCGCTCCACCGCCGGTGGCGCGAGCTCGCGGCCGCGATCGCCGCGCGACAGCGCGATCGCGAGGCGCTCGCGCGCCGCGAGGATCAGCTGCGCTTCGAGATCGAGCAGATCGAACGGGTCGCGCCGCGCGTGGGCGAGCTCGAGGAGCTCGGCACCGAGCACCGGCGGCTGGGTCACGTCGATCGACTCGCACAGGCCAGCGCAGCAGCGCTCGAGCTTCTCGACGGCGACGAAGGCCTGCGCGAGAAGCTCGCCGCCGCGCGCGCGGCGCTGCGCGGTCTCGATCAGCTCGATCCCGAGCTCGCCGAACCCGAGAGCGCGTTCGAGCGCGCGAGCCTCGAGCTCGACGACGCTTCGCTCGCGCTCTCCCGCTACGCCGCGCGTCTCGAGGCCGATCCCGAGCGGCTTGCGCAGGTCGAGCAGCGGCTCGGTGAGCTGCGCCGGTTGCAGACGCGCTACGGCGCGACGCTCGAAGATGTTCTCGCCCACCGCGATCGAGCGGCTGCGGAGCTCGGCGGTCTCGCGGGCGGCGAAGAGCGCACCGCGGAGCTCGATCGAGAGCTCGCCGCGGTCGCGGAGCAGCTCGACTCGCGAAGCCGCGCGCTCTCGAAAGCGCGGCGCGAAGCCGCGAAGAAGCTCGAGCGCGCGGTCGCGGTGGAGCTCGCCGCGCTCGAGCTCGCGCGCGCCGAGCTTCACGTCGACTTCGAGGCGCTGACCGCGAAGGGCGCCGACGGACTCGAGCCGCCGTCGGGTCCGTCGGGACGTGAGCGCGCGTCCTTCTGGCTGGCCGCGAATCCAGGCGAGGCGCCCGGCCGGCTGCGCGATGCGGCCTCGGGCGGTGAGCTTTCGCGGCTCCTGCTGGCGCTGCGCAACGTGCTGCGGGATGCCGATGCGGGTCGCCTCCTGCTCTTCGACGAGATCGACGCGGGCCTGGGCGGCCGCACGGCGGTGCGCGTCGGCGAGCGCCTCCGTACGCTCGCTAGCCGGCATCAAGTGATCTGCATCACGCATCTTCCGCAGCTCGCGGCACTTGGTGATGCGCATCACAAGGTCGTGAAGTCGGTGCGCGGTGGGCGAACAACCACCCGGGTCGAGCGCTTGGAAGGGGAGTCGCGCATCGACGAGATCGCACGTATGGGGGGCGGGCGCGTCACCGAGGCCGCACGTGCGCACGCGAGAGAGCTCGTCTCCGCATCCGGGACGCCGCGAAAGCGCGCTTTGTGACCGCCTTCCTCAACTTTCCATAGGGCTCGCCGAAGCGAATCTTGAGTGCGAAGGCGCAGATGCGCCGCGTCCGCACGAGAGGCAAGCTTGGCGGAGTCGAAGGCCCAGAACGCAGATTTGGCGGTGCCGCCCGCGGCACAGCGGGCCACCCTGCGCATCGAGAGCGGCTTCTACGAGGGCCTCGAGTGGGAGCTGGATCGCCCGAGCACGGTGATCGGCCGCGGCCGCAATGCGGACCTGGTGCTGAACGAGGCGACGATCTCGCGCGCGCACGCGCTCTTCGGATACGAGGGGGCGCTCGCGTTCGTGCAGGACCTCGGCAGCACGAACGGCACGCTCGTGAACGGCGCGCGCGAGCACCGCCGCCCACTTGCACACGGCGACGAGCTCAGGATGGGGAAGCTCGTGATCAAGGTGCGCGTAGACGGCGCAGCAGCGGGGGGCAGGGCACGTGTCTGATCCGAACTCACTTCCGCCCGAGGACGTCGTCACGTTGATGATCGTGCCCGGTCAAGCCGGCTCGATCCGCCGCTTCCACATCCCGCGCGTCTGGGTCCGGCGTGCGTCGTTCGCGGGTGTCGGCTTCGCGGTCGCGCTGCTCGCGCTCTCGGTCGACTACGTGCGCGTGCGCGTGAACCTGTCCGAGCTCGAGCGCCTGCGCAGCGAGACGACCGCACAGCGCGAGGAGCTGCGCACGTACGCGGAGAAGATGGAGACGATCTCCGAGAAGCTCGGCAAGATCGATCAGTTCGAGCGCAAGCTCCGCGTGATCACCAATCTCGACCCCGCCGACCCGCTGCCGCTGCCCGGCATCGGCGGCACGGACGGTCAGCTCCTCGACGCCGAGGACGTCTCCTGGCTGTCGCGCGCGAAGCGCCACGAGATCATCCAGGACGGGCTCGAGACGATCGCCGACGCGACCGACGCGCAGGAGCAGAGCCTGCAGCACCTGATCACCCACCTCGAGGACCAGGCGGTGCGCCTCGTCCACACGCCGTCGATCGCGCCGACCAACGGCTGGGTCACTTCGTCGTTCGGCTACCGCACCTCGCCCTACACGGGCGGGCGCGAGTTCCACAAGGGTCTCGACATCGCCGGCCGCGCGGGCACGCCGATCTACGCGCCCGCGGACGGCGAGGTCATCTACTCCACGCAGAAGCGCGCGCTCGGCAACGCCGTCCGGCTGCGCCACGGCTACGGCATCGAGACCGTCTTCGGTCACATGCAGGAGGCGCTGGTGAAGACCGGCGAGACGGTGAAGCGCGGCCAGCAGCTCGGCTTCATGGGCTCGACCGGCCGCAGCACCGGGCCGCACCTGCACTACGCGGTCGTCGTGAACGGGAAGACCGTCAACCCGCGCAACTACATCCTCGACTGATTCTGGCCCGCCGAAGGCCCCTTCCGTATACTCCCGGCCGCCCCGGGAGACGCCCATTCGAGATTTCGCCACGAAGATCTTCGGCTCGGCCAACGAACGGCTGATCAAGTCGCTTCGCCCGGCCGTGGCGCGGATCAACGAGCTCAAGCCCCGGTACGCTCCGCTCCCGGCCGACGGTCTGCGCCAGCGCGCGCGCGAGCTGCGCGATCGCGTCGCCCGCGCCGAGCCGCTCGAGTCCGTCATGCCGGAGGCGTTCGCGCTCGTGCGCGAAGCCGCCAAGCGCACCCTCGGCCAGCGCCACTACGACGTTCAGCTGATCGGCGGCATGGTGCTGAACCAGGGCAAGATCGCCGAGATGAAGACGGGCGAGGGCAAGACGCTCGTCGCGACCCTGCCGTCGTTCCTGAACGCGCTCACGGGCAAGGGCGTGCACGTCGTGACCGTGAACGACTACCTCGCCCGGCGCGACGCGGAGTGGATGGGCGCGGTCCACCGCTCGCTCGGTCTGTCCGTGGGCTGCATCGTGCACGGGGTCTCCGACCAGGACCGGCGCGAGGCGTACGCGGCGGACATCACCTACGGCCAGAACAACGAGTTCGGCTTCGACTACCTGCGCGACAACATGAAGCCCGCGCTCGAGCTCTTCGTGCAGCGCGGACACCCCTTCGCGATCGTCGACGAGGTCGATTCGATCCTGATCGACGAGGCGCGCACGCCGCTGATCATCTCGGGCCCCGTCGAGGACGATCCCGAGAAGTTCCGCCGGGTCGATCGCATCGCGCCGCGCCTGATCGAGAACAAGGACCACTACACGCTCGACGAGAAGGCGCGCTCGGTCCAGCTCACCGACGAGGGCGTGGTCGCGGTCGAGCACCTGCTCGGCATCGACAACCTCTACGCGCCCAATCACATGGAGACGCTGCACGTCGTCCAGAACGCGCTTCGCGCGCACATCGTCTACAAGCGCGACGTCGACTACGTGGTGAAGGACGACCAGGTCATCATCGTCGACGAGTTCACCGGCCGGCTCATGGAAGGCCGGCGCTGGAGCGACGGGCTCCACCAGGCCGTCGAGGCCAAGGAGAAGGTCAAGGTCCAGAACGAGAGCCAGACCTACGCCTCGATCACCTTCCAGAACTACTTCCGCATGTACCAGAAGCTCTCGGGCATGACGGGTACGGCGGATACCGAGGCCCAGGAGTTCGCGAGCATCTACAAGCTCGACGTCGTCGTCGTGCCCACGCACCGCCCGATGGTGCGCAAGGACAACGAGGACGTCGTCTACCGCACGAAGGCCGAGAAGTGGAAGGCGGCGATCGACGACATCGAGGACTGCCACAAGCGCGGCCAGCCCGTGCTCGTCGGCACGATCGCGATCGAGACCAGCGAGATGCTCGCCGCCAAGCTCAAGAACCGCGGCATCCGGCACAACGTGCTGAACGCGAAGCAGCACGATCGCGAAGCCGAGATCGTCGCGCAGGCCGGCCGCTACGGCTCGGTGACGATCTCGACCAACATGGCGGGGCGCGGCACCGACATCGTGCTCGGCGGCAATCCGACCATGATGATCCGTGCGCGCGGGCTCGACTCCGACGCGCCCGAGAACAAGGACGAGCTCGACAAGCTCACCAAGGCCTGTCTCGACGAGCGCGAGAAGGTCGTTGCGGCGGGCGGGCTGCATGTGCTCGGCACGGAGCGGCACGAGTCGCGCCGCATCGACAACCAGCTCCGCGGCCGCTCCGGCCGGCAGGGTGATCCGGGCTCGTCGCGCTTCTATCTGTCGCTCGAGGACGACCTGCTGCGCATCTTCGGCTCCGATCGCATCTCGGGGCTGATGAAGCGGCTCGGCATGGAGGAGGGCGAGGCGATCGAGGCGCGCATGCTCTCCGGCGCGATCGAGCGCGCGCAGCGCAAGGTCGAGGTGCGCAACTTCGACATCCGCAAGCACCTGCTCGAGTACGACGACGTGATGAACAAGCAGCGGGAGAGCATCTACCACTGGCGCACCACGATCCTCTCGAGCAAGGACATGCGCGCCGAGTATCGCGACCTGGCGCACGAGCTCGCGGGAGAGATCGTCGCAGTCACCATTCCCCCCAAGGGCGAAGCCGACGTCGAGGGCTTCGTCCGCGAGATGCAGGCGCAGTTCGCGATTCCCTTCGAGCCGGCTTCGGCCGAGCTCGTCGGCAACGTCGATCGCGAGCGCGTGCTCGAGAAGGTGCTCGAGCGGGTCGACGCGAGGCTCGACGAGAAGTTCGAGATGTTCGCGGACGTCCAGCGCAAGTACGCCGACTTCCGCACGCCGACGTTCGACGCGGTCGCGCGCGGCATCCTGCTCGAGACGCTCGACCAGCTCTGGAAGGACCATCTGCTCACGATGGACCACCTGAAGGAGGGCGTCGGTCTTCAGGGCTACGCGGGCAAGGACCCCAAGCGCGTCTACCAGACGGAGGGCTTCGAGCTCTTCCGCGAGATGTTCGATCGCATCCGCGCGCGCGCGGTGGAGCAGCTCTTCCGCGTGGTTTTCGATCTGCCGTCGGCCGAGCGCATCGCCGAGATGCGCGCCGCCGAAGAGGCCCGCCGCGCCGCGCAGGCGCGCCGGCTCCAGGAAGTGCACGCAGGCTCGCCGTCCGAGGCGCCGGTGACGGCGCAGACGGTCACGCGCGAGACCCCGAAGGTCGGCCGGAACGAGCCGTGTCCGTGTGGCTCGGGCAAGAAGTTCAAGAAGTGTCACGGGGTCGCGGTCTGACGTGGCAGTCGAAGTTCCGGGCTTCCTCGCGGCGGGGCTGGCCTGCGGGATCAAGCCGAGCGGGAAGCCCGATCTCGCGCTGATCGTCTCCGATCGGCCCGCGTCGGCGGCGGCGGTGTTCACGACCAGCCGCTTTCCGGGCGCGCCGGTCGTGGTCTCTCGCGCGCACATCCGCGGTCGCGTCGCGCGCGGCGTGGTCGTGAACAGTGGCGTCTCGAACGTCGCGAACGGCGCGCGCGGGCTGGCGGACGCGCGCGAGATGACGCGGCTCCTCGCGCGCGAGATCGGCGCGTCGCCGCGAGAGATCCAGGTCGCGTCGACGGGCGTGATCGGGCGCGAGCTGCCGATGGCGAAGCTGCGCGCCGGCATCCCGCGCGCGGTCGCGGCGCTCTCGCCGCGCGGCTTCGAGGATGCCGCTAGCGCGATCCTCACCACCGACAACGTGCCCAAGCTCGTTCACCTGCGCGCGCGCGGCTTCGCGCTCGCCGGCATGGCGAAGGGCGCGGGCATGATCATGCCGCGCATGGCGACGATGCTCGCGTTCATCGTCACCGATCTCGCGGTCGAGCCCGGGTTCCTCCAGACGGCGCTGCGCGACGCGGTGGATCCGACCTTCAACGCGCTCACCATCGACGGGGAGACCAGCACGAGCGACACCGTGCTCGTGCTCGCGAACGGTGCGGCGGGAAACCGGCCGGTCGCCGCGGGCTCGGCGCGCGCGAAGGAGTTCGCGCGCGCGCTCCTCGAGACCAGCCGCGAGCTCTGCTACCGCCTCGCGCGGGACGGCGAGGGCGTGACCAAGCTCGCGACCGTGAGCGTCGCGGGCGCGCGCAGCAACGGCGACGCCGATCGCGTGGCGCGCAGCGTCGCGAACTCGGCGCTGGTGAAGACGGCGCTCTTCGGCGGCGACCCGAACTGGGGCCGCATCGTGCAGGCGATCGGCGCGGCGGGCGTCACGCTCCGGCCCGCGAACGTCGACGTCCGCATCGGCGGCGTGCAGATGCTGCGCGGCGGCGAGCCCACCGGCGGCGCTGCGGGTCTGCGCCGGGCCGAACGCGCGATGAAGAAGAAGGAGATCCCGATCGAGATCTCGATCGGCCGCGGACCCGGTCGCGCGCGCATGCTCACGACCGACCTCTCCTACGAGTACGTCCGCGTCAACGCCGAGTACACGACATAGTGTGCAAGCGAAGCGCGCCGCGAGCCGAAGGCGAGCGAAGGAGCTGGCGCGCGGCCGCCCGCGCGCCATGCGCCAGGTCGGGGAGGCCGAGATCTTTCATCACGTCGTGATGTTCCGCTGGAAGCCGGAGATCACCGCCGAGCGGCTCGCCGCGCTCGAGCGCGCGCTCGCGGCGCTTCCGGGGCAGATCCGCGAGCTGCGCGCCTACCGCTGGGGCGCCGACGCCAAGCAGACCCCCGGCAACTTCGACTTCGCGATCAGCGCCGACTTCGACGACGTCGAGGCGTGGCGCGCCTACGTCGTCCACCCCGCGCATCAGCGCCTCGTCGCCGAGCACGTGCGACCGCTCACGGCCGAGCGCGCGGCGGTGCAGTTCCGAAGCGACCCGTGATCGAGGTCGTGCTCGTCCGGCACGCGCAGCCGGACTGGGAGCCGCAGGGGCGGGCGGTGGATCATCCCGCGCTCTCCGCGCACGGCTCGCTGCAGGCCCGAGCGCTTGCCGAGGCGCTCGCGGGGGAGCGCTTCGACGCCTGCTACACCAGCACGCTCACGCGCGCGAACGAGACCGCGGCGCCCGTCGCCGAGGCGCTCGGCGCCGAGTTCGAGCGCTGCTCGTGGCTCGACGAGCTGCGGCTGCCGACGCTGGAAGGGCGCACGGCCGAAGAGGTCGAGCACTTCTTCGCCAGCGCTCGCGCACGCGACCTCGAGCAGTGGTGGGACGGGATGCCCGGCGGCGAGTCCTTCCGCCACCTCTACGAGCGCGTCTCCGGCGGGGTCGAGGCGCTGCTCTCCGGCTCGCATGGCATGCGCATCCACTCGAACTCCGGCTTTCGGCTCTGGCACCCGCCGGAAGAGAACCGCCGGCTCCTGATCGTGGCGCACGAGGGCACGATCGCCGTGATCCTCTCGTGCCTGTTGGACGTGGAGCCGGTCTCGTGGGCCTGGGTGCGCTTCTCGAGCTACTGGGCCGCCATCACACGGCTCGTGACGGTCCCGATTGCGGACGGCTACGCGTTTTCGCTGCGCGCCTTCAACGACATCGGGCACCTGCTTCCGCTGGGCCTGCCGCCGGGTGGGAGGCGCGGCTGAATTTCTTTTGATTCCGAGAGCTTGTAGTTGAGGCCGCGCGCGCCTTCTGCTATACGACCGAGCCATCTATCACGTCCCGCCCGCTCCGGGTCGGACCGACGCGTACAGGCCGCACGGGCCCCAGGCCCCACCGGACCAACGCAGTCGGGACGATGAGCGGCGGCAATGGGCCGAGGGACGGAAGCAAAACCCGAGAACGGAGCACCCTGTCCACATGACCGCGACCCTCGTCTCCATGCGAGACCTGCTCGAGGCCGGCGTCCACTTCGGCCACCAGACCCGCCGTTGGCATCCCGCGATGAAGCCGTTCATCTACGGCGAGCGGAACGGCGTCCACATCATCGACCTGCAGCACACGCTGCCGCGCTTCCGCGACGCGCTCGAGTTCATCACCGAGACCGTCGCCAGCGGCGGAGCCGTGCTCTTCGTCGCCACCAAGCGCCAGGCGCAGGACATCGTCGCCGAGCAGGCGCGCGCTTGCGGCATGCCGTTCGTCCACCGACGCTGGCTCGGCGGCATGCTCACGAACTTCCGCACGATCCGGCGCGGCATCGAGCGCTACAAGGAGCTCAACGAGCTGCTGGGCGTCGACGAGGCGAGCTCCGATCTCTCGAAGAAGGAGCGCTCGAAGCTCGTGCGCGAGCAGCTGAAGCTCCACAAGGCGTTCGAGGGCATCGCCGACATGGAGCGCGTGCCCGACGCCGTGTTCGTGATCGACGTGCGGCGCGAGGCGATCGCGATTCTCGAGGCACGCCGCCTCGGGATTCCGGTGATCGCGGTGGTCGACTCGAACTGCGATCCGTACGGCGTCGACCTGACGATTCCGGGCAACGACGACGCGCTCCGCGCGATCCAGCTCTACTGCGAGAAGGTCGCCGAGGCGGTTCGCGAGGGCAAAGATCTGCACAACGCGCGTATCATCGACCAGAGCCGGCGCGAGCCGCTCGAGGCCGAGGAGGCCACGCCCAAGCACGGCAAGCGCGTGGTCGAGATCACGCAGCCCGCACGCCGGCCCGCCCGAATGGAGCGCATGGCCGAGGAGCGCCGCCGCGAGGAGCTCGAGGAGGCCGCGGACTTCGCGCTCGGCCTCACCGACTCGCCGGTGCTCGCACCGGCCGAGGACGTGCCCGCCGAGACGCCCGCCGAAGGGACGGAGCCCGCTGCCGACGCCGCCACCACGGCGACCGAGCCGCCGGCCGCGTGAGGCGCGGATAGCGAAGGAACGCAGGGAAGGGGAGACAGGGACTTGGCCGAAATCTCGGCAGCGCAGGTGAAAGAGCTCCGCGAGCAGACCGGCGCGGGCATGATGGATTGCAAGAAGGCGCTCGCCGAGGCGAGCGGTGACTCCTCGCGCGCGGCCGCGATCCTGCGCGAACGCGGCATCGCCAAGGCCAGCAAGCGCGCCGGGCGCGCGGGCTCGGAAGGCCGCGTGGTCGCGCTCGTCTCCGCCGACGGGAAGACCGGCGCGTTGGTCGAGCTCAACTGCGAGACGGACTTCGTCGCGAAGACCGACGACTTCACCGCGCTCGGCGAGTCGCTCGCGAAGGCCGTCTGCGATCTGGCGCCCGCCAGCGTCGATGCGCTGCTCGACTCGGTCGTCGGCGGCGAGAAGGTGCGCGAGGTCGTGAGCGCCGCGGTCACGAAGCTCGGCGAGGATCTCGTCTTGCGGCGGCTCGATCGCGTGTCCGCGCCCGCTTCGGGCTTCGTCGCCGCGTACGTCCACGCGGGCGGAAAGATCGGCACGCTCGTGGCCGTGGAGTCCCAGACCCCGGGCAAGCCGGAGGTGCGCGCGCTCGCGCACAACGTCTGCATGCACGTCGCGGCCACGAGCCCGGCGAGCCTCTCGCGAGACGAGCTGTCCAAGGCTGTGGTCGACGCCGAGCGCAGCATCCTCATGAAGCAGGCGGCCGCCGAGGGCAAGCCCGAGAACATCGTCGAGAAGATGGTCGAGGGGCGGCTCAGCAAGTTCTTCAAGGAAGTGGTCCTGCTCGAGCAGGGGCTGGTGATGGATCCCGACAAGACCGTGGGCAAAGCGGCGCAAGAAGTCGGCGCGAAGATCGCGGCCTTCCGGCGCTTTCAGCTCGGGGAAGCCGGCGAGGAATGAACCCGGTCTACAAGCGCGTCCTGCTCAAGATCTCCGGTCAGAGCCTCGCGGGCGAGCGAGGCTGGGGGATCGATTCCAAGACGATCCAGGCGACGGCGCGCGAGATCTGCGAGCTCTCGGGCCTGGGCATCGAGCTCGGCGTGGTCTGCGGCGGCGGGAACATCATCCGCGGCATCACGGCGTCGGCGGAAGGCATCAACCGCACCGCCGCCGACTACATGGGCATGCTCGGCGGCGTGATCAACGCGCTCGCGCTCCAGGACGCGCTCGAGAAGTGCGGCGCCGACACGCGCGTGCTGTCGGCGATCGAGATCAAGCAGGTCGCCGAGCCGCACATCCGGCGGCGCGCGATCCGGCACATCGAGAAGGGCCGGATCGTGATCTTCGCGGCCGGCACCGGCAATCCGTTCTTCACCACCGACACGGGTGCGGCCCTGCGCGCCATGGAGATCGGTGCCGAGATCCTGCTGAAGGGCACGCGAGTCGACGGCGTCTACGACTCGGACCCGGAGAAGTTCCCTGATGCGCAGCTCTTCGACCGCGTGACCTACCGGGAGTTCCTGCACCAGAATCTCGGCGTCATGGACGCGACCGCGATCTCGCTCTGCCAGGACAACAAGCTGCCGATCGTGGTCTTCAACATGAGCGTGCCGGGGAACACACTGCGGGTGATCTCCGGGGAGGCGATCGGCACGCTCGTCACCGCCTGAGTCCTGGGAGGAGAAGCGCATGCCCGACGAGAACAGCGATCTGGTTCTCTCCGAAGCCCGGCAAGAGATGCAGAAGAGCATCTCGGGCCTGGCACATGACCTGTCGAAGATCCGCACCGGGCGCGCGAACCCCGCGCTGCTCGAGGGTCTCCAGGTCGACTACTACGGAACGCCGACGCCGCTGAAGAAGCTCGCGCAGCTGAACGCACCCGAGGCGCGGCTGATCACCATCCAGCCCTTCGATCGCAGCGCGATCTCGGAGATCGAGAAGGCGATCCACCGCGCGAACCTCGGGGTGTCGCCGGTCTCGGACGGCAAGATCGTGCGCGTGCCGATCCCGGAGCTCACCGAGGAGCGCCGCAAGGACCTCGCGAAGCAGGTGAAGAAGCTCGGCGAGGACCACAAGGTGGGCGTGCGCAACGCCCGGCGGGATGCCATCGCGATGGTGAAGGATTTCCAGAAGGACGGGGACCTGGCCGAGGACGATGCCCACCACCTGTCCGAGAAGGTCCAGAAGATGACGGACGACTTCATCGGTCAGATCGACAAGGCCGTGGAGTCGAAGGAAGCAGAGCTCCTGAAGGTCTGAGGAGATCGCGTGCAGAGGCTCGACGCGAGCAAGATCCCGCACCACGTCGCGATCATCCCGGACGGGAACGGTCGCTGGGCGGAGAGCCGTGGCCTGCCTCGGAACTTCGGCCACAAGCAGGGCACCGAGGCGGTGCGGGACGTGGTGCGCGCCGCGCACGAGCTCGGCATCCAGCGGCTCACGATCTACGCGTTCTCGACCGAGAACTGGGCCCGGCCGCGCGAAGAGGTCGACGCGATCATGGATCTGCTCGACCGCTACATCACCGCGGAGACCGACTACCTGGTGCGCAACGGCATCAAGGTCGAGGTGATCGGGCGCCAGCAGATGCTCGACCCGCGCATCCAGTCGCGGCTCGCCGAGGTCGTGCGCCGGACCGAAGGGAACGACGAGATGCGCCTCTACTTCGCGCTCTCGTACAGCGGCCGCGCCGAGATCGTCGACGCCGTGCGCAGCATCGCGCGCGCGGTCGAGTCGGGGGACCTCGAGCCGGAGGCGATCGACGAGAAGTGCGTGCAGGCGCACCTGTACGCGCCGGAGGTGCCGGACCCGGACCTCTTGATCCGCACCGGCGGAGAGCACCGCGTCTCGAACTTCCTGCTCTGGCAGCTCGCCTACACGGAGCTGTGGACCAGCGAGACGCTCTGGCCCGACTTCACCAAGCGCGATCTGGTCGACGCGCTCTCGGCTTACCAGCAGCGCGAGCGCCGCTTCGGGCGCACGGGAGCGCAGACGCGCGAGCCGACGTCGTGAAGCGGATCGCGCTGCTCGGCTCGACCGGCTCGATCGGCACGCAGACGCTCGACGTGATCGCGCGCTTCCCCGAGCGGCTGCGCGTGGTCGCGCTCGCCGCCGGCCGCTCGGTCGATCTCCTGATCCAGCAGTGCAAGCAGTTCCGGCCCGAGCTCGTGTCGGTCGCGCGCGCCGAGGACGCGGTGCTCGTGCGCGAGGCGCTCGGCGATCCGAAGCTGCGCGTGATCTCCGGCGCCGCGGGGCTCTGCGAAGTCGCGTCGCACGACGCCGACCTCTTGATCGGCGCGCTGGTCGGCAGCGCGGGCCTCGAGCCCGTGGTCGCCGCGCTGCGGCGCGGCACCGACGTCGCGCTCGCGAACAAGGAGGTGCTCGTCACGGGCGGCGCGCTCGTGCTCGACGAGGCACGCAGGAGCGGCGCGAAGCTCCTGCCGCTCGACTCCGAGCACGTCGCGATCGCGCAGTGCCTCGCGGGTCATCCGCAGGCCGCGGTCCGGAAGATCTGGCTGACCGCGTCGGGCGGTCCGTTTCGCGACGCCTCGGCCGCGGCGCTTGCCGCCGCCAGCCCGGCCGCGGCGCTCGCGCACCCGAACTGGGACATGGGCGCGAAGATCACGATCGACTCCGCGACGCTCATGAACAAGGGCTTCGAGGTGATCGAGGCGCGCTGGCTGTTCGATCTGGAGCCCGAGCGGATAGGGGTGCTCGTGCACCGCGAGAGCATCATCCACTCGCTGGTCGAGTACGCCGACGGGAGCTGGATCGCCCAGCTCGGCGTGCCGGATATGCGCATCCCCATCTCGTACACTCTGGGGATGCCGGACCGGCTCCCCCTCGCCGACGTCGCGCCGCTCGACTTGGTCGCGCTCGGCGCGCTGCACTTCGAGGCGCCCGATCTGGGCCGCTTCCCGGCGCTGCGCCTGGCGTTCGAGGCGCTGGCCGCCGGCGGCACGGCCGCGGCGGTGCTGAACGCCGCCAACGAGGTCGCGGTCGCCGCCTTCCTGGCGGGCGAGCTTTCGTTCACGGGGATCGCGGAGACGGCCGAAGAGGTCATGGGGAGCGTGCCCGTCCGACCGGCGTGCTCGCTCGAGGAGATTCGCGACGTAGACGAACATGCGCGCCGGCTCGCCCGCCGGCGGATCGAGGAGCGTGCACAGTGAGCCTTGCGGGAGTCTTCGACGTCCTGATCCCCTTCGTGCTGCTGCTCGGAGTGCTGATCTTCATCCACGAGCTCGGCCACTTCGCGGTGGCGAAGTGGCTCGGCGTGAAGGTCGAGAAGTTCTCGATCGGCTTCGGGCCGTCCCTGTTCGCGCGCAAGATCGGCGAGACCGAATACGTCGTCGCCGCGCTGCCGCTGGGCGGCTTCGTGAAGATGCTCGGCGAGGTTCCGGGCGAAGAGCTCCCGGCCGACGAGGTCGGGCGCGCGTTCAACATGCGGCCCGTCTGGCAGCGCATCTCGATCGCGCTCGCGGGACCGGTCATGAATCTGCTTCTGCCGATCGTGCTGATCGCGGCGATCCTGATGAGCGGCGTCCCGACGATCACCTCGCGAATCGGCGGCGTGCTGCCCGGCTCGTCCGCGGAGCGCGCGGATCTGCGCGAAGGCGATCGGATCGTCGTGGTCGACGGCGAGCCGATCTGGCGCTGGCAGGATCTCGAGGAGCGGATGCGCGCGCCCGGCGACGGGCTCGCAGCGCTCGAGGTCGAGCGCGAGGGGAAGACCTTCAGCGCGAAGCTCGAGCGCGCAGAGGGCGAGAAGGCCGATGTCGGGAGCCTCGGTCTGTCCTGGCACGCGCCGCCGGCCCTGATCGGCGTCAGCGATGCGGCAGCACCCGCTGCCCAGGCCGGGCTCGCGGACGGCGATCGCATCGTCGCCGTGAACGGCCAGCCGATCGCGAACCTCTTCGCGCTGCAGCGCCTGCTGCCGACGCTCTCGGCGCCGCTCGAGCTCGAGGCCAAGCGGCCGCTCGACGGGAGCTTCGAGACCGTGCGCGTCAGTGTGCGCGATCTCGACGCACCGCCGACGCTGGAGAAGCTCGGGCTGATCCCCGCGGGTGTGCGCATCGCCGCCGTCGAGCCGACCAGCCCCGCCAAGCGCGCGGGCCTCGAGGCGGGCGACGTGGTGCTGCGCCTCAATGGAGAGCTCGCGACCTCGAGCGAGCAGGTGAAGAAGCTGATCTGGGGCAGCGGCGGCAAGCCGCTCGAGCTCGTGGTGCTGCGCGACGCGCGCGAGGTCGAGCTGACGGCGACGCCGAGCGAGCGGCCGATGGTGGTGGAAGGCGGCACCGAGACGCACTGGGGAATCGGCGTCAGCCTCGGCCCGACCGACGAGGGCGCCGAGTATCGCGACGAGGTCGTGAGCAACCCGCTGGTCGCGCTCGCGCGCGGCACGGAGCGCACGGGCGAGATCCTGGTGATGATCGTCGGCGGGATCGCGCAGCTCGTGACCGGCCACGTCGGCATGAGCAGCCTGTCCGGACCGATCGGCATCGGCGAGATCGCGGCCGACGCGTATCA
>Ga0210377_10001223_pt1 | contig 23490 bp, 19 predicted proteins | sample PLM4_65_b1redo_FD_155480 | JGI IMG/M metagenome (GOLD analysis project Ga0210377, IMG submission 155480) | Groundwater sediment microbial communities from an aquifer in East River, Colorado, USA - PLM4_65_b1 redo | ecosystem: Environmental > Terrestrial > Soil > Riparian zone | place: USA: East...
GGCAGGGAGCGTCGGGTCGAGCGTATTCGCTCGCCCGATGCCCGAATTCCGAGAACGTGGTCGAAAGGGGGATCAGGTGTCTACCTCTCAAGTTGTAGTTCGGAATGAGGCCGCCCCCGTCGCCCCGGTCGAGCAGCGGCGGGCGGGCGGAAGCGCAGGACCGCATGGACAAGCGGCCCCGGCTTGCCGTCAACCTGGCGCATCCCCCCTTCGGTCCTTCGAACTCCCCACTTCGATCGAGTCCCTAATCCAACCAATGGAGCGATGGGTTCTCCTGGCCGACCCGGATAGGGTTCTATCGCGGGAAGCCTCAGCGCAGTGGCGCATGGCATGGGCGCCGGACGCGGTCGTCGGCGCGACTCACCCGCTCAGTCGGCTGTTCCGAACCGGCAATGGAAATAGTGTGGCCACGAGCGATTCGAGACCGGGTGTCCCGCCTGCACGCGGGCCGCGTGCCGATCTCCGGTGCGTGCCGACTAGGGCTATGACCAGGGAGTCCGACATGTTCCATCAGAGTCTTGCGCCTCGATTCCCGGTGACTGCCACATCGTTTCACGCCGCAGTCGTCGGAGCGGGGAAGTAGCGGTGAGCACGATGACCCGAGCCATCGACGGGGCTGGTGTACTCGCCTCCCCAGGAGCTGATCCGCGAGCGCACGCGACGGGAGGCCTGGCGTCCGCCTCCGAACTGGCCGGCCCGGGTGGCGAGGCCTCCTTCGAGCCGATCGAGAAACGGCGGGTGGGCGGAATCGTCCGCCTGTCGGTCACGGCAGGCGCTCCCGAAATGCGCCGCATGCACCTGGCGCGCGACGCCACCCGGGTGACGGGGCTGCTCTTTGCCGACCTCGTCGCCCTCTCGTTGGTCTGGAGCCTCGTGGCCCACCGGGCCGGGGTGCCCGCGGATGTTACTGCCGGCACCTACGTGCCGGCACTGCTGCTCTCGGTGACGCTCTTCGGCTGCTATGCCTCCGGAGACAAGCGTCGCAACGCCGGAAGTCTGATCCGTGCCGCGGCGCTGGGCACGGTGATCGCGCTCTGGGCGGCGAGCACTGGCGGGCTGGTGTCCTGGCTCATGGCGGTGGCCCTGCTGGCCGTGGCTACCGCTGTCACGCTCCTGGTCGAGCGGCGGGTGGTCGACATGCTGGTCCGGGCAGCCCGCCCGGGAAATCGGCAGCTGATGCGCGCCGCCGTGGTGGGGCCGACGCAGGATGCTGCCAAGCTGATCGATCACCCCGCCTTCGCGGATACCCGCTGGTGCAGGCTCGACGCCTTCCTCGACCCGCTCCACCATCCAGGCGACTTTGCCTCCGCGCTGGCACGCCTGATTCACGACCGCCGGATCGATACCGTCATCCTGGCCGGAAGTCTCCCTACTCACGTGTTCGAGGTCGCGCTGGATGTCGCCGGCGCTTCCGGCTGCCAGGTGTTCTCGCTCCCGCGGGTACCGCCCAGCACCACCTGTCTGCCGGAGGTGCGCTGGCGGAACGGCTTCCCCGTGGTCGAGCTGACCCGGCCCGGCGTGATGGGCACCCAGCTGCTGGTGAAGCGCGCCACCGACCTTCTGCTGGCCGGGACAACGCTGGTGCTGGTGGCGCCGGTCATGGCCATCATCGCGCTCGCAATCCGCCTCACGTCGAAGGGCCCGATCCTCTTCCACCAGCCGCGGATCGGCCAGGGCGGCCGGCGCTTTACGATCCTCAAGTTCCGCACGATGGTCCCGGGGGCCGACCAGCAGCGCGACGCACTCCTGGCCCGGAGCGTCTACCGCGACGCCCGCCTCTTCAAGGTGGTGGACGATCCCCGCGTCACCCCCCTCGGCGCCGTGCTGCGGCGAACCAGCCTCGACGAACTGCCCCAGCTCTGGAACGTGATCCGGGGTGACATGTCGCTGGTGGGCCCCAGACCCCCGCTACCCAGCGAGGTGGAGCTCTACCAGAGCCACCACTATGCCCGATTCGACGTGAAGCCGGGGATCACTGGCCCGTGGCAGGTCAGCGGCCGGAATGCGATTCAGGATTTCGACACCGTGATCAGCCTCGAATCGGCCTACATGCGCCGCTGGAGCCTCTGGCTGGACCTGGAACTGCTCTGCCGTACCGTGCCCGTGGTGTTCTCGGGCCGGGGCGCTCACTGATCACCCTGGAGATGTCATGACGCGGGTCTCATTGGTGCAACATCCGTTCACCCTGACGGCCATCCGGGCCGCGGGCGCCCTGCTGCTGGGAGGCTGGACCGGCCTCGCGGCGCAGTCGGTCGCCGGTGATTCGGCACGGGCCATGCCGGCTTCAGCGCCTGCCACCGCGGGTCCCGACGTCTCGGCGCTTCGGCCCGGTGATGTGCTCCGGCTCCGGATCTGGCGGGAGCCCGACCTGTCGGGCGACTTCCCGGTGAACGAGACCGGGCAGGCGATTCTGCCGCGGCTCGGTCCCACGCTGGTGGCCGGCGTTCCCGCGGAGCAGCTCAAGCAGCGGCTGACCGCGGAGTATCAGAAGTACCTGAACAACCCGTCGATCGAAGTCACGCCCCTCCGGCGGATTGCGATCCTCGGCGCGGTGCGGAATCCCGGCATCTATCCGGTCGATCCGTCAATCACGCTGGGGCAGGCCCCCAATGTCGCCGGTGGAGCGATGCCCAACGAGAGCAAGCGGAACATGCTCGAGCTCCGGCGGGACGGTGTGACCAGGGTGGTCGACCTCAAGCAACATCCGGCCCTCGCCGGGCTGCCACTTGCCTCCGGCGATCAGGTCTACATCCCCGAGCGGAGCTGGTTCAGCAGGAATGCCACGTGGGTGGTCTCGACCGCGATCGGGGTGGCCGGAACCACGGCGCTCCTGCTCACGCGCTGATTCATCCAGTATCCGGAGAGACATTCATGCCCAGCGCGAGCATCGTTCCTGCTTCCTCCCGCACCCCCGCCGTCCGAGCGCGGCCGGGCGATGAGGACGTCGTCTCCCTCAGCCTGGTGGCCGGCCTGGCCCGGCGCCGATGGCTGCTGGTGCTGCTGTCGATCGTCATCTCGGTCGCCATCGCGGCCGGCTACCTGATTCTCACCCCGCCGACCTATGAGTCCGGCGCGTCGCTGCTGGTGGAAGGCGAGCGGATCGACCTGCCGGAGATGGTGAAGCGGCTATCGACCCTGAGTGACGTGAACACCCAGATCGAGGTCCTGAGGAGCGCCGGGCTGGCCGAGGAGGTCACTCGTGAGCTCGGGCTCCGGGTGAGCACCACCGCCTATGCCGGTCCCTCGTTGCGCTGGGCCAATACTTCGGTGGGCCGCGTTCTTCCCAGCATTCCGCAACCGGTCCCGCGGTCCCGCCTCCTGTCAGCGGTCGCCGTTGCCGACTCGGCCGATACCACGACCGTGACGCTCACCCGCCTGTCCAGCGGTCAGTTCCAGGCGGTGGACGGTCGCACTGGAAAGTCACTCGACACGATTCATGTCGGTGCGCCGGAGAGCATCGGAGGAGTGAACTTCACGCTGGCTCCCGCCGCCGCCGATTTCGCGAAGATCACGCTGCAGGTGGGCTCGCTCGCGGGGGCGATAGATGCCCTGCGGGAGAGCGTCCGGATCTCCCGCGCCGACCGGGACGTCGACGTGATCTGGATCCGGTATCGGAGCACCGACCCCCAGCTCGCCAGTCAGGTTCCCGATCTGTGGGCGCGTCACTACTTCGAAAGCCGGGTCACCAACGCCCGGGCCAAGATTGCCGCCGCGGTGGGGTACCTGCGGGGCCAGGCCGACACGTTGCAGGGCCAGCTGCTTGGGGCTGAAACGGCGCTGAGGGACTATCGCCAACGCCAGGGGATTGTGGATCTGCCGACCGAGGCCAGCAGCCAGGTGATGCAGGGGACGGAGGTCGGCACCAAGCGCATGCTGCTGGAGGCGGAGCGTTCAGCGCTCCGGCGGGTGGTCGCCAGCGCCGACACCGGCAAGGGAACGGGTAACGAATCGCCCTATCGCAAGCTGGCGGGCTTTCCCACGCTGATCAACAACCCGGTGGTATCAGGGCAGCTCCACGCCCTGAGCGACCTGGAAGACCAGCGGGCGCAGCTGCTGGAACGGCGCACCCCGCGGGATCCGGAGGTCATGGCCCTGGACCATCGCATCCGGGATGTCGATGCCCAGCTCCGTGGTGTCACCAACACCTACCTCCAGGGGCTGGACAACCAGCTCGGCTCGCTGGACGCCTCGCTGCAGGTACAGCACGCCAGGGCGGCGCGCATTCCCACCCAGAGCATGGATGAGGAGCGGCTGTCCCGTAAACCGCGCCTGCTGAGCGATGTCTACGCCATGGTGCAGACCCGGCTGCAGGAAGCGCGGATCGCGGAGAATGCCGCCGATCCCGGTGTGCGCATGATCGACAAGGCGGCCGTGCCGACGATCCCGGTGTGGCCGCGCGCGAATCTGGTGCTGCTGGTGGCCCTGGTGGTCGGCGTGCTGGTGGGTGGCGCCTTCGCCTGGCTCCGCGAGGGAATGGATGGGTCGGTGCACAGCCGGGCGGATGTCGTCCGTGCGGCGGGAATGCCGCTGCTCGGCCTGATCCCCAGGATCCGGATGCTCAGGCCCAAGTCGAGGCGCTCGGCCCCGCCCCAGCTCGTCGCGGGCGCGCCGGAGGGATTCGGGGCGCGGGCCCGGCGCCGGCGGACCGAGCAGTCGCACCGGGCGCTCCTGCTGGGTGGCACCGACCAGTCGGGCACCGCGCTGGAGGCATACGCGTGGCTCGAGACGAGTCTGGCGCTCACCCGTCCCGCCGACGCGCCGAAGACGGTGGCGTTCACCAGTCCGCTCTCGCGCGAAGGCAAGACCATCAACGCCTCGAACCTCGCCCTGTCGGTCGCCCGGCGCGGCAAGCGGGTGCTGCTGATCGACGCCGATCTCCGGCGCGGCATGATCCATCATCTCTTCGGGATTTCACAGGACCGTGGCCTGGCCGAGGTGCTGTCGGGACGCGCCTCGCTGGATCACTCGATTCGCTGCCTCCCGTTGGGAGAGGGGACGGAGATTCACGTCCTGCCCAGCGGCGAGACCGAGGGTCACCCGGCGAACGCCTTCCGCGCCGAGGCGCTTCAGGCGCTGCTGCAGAAGCTCGAGGCTCGATACGATCTCATCGTCATCGATTCGCCGCCGGTCAACCTGGTCAGCGACCCCCTGGTCCTGGCCGGGATGGTGGACGGGGTGATCCTGGTGGCGCGGGCCGGCGTGACCGAGTCCAGCTCGCTGGCCGAGGCGGCGCGCCATCTGCGGGATGCGAATGCGCCGATGCTGGGCGTCCTGCTCAACGATATCGACCTCAAGCGCGATTCCAGCTACGACGACGCCTATCGCTACCTCGATCAGGCGGGTGCGTACGGCAGGGCGGTGCCGGCATGAGCACCAGAGTGGCGGTGGTCTGTTCCGGACTCGGCAATGTGCGGCGAGGCTACGAGGCCTTCGCCCAGGGCCTCTTCGAGGCGCTCCAGGGCGAAGCGTCGCTGGACGTCTGGCTCTTCAAGGGGGCGGGGAGCCGTTCTCCGCGCGAGATCCCGCTGCCGCACCTGCCGCGTGCGGGGGTTCCGGCTCGCCTTACCGGGGAGCTGACCCGACGCGGCGCCTATGTCGTGGAGCAGGTGACGCTGACCGCGAGCCTGGTGCCGCACCTCCGCCGGATTCGCCCCGAGGTGATCTACTACTGCGATCCGAGTGTGGGCCGCCTGCTGTGGTACTGGCGGAGGCTCACCGGCGCCAGGTTTCGCCTGATCATGCACAACGGGGGTCCCCACGCGCCGCCGTTCAAATGGGCGGACCATGTGCATCAGCTGACGCCCACCGCGGTCAGCACGGCGCTCACCGCCGGCCACCCGGCCGAGCGGCAGACGCTGGTGCCCTGTGGATTCACCTTCGGCGAGGTGCCACGGCCGCTGTCGATGGGGGAGCGGTTCACCCGGCGCAAGCAACTCGGGCTGCCGGCCACCCGCCCGCTGGTGCTGAGTGTCGGCGCGCTCAACCGCGGGCACAAGCGCATGGACTATCTGATCAGCGAGGTCGCGGCGCTGGGCGAGCATCGGCCGTTCCTGGTCATGCTGGGTGAGGAGGAGGATGAGACCCCGGCGGTGCGGGCGATGGCGGAGCTGCTCCTCGGTTCGAGCGGGTTTGCCATGCGAACCGTGCCGCGTGAGCGGATGGACGACTACTACCGGGCCGCGGATGTGTTCGCGCTGGCGTCGCTGCGGGAGGCCTTCGGGCTGGCCTACGTCGAGGCGATGGCGCACGGCCTCCCCTGCCTGGCCCATGACCACGAAGTCACCCGGTTCGTGCTGGGGCCGGAGGGCGTCCTCATCGATCTGCGTGAAGCCGGAGCGCTGAGCAGCGCCATCCGCGCCGCGCTGGCCCGGGAGGACACCGGTGAACTGCGCGCCCGGCGGCATCACTCGGTGCGTCAGCGCTTTGGCTGGCCGGCGCTGCTCCCGGAGTACGTGAGCATGTTCACGAAAGGTGTGGTGTCAGCGCCAGTCCGTTCCCTCCGGGTGGAGGTCACCCGGGAGTTCGCCCAATGACGCTCGTCGCTACACCGCTGGCGGCGCCCGAGCCCCCAATCCCGGAGGAGGACGCCGAGACCCAGCTGGTGGACCGCGCGTCCGCCGGTGCGCGCCTGCTGACCGCCCGCGGCGTGGGGATGCGGGTGGTGAGCGTGGCCTCGAATGTCGCTCTCCTCGCCCTGGTCACCCCGGCGGACCTCGGCCTGCTGGCCGTGGTTCGCGGACTCACCGCGCTGGCCGGCAATACCACCGACCTCGGCTTTGCCTGGGCGCTCCTTCGCCGCCCCGAAACGCCGACCCGGCAGGAGTTCGCCGCGCTGTCGGGTATCCAGCTGTCGATTGTTCTTGGGCTGCTGCTGGTGGCGCTGGCGGAGCCGGCGTGGCTCGCGCGGGTGGCCGCGGTGGCGCCGGAGTGGCGCTGGTGGCTCCTCGCCGTGCTGGCGACGACCCTCACCGTGCCGTTCGGCACCAGTGCCAAGATCCGGATCGAGCGCCAGCTCGACTACCGGCGCATCGCTTTCTACGACGTGTCGTCGGTGCTCCTCCTCAACCTGTCGCTGCTGGGCTTCGCCCTGGCGGGGAAGTTCGCGATCGGCGTCTTCCTCGCCACCGGCGGGATCATCCTCTACTCCAACATTCTCCTCTGGCTCTGGTCGCCCGGGCCGATGCCGGCCTTCCGCCCGAAGCACTGGCGGCGGCTGGCCGGCGAGTTCGCCGGCTTCTCCGCGGGTCACGGATGCTACCTGCTCTTCACCTCCGCAACGCCGATCGTGATCGCCAACCTCTTCGGCCTTCCGGTGGCAGGGTTGTGGTCGTTCGCCTCCCGGCTGGGGAACATCCTGCAGGTGACGTTCGAAGGCTTCCGGCGCGCCGCGGTTCCGGCGGCGGCGCTGCTCAGCCGGTCGGATGAAGGACTGCGGCGGCTGGCGGAGGACTCGCTGCTCGGGGCCGTCAGGCTCACGGTGCCGGTCGTGGCGGCGATGTTCGCGGCGCTGCCCGCGGTGCCGCTCCTCTGGCCCCGGTGGGAGGCGGCCGTCCCCGTCAGCCAGCTGTACCTGCTCGGGTTTGCGCTGGGCGGGCTTGCGTCCGCCGCTCTGGTGCCCGCGGCGGTGGCGCGTCGCGGCGCGTCGGTGGTCGTTGCCGAACAGCTCACCCCCATGGTGGTGGGCTGGCTCGGGTTCGTCGCCCTCTGGCTGGCGGGGCTCCACAACGTGGGCTGGGTGGTGCTCCCGATGTACCTGGCGCAGGTCGCCGCGCTCTGGCACATCACCGAGTCCGGCATCCGTCCACACTGGCGGCCAGAATTCTCCCGCATGCTGTTCGCGCTGGCGGCGGTGGTGACCTGCACCGTGGTCGGGCAGCTCCGGGCGTGGCCCGCCATCGGCACGGCGGCGGTGTCCGCCGTGCTGTTCGCGGTGATCTCGGACCTGCCACGGATGTTCCCCCGGATGTGGGCCGCACGGAGGGCCCGGAGCGCGTGATGCCGGCCGCCTCGTCCGCCGTGGGATTCTCGGGCCGCGGGTTCCGCGAGAGCGCCCGCGACCTGCTGATCTACCTCGTCGGCTGGCCGGCGCTGGTGCTGCAGCAGGATCCGCCGACCTGGGACCGGTGGCGCTGGCTCCGCTCGGAGCTCCGGCCGGGAGCGCTCCGCACCCTGGATGCCGGCTCCGGCTCCGGCGCCTTTGCGATCTACGCCGCCGAACGGGGCAATGTGACCCTGGGACTCTCGCTGGATGAGGTGGCCAACGCCCGGGCCGCCCGCCGGGCCGCCATGCTCGGCGTGCGCCGGGTTGGGTTCCGGAATGCCGACCTCCGTCAGCTCGATGTGCTGGCGCCGGAGCTGGGGGCCTTCGACCAGATCCTCTGTCTCGAGACGATCGAGCACATCCTGGACGACCGGAAGCTCCTCGCCGATCTCTCCGCCCTCCTCAGGCCGGGTGGGCGGCTCCTCCTGAGCACGCCCTGGGCCGGCCACCGGCCGCTGGTGGGGGAGTCGCTCTCCGAGGTCGAGGACGGCGGACACGTCCGATGGGGATACACCGCGGAGCGGCTGGGGGCGCTCCTGGCCGGCGCGGGGCTCAAGGTGGTCTCCGAGAAGTACCTGAGCGGCATCGTGAGTCAGTTCATCACCAACGTCAGCCGCCGCCTGGCGCGAGTGGCCGGGGAGCGGGGGGCGTGGGTGCTGACGGCACCGCTCCGGCTCTTCACCTGGCTCGACCGTCCTCTCACCCGGATGCTCGGTTATCCCTGGCTCGCGATCGGCGTGGTGGGCGTCAAGCGATGAAGATCTCCGTCGTGGTGCCGACCTTCCGCCGGCCGGCCAATCTGCTTCGCTGCCTCGACGCGCTCAAGCGGCAGGAACACGCGCCCGACGAGGTGCTGGTCGCGGTGCGGGACGACGATCGCGCCACCTGGACGGCGCTGGCCGCCTGGCCGGTCGAACGGCTCCGGTTGCGGCTGGTCAGCGCCGGGGATCTCGGCGCTTCGGAGGCGCGCAACCGCTGCCTGGACCGTTCCATCGGCGATCTGATCGCGATGACCGACGACGATACCATGCCCCGCCCGGAATGGCTGGCGCGGATCCATGCGCGCTTCTCGGCCGATGCCGGGCTGGGAGGCCTCGGTGGGCCGGACTGGATCGGGGGCCGCGAGACGCCGGAGGAGCGCCGGTCGGCGGAGGTGGGGCGGATCCGCTGGTGGGGCCGCCGGGTAGGCAATCACCACCGCGGCGCGCGCGTGCCGCTGCGGGTGGAATGGCTCAAGGGCGCCAACATGACCTTCCGGCGCGAGGCGATCCGCGGGATCCGCTTTGGCCGCCTGCTCAAGGGGACCGCGGCCCAGTTCGGCGAAGACTTCGCGGTGTCTCTGGAGCTGGCATCGGGCCGGTGGAAGCTGGAGTACGATCCGGCCGTCGCGGTGGACCATTTCCCGGGGGAACTCCCCGGCGTGGGCGACCATCGCGCCCTCACCGACCCCGTCAGCCTCGCGGACGCGAGCCACAACGAAACCGTGGTGCTGCTCGGCTATCTCACCCCGCTCCGCCGGGTGGCCTTTCTCCTCTGGGCCACGCTGGTCGGCACCAGGCTCCTGCCCGGAGTTCTTGTGGCCGCCTACCAGCTGGTGACCCAGCGGCGCCTCTCGGCCCTGGGGCGCTGCGCCGTTGTGGGCCAGGGACGACTGGACGGATGGCGCACCTGGCGCTCCAACCAAGGCGCCGGGGCGCTTCCGTCCCCGGTATCCGAGACCCACGAAACCGCAACCACCGCCTGATGGAGCGAAACCATGGACTCTGCCTCGACTGTCTTTCAGCCGCGCGAATACTGGAGCGCCCTGGTCACCGGTGATGGCCCGCTGGCCAACGTGGGGCACCGCGCGCTGGGCGACTACAATCGCCACGCCTACCCGCTCCGGCTGGAGGCGCTCTCCCGCGCGGTGATGGGGTTGGCGCCGGCCGGATGCCGGGTATTCGACGGCGGTTTCGGCGAGGGCGTCTACCTCAACTACTGGCAGCAGCGTGGCGCCGGTCGGGTCAGCGGGCTGGACTTCTCTCCCCGGGCGGTCGCCTCCGCCAAGACGCGCCATCCGGGGTTCGTGCTTCGCCAGGGGGATCTGGCCTCGTCGGCAGACCTGGCCGGCTTCGGCCGGTACGACGTGGTCACCGCGGTCGACGTCCTTTACCACATCGTGGATGACCGGGCCTGGGCGTCGGCGATCGGCAATCTGCTGTCGCTGGTGGAAGGGGGCGGGATCTTCGTCGCCTCCGACAAGTTCCCGGCCGAGGGCACTTGGCAGCCGCTGGCCCACGTGCGCCGCCGGTCCTTCGAGCTCTACCGGTCGCTTCTGGCCTCGCACGGATTCGAAGTGATCCGCCGGGTGCCGGTCTTCGTCCTGATGGATGATCCGATCACCTGCGGCAGCCATCCCTGGCTGGGTCGCGTCTCCCGGCTGCAATGGAGGGTGCTGACCAAACTGGTGCGTGTGGCCGCGGTCAGCCCCGGGCTGCACCGCGCGGTGGCCAGCATCGTGGCTCACCTGCAGCTGCCGGTGGAGCGGTTGCTCCTCGGCGTCCTGAAGCAGACCCCCAACCTCGAGATCATCGTCGCCCGGCGGACTGCGGACGCGATGGTGGAGCCATAGAGGGGACCGAATGTCCCGTATCTGCATTGTCACCCATGTCGTCGCGCCCTGGGATGGTCAAGGGCGGGTGAATTACGAACTGGCCCGCTATCTGGCCGGCACGGGCCACGAGGTCACGCTGGTGGCGAGCGTGGTTGAACCGGCGCTGGCAGGCGAGCCGGCGATCCGCTGGCTCAGGATCCCGGTCCCGGCCACGCTGCCCGAGCCGATCAAGTGGGTGGTCTTTGCCCTGCTCGCGCGGCTTCGGCTCGACCAGCGGACGCTCGCGGGGTTCGACATCGTCCACCTGCACGGGGCAATCGCCCCGATCCAGGCCGATCTGAACACCAGCCACTTCGTGCACGCGGGGTGGCGCCGGCATGGTCGGGCCAGGATGGGGCTGTGGCAGCGGCTGGTGACGGCGGCATCGGCCTGGGCCGAGCACCGGGCGTACCGGGGTGCGCGGCGCGTGGTCGCCGTGTCCGAATCGGTGGCGCGCTCGCTCCGCGAGGATGCCGCGATGACCCGGGGCCAGCTGCGGGTGATCTACAACGGGGTGGATCCGGCGGAGTTCCGGCCCCGCGCGGCCACCGACCCGCGGCCGCTCCGGGAAGGGCTGGATCTCCCGGCTTCCGCCTTTGTCATCCTGTTCATCGGCGATGCCCGCTCGCCCCGCAAGAATCTGGACCTGGCGCTGGCGACGCTTGCCCGGCTGGATCCGCGCTTCCGCCTGGTGGTGATCGGGGACTTCCGCGGCGGCCCGTACGTCCAGCGAGCCGAGAGCCTCGGTGTGCAGGGCCGGGTTCACTTCCTGGGTCCGCGCCGCGATGTGGCCGAGTGCCTGCGGGACGCCGATGCGCTGGTCTGCGTGTCGCACTACGAGCCCGCGTCGCTGGTACTGCTCGAGGGCATGGCCTCCGGGCTGCCGGTGATCTGCACCCCGGGCCTGGGCAACGCGCCCTTCGTGGATCACGGCGTGAATGGGTTCATGCTCCGCTCCGCCCGCGACCGGGAGCGCGCGGCGTGGCTGCTCGAGACGCTGGAACGGGATACCGACCTCCGCCGGCGGGTGGGCGCCGCCGCGCGGGACACCGCCTGCCAGCTGACCTGGACCCGGATGGCCCGGCAGTACGAGGCGCTTTATCGCGAGCTGCAGGCGGAGCTCTCGCCCGCCAGGTTCACGGACCTGGGCTTCGGCGCCCCGACCGGGTTCAGCTCGGCGGGAGGCCGCGCGTGACGCTCGCCGTTTCCGACGCCCCGGGTATCACCCGGGAGCTGGACACGGCCGAAGCACAGCCGCGGCCGGCTTCGGCGACGCTCCTGATCGTGGGCTTCGCGCTGGTGATCGCCACGCTGATCCTGGCGGGCCGGTCCGGCCTGGTCCGGCTGGCCTATCCCCTCGGCGCGGTGGCGATCGGGGCCTGGCTCTATCGGCGGGGACCGGGGGGATACATCGAGTTCTCCTGGTGGCTCTGGCACGTCTCGCCCGGTATCCGCCGGATCGTCGACTACCGGCTGGGGGCCTACGATCCGCAGAATCCGATGTCGCTCACTCCCTTCCTGGTGAGCGGGCTGGCCATCTTCGGAGTGCTCCAGCACCTGCCCGAGCTGCGGCGGACGCGGATGGTCCCGTGGGCGGTGGCAGCAGTAGCGGTGCTGTACGGCTACTTCGTCGGCTTCCTCCGCGTCGGGCCGATGGCCGCCACCCACTCCCTCATCACCTGGATGGTGCCGCTGATGTTCGGGCTCTACGTCGCGTTGAGCTGGCGGCAGTACCCCCAGGCCGAGGCCGCCGTGCGCCGCGCGTTTCTGTGGGGGAGCGTGGTGCTGGCGCTCTATGGGATCTTCCAGTTCCTCTTTCCGCCGGAATGGGACCGGTTCTGGATGGTCAGCTCCGGCATGTACTCCGTCGGCCGGGCCTTTCCGTACGAGGTGCGGGTCTTCAGCCTGGTCAATGCGCCGCTCCCCTTCGCCACGATCATGGTGGCGGGACTCTTCCTGCAGCTGGCCGGACGTGGGTTCGGCCGGGCGGGCTCCCTGGCCCTCGGCTCGATTGCCCTGCTGCTGAGCCTGGTACGATCGGTGTGGGTGGCGGGGGTGGTCGGCCTCGTGGTATACCTCGCCGCGCTGCCTCGCAAGCTGGTCCGGCCGATGATCGTCGCGGCCATGCTCGCGATGATCACGATGGGGGTCTTGCCGTTCGTGGTGCCGGAGCGGTTCGCCGGGCCGAGTATCCGCATCGTCCAGGATCGGCTGCTCACCTTTACCGACCTTTCGCACGACGTCAGCTACAAGGATCGCGCCAGCTTCCTCGGCAATATCACCGACGTGGTGATCAACGAGCCGCTGGGGCGTGGACTCGGCTCGACCGGAGTCTCCTCGTCCCTTGGTGGAGGCAGTGGCGAGGGGATCCGGGACTTCGATAACGGCATTCTCGCGGTGCTCTACTCCCTCGGCTGGGTGGGCGGTGCGGCCTTCCTGATTGCGGCGACCGGGATTGTCATGTCCTCGCTTCCCCGGCGCGAGGCGCTCTACGATACCACGGCGAAGGCCGCGCGGGCCGTCGCCATCACCAGTCTCATCCTCGCGTTCGGCGCCAATGTGTTCGAAGGGGTTTCCGCGGCGGTACTGTGGAGCTTTGCCGGACTGGTGGTCGCGTCGCAACGCTGGGCCGGCAGCACCCACGACCCCGAGGAGGTTTCGGCATGAAGGTCACCATCCTGGTACCGACCTACCGCCGGGCCGACGACCTGCGTCGATGCCTCACCGCGCTGGAGCGTCAGGAACGGCGGCCGGATCAGGTGGTGGTCGTCGCCCGGGGTGATGACGACGTGACCCACAGCCTGCTCGCCGGCGCGCGGTGGGACGGCTTCTCGGTCGAACTGGTCCGCACCCCGGGCCCGGGCCAGGTCGCCGCGCTCAACGCCGGCCTTCGCGCCGCCCGGGGAGACGTCGTGGCCATCGTGGACGACGATACCGCGCCGTGGCCCGACTGGCTCAAGCGGATCGAGGCCCATTTCCGCGATTCCCCCCGCCTGGGCGGGCTCGGCGGGCGGGACATGATCATGGCCGACGGGGGTTCCCCGGTGATGGAGACCTCGTACGTCGGACGGATCAGCTGGTACGGGCGGTGGGTGGGGCAGGCCCATCGCGGATTCGGTCCGCCCCGGGAAGTGGACCTGCTCAAGGGATGCAACATGAGCTTCCGCCGGGATGCGATCGCCGGGGTGTGGTTCGATCGCCGGCTCAAGGGTGCGGGGGCGCAGTGGTTCAACGATGCGGCCTTCTCCCTGGCGGTCAAGCGGGCGGGCTGGCAGGTGGTGTACGACCCCGCCGTGCGGGTCGACCACTTCCTGGCGCAGCGGCACGAAGGGGACGAGCGGCAGGCCCAGACCCCGGCCGACGTGTACGGCGTGGTCTACAACGAAACTCTCATCCTCCTCGAGCATTTCGGCCCCCGCCGGCGGATAGCCTATCTCGGCTATGGCATTGCGATCGGCACCCGGCGTGCCCCCGGGCTGCTGCAGTGGCTTCGCGCGGCGATCGCCCGCGGCCGGGCCGATCGGGAATTTCACGTGGCGGCGTTTCGCGGGCGCCTGGATGCGTGGCGGGAATACCGCCGCGGACCGGAACGCGCGGGCATGGCACCGGACGGCCGGGAGGCCGTCTCGCTATGATCGCGACCGGAGCGATGCACACGCTGCAGGTGGGGAAGGGGTGGTTTCCGGAGCAGTCGGGCGGGCTCAACCGGTATTACCACGAGCTCCTGCGACACCTTCCCGCCGCGGGGGTGGAGGTGAGCGGGCTGGTCGCCGGATCCCCGGACGTCGCGCTGCAATCGAGCGGTGTGGTCCGGTCGTTTGCGCCGGCTCAGGCCAGCCTCCCGGCGCGGCTCAACCAGGTGCGCCGGCTGGTGCAGCAGGCCCTGCGGGAGAACCCGGGCAGCCTGTTCGTGACTCACTTCGCGCTGTACGCCGCGCCCTGCCTCGATCTCCTGAGCGATCATCCGGTGGTGGTGCACTTCCATGGGCCGTGGTCGGCGGAGAGCCGCACCGAGGGCGCGGGCCCCATTACCACCGGGGTCAAGTATTTCCTCGAGCGCGCGGTGTATCGCCGGGGCGCGCGATTCGTGGCCCTCTCCCGGGCGTTCGGCCGCCTGCTGGAGGAGCGTCATGGCGTGCCGGCGGACCGGATCCGCGTGATTCCGGGCGGGGTGGACACCGCGCGGTTCGCGCCCGTGCTGACCCGGACCGCCGCGCGCGAGCGCCTTGGCTGGCCCACGGACCGGCCCATCGCGCTGGTGGTCCGGCGGCTGGTGCGGCGTATGGGGCTCGAGGGCCTGATCGCGGCGGTGGGGCTGGCCCGGCGCCTGGTGCCCGACCTCCTCCTGGTCATCGCCGGGTCCGGTCCGCTGGGCGAAGAGCTCGCGGTCCGGGCCGATCCGGTGCGCGCCAATGTCCGCTTTGCCGGCTACATCCCCGATGTCGATCTCCCGACCGCGTTCCGCGCCGCCGATCTCTCGGTGGTCCCGTCGGTCGCGCTGGAGGGATTCGGGCTGATCGTCGCGGAGTCGCTCGCCGCCGGGACGCCGGTGCTGTTGACCGATGTCGGCGGGCTGCCCGAGACCCTGACCGGCCTGGCCGAGGCCTGCGTGATGCGCGATCGCACGCCGCCGGGCATGGCCGCGGCCATCAGCGACGCGATCATCGGCCGGCTGCCGCTCCCTTCTCCGGACGCCTGCGTCCGGCACGCCCGCAGCCGATTCGACTGGCCGGTGGTTGCCGCGCAGGTCGGGCAGGCCTACTCGGAGGTGATGGTATGAAGTCCCGGATCCTGTTTCTCGATCACGTGGGTGAACTCGGCGGGGCGGAACTCGCGCTGCTGGACGTGGCGCGCGCGTATCGCGAAACCTGCACCTTCATGCTTTTCGCCGACGGCCCCTTCCGGAGCCTCCTCACCGGGGCGGGGGTCCGGGTGGAAATCCTCGAAAGCGGGAAGTCGCTGCGCGCCGTCCGGCGGGAAACCCGCTGGCCCGGCTTCGCCGCCGTCTCACAGGCGGCCGGGCTCGCGTGGCGGGTGGCCCGCCGCGCCCGTGACCACGACGCGATTCATGCCAACTCGCAGAAGGCCTTTGTGGTCGCCTGCCTGGCGGGACTCCTCGCCCGCCGTCCGGTCATCTGGGATCTGAACGATCTCCTGCTCCGGGAGCACTTCAGCCGCACCAATATCCTGGTCGATGTCATGCTGGCGAATCACATGGCGGTACGGGTCATCGCCAACTCACGCGCCTCGGCCGATGCGTTGGTCGCCAACGGTGGGGACGGAGAAAAAGTGCGCGTGGTCTATAACGGTCTGGATCCCGTGCCGTTCGACGCCGTGCTGGAAAGCGAAATCGAGTCCGTCCGGGCCGAACTGGGGCTCCACGGAGTCCCGGTGGTCGGAGTCTTTGGCCGCCTTGCCGAATGGAAGGGGCAGCACATCGCCCTCGCTGCCATCGCCAGACTACCGGGCGTGCACCTGCTTCTGGTCGGAGACGCCCTCTTCGGAGAACAGGAGTATGCCAACCGGTTGCGGGAGGATACTGCCTCGCTGGGCATCCAGGATCGGGTTCACTTTCTCGGCTTTCGCTCCGACGTACCGCGGCTGATGCGAATGGTGGACGTCGTGCTGCACACCTCCACGGCTCCCGAGCCGTTCGGCCGGGTCATCGTGGAAGGCATGCTGGCGCGCCGGCCGGTGATTGCCACCCGTGCCGGGGGAGTGAGCGAGATCCTGGCCGAAGGCGAAACCGGCCTCATGGTGCCGCCCGGCGACGTCGTTGCGCTGGTTGGGGCGATTCGAAGCGTGCTGGAGCGGCCCGACTTCGCGGCGCGGTTGGCGAGCGCCGGGCGTGCGCATGCGGAACGACAGTTTACCGTGGAGGCAATGGTGAAGGGCATGACCAGGAACATGGAAGAGGCGGCCCAGGCATGAGAGTGGCACTGGCGAACGACTACCTGATCCAGGCCGGTGGTGCGGAGCGGGTAGTGGCGGCGCTCCACCGCATCTTTCCCGAGGCGCCGATCTTCACCACCATCGCCGATCGGGAGCTGACCGATGCGATGTTCCCCGGGGCCGAGATCCACACGTCGTGGATGCAGCGCCTCCCGGGGCTCAAGCGGCACTTCCGGAAATATGTGCTGCTCTACCCCTCAGCCATCGAGAGCCTGGACCTGTCGGGATACGACCTGGTGATCAGTTCGAGCAGCGCGTTCACCAAGGGTCTCATCATCCCTCCCGGGACGGTGCACATCTGCTACTGCCACACGCCCATGCGGTTCGCGTGGAACGCCGAGGCCTACGCGGAGCGGGAGGAGTGGGGGCCGGTGGTCCGCTGGCTGCTGCCGGTGGTCATGGGACGATTGCGCCGCTGGGACCTGGCGACCGCCTCGCGGCCGACCGTCTACCTCGGCAACTCGACCACCAGCGCAGCCCGGATCACGCGAACCTATCACCTTCCCGCCCAGGTGGTCTTTCCCCCAGTCGAGACCGACCGGCTCCGGCCGGCCGGGGAACCGGGCGAGCATTTCCTGGTGGTATCCCGGCTGGTCGGGTACAAGCGCATCGACCTGGCGGTGGAGGCGTTCACCCGGATGGCGCGGCCGCTGGTCGTGGTGGGCGACGGGCCGGCGCGCGCGACCCTCGAGCGGATCGCGGGGCCCACGGTGCGCTTCCTCGGCCGGCTTCCGGACGCGGAGGTGGCCCGGCATTACGCCGCCTGCCGGGGTGTGATCTTTCCGGGAGAGGAGGACTTCGGGCTCGTCCCGCTGGAGGCGAACGCTTCCGGTCGACCCGTGGTCGCCTACCAGGCTGGTGGGGCGCTGGACACTGTAGTGAACGGCCAGACCGGGGTCTTCTTCCCGGTCCAGAGCGTCGAAGCGCTGTGCCAGGCAGTGCGGGAATGCGAATCCACGGTCTGGCGCCCGGCGCTGCTTCGCCGCCACGCGGAAGGATTCCGCGAGAGCGTCTTCCGGGACCGGATTCTCGAAGTCGTGCGGTCGGTGATGGGCGACCGGGCTGGCGCGCCGGCACTCCAGCCGCTCCCGGCCTCGGGGCGGTGCGGTTCAGGGACGGATTTCGATGATCAGGGGACTGTCCGGCACGGCGAGCTGGAGAGCATTCCCCTGCGCCTCGCGAACCGGATCGGATGAGCCGACCGGAGTGAATACCCGGAGCCTCGCCGGCGTGGCCAGCTGAAGGGTGATCGACCGGTCGGGCACCAGCGCCTCTCGCCTCGCGGTGGGGTCGTAACTCTGCGCCTCCTGCCAGATGGCGAGGTAGTAGCGCCCGTCCCGCTTCTGCAGGACCATCGTCTTCAGTCCGGCGGCGTCGCCTTGCAGGGAATAATCCAGTTGGCCGGTAGGGAAGGCGGGGCCGGGGTCTTCCAGGATGCGGATGAGGTTCCGAAGCGAGGTGTACGCCGGCTTCTCGCCCCCATCCGAGCGAAGGAGCCCGAAGGCCTGCTCCCGGTCGGCGAGGCTCTGCCCTTCGTCGATGAACTCGTAGAGGTAGGTGCGGCTGATCCCGGCCGCGAAATAGTCCAGCAGAAGCCGGGGCACATAGCGGCCCATCGCCTCTTCGGACACCGCCGGGTGCTCACCGGTCCAGTCCACCGCGGTGTGATATCCCGTCTCGGTGACCACCAGCGGCCGGTCGCCGGTCAGCACTTTCACCTTGGCCTCGTGGTCCCGGAGGTTGGTCAGCGGCGTCAGGCCGCCCGGATACGGATGAATGTTGCCGAAGTCCATCCACAGGCTGAGATCGCCCACCTGGCTCGCGTTGCGAGCCCGGCCCATGCTCGGCCCGTAGACCGGCATGTCCCGGGTCCGCGGGTCGGCCTTCACGGCGGTGTAGAGCGCCTGCTGGCTGGTCCTGACTTCTTCGACCCAGTTGGGACGGCGCGACAGGTCATGCTCATTCAACCCCTCGAAGCCTTCGGCCGCCGGGAGCGCGAAGTGGAGCAGGCGGGCGAAGCCGGGAATCGTCCCATCCTCGCCCGCCCGGGGCAGGCGAATCATGAGGTTGGCTCGTACCCCATGTTCGGCCAGCTCGTTCAACCGGCCGTAGACAGTCTGCATCCAGCGATCGTCGGGGACCACCGCGCCCGCGTCGCGCACGTGACGAATGCCGAGGGCCAGGAGCCTGGGCTTGATGATGGTCGCCCACCCGGTACCGTACGCGGTCCGGAAATAGCTGAGGTGCAGGTTGACGCCGATGGAGTTGACGAAGTCGTCCGCGCTCCTCACATCGGTCGCGGGCGCTGGCGCCCCGAAACCACTACTCAGGACCAGCGCGAGCCACGGGAGCAGGAACGGCACGACACCTCCAGGGAGAAGCGGGACCGGCAGGCGACAGCATGCTCGTTCCCGGCGCCTGGCGCCGCGATTGCCGTCACTGAGTGCGCGTGTGTCCGGGATCACAAATCGTGTGAGCGGCGAGGAATTGTGCGCCGTCGCCTTGCGTGCGGAGCGACAAATCATTACGGTAGCTCGAAGATAGTCGCGAGGAGGTATTCGCGGCCAACCTTGTCGGACAGTGCATTGGCCTGTCAGACGAAGGCACGAGAAGCCGAAGTGCGGCTTTCGTGCCTTTTCTCATTCAGGAACCGAAGCTCGAATGCGGCTTGACCGGAAGAACTCACCCGTATGCGCGACCTACCCGGTCGCAGTGGAGATCCTCATCCATGCTGACAACCATGACTGAAATGGCACCGCCTGCGAGCGGAACCGTCCGGGTGATCATCGCGGACGATCACGCCCTCTTCCGCGACGGCCTGGCCACGCTGCTCGGCCGGATGCCCGGGATCGAAATCGTCGGTGTGGCGAGCGGCGGAACCCAGGCGATCGAGATGTGCCGGGAACTGTTGCCCAACGTGCTGCTGGTCGACCTGCAGATGCCGGGGATGGACGGCCTGGATGTGCTCGACGCGATCGGCAAGGAGTTGCCCTCGGTCAGGACCATCGTCCTGAGCGCGTTCGATGCCGACGAAGATGTCTATCGCGCGGTCCGGGGCGGCGCGGCGGCCTACTGCCTCAAGTCCTCCCACCCGGACGAGCTGGCCGAGACCATCCTGGCGGTGTCCGGTGGCTCCGAGAGCCGGATACCGACCCCGCTCCTGGCCAAGCTCTCGACCTACCTCCGGCGCCCACGCCTCACGGCCCGGGAGCTGGAAGTGCTGCACCTCGTGGCGGGGGGGCTCAGCAACCTGGAGATCGCCTCGGCGCTGCATATCGCGGAGGGGACCGTCAAGACTCACATCAAGAGCATCCTCGCGAAGCTGGAGGCGCGCGACCGTTCCCAGGCGATGGTGATCGGCATGAAACGCGGACTGGTACGGCCGGACCAGTCGTAGGCGGGCGAATTGTTGAGGGCGGGGGGGGGAGGCGTCCCAACCGGGCGGCCAGTCCTTATCGTTCGCGAAACGCAGCCTGCATTCTCCCGCCCCCACCGCACCAGGGAGTTCGCCATGTCCGACGAAGACCTCAAGGCCGAGCTCGAACGCCTCCGGGCGGAGAACGCGGCACTCAAAGACCGCACCAAGCGGGGTGTGAGCCTGAAGGTGAGTGAAAAGGGCGGGGTATCGGTGTACGGCCTGGGCCGCTTCCCGATCACCTTTTACAAGGAACAGTGGGTGAAGCTGCTCGACATGGCGGACGACATCCGGGCGTTCATCAAGGAGAACGAGGGGAAGCTGAAGGTGAAGGAATAAGGCGCCGCGAGACGGCCCTCTTGATTAGTTGTTAATGCCAACTATCTTCTGGCGACCTCCTGGAGGGTCGGCCAGATGGTTGCGCGAACACTACCGCCGGTACTCGAACGGGATGCCGCCGAGCTCTATGATGCCGCCACGGCATTCATCCGCATCTATCAGTTCCGGGACCGCGATCAGGCGCTCCGGTACGGGCTGACCGTCGTCCAGGCCTACACTCTCGACATCCTTCTCTCCACCGGCGGGCAGGGCCTCACCGGGCTCGCGCTGGCCCTCAAACTCGACAAGAGCACCACCAGCCGGGTCATCTCAGGCATGACCAGGCATGCCCTGGTCGAGTGGTCGCGCCCGGAGCACGACCGGCGGGCCAAGCAGATCGTCGCCTCGGCGGAAGGGAAGCGCCGTTACCAGCGCCTCCGTCGTGCCATTGTGCAGGACAACGCGCGCCTCCTCGCGTCCTATCCACCGGAGGCTCGGCAGGCGGCCATCACCATCCTGCGGCAGCTGGCCGAGCGCGCCAGCGGCGCCGCCGCGGCCGCAACCCCACCATCGCGTAGCGCGCCTCGCACGCCACGATCCCAGCCAGGGGAGACTTGATGCCGTCCATTCGTCAGGAGCTCCGCTCCGCCGTCCGCTCCCTTCGGCGTTCGCCATTGGCGTCCTGCTTCATTGTGGCCACTCTGGCCATCTGCATCGGGGCGGTTGCCGCGGTGTACTCGGTGGCAGACGTGGTCCTGGTACGCGGCCTTCCGTTCGACCGACCCGACCAGTTGGTCTGGGTCTCCTCGGTGAAGCCCGATCGTCCGGATGCGCCGTTCTCTCTGCCCGAGTTCCTGGATTACCGGGAGCAGGCGAAGTCGGTTCGTCTCGGTGGCTACGCCAACTGGAATGCCATCCTCGAGCGCCCATCCGGTGCGGAGCGGGTGCAGGGTCTCCGCATCTCGGGCGACGGGCTCGCCATCCTCGGCGCCGCGCCGAGCGTCGGCCGTTTGCTCACCGGCCCGGATGACGCTCCCGGGGCGCCACGGGTGGTGATGCTCGGCTACGGCTACTGGCGCCGGGCGTTCGCCGGCGATCCGGCGGTCGTCGGACGGTCGCTGCCGCTCGACGGCGAGCGCTTCACCGTGGTCGGCGTCCTGCCCCGCTTCTTCCCGCTCCCGTTGCGCGACGTGGACGTCGTGGTACCGCTGGACCCGGGCAGCGATCCGCGGCGCACTGCCCGCAACTCGGTGAACTTCATCCGGGTGTTCGGGCGACTGGCGCCGTCGGCGACAGCCGCGGGGGCCGATCGCGAGCTGAACGGCGTGGCGGCCCGCCTGCGCGAGCAGTTTCCGGTCGCGTACGCCGCGAAAGTCGGCGTCCGGGTCACGCCGCTCGGGGCGTACCTCGCCGCGACGCTCCGGCCGACGCTCGTCATCCTCCTGGCGTGCGTCTCGCTCATGGTTGCCGTCGCATTGGTCAATGTGCTCAACCTGCTCCTGGCCCGCGCGGTGGGACGACAGGGGGAGACCGCCGTCCGGCTTGCCCTGGGTGCGTCGGGGCCGCGCATCGCCCTGCAGTTGCTCACCGAAGGGGCGCTGCTCGCGGCGGCAGCGGGTGTCATCGGCACCGGCCTCGCCGACCTGGCGGTCTCGTACGCCGCATCGCATCTCGCGGCGATCGCGCCCCGAATCCAGGAGGCACGCCTTGGCCTCCCGGTCCTGGGCCTGGTGTTCGGGGTATGCGCCGTGGCAGTGCTGCTGTTCAGCCTCGTGCCGATTCTCATCGCCCGGACCGCCTCACCCCAGACGGTTCTCCGGGGCGCGGGGAGGTCGGGTGGCACGGCGCCCGTTCAGGCTCGCCTTCGTTCCTCATTCGTGGTCACGGAGGTGGCGCTGGCCCTGATGATCACCTCGGCCACGGCGGCCCTCCTGCAGAGCCTGATAGGTCTTCAGCGGGTGGAGCTGGGATACCGCCCCGATTCCGTCTTCGTCGCGCGGCTGTCGCTGCCACCGAAACGCTACCAGACGCCGGCGGACCTCGCCCGCTTCTCCACCGAGATGTCCGCGGCGCTCGCCGGGGCGCCGGGGGTGGTGGCCGCCGGCGGGTCTTCCATTGCGCCGCTCAGCGGCGTGCTGGCGTCCATTCCCTTCGCGCCGGCTCAGGATGCGCCGCCCCTGCGGCGGGACTGGCCGTCGGCCAGCTTCAGTGCGGTCTCACCCGGGTACCTCGAGGCCATCGGTGCGCACCGGATGGCGGGGCGTCTCTTCGCGGAGGGAGACGACGGGGCGGGGCTTCCCGTAGCGGTGGTGAATCGGACGCTGGCCGAACGGTACTTCGCGCGGGGCGGAGCGGTGGGACGGGAACTGCAGATCGACGACAACAACATCGGGCCGCGCGTGGTGACGATCGTGGGCGTGGTCGATGACCTGCGCGAGGTCGACCTGGACGGCCCGGCCCGGCCCGACGTGTTCATTGCGCTGAAGCAGGTCCATCCGGACGGCCTGCCGTTTGCCGTGGCAACGCAGTTCTGGGCCGTGCGGGTGCGAGGCGACCCGGCGGCATTCGGGCCCACTTTCCTTCGGATGCTGCAGGAGGTGGATCCGGCGGTGGCCACGGCAGGCCTCACCGACCTGCGGGCGTACGTCGACACGACCATGGCGCCGCGTCGCTTCAGTGTGGGCCTGCTCGTCACCTTTGCGCTGATCGCGCTTCTGCTCACGACCCTGGGGGTGTACGGCATCGCGGCCTACACGGTGGAGCAGCGGCGGCGCGAGATCGGCGTCCGGATGGCACTCGGTGCCACGCCCCGCAGCATTGTCGGTCTGGTGCTCGGCCGCACGCTCCGTCTCGCCGGCGTCGGGATCGTCGTGGGGGCGCTCGGGGCCTATTTCTCGGGGGGCTTCATCTCCCGGCTCATGTTCGGCGTGTCGCCGGGGAGCCCGGGAGTCCTCGCCCTGGTCAGCGCGATCCTGCTCGGCACGGCCCTCTTGGCGAGCTGGTTGCCGGGCCGGCGCGCCGCGCGCACCGACACTCTTTGGGCCTTGTCTGGGGACTAGCCCGACCTCTGTAGGGTGGGATCGTTACCTGCGCACCACGGAGACACGGAGGCTGCCGCCATTATGCTGCGCA
>Ga0210377_10001224_pt1 | contig 23479 bp, 24 predicted proteins | sample PLM4_65_b1redo_FD_155480 | JGI IMG/M metagenome (GOLD analysis project Ga0210377, IMG submission 155480) | Groundwater sediment microbial communities from an aquifer in East River, Colorado, USA - PLM4_65_b1 redo | ecosystem: Environmental > Terrestrial > Soil > Riparian zone | place: USA: East...
GGCGACCTCGCCCACCATCACGCGCTCGCCGGGGTAGGCCTCGAGCACGCCGCGGATGTCGCGAAGCAGCGCGTGCGTCGATTCGACGTCGTTGAGCGCGCACGCCGGGATGATCGCGCGTTCGGCCGGAACGTCCGGCAGCGCCGGATCCTTGCCGATGCAGTGGATCACATCCATGCGGAAGCCGTCGACGCCGCGGTCGAGCCAGAAGCGCAGCGTCGCGTGCATCGCCGCGACGACGTCCGGATTCTCCCAGTTCAGGTCGGGCTGCTCGGGCAGGAAGAGGTGGAGATACCACTGTCGTGTGTCGTCGTCCCAGGTCCACGCCGGGCCGCCCGTGAAAGCGGCCCGCCAGTTGTTCGGAGGCTGCTCCGGCGTGCCGTCGCGCCAGACGTACCAGCTGCGCTTCGCCGAGCGACGCGATGTGCGCGCTTCCTGGAACCACGGGTGCTGGTCGCTCGTGTGATTGGGCACCCAGTCGATGATCACGCGCAGCCCGCGCGAGTGGGCCTCGGCGAGCAGGCGGTCGAAGTCGGCTAGCGTGCCAAACAAAGGGTCGACGTCGCAGTAGTCGGCAACGTCGTAGCCGTAATCCTTCATCGGCGAGCGATAGAACGGAGAGATCCAGAGCGCGTCGACCCCGAGCCACACGAGGTGGTCGAGCCGCCGGCGAATGCCCTCGAGATCTCCGACGCCGTCGGCGTTCGTATCGAGGAAGCTGCGCGGGTAGATCTGGTAGAAGACCGCGGTCTGCCACCACGGGACGCCGGTCCCGACGCCATTCGCTGCACCCATCCCCGCTTCCTCCTGGAGAGCGCCACCCATCGCCACGCCCCACCGGGTGCGCCGCTTGAAAAAAGTCGCTCGGCAGGGGACCCTAGCAGCCGCGATGACGGGGCCTCTCCAGAGAAAGCCGGGCGTTGGGAGCGCGCGGAGCCCGGCGGCCTGCATCGGTGCCGTGCTGATCGTCGCCTTCCTGGCCGCCTCGCTCACGCCTTGTCCGCCTCCCGTTCGCGCGCAAGCCGCTCACGCCTCTCACGCGAGCCCCGATTCCCAAGCGGGTCCTGCGTCGCTCGCCCATCATGCGCATCGCGATTCCCAAGCGGTCGCGGCGTCGCTCGCGCATGACTCCGAAAAGTGTCACACACCCGATAGTGTGGCTTTCTTGACGGCGCCGTGCCCGTGCGGGTGCGGAGCGCACGTTCCGATCGCCGGAAGCGCCGCGCGGCTCGGCGTCGCGCTGCCGTCCGTGGCGCCGGGTCTCGCGCCGAGACTCGCGGCGGCGCTCGCCGGGCTTGCGGCTCCGGTCTTCGAAGGACCGTTCATGCCCCCGATCGACCACATCCCCCTCCTGGCCTAGACCGCGAGATCCCCAGTGGACGAGGGCGTGCGCGCCTGCCGCCTGCGGCGACGCGCGCTCGCGCTCGTGCGTTGACTCAGCGTTCGAAGCCGGAGGATGCGTTCATGCACCAAAGTAGCCTCGCATGCGCGGTGGCTGCGGCCGCCGCCGCTTGCGCGTTCGTCGTGTTCGTTCTCGCCGTTCCCGCCCGCGCCTGCTCGGTATGTCAAGCGGGAGATCCGCTCTTCTCCAGCAACGGTGCCACCGCGCAGGAGCAGGGCACCATGTCCGCGTATCTCGAGATCATGGGCTGGCGCAAGACCAGCGGACTGCTCCCCGAGGAGGCCGGTGAGGAGCCCGAGCCGGGCCGCGAGGTGAACGAGAGCCAGCAGCTCACCCTCTTCGTGGGCTGGACCCCGCTCGACCGTCTGACCCTCACGCTCGCCGCACCGTGGCGCTTCAACGACATCCGGGAGGAGCCCGACGGGGAGGAGCCGGCACGCTCGCGGCTGAACGGCTTCAGCGACCTCTCGCTGCACGTCGGCTACGTGCTCTGGCGCGACCGGGACGTGCTGCCCTCGACGTGGGTCGAGGCGCGCGGGTTCGGCAAGGCGCCCACGGGCAAGTCGAGTCAGACGGAAACAGGAGTCCAGGACCCGCATCTCCAGCTCGGGACGGGGTCCTGGGATTTCGGCTTCGGACTGGCGGGGGCCCATCGCCTCGAGTGGGGATCGCTCTATGCGAGCGCCCTCTATCGTGAGAATCTGAAGGGGTCTCTCGGCTATCGCTATGGGGATGTCGTGCTCGCGAACTTCACGCTCGAGACGCCGCTCTCCCACTTGATCGAGAATCCGATCCTCGGAGCGCTGACACCCGGCGTCGAGCTGAACTTCCGCTTCGCGGAGAAGGATCGCTCGCACGGCGCCAACTACCAGGACAGCGGAGGCTCGATCCTGCTCGCGACGCCGACGCTGCGCATCCGGCTGCCCTGGTTCGCAGGACAGCGCCCGCCGTTCCTGAGGCTTGCCGTGCAGCTCCCGTTCACACAGACCTGGCTGAACGGACAGCAGCACGAAGGGCCCGTGTGGTCGGCCGGCCTCGGCATGGCGTACTGAGCATGGGGTGGCGGCGGCTCCTCGCCTGCGCGGGTGCGCTCGGCCTGCTCGGCGCGGGGCCGCCGGCGCCGATCGAGCTGCGCACGCTCGATGGCGTCGCGATCCGGATCACGCGCGGTCCCGCTGAGCCGGACGTGGTGCTGCACTTCTGGGCGAGCTGGTGCCGCGAGTGCGCCGAGGAGCTGCCGAGCCTCGCGCGCGCGGCGCAGGCATGCGATCCCGCGCGCGTGCGTGTGATTGCGGTGAACATCGGCGAAGAGCCGGAGCTCGTGCAAGCATTTCTCACGCAGCACGCGTTCGAGCTGCCCGTGCTGCTCGATCCCGGCGGGAAGGCATGGCGCCGGGCCGGCCTGTGGGGAGTCCCCTCGAACCTGCTGTGGACGGCGCAGGGCGTGAGCACCAGCGCGGGGCAGACGAGCGCGCCGCGCTGGCGCGAGCGGCTCGCGGGCCTCGGCTGCACCCCGGTGGCCGCCGGCGCGAGCGGGTCGGCGCAGCCGTGAGCGCCAGCCCGCCCGTTTGCAGACACGACCCCGCTCGGTGAGCGCCGCACCGCCCGTTCATATCGACGATCTCGCGCGCCCGCGCTTGCCGCTCGCGCTGCGCGCGCTCAACGCGGCAGGTTTGCCGTTCGCGCGCGCCATCCGCCTCGACGAGCAGGGTCTGCTCGCCTCGGCCTGCCGCCGCAGCGGGCTCTCCGACTTCGGCGATCCGATGTTTCGCGAGCCGCTGCGCGCGCTCATCAAAGCGCTCGAGCGCGAGGCCGACCTCGCTCCGATCGGTCGCTTCATCGCGCGCAGTCTCCTCGTGCAGCTGCTCGTGACACGCCTTCGCGTCGAGGCGCTCGTGCGCGAGCATCCGGAGATCCTCGCCGAGGAAGTGCGAGCGCCGATCGTGATCCTGGGGCTCCCGCGCACCGGCACCACGCACCTGCACAACCTGCTGTCGCAGGATCCGAGCTTGCGCTCGCTGCCCTACTGGGAATCGCTCGAGCCGATCCCGGATGCGCCCGACCCGCGCCGGCCTCCCGAGCCCGATCCGCGCATCGGACGCTGTGTACAGGGGCTGCGCCTCGTACACTGGGCGATGCCGCTCTTCCCGCTGATGCACGAGATGGAGCCCGAGGCGCGCCACGAGGAGATCCAGCTGCTGGCGGTCGCCTTCTCGACGATGCTTTTCGAGGCGAGCTACTTCGTGCCGAGCTACCGCGACTGGTATCGGGCGACGGATCAGACGGCCGCCTATCTCGAATTGAGGCGCATGCTCCAGGCGCTCCAGTGGCTGCGCGGGCCGAGGCGCTGGCTGCTCAAATCGCCACAACACTTGGAGCAGCTCGGCCCTCTGCTGCGCGTCTTCCCCGACGTGCGCATCGTGCAGACCCACCGCGATCCCGTGCGCGTGACGGCCTCGATGTGCACGATGGCGGCCTACGGCCTGCGCATGGCGCGCGCGCGCATCGACACGCGCGCGGTTGGTCGCTATTGGGCCGACCGTATCGAGGTCATGCTGCGGGCCTCCGTCGAGGATCGCCCGCTGGTGCCCGCGAGTCAGGTCATGGACGTGCGCTTCCACGAGTTCATGGCGGACGATCTCGCGACGGTCGAGGCCATCTACGCCTTCCTCGGCGAGCCGCTCACGCCGCCGGCGCACGCGGGCATGCGCGCCTACCGGGAAGCCCACGCGCGCGGGCGCCTCGGCGCCATCGACTACCGGCTCGAAGACTTCGATCTCGACGCCGGCGAGCGCCGGCGGGCCCTGGCCTTCTATCAGGAGCGCTTCGGCATTCCGGATGAATGAGCGAGCGGCACGCAAGATTGCGCAGTCATTCCGCTGCGGGCTCCGGGCTCACGCGCGCAGGCGCGCGAGCGGAACCACCGAGGCCTGCGGTCGCGAGGGCGGGCTCTCGGGCAGGAACCAGCGGAACCAGATGCGCCCGCGCGCGTGATCCGCGGTCGAGATCCAGTTCGGGACGCCGGGATCGCGCGCGGCGATCACGATGCGATACGAGCCGTCCGGCTCGTAGCGAACCTCTCCGCCGTTGAGCGTCACCTGCTCGTAGCGATAGTCGTAGGTCTGCAGGTACGGATTCCAGAGACAGACGTTCCAGAAGACGCAGCGCGGCGCGCGACCTTCGAGCACGAGCGCCTCGCCCTCGCCGAGCTCGAAGCTCCCCATCGCGTAGGCCGCGTCCGCCGCCGCCCAGCCATAGGTGCGCTGCGGCACCGGGTACGGCTCGTCGATCTGGTTGAGCTTCGAGCGGTCGAGCGGCAGCGGAGTGATCTTGAGCATGTCGCGGATGAAGTTCGTGGTGGCGTGGAAGCGGCGCGCGAGCTCCGCGTCGGAGAGGCGCGGCGGCGGCACCGCGTCGAGGCATTCGATCGCGAAGCTCGCCGGGCGTCCCGCCTTCGGGTGGATGAGATAGTCGCGCGTGATCACGCACACGCTGTCCGGATCGAGCCGGATCCAGTTGCCGGGCTGCTCGTGCGCGGAGAGCAGCACCTCGAAGGAGCCGTCCGGCGCGAAGTGGATCGAGCGATCGTTGAGCGTGGCGACGATGCGATCGGACCAGCGCCCGTCGCGCGGCCCGCCATACACGGTGAGCGACAGGTAGCAGGCGTCGCCGCGCACGCCCCGGATCCGGTAGCTGCGTTCGGGATGCAGCGGCGCGAACGTGTACATGGCATCGGCGTTGTCGCCGCCAAATTTCCGGGTGGGGCCGACGATCGGGATGATCGTCGGACGCGCTTCGTCCGCCCACAGGTAGCAGTCGAGGGCCACGGCAAGGATCTCGGTGAGCCAGCGATAGCCTTCGAGCACCGACGGATCGTCGACCGCCCGCGGCCCCTCGAGGAAGAGCGCGTCGGCATCCCGCAGCAGATCGAAGAGCTCCTTGAACGCCGCCGTCGTCTCGAACTTGCGTTCGGCCATGTCGTGGATCTCCCGGGTGATGGGTCATGGAGCCGGGTCAGGATTCCGGCTGCGGAGGAACGAGTCGGATCGGCACCGGATCGTGGCGCACGAGCAGGCCGTACCAGCGATCCACGAGGCCATACTTGGCGGCGAAGGCCTCGTCGACGCTGACAGCGGTCTCGGGCGACGCATCGGGAATCGCGAGCCGCGGCCCGACCCGACCGCCGCGCTCGAGCTCCACGCGCGGATTTGCGAGCAGCCGCCGATACCAGGCGCGCCGCGGGTTGGCGACGCGGACCCAGGTCACGTCGCCGATGTCGACGACCCACATCTTGGTGGTCCATTCCTTGCCGGTCTCGTCGTACGTGTGGAGCTGGACGACTTCGATCTGCTCCCCGGCGACATAGGTGCCGAGCACGATGACCGCCCAGACGGCGAAGCTTGCGAGGATGAGCTTGCGAAAGTTCACGCCGGTTTCGTCGAGCGTGTGGAGCTGGACGACTTCGATCTGCTCCCCGGCGACATAGGTGCCGAGCACGATGACCGCCCAGACGGCGAAGCTTGCGAGGATGAGCTTGCGAAAGTTCACGCCGGTGCGAGGCGCCAGCGGATCGGGACGCGCTTGATGCCGCCGACGAAGCTCGAACGCACGCGCTCGGGCGGACCTGCGAGCTCCACGTGTTCGAGCCGCTCGCGCAGCTGCGCGAAGGCGCAGCGCAGCTCGAGGCGCGCGAGGTGCGCGCCCAGACAGACGTGCTCGCCGCGACCGAAGCCGATGTGCTCGTTCGGTCGGCGGTCGATCCGGAAGCGGGCGGGCTCGTCGAAGACGTCTTCGTCGCGATTTCCCGACGGATAGAAGAGGCAGACGGATTCGCCCGCGCGGATCTTCTTCCCGCGCAGGACATAGTCCTGGGTGGCGGTGCGCGAGAACTGGATCACCGGCGTGGTCCAGCGCACGATCTCCTCCACCGCCGGATCGAGAAGCGAGGGATCGCGCACCAGCTTGCGCCACTCCCCGGGGTTCTCGAGGAAGGCGAGCAACCCGCCCGTCATGGCGTTGCGCGTCGTCTCGTTCCCGGCGACGACCAGCAGGAAGTAGTAGGAGAGCAGCTCGACGGGCTCGAGCGGCTTGCCGTTCACGCTGCCGTTCGCGACCACGCTCACGATGTCGTTCGCGGGCTGCGCGCGCCGCTTCACCGCCATCTCGTGGAAGTACTGGAACAGCTCCATGCGCGAGCGCTCGAGCGTCTCCTTCACCGATCCGCCGCGCTGGAACTCCGGATCCTGGGGAGCGATCGCCTCGTTGGTCCACTTGAAGAGCAGATTCCAGTCTTCGCGAGGCACGCCGAGCATCTCCGCGATCACCGCGATCGTGATCTTCGCCGAGACGTCCTGCACGAAATCGCAGCGCTCCTCGCGCCCGGCCTCGTCGAGCACTTCGCGCGTGATGCGCTCGACGTGCGGGGCGAGCGCGGAGACGACGCGCGGCGTGAACTGCTTTGCGGCGACGTTGCGATAGTGCCCGTGATCGGGAGGATCCATGTTGAGCAGGTGACGGACCGTGTTCTCTTCGGGCGGCTCCAGCTCCCGGGTGAAGACGGCGAGCCGCGGCGCATTCAGGAACTTGTCGGGCTGCTTGCCGATCTCGACGATGTCCGCGTGCTTGGTGATCGCCCAGAAGGGATCGACGTTGTCGCGCGCGTACCAGAAGACCGGTGCGTGCTTGCGCAGATGGGTCCACTCGGGATGGGGATAGCCGTTTCTCTCGTAGTGCTCGGGGCTCGCGATGTCGAGCGTGTCGAGGTCGAGGTCCGGGGTCTCGAGTTCCGCCATCTGGGGGTCCGCCCAATCGAATGCCATATCGGCGACGTGCGCCATGCTACCCTGCGTCCCCGCCGCTCGCCGCGAGGACCCCATGAGCCAGCCCACGAGCCCGCCCATGAGCGCGAACGAGGCGCGCCTGCGCCAGCTCTTTCGCGATCTCGACCGCCTCGATTTCGACGCCGTGGCGACCCAGTGTGCCGAGGACTGCGTCTACGACGACATGCCCTACGCGGCCGCCAGCGTGCGCGGCCCGGCGGCGATCCGGACGAAGCTCGCGCTCGGGCTCGGCAATCTGGAGCGCATTCCGACCACGATCCACGAGCTGGTCGAGCGCGGCGACACGATCCTGGTCGAGCGCACCGAGGTCTGGCACCACAAGACGGGCGAGCGCGCGACGCTGCGCGTCGCCGCCGTCTTCAAGTTCCGCGACGGGAAGCTGGTGCTCTGGCGCGATTACTGGGATGCCCGCACGCTGCTCTCGCAGCAGCCCGCCGACTGGCTCCCGGAGATCCCGAGGCTCTGACGCATGTTTGCTTCGTTCCGACCGGCCACGACGGCGGACGAGCCGACGCTGCTCGAGCTGATGCGCGAGCTCTATCGGCACGAGCGCATGGCCTGGGACGAGCGAGCGGCTCGAGCGGCGCTGCACGGCGTGCTCGCCGATCCGTCGCTCGGGCGCGGCGTGCTGATCGAGCTGGACGGCGCCGTCGCCGGCTACCTGGTCGTCTGCTTCGGCTGGAGTCTCGAGTTCCAGGGACGCGACGCCTTCGTCGACGAGATCTATGTGCGAGAAGGCTTCCGGGGGCGCGGCTTCGGCACGCGCGCGCTCGAGATCGCGGCGGAGCTGTGCCGCGCGAACGGTGTGCGCGCGCTCCATCTCGAGGTCGAGAGGCGCAACACGCGCGCGCAGGCCGTGTACCGCAAAGCGGGATTCGTCGATCGCGAGCATTATTTGATGACGCGTCGGCTCGCGCCTGCCGGCGAGCCCGGGGATGGGCGGGCCGACTAGTCGATCCCGAAGCTCAGGGTCACGACGGCGCGCACCGTCTTCTCGATCGACGAGGTGTCGTACATGCCCTGGCCCGAGATCTCGGTCGACCAGGCGGGCGTGATCTGGAAGACGCCTTGCGCGGCCCAGGAGAGCTTGCCGAGCTTCGCGCCCGTCTTGTCGGCGATCTCGTCCGCGCGCAGCTTTGCATCGGCCGAGGCCGCGCCGAGCATCTCGATCTTGAGGTCGTCGAGGCCCGTGTAATAGAAGCTCGGCGCGTTCGAGACGAGCTCGACACCGTCTCGGATCAGCCCGGTCACCTCCTTCGAGACGGTTTCGACGCGGGCCACGTCCTTCGAAGACAGCGTGAGCGTCTGCCCGAGCTCGTAGAGCTCGATCTCGTTCGTGAGGTAGCCCCGCTCGCCCTGGCGAAAGCGCGCCTGGATCGAGACGGGGGAGATCGCGATCTGGTCGCGCGCGATGCCCCCCTCGCCGAGGAAGGCGATCACTCTCGCGAGGTCGGCCTCGATCTTCTCGTAGGCCTTCGCCATCTCGGGCGAGCGCGCGGTGAGCGAGCCCGTCCAGATCACGAAATCCGAGCGGATCGGGAGTTGCGCGAAGCCCTTCACCGTGACGTAGCGCGGGGCGCTGCGGACGTCGCGGACGACGCTGCCGGCATACAGGGCGCTGGCAAACAAGCCGGCGACGGCGATCAGGGCCACTCCGGCGGAAGCGGGCGATCGGCGTTCGGCGCTGTCGGGCACGGGCGGGGCTCCTCGCGGCTCACGGCCTCTGCTCGGGCCGGTGGCCTGGAGGCTACCCCGAATGCTAGGGGACCGCCTCGATCCGAACGCGATCGATCGCGTCGCGCGCCAGATCGTACGCGACCACGCGGTCGGGCGCGCGGCTCGTGTACGCGGTCACGGCCAGTGCGACCCGCGCGTCGAGCGGACGCGAGTAGTGCGAGAAGGTGGCGCCCGACTCGAGCACGAGCGCGCGGTGCAGCCACTCGCGCCCGCGCGCATCGCGTGCGAAGTCGCGCACGATGGCATTCGCCTGCGACGGCGGGTCAGCGTAGATTTTTTGGAAGCGCTCCTGGTACGCCGGAAGCGTGGCGGCGGCGAGCGGCGGCTCGAGCTCGAGGAGCCAGAAGTCGAGTTCGACGGTGCAGGCGGCTTCCTCGGCTCGGTCCTCGCGCGCGCAGCCGTAGCGGTAGGACGCGAAGCGAGTCGCGCGCGCCAGGCCGTCTCGGGCCTGCGGGTCGCGGCGGAGCGGGTCGGAGCGCAGCGTTCCTGCGTCGAGGGGAGCCAGGGCGAGCGTTGCTGCCCCGCCCGCGCCCTCCGATTCGAGGGGCTCGTCGGGGAAGCCGTAGCGGATCGCGTAGCCGCCGAGCGCCGTCTGCGACCAGGTCCACACCCAGGGCGTGAGGTCGATCACCGGCTCGACGTGCCGGCCGGCGCACGCGGCGCACGCGGCGAGCGCGAGCGCGGCGAGTGCGGGGCGCAGGCGGGAGATCACGCGACGCTGCCTCGTATCGCGCTCAGCGCTCGGGCAACACCGCGCGCAGCACGCGCACGACGTTGCCGCCGAGGATCTTGCGGATCGAGACCTCCGAGAGTCCCTCGCTGAGCATCTGCTGCGTCAGCGCGGCGAGCTGGCTGGTGTCGAAGCCTACCGTCGTCGCGCCGTCGTAATCGGAGCCCAGGCCCACGTGATCGTCGCCCACGAGCCCGATCACATGGCGCATCGCCGCCACCACGTGCCGCGGCTCGCGGCCGCAGATGGCGGTCTCCCAGTAGCCGATGCCGATCACGCCGCCTCCCGCAGCGATCCCTCGCACCTGTGCGTCCGAGAGCGTGCGCGCGTTGGCGCAGGTCCCGGCGACGCCGCCGTGAGAGACGACCGTCGGCTGGGTCGCCATGGCGAGCACGTCGTCGACCGCGGCCGGCGAGACGTGCGCGAGGTCGACGAGCACGCCGCGCTCCTGCATGCGGCGGACCAGCTCGCGGCCCTTCTCGGTGAGGCCGGCCTTCTGGGCGCCGTGCGCCGACCCTGCGAACTCGTTGTCAAAGAAGTGTGTCAGACCGATCATGCGAAAGCCGCGCGCGAAAACGACGTCGAGATTCGCGACGTCGCCCTCGAGCGCGTGCGCGCCTTCGATTCCGAGCAGCGCGCCGATCGGCCCCCCGCCCTGCGCCCGCCGCGCGAGCAGGGCCTCCAGATCGGCGCGCGAGCGCACGGGGACCAGCGCTCCCCGAGAGCGGGTCATGGCACCCTCGAGACGATCGGCCTGCAGCTCCGCGCGTCCGAGCGGCCCGCGCCAGGCGAACGGCGAGAGCTGCGCCATGCCGAGCAAGGTCAGCAGATCGAAGGCGTCGCTCTCGTTGCGCTCGATGTTGAGTCCGAAGGGCACGACCGTGGCGGCGGTGAAGAACTGCAGCCCGACGCCGCCCTCTTGCAGCCGCGGCAGGTCGACGTGACCGACTCGGCTGCGCCGCACGAGGTCGCGGCCGGTGAGCAGCGAGTCGGCGTGCATGTCGGCGACGAGGCTCGTCGCGTGGAGCGCACGGGCGACGTCCGACACGACCGGCAGCGGCACGGGCTCGAGCCGGTTCAGGAAGCGCTCGACGACCGCGCCCACGCCGAAGAACGCGATCAGCGCGAGCACGACGACGGTGCCGAGCGCGCGGCGGAGTCCCGTCACGCGGAGATCCGGTTCACGCCGCGCTCGCCGTCGCGCCGGGCGCGAGCACGCCGAGCTCACCGGACGCGGGATCGAAGAGAACGCCGTTCTCGAAGACGATCTGGGCCACGGAAGACGCCCCTCGTTCGGGTCCGTCGCGGATCGCCGCATCTTATCACGGGTGCGCGGAGGAATTGATGGACTGCCGCCGATGTCCGATGCCGATCCGGATCGAGGATCCGCTTTGCTGCTGCGCGCCGCCCTGCGCGTCGGCCGACTCTCGAGTCGGCCGCCTAGCCCTCGGCCGCGATGCGCGGCAGGTAGACGCGGAAGGTGGTGCCGCGACCCGGCGCGCTCTCGACGTGGATGAAGCCGCCACAGCGCTCGACGATCTTGTACACGATCGAGAGACCGAGCCCCGTCCCCTTGCTGGCGGGCTTGGTCGTGAAGAAGGGCTCGAACAACCGGGACTGGACGGCTTCGTCCATGCCGACGCCTTCATCGGCGACCGTCAGCATCACGTACACGCCATCCCCGCTCGCCTCTTCCCCCACGCGCGCCTCGCCGACGCCGACCCGGATGCAGCCGCCGCCGGGCATCGCGTCGCGTGCATTCACGCATAGATTGAGCAGCAAACGCTCGAGCTGCGAGCGGTCGATCAGCACGCGGCCGCTCGGGCCGGTGCGCATGACGCGCACTTCGTGGTTGTTCCCCACCGCCGTCTGGAGCAGGCTCGTGAACTCCTCCGTCGCGCGCATGACGTCGAGCACGCGGGGCTCGCGGGCGCGCTCGCGCCCGAAGGCGAGCAGCTCCTGGGCGAGCGCGGCGCCGCGGCGCGCGGCCTCCTCGATCTCGTGCGCCGCCTCGGCGACGCGCGGCGTGACCTCGGGCAGCGTGGGGATCCTACTCGCGTGGGCGAGCACGACTGCGAGCATGTTGTTGAAGTCGTGCGCCACGCCGGCGGCGAGTCTGCCGAGCGCTTCCATCTTCGATAGCTCCGCGAGCTTCGATGCGTTCGAGAGGAGCCGGCCCTCGGCCTCCAGGCGCGCCGCGCTCTCGATCCGCAGCGCGACCCCGTCGGCCACGGAGACCGCGAAGTCGCGTTCTTCCGCGGTCCACTCGCGCGGGGTGTTCAGGTGCTCATTGCAGACCACGCCGATCACCTGGCCGTTCTGGAAGATCGGCGCGTCGAGCATCGCGACGATGCCGAGGGGCTCGAGGTAGGCGCGGCGGAGTTCGAGGGTGAGGGGATCGGTGCGCGCGTCGCCGGCAGGCACGTTGGTGCGCTCTTCGAGCGCCCGGAAGTAGGCCGGGAAATCGGCGGCTTGCAGCAGCGTGCCCTCCGAATGCTGCCCTTTCGCGCGTTCGAAGACATCGAAGCAGCGCAGCGCACGCCGCTCGTGCACGAGCAGCCAGACGCCCGCACGCTCGACGTGGAGCGCATTCGCGGCGAGCTCCATGGAAGCCTGGAGCACCTGCATCAGCGTGTGATCAGCGCCGACGCGCATGCGGGCCAGCGCGAGCCGCGCCTGGTCGTAGGCCCGCCGTCTTTCTTCGGCGCTGGCGCTGGCGACGGCGCGATGCTCCGGCACCCAGCGGTTGTACCACAACTCCCGGGGTTGCCGCGGCACCGCGACCTGCGTTCGTCAGCTTCGCCCGCTGTCGAGCTCCTCGGGGCGGTAGCCGAGCTCGAGCGCGAGCTGGCGCACGGGAGCGGCGAGAACGAACCGGAAGTCGGGGTCGCGCCTCCACTTCTGGATGGAGTCCCTGTGCAGGAAGTCCTGGCTCTCCGGGGTGCGTGGGACGCCCGTGAACGCGTGCACGAAGTCGAGGCGGGCGGGATCGCGTATCGCGTCCTCGTAGCGCAGGACCGCGAGTCGGGGACCCAGCACGGCGCTGAGTCTTTGCAGGTTGCGGGCCGCGCGCAGCCACTCGTGTTGGTTCGGCTCCGGCGCGGCGCGCCAACGCTTCCACGAGGAGTAGACCACGTCGATCGGGTTGCGCACGAGCCCGATCGCGAGGAACGTGACGTCGGGGCTCGCGCCCATGCACTCGACCAGCAGCTCGAGCGCCGACCACTGGTGCAGGTGGTGGGGAGACTTCTCGACGAAGGTCGGGGCGAAGCGTTCGCACAGCGCACGCCAACCGCTGAATACGAGCTCGCGATCGTCCGTGGCCGCGGGTGCGTCACCCAGGTTGTCGCGCAGCAGCGCGAGCAGGTCGGCGCGGGCCCGCTCCGGGGCGATCGGCACCTCGCTGTCGAGCATCGGCTCCTGGGGTCGCAAGAGCAGCGACGCGGCCTTGGTCCAGTAGAGGGTCTCGTGCTCGTGGTGGCGCGTCTTCTCGACGTGGCGTCCGCCGGCGAAACGCACGAGATACGCCTGTAGCGCGCTCGAGCCCGACGACTTGTCGGAGAGGATCACGATGCAGCGACGCGCGGCCGGACGCGAGGACATCGCTCAGTCGAGAGCCGCGCCCAGCAGACGCTCGACGAGGGCGTCGCAGAGCCACGAGCCGACGGGAATCGCCAGAACCAGCAGGAGACGCAGGCGCATGCTCGCAGCGAAGGGCCGGTGGCTCCACGAGCTGCCAACCGGGTTCGTGCGAGCCGCTGCGGTCACTGGCACAGGATACCCGAGCTACTTCTCGTCGGAGCCGCCTGCCAGGAACGAGTAGAAGCCGCCGGCGAGCGCTGCGCCCACGATCGGCGCGACCCAGAAGAGCCAGAGCTGGGCGATCGCCCAGCCGCCGACGAAGACCGCGGGGCCCGTGCTGCGCGCGGGGTTCACCGAGAGATTCGTCACCGGGATCCCGATCAGGTGGATCAGCGTGAGCCCGAGGCCGATCGCGATGCCGGCGAAGCCCGCCGGCGCGCGGCGATCCGTCGCGCCGAGGATGATCACGAGGAACATGAACGTGAGCACGACCTCCGTGACGAAACCCGAGCCCATCGAGTAGCCGCCGGGCGAGTGCTCGCCGTAGCCGTTCGAAGCGAGCCCGCCGGCGATGTCGAAGCCCGGCTGGCCGCTCGCGATCAGGTAGAGCACGCCCGCACCGGCGATTCCGCCGAGCACCTGCGCCACGACGTACGGGATCAGCTCGGAGCTCGGGAAGCGCCCGCCCGCGACGAGGCCGACCGACACCGCCGGGTTCAGATGGCAGCCCGAGATGTGACCGATCGCGTAGGCCATCGTGAGAACGGTGAGCCCGAAGGCGAGGGCGACACCGAGCAACCCGATGCCGACGTTCGGGAACGCGGCGGAGATCACCGCGCTGCCGCAGCCGCCGAGAACGAGCCAGAACGTGCCGACGAACTCCGCCGTGGAGCGCTGGGCGAGTGACATCGTGGGTTCCTCCATGCGACGCGACCAAGTGTCGATATCGCTCGCGAAGCCGAACGTGCCAGGCTCCGTCGCGGAGCGCTCGCGGCTTGCATTGTGCACGCTTGGACAGCGGTGTAAAGGACGGCAGCCCGCAAGGCGTGGTTCGGGGGGGTTGCCCCCACGGCGCAATCAGGCCCGCGACCGCGGACGCCGTTCAGTAGCGGCGCCGGCGGCGCGTCGGTCCGAGGATCGCGCCCATCAGGCCGCGCGTGACGGCGCCGGCGACAGTGCGCGCGAGCGGCGAATTCAGGATCTGCGAGAACGTCGAGGTGTCGCTGGAGCCGCGTGCGCCGCGCGCAGGCGCCTGCGGCGCCGACGCTGCCTTCGCCTCGCGTCGCGCGAGCTTCTCCTCCGCGCTGTCGCGATCCACCGCCTCGGCGTAGCGGCGAACCTGAGGCGTAGAGAGCCTTGACGCCAGCTCGTGTGCATCGAGCGGGCCCATGCGCGAAGCGGGCGGGATCAGCTTCGTGGCGAACGGCGGCGTCGGGGCGCCGTTGCTGCGCAGCACCGTCACCAGCGCCTCGCCGATCCCGAGCGTCGTGAGCGTCTCGGCCACGTCGTAGAACTCGGTGCGGGGGAAGGTGCGGGCCGCCGCGCGCAGCGCTTTCTCGTCGTCGGGCGTGAACGCGCGCAGCGCATGCTGGACGCGGTTGCCGAGCTGCGCGAGGACGTCCTGCGGGATGTCCTTCGGACTCTGCGTGACGAAGAAGATCCCGACGCCCTTCGAGCGCACGAGCCGCACCACCTGCTCGATCTGCTCGAGAAACGCAGCACTCGCGCCCTCGAACAGCCAGTGGGCCTCGTCGAAGAAGAAGACGAGCTTGGGCTTCTCGAGGTCGCCGACCTCGGGCAGCGATGCATAGAGGCGCGCGAGCATCCACATCATGAACGTGGAAAAGAGCGCCGGCTTGTCCTGCACGTCGGCGAGCTCGAGCACGGAGACGAGGCCGCGTCCGTCGCGCTCGATCTGGAGCAGATCGTCGAGGTCGAACTCGGGCTCGCCAAAAAAAGCCAGCGCGCCCTGCTGCTCGAGCTCCACGAGCTCGCGCAGCAGCACGCCCACCGTGGCCTTCGACATTCCGCCGTAGCCGGCGAGCTCGCTCGCACCTTCGCCCGACAGGTGCACGAGGACGGCGCGCAGATCGGCGAAGTCGAGGAGCTCGAGGCCGCGGTCGTCGCTCCACTTGAAGACCATCGTGAGCACGCTGGTCTGCGTCTCGTTCAAGCCGAGCACCTTCGCGAGCAGCAGCGGGCCAAACGAAGACACCGTGGCCCGGAGCTGCGCGCCGAGCTTGCCCGTGAGGCTCAGGAACTCGACGGGGCAGGGGGCGGGGCGCCACGCGAAGCCCGTTTCCCCGGCGCGCGCACTCACGCGCTCGTTCGCTTCGCCCGCCGCGGCGAGACCTGCGAGATCGCCCTTCAGGTCCGCCAGGAAGACCGGGACGCCCGCCGCGCACAGCTGTTCCGCCATCAGCTGTAGGGTCTTGGTCTTGCCCGTGCCCGTCGCGCCGGCGATCAGGCCGTGACGGTTCAGCATCGCGAGCGGGACTGCGACCAGCGGCTCGGGGTGACACTCGCCCCGGTGTAGCGGCGCGCCGAGCGTCACGGCCTTTGCATTTGCCGGGAAGGCGGCGCGCGCCGCCGCGAGGAGCTGGGGGTCCATGCGGGAATCTCCGACTCGACTGGCCGTCCGGCGGTCGGCTCGCAGCGTAGCCTACGCCCTCGGGCGTGAAGAAGGCCGGGCGTGCAGGAGCGCGCGCGGCGGAACTCGTGTGCGCCGTTCCGTCGCGTGGAGCCGCGCTGTAGCATGCGGCCGTCCCTGCCTGCCAGAAGGATGCGAGCCCAGTGCGCCAGCCCCGACTCGCAGGACCGATCGCCGTCGTTACGCTGGTGTACGCAGCGACGCTCGCGCTGCTCCCGGCCGGCGGCCTCTGGATCGTCGACAACGGCAACAAGCGGATCCAGGCCGAAGCGCTGCTCGCGAGCGGCTTCCGCGATTTCTCGCTGCCGTGGCCCGGCAGGCATCTCGATCCGGACCTCGAGTTCAACCCGCTGCCACGCTCGTTTTCGGTCGTGCGCGAGGGCCGGCTCTACTCCGTCTTCTCGCCGGTCTTCCCCGCGCTGTCGGCGCTCCCGTTCTGGGTGCTCGGGGACGCCGGGCTGTGCCTGCTGCCGCTGCTCGCTTCGCTCGCGCTGCTCGCGGGCGTGGGAAGGATCGCGGAGCTCGCCGAGCTTCCGCCGCCCGGCCGCTCGCTCGCGATCCTGATCGCGGGGCTCGCGACGCCGTTGTGGTTCTACGCGGTCGTCTTCTGGGAGCACGCCGTCGCGGCGAGCCTGTGCGTGGGCTCGGTGGCGCTCGCGCTCGATTTCCTGACGCACGGCTCGCGGCGAGCGCTCTGGCTGTCGGGGCTCGCGATCGCGCTCGCTGCGGCCTTCCGGGATTCGCTCCTGCTGTTCGCCGCCGTGCTCGGTGCGCTCGTGTTCTTCGCGACGCCGCGGGAGCGGCTGCGCACGGGCTGGATCTTCGTCGCCGGGCTCGCGGCAGGTCTGCTGCCGCTCGCGCTCTTCCAATGGCTCGCGCTCGGCGACCCGCTGGGCTTCCACCTGACCCACGGATTCGCGGCGCGCGCCGGCGTGGAGCCGGGCTTCGGAATTCTTCTGCGCACGCGGCCCGCCGTCCTCCACAACCTTTTTCTCGCCGCGGCCGGCGGCCCCGCGCACTCTGCGCTGCTCACCGCTCCCTCCGCGCTCCTGCTGCTCGCGCAGCCGCGCCTCTCGGGGCGCATCCATCGCGGCGTTGCGCTCGGCGCGGCTGCCTGGGCGCTCGTCGGGGCGATCGTCACCGCCATCGGCTACGCGACGGCGCAGAGCCCCATCGAGCGGCTGCTCGCGAGCAACGGCTTCTTCGCCGCGGCGCCGCTGCTGGTCGTGGGCCTCGCGCGCCGCCGCCCTGATGGCCGTGTGTCGGCTGGCGATCGGGTCGTCGCCTGGCTGCTGCGCCTCGTGCTCGGCTACGCGCTGCTCTACTTCGCGCTCACGCCGCTGCGCAATACCACCGGGATCCACTGGGGCAATCGCTATCTGCTCGAGCTCTATCCGCTGCTCGCCGTGCCCTGCGCAGCGGGGCTGCTCGCGTTGTTGCGGGGGGCCGCGCCCGCCCGCGCGGCAGCCGCCTTGCTCGGGTTGCTCGCGGCGGGGAGCGTCGCGGTCCAGATCTTCTCGATCGATCTGCTGCGACGCAAGCTCGTGTTCGGAGAACGGCTCGAGCAGGCGGTGCGGGAGCGCCCCGAAACGGTCGTCGTCACCGATCAGTGGTGGGTGCCGCAGACACTCGCGCACGAGTTCTTCGAGAAATCGCTGTTCTTCGTGGCGACGCCCGAGAACGCGCGCGTCTTGCTCGGGCGTCTCGCGCAGCGCGGCGTCCGGGAGCTCCTGTTCGTCACGACGAACCTGAACCGGCCGCCGGACCCCGGCGCCCGCGTGATCGAGGATCAGGGGCTCGGCTTCTTCTCGCTGCGGCTCGAGCACCAGCCGCTGCGAGCGCCGGGCGCCGGGCGTGCGCCCGGCGCCGCGCCGCGTCCTTCAAGCCGCCGCCGGCGCCGGCCGATCCACGCCGCATGCCGGAGATCGGGCTCGTCGTCGCGTTGATGCTGCTGCTCGCCGGGGGCGGGCTGCTGCTGCCGCTGCTGTCCTGGAGCGCCGTCCTCCAGCTCGGTGTCCTCGGCGTCGCACTGGGGCTCGCGCTCGGCATCCCGACGAGCCTCGTCTACCACGTGAAGCTCGCACGCGTGCTCGCGGCGCGCGGCGAGCTCCCACCGCGCTGGTGGCTCTCGCCCACGCGTCTGCACATGCGTCTGCGTGGCGCCGAGCGACGCGCCGTGCTGCGCTGGTTCTACGCCGGCGGCGCCGGCTTCGTGATCACGCTCGCGGGCTGCGCGGCGGCGTTCGTCGGCGCGCTGCTGGCGGATTAGCGCGCAGACCGGGGATCCAGCGCGGGACCGTCGCACGGTAGTGCTGGTAGCTGGCTCCAAAGCTCCTGGCGAGCGTCGGCTCCTCGTAGAGCACCACGAAGGTATGGAAGGCGACGAAGAGCGCCGCCGCGTAGAGCCAGAGCCGGGCCGAGCCGAAATAGAGGGCCTGCGCTGCGATCAGAGAGAGCACGCCGACGTACATGGGATTGCGGCAGTGGCGATACAGGCCGCGCTCCACCAGCTGCTTGGGCGGATCGATCGGGGCGGGCGTGCCTGCGGCGCGCGCGAAGTCGAACGCGCACCAGACGTAGATCGCGAGGCCGGCGAGGCCAGGGGCCAACGCGAGGGCACGCAACAGGACTCCCGCCGGTGCGTCTCCCGCAGCGGCGCGAATGGCGTGGGGCACGAGCACGACGACGGTGCCGGGAACGAGGATCGTGAAGAGCAGGGTCTTCGCGTAGGCCATCGGTCTCGCGCTCGCCTGTGCGAGCTTTGCTCGGCTTTGCCTCGCTGCGCGCGCGCTTTGCGCGCTTGCGTCCGCTGGATTCCGTGTCAGGCCGGCGGCACTGTGAAGCCGTCCTTCACCGGCTCCAGCTTTTCGAAGTGCGGCGCGAGCGCCTGGTGCAGGCTCGCGACGGTCCAGCGCTCGGGGCTCGAGAACTTCGTGTTCGTGCTGGGCCGGCCGAGCACCGTCACGTCCTTGTTCCAGATGATGAGCACGTGGCCCGAGATGCGCTGCGCCTCCGGTGAGGCCAGGTAGCCCACCAGCGGCGCGACGTTCTCCGGCGCGAAGACGTCGAAGCCGTCCGCGGGCTTCGCGAACATCGCGGCCAGCGGCCCTTCGGCGTTCATGCGCGTGCGCGCGCGCGGCATGATCGCGTTCGCCGTCACGCCGTACTTGAGCAGTGCCTGTGCGGCCGACATCGTCATCGCCACGATGCCCGCCTTCGCCGCGGCATAGTTCGGTTGGCCCACCGAGCCGAAGATGAAGGCCTCCGAGCTCGTGTTGATCAGACGCCCGTAGAGCGTGCCGCCCGAGGACTTGGCCTTGTCGCGCCAGTAGGCGGTGGCGAAGCGCATGGTGCAGAAGTGACCCTTCAAGTGGACCCGGATCACGGCGTCAAAATCCTCTTCGGTCATGTTGAAGATCGTCGAGTCGCGCAGGAAGCCGGCGTTGTTGACGAGGATGTGGAGCTCGCCCCAGGTATCGAGCGCGGTCTTGATCAAGGCCTGTGCGTCGTTCCAGTCGGCGACGTCGCCGAAGTGCGGAACGGCCTCGCCACCCTGCTTGCGGATCTCCTCGACCACCGCGCGCGCCGCCGATTCGTCGCGGCCGCGGCCGTCGCCGCGCGTCCCGAGATCGTTGACGACGACGCGCGCCCCCTGGCTCGCGAGCGCGAGCGCCTCGACGCGGCCGAGGCCGTGCGCGGCGCCCGTGACGATCGCGACCTTGCCTTCGAGATTCCCGAGCATCGTCTCCCCCCGCCGCCTACAGGCGCTCGATGATGGTGCCGGTGCCGACCGACGCACCGCAGCACATGGTGATGAATGCGGTGCCGAGACCGCGGCGCTCGAGCTCGTGCAGCGCGGTGACGATCAGCCGCGTGCCCGTCGCTCCGACGGGATGGCCGAGCGCGATCGCGCCGCCGTTCACGTTCACGCGGTCCATGTCCGGCTTGCAGACCTTCGCCCACGAGAGCACGACCGCCGCGAAGGCTTCGTTGATCTCGATCAGGTCGATGTCCGACAATTTCATCCCGGTCTTCTCGAGGATCGCCTGCGTGGCATCGATCGGGCCGTCGAGCAGGTAGTACGGATCCGTGCCGACGACCACGCCCTGCACGATGCGCGCGCGCGGGCGCAGGCCCAGCGCCCTGGCCTTCTCCGCCGTCATCCACAGGATGGCCGCGGCCCCGTCGCTGATCTGCGAGGAGTTTCCGGCCGTGTGGATGCCGCCCTCGACGACGGGCTTGAGCTGCGCCAGCGCCTCGAGCGAAGTCTCGCGGATGCCCTGATCCTCTTCGACGAGCTGGGTGCGGCCGGAGGGCTTGCCGTCGTCGCCGAGCACGGGCGCGTCGATCGGCAGGATCTCCTGCTTGAAGCGGCCCTCGTCGCGTGCGCGCTTGGCCTTCTGCTGCGAGGCGAGCGCGAAGCGATCGACGTCATCCCTCGTGATGCCGCGATTCTTGGCGATGCGCTCGGCCGAGCGAAACTGATCGGGCGTCGAGTCCCACGGCCAGTCCGCGGGCACGAAGAAGCCCGGGCCGTTGATCACGTTCGCGCCGAGCCCGACGTGGCTCATCACCTCGACGCCGCAGGCGATGCCGGCGTCGATGCTGCCGGTTTTCACGAGCGCGGAGATCAGGTGGTTCGCCTGCTGGCCCGACCCGCACTGCGTGTCGATCGTGGTGCCGCCCGTGTGCCAGCCCTTGCCGCGCGAGAGCCAGGCGTTGCGCGCGAGGTTCCCCGCCTGCTCGCCGGCCTGGGTGACGCAGCCGCCGATGATCTGCTCGACCTCGGCGGGATCGAGGCCGGCCCGCGTGACCACCGCTTCCTGCACCTTGGCGAGCAGGTGGGCGGGGTGGAACGCCGAGAGCGCCCCTTTGATCGCCTTGCCGCGCGCGATCGGGGTGCGCAGCGCTTCGACGATGACGGCTTCACGCATCAGGTTCTTCTCCTTGTTCAGGACGCCGCTGCGGCGCCCGACGGTGTCACGAGAGCTTGCCCAGGATCATGGCGCTCGTCGGCACGCCGACGCCCGCCGTGACCAGCACACAGTCGTTCTTCGCCGGCTGATTGACCGAGGTGCCGCGGATCAGCCGCACGCCCTCGTTCACGCCGTTCATGCCATGGATGTAGGCCTCGGAGAGCTGACCGCCATGCGTATTGCACGGGAGCCGGCCGCCGAGCTCGAGCGCGCCATCCTTGACGAAGTCCTTCGCCTCGCCGCGCGCGCACAGCCCGAAGCTCTCGAGCTGCCAGAGCACGATCGAGGAGAAGGCATCGTAGATCACGGCGGCCTCGAGATCCGCGGGCCCGAGCCCCGACGTCGCGTAGACCTGCTTCGCGACCAGATCCATCTCCGGGACGGCGGCGATGCTCGGGCGGTAGAAGCTCGTCATCACTTCCTGGTCGGCCCCCGCCGCCTGCGCGATGCCGCGGATCAGCGCCCCGGGCTGAGCGAGATCGCGCGCGCGCTCGGGGGTGGTGACGATGCAGGCGCAGCCGCCATCCGTCTCCTGGCAGCAGTCGTACAGGCGCAGCGGGTCGACGATCATGCGCGAGCTCTGGTGCTCCTCGAACGAGAGCGGCTTGCCATGGAAGAACGCGTTCGGGTTCGTCACCGCGTGTTTGCGCGTCGAGACCGCGACCTGCGCGAGATCGCTGCTCTTGCAGCCCGTCTCGTGCATGTAGCGCTGCGTGAACATCGCGACCCAGGAGGCCGGCGTCATCAGCCCGAAGGGCATGTACCAGCTCCAGTGGATCAGATCGCTCGTCACGATGTCGCCCGCGACGCCCTGGCTGTAGCGCTGGCCCGAGCGCCCGTTGAGCGCGCGATAGCAGACGACGACCTCTGCGGCGCCGGTCGCGACCGCAAGTACGGCTTGGTGCACGATGCCGAGCGCTGCGCCGCCGCCGTGCGGTGTGCGGCTGAAGAAGGTCAGATCGCCAATCCCGACGGAGCGCGCGATCTCGATGTCGTCGCTCGTGTCGAGCGTGAAGGTGGTCATGCCATCGACGTCGGAGGGCTTCAGACCCGCGTCGCGGATCGCCGCGCGCACGGCCTCGCACGCGAGCTGGAGCTCCGAGCGGCCGGAATTCTTGGAGAACTCCGTCTGTCCGATGCCGACGATCGCGGCCTGATCCTTGAGTGTCCTCGACATGCGTGCGCTCCAGGGCTGGCCCTAGCGGGGCAGCGACAGCTCGATCTTCGCGGTGACGTGATTGCCCCAGGCGTTCTTGCCCACCACCTCGACCACCACGCGCTGGTTTTCTTTCGCCTGCACGGTGCCCGTCATCACCATCACGTCGCCAGGTAAATTTGGCGCGCCGAGCTTGAGCGAGAGCTTGCGGATCATGGCATCGGGGCCGGCCCAATCGGTGACGAAGCGCGAGACCCAGCCCTCCGTGGTCAGGATGTTCATGAAGACATCCGACATTCCCGCGGCTTGCGCGGCGGCCTTGTCGTGATGAACCCGCGTGAAGTCGCGCGAGGCGACGGCGCCCGCGACGATCAGGCTGCTGGTGAGCGGCACGCGCAGCTCGGGCAGCTCGTCGCCGAGCTTGATTTCCGCGAGAGCGGGAGAGCGCAGCGTCATCGCAGCTCCTGCGGCCCGGTTCGGGCCAGATCGCGGCCGAGGTGGACGAGCTGCTTGGTTGCGCCGCCCTGCTCGAGCTCGAGAGCCTTCGACCACAAGAAATACCGGTGGATGGGATAGTCGAGGTCGACGCCCATGCCGCCATGTAAGTGTTGAGTTGCCGTCGCGATGCGCGAGCCGGCCTCGGCCGCCCAGAACTTCGCGACCAGCGCTTCGCGGTGCGCGTTCTCGCCGCGCGCGAGCTTCCAGGCCGCGCGCCAGGTCGTCCAGCGCAGCGCCTCGAGATCGATCCAGGCGTCGGCGCAGCGGTGCTGCACGGCCGGGAAGGAGCCGATCGGCGCGCCGAACTGCACGCGCTGCTTCACGTAGCTGGCTGTGATCTCGAGCGCGCGCTCGGAGACACCCACCTGCGTCGCCGCCAGCGCGACGAGCGCAACGTCGTGCAGCCAGCCCAGCAGCTCGCTCGCGTCGGCATTCTCGCCGCCGAGCACGTCCTGCGCCGGCGCATCCGCCAAGAAGAGATTGAAGCTCGGTCGGCGGCCCGAGATCAGCTGCTTCTCGACGCGCACGCCGGGCGCGCGCGGGTCGACCAGAAAGACCCGCGGACCCGCATCGCTGGCGGCCGGCACGAGCACGAGCTGCGCGGCGCCCGCGACCGGCACGCCGCGTTTCTCGCCGTTCAGCAGGAAGCGCGAGCCCTCGCGTCGCGCGCGCGTAGCGGGCGCAGCCGGATCGGCGGAGCCCGCGTCGACCAGCGCCGCCGTGAGGATCAGCTCACCGCGCGCGAGCGCGGGCAGGAAGAGTTCGCGCTGCGCGGGCGTTCCGGCGCGCGCGAGCGGGAGCCCGGCGAGCACGAGCGACGCCAGCACCGGCACCGGCGCCACCGCGCGCCCGGTTTCCTGGAGCAGCGCACACAGCTCGAGCAGCGAGAGCCCCATGCCACCCAGGGC
>Ga0210377_10001225_pt1 | contig 23478 bp, 17 predicted proteins | sample PLM4_65_b1redo_FD_155480 | JGI IMG/M metagenome (GOLD analysis project Ga0210377, IMG submission 155480) | Groundwater sediment microbial communities from an aquifer in East River, Colorado, USA - PLM4_65_b1 redo | ecosystem: Environmental > Terrestrial > Soil > Riparian zone | place: USA: East...
AGCGCGCGTCCATCATGGCGCCGAGCCTCCGGCTGAGGCTCTGGGTCCAGAGACGCGAGTAGTTGAGCAGGAACGTCCGCGTCGTCTCGAACTGCTCCTTCGTCAGGCCGTGTTCGACGAGGTGGCGTAGCTCGCGCACCGCCTGTCGGAGCGCGAACGCGGCGTTGGCGCGGGCCACCGGGCGGATCCAGATGCCGAATGCCTGCTGCCGGCGCGGCGTGTTGGTGAGCGGGAAGGTGCTGCCACCGTCCTGGGTGAAGGTCTCGATGTAGGAGTAGTCGCCGTAGTTGAGACCGCGCTCGGCACGCATCACGTTCATCAGCCGGCCGTTGAAGGTGCGGTGTTCGCCGAGCCAGGAGTTCGCCACCATCAGGGCGTAGAAGTCGCGGTCGGCGCGCGTCAGCGGCAGCGGTGCGCCGATCGAGATGGCCGCCGTCGGGGTGTCCTTCTCCACCATGTACAGCTCGATCCCATCGATCGGCGGGGGCGGCGGCAGCGCCACCCGGGACATCGCTCCCGACGGCAGGGTCCGGAAGTCCTCGCCGATCGCCGCCGGCAGACCCGATCCGTACGCGCCCGCCAGTCCGACCAGCAGATTGCCGCGCGTATAGTGCCGCGCCCAGTGCGTCTTGACGTCCTCGAGGGCGATGGTGCGCAGACCCTGGACCGTTCCCATGACCGTGCGGCCGTACGGGTGCCCCTGGTAGAGGACCGCGTTGAGCGCCTCCTTGCCGAGCTCCTCGTCGTCGGTGCCGCGCAGGCCGGTCTCGATCGACGCGATGAGCATGTCGCGGCTGCGGCGGAAGTCGTTCTCGTCGAAGCGCGGCGTCAGCAGCAGTCCGGTGAGCACGCGGTAGAACTCGGCCGCGTGATCGCGGTGCACCTGGCCGATGAAGGTGGTGACCTCGCGATCCGGCTGGACCGTGAGCGCCGCCGCCATCGGGTACAGACGGTCGATCACCTGGCGGCGGGTCAGCTCCTTCGTCCCGCCTTCGCCGATGGTCAGGGCGGTCACCGCCCCGAGCCCGTAGAGATCCTCCGGATCGTCGATGGCCCCGGTGCGGAACTGGATCCGGATGGTCACCAGCGGGCTCGACGGCGCCGGCAGGAGCACCATCGCGATGGCGCCCCCCTCCTTCACCGCGACCGGCTTCTTCGTCGTCACTTTGCGTCCCTCCTCGCCGGCGGCGCCGGCTGCGGGCGGTCCGGCGGCCGCGACAGCGGCCCCGAGTCCCACCGCCAGCCCCGCCGCCAGCAGCGCCCGGCGCCACGCGCCCGCGCCCTTCACCGCCCCGACCCGCCCCCGCCCCCGCCCGGCGCGCTGCCACCCGGCGCCACGCCGCTGGGTCCCACGCCTTCTGCCTTGTGCCGCAGCGTGACGATCGTGCGTCCCTGCGGCACGAAGGTCCGTTTGGCCGCCTCGAGGATCTGCTCCGGGGTGATCGTGTCGTACATCGCGTACAGGCGGTTGACCGCCTCCGGGTCGCCCGCGAGCGCCAGGAAGTGCGCCACCGCCTGCGCCGTCGCCGATGGCGTGTCCAGGCGCATGGCGAAGCCGGACTTCAGATGCGATCGGACCCGGGCGATCTGCTCCTCGGACACCAGGTCACGGGTCATCGCGTCGAGCGCCGCGGTGACCTCGGTCTCGACGCGCGCGATGTCGGCTTCTTTCTTGACACGCGCCATCCAGGTGAACAGGTAGGGATCGCGGTGATCCTCGGCGCCGCCGGCGAGGATGTCGACCACCTGCTCGTCGACCACCAGCTTCTGGTAGAGCGGCGCCGCTTCCGAGAACAGCAGCTCGGCGACCAGATCGAGCGCCGGCAGCTCCGGCGAGGTCATCGAGAACCCCGGCGCATGGTAACCGGCGTACAGGTGCGGTTCGATGGCGACCGGCCACGGCACCTCGAGGCGCTTCGCCTGCTTCTGCGGCGGCTCGGCCTCGACCGAGGTCCTCCAGGCGCCGCGCTTCCACGCCCCGTAGTGTTTCCTGGCGAGCGTGAACACCTCGTCCGGCTTGACATCGCCGACCACGAGCAGGATGCAGTGCCCCGGCCGGTAGAAGCGGTCGAAGAAGACGCGGCTGTAGTCGTAGTGGCTGGGCATCTCCTTGATGTCCGCCAGGAAGCCCATCGTCGTGTGCCGGTAGGTGTGCTTCGTGAACGCCGCCCCGCGCAGCGCCTCGTGCAGCGCCCGGAACGGGTTGGTGGCGTTCTTGTTGTACTCGCCGAGGACGGCGCCGGCTTCCTTCTTGAAATCTTCGACCGGGTACCGGAGGTTCCTGAACCGATCGGCCTCGATCGTCATGAGGGTGTCGAGCGCCGACGCCGGGGCCAGGATGTGGTAGGCGGTCAGGTCGTCGCCGGTGAACGCGTTGTGCTCGGCGCCGAGCGCCTTGAGGACGTCGTTGTACTTCTCGCGCGGGTAGCGCTCGGTGCCGCGGAACATCATGTGCTCGAAGAAGTGCGCGAAGCCCGAGCGTCCGGGCTCGACCTCGTCGCGCGAACCGGCGCGCACCACGGTCCAGTAGGCGACCAGACCGGGGCTGTCGTAAGGCACCACGATCACCTTGAAGCCGTTGGCGAGGATCGAGGTGTGGACCGCGTACGGGAAGACCCGGGGACCCTCCCTCGGCGGCCCGGCGGGCTTTTCGGGCTCTTTCGCCGCGACCGCACGCGCCATGAGGAGGGCGGCCCCGAGCATGGTGACGATCTTCACGAATTCCGACATGAGTTCTCCCGCGGACGAAGGCGCGAGCACCGCCGATCGACGGCGCGCGGGCCGGGAGCGATGAGTCTAGGTGCGCGGCCCCCCCGCAAGCAAGGGGCCTCCGGCCCCGGCGCTCACCGCCGGGCCTTTGCCGGCGCCGGCATCGCGGCCTCGTGGCAGACCGCCTCGATGTTGTTGCCGTCCGGATCGAGGACGAACGCCCCGTAGTAGTCGGTGTGATAGTTGGCCCGCAGGCCGGGGGCGCCGTTGTCGCGTCCGCCCGCCGCGACCGCCGCGGCGTGGAACGCGTCGACCAGCAGCCGGCCGCCGCAGTGCAACGCGACATGCAACGCGACGCTGTTGGGATCGCGCCGGAAAATCCACAGGTCGGCCCGGGGCCCGGCCCCGAACCCCGCGGCCCCGGGGTATTCCTTCACGACCTTGTAGCCGAGCGGTGCGAGCGCGGCCGCGTAGAACGCCGTGCTGCGGGCGACATCGCGGACATTGATGACGACATGGTCGATCATGGAGCCTCCCCTGCCGGTCAGGACGCGGGGCGCCGGCCGAACAGGAAGCGGCCGGCGCGGACGAAGATGAAGATGCAGACGACGGTCACGATGACGATCGCCAGGATCGGCGCCAAGAGCGCCAGCGACGAGGTGATGACCGCACAGGCCAGCTCGGCCAGCGCCAGGATCGGGTTGCCGAGCCCGCCGGTGAGCGCCGTCGACTTCAGCCGCGCCAGGACGGTCGCCCCCTGCACGACACCGGCCGCCCCGCCGCCGCCGACCAGGACGACGGCCCAGCGGACGAGGGGCGGCAGGTCGGCGACGACGGAGGCCGCCGCCACCATGCCGGCCACCAGTGCCGCCGGTGTGGCCAGGGTGTCGAGCGCGTTGTCGAGCCAGGGGATCTTGTAGGCCGCGATCTCGAGCGCCGTGGCCACGGCGAACGCCAGCAGCGCCGCGCCGCTTCCCATCCATTCGAAACCGGGCTGGAGCCGGATCTGCCCCGACCAGGCCGCGGCCGAAAGCGCCAGGAGCGGCACGAACACCCTGAACCCGCACGCCGCGGCGAGGGCGACACCCACGGCGACGCTGACGAACGCCTCGAAGCCTGGTCCCATGGACCGAGTCTACCCCGGCGGGCGGCATTGCGGGCCGGCGGGGTTTGTGGTGTGATCCCGCCACCATGACCACGACGACGAACAGCAACGACGCCCGCCCGGCACCCCGCGCACGCACCCTCGGGCAGCGGTTCCGCCGCTTCCTGATCCTCCTGGTCCTGGTCGGGGGCGTTCTCTTCGCCCTCTACACCTGGGCGGCCTGGAAATTCTCCTACTCGGAGGGCGACCGGGCCGGCTACGTGCAGAAGTTCTCGAAGAAGGGGTGGATCTGCAAGACCTGGGAGGGCGAGCTGGCGATGGCGAACCTGCCGGGCGCCATGCCGCAGATCTTCTCCTTCACCGTGGTGGACGGCGCCGTCGCCGAGGAGCTCAACAAGGCCATGGGCGAGCGGGTGACCGTGCATTACAAGGAGCACGTCGGGCTTCCGAGCACCTGCTTCGGCGACACCCCCTACTTCGTCGACAGCCTCCGTCGCGTCACCGACTGAGGCGCTCCACGCCACCGGAGCGGCGATGCCCCGCGCCGATCACTCGGTCGCGAGACGCACGATCTGCTGGGCGTCCCTCACGGCGGCCTCGGCCTTCGGATTCGACTCGCGGACCTCGAGGACCAGCTTCGGGATGCGGCCGGTGAACCTCGACGCGTGTCCCGACCCGATCCGCTCGACCACGGGGGTCCCCAGGTCGATGCCGACGTCGGCCGTGTCGTCCACCGAGAACACGAAGGGCTGCGTGCGCTCGATGTGACCCTCCGCGACCTTCTGGCCGTTCACGGAGATCGTGCCGGTGCCACCCTTCGCGAGCCCGCCGCCGTCATAGGCGAAGTCGAACTTGATCGTCGCCTTCCCCGGGGACAGGACCTGGGACGATGCGATCGTCGTGCGCGTCAGCCCGAGGAAGTTGTAGTCGTAGGCCGCCTTGCCGTCCTTCACGTACAGCGACCAGCCGCCGAAGCGACCGCCCTGGGCGAAGATCGTCCCGTTGCCGCCGCCCGCCGGGATCTCGACCTGCGCCGTGACCGTGTACGACTTGTTCTTGATGTCGAGGAAGACGTTTTCCTGCATCCCGACCATCCCTTCGGCCAGGGTCATGGAGGTGCGGCCGGCCATCAGGTCCGGCCGCCCGGCCGTCTCGGCACTGAACCGTTCCGTGAGGCGATCGTCGAGCGGCAGGACGTAGTACTTCTCCCCCTCCTTCATGAACAATGCCTGGAGCTCCTTCAGCTTCGCCGGGTTCTTTGCCGCCAGGTCGCTGACGAGACTGAAATCGGATCGCACGTCGTACAGCTCCCAGACGTCCTCCTGTAACGTGTGGCGGGGTGCGAGCTCCCACGGCGCCCTGTGCACGGTACCGGCGAGCCAGCCATCGTGGTAGATGGCACGGTTGCCGAGGATCTCGAAGTACTGGGTCACGTGCCGGTCCGGCGCTTTGGCGTTGTCGAAGGTGTACACCATGCTGACGCCCTCGATCGGCGTCTGCGGCGTCCCGTTCACGACTTTGGGCTCGGGGAGGTTCGCCGCCTCGAGGATCGTGGGCGCCACGTCGATCACGTGATGGAACTGGGAGCGCGTCTCGTTCTTCGCCCGGAACCCCTGCGGCCAGCGGATGGCCATGCCGTTGCGCGTGCCGCCGAAGCTCGAGGCCACCTGCTTGGTCCAGGTGAAGGGCGCATCGAACGCCACCGCCCACCCGGCCGCCATGTGCGGATAGGTCTCGGGCGACCCCCACTTGTCCATCAGCTTCAACATGTCCGCGACCTGCTCGTGGACACCGTTGAAGTAGGTCATCTCGTTGAACATGCCGTTCATGCCGCCCTCGGCGCTCGTCCCGTTGTCACCCGCGATGTAGAAGAAGAGGGTGTTGTCCAGTTCGCCCGTGTCAGCGAGTGAATCCACGAGGCGCCCGATCTCGTGATCGGTCATCTCGGCGAAGGCGGCGTACACCTCGGCCTGGTGCGCGAACAGGCGCTTCTCGTCGGGCGTCAGCCTGTCCCAGTCCTTGATCGCCTCGGGCTTCGGCGCCAGTTTCGTCCCCGCCGGCACGACGCCCAGCTTGATCTGGCGCGCCAGGGTCGCCTCGCGCAGCGCGTCCCACCCCTGGTCGAACTTCCCCTTCCAGCGGGCGATCCACTCCTGCGGCACATGATGCGGCGCGTGCGTGGCCCCGGGGGCGTAATACATGAAGAAGGGCTTCTGCGGTGTCATCGCATGCTGCAGCTCGACCCACGCGATCGCCTTGTCGGTCATGTCGACGAGAAAGTGGTAGTTGGGATCGTCCGGGACCTCGGCGGGGACCACGCCGTCGTAGACCAGCGGCGACCACTGGTTGGTCTCGCCGCCCAGGAACCCGTAGAACTTGTCGAATCCCCCGCCCATCGTCGGCCAGCGCATGAACGACCCGGAGACGCTCGTCTCCCAGGTGGCCAGCTCGTGCCACTTGCCGAAGGCCCCGGTGCTGTACCCGTTCAGCCGCAGCATCTCGGCCACGGGCGCGACGCTATCGGGGATCTGACCGGTCTGGCCGGGGAAGCCGGTTGCGGTCTCGGTGATCGACCCCATGTTGTTGACGTGATGGTTGCGGCCGGACTTGATGGCGGCGCGCGTGGGCGAGCACAGGGCCGTCGTGTGGAAGTTGTTGTAGCGCAGCCCCTCGGCTGCTATCCGATCCATCGTCGGCATCGGGACTGGCCCGCCGAACGTGCTCGGGACGCCGAACCCCATGTCGTCGATCAGGACGATCACCACGTTGGGGGCGCCGGCCGGGGGCTTCACCTCGAACCAGGGCGGCGTTTTCGCATTGCGCACGTCCAGCTCCGAAGAGTGCGGCGGGGCCGGGCGCTGAATCGGCAGCACTGTCCGGTCGACCTTTGCCTCCTCGGCGGCGGCCGCACCAGCGGGCCGGGTGGCGGGAAATATCGCGGCGGCAAGCACGAGAACCGCGGCGAGGGACCGCATCGACGGCTTTCCTGTCGGTTCATGGTGCATTGTGCGCTCCTCCACCTGGCCGGCCGGTTACCGGGTATGCGAAAAACAGGAACGCCGCCCCGCGAGGGACGGCGTTCGGGTGATCGGACTATCGATGGGCGTCGACTACTTCTTCGCGCCCGTCCCGCCAGGCGCCATCTGCGCCTTCACCTGGTCGAGGGTCGCGAGGATCTTGTCGAGCAGGCCCTGCACGTTCTTCCCCTCGGCGGTGCACTTCGTGACCAGGTCCGCAACCGTGGCGATCCCGCCCGCGGAGAGATCGACCTGGAAGTAGGCATTCAGGTCCTTGAGATCCGACATGAAGAGGTTGCCCTGGTCCTTCGCCTCTTTGACGTCGGGCTCGATCGAGCTGTAGAGCGACTGCAGCTTGGCGCGGTTGGCGTCCGCCGCCGCCTTGATCTCCGGGTTGGTGATCGCTCCTGCCTTCTTCTCCCACTCCTGGAACAGGGCCTGGCCCTTCTTCTGCATGTCGGCCTTGGTCTTGCGGGCCTGTTCGAGTTGATCGTCCATCTTGCCCAGTTCCTTGGTGAAGGATTTGTACGACGCCGTCGGGTCGGTGCCGGCATTCTGGACGATGGCGTTGAGCGCGTTCAGGACGGGGTCGATCTGGTTCTTGATCCCCTCGACCTGCGCCCGGAACGCCCCCATCTCCTCGATGTTCTTCTGCTGGGCCTTCTGCGCCCAGGCGGCCGGGGCGGCCGCGAACACCACCGCGGCCAGAACCATGATCCACATCGTGTGTCTGCGGGAATTCGTCGTCATTGCCTCTCCTCTATTGTCGGCCGGTCCCCCATGGGCCCGGCTCAGTACCCGGATCAGAACGCGAAATCGAGATACACGGCGCCGCCGGAAACCGAGTAATTGAACTTGAGTTGCTTGTCCCCGTCCGTGTACTCCTTGATGTCGATGTTCTCCCGGTCGATGCCGCCGCTCATGCCGAAGTGCTTCGTGAAGTACCAGTGCAGGCGTATGGAGCTCTCGTTGATGCCGCCGCGCAGATCGAAGGCGTCGATGTAAATCAGGCGCGTGTACATCGTGAGCATCAAGACCCGGTTCAGCGCCCAGTCGAGCTGCAGCCCGACCAGCGGCACCGGGAAGTTGATCGACGCCTTCTCGCTGACCGAACCGCTGATGACGGTCGGGTCAGGGGGCTGGGTGACATTGCCCGTGCCTTCGACGCTGGCGGAGAGCCCCAGGTAGCTGATCCCGGCAGAACCCGAGATGCGCACCTGCTCGAGATGCAGGAAGGAGTACCTCCAGGCGACGTAGGGGAACTGCGTCTTGAACTCGGTCGTTACTTCCGAACTCGTCCCGAATTTATAGTCGCCCCAATTGATATCCTGGTCGAGGGTCTTCTCGCCTTTGCGACTGATGTCGACGTAGCCGAAGTCGAGGAACTGCCGCTCGTTGATATGCCAGTATGCGTCCCCTCGGACGACCTTCTTGCTGACCGGCAGGTCGAAAGCGTCCTCGAAGTTGATCGTGGCGCCGATACCCGCCGACGTGCTCGACAGGGCCGCCTGGGTCGAGATGTCCGCCGCCATGCCGCCGATCGAGAAGCGCCACTTGTCCGGCACATCCCCGGGCAGTATCGCGAGCGCCGGCGATGCAACACCCGCGAGCAGGGCGCACAACACGAGGGTGTGTCGGCCCATGGCCGCGCGCAGCCCCTCCCGCACCTCGGGAACGATCCGTCTCATGGCGCACCTCCAACCCATATGGGCGCAGGATACCCCAGATGCGCCCACCTTCGCGCCTCCCCCCCGCTACATCGGGGCCCCGACCGCCGGGCGTTCCGCCTTGCCCGTTCGGGCGGCGGTGTGATACATGCCCGGCATGACCACTCAAACTGGAGCAAGCCGCACCCTCACCGAGATTCTGTCCGACGGCGTCGTTCTCTGTCTTCGCTTCGGCCCCGGGCAGTCCGCCGTCGAGGCCGGCCGCGCGGCGGTGCGCGGCGGGCTCAAGGTCCTGGAGATCACCCTGACGACGCCCGGCGCCCTCGAGATCATCTCGACGCTCGCGCGCGACCCCGGCGTGATCGCCGGCGCCGGGACCGTCCTGACCGCCGAGGCGGCGCGCGACGTCGCCCGGGCGGGCGGCCGCTTCGCGCTCTCGCCCGTCTTCGATCCGGCGATGCTCGACGAGGCGGCGCGTCGTGACCTGCTCGCGATCCCGGGGGCCGCGACGCCGACCGAGCTCCTGGCGGCGCACCGGCACGGCGCCCAGGTGGTGAAGGTCTTCCCCTCGGGGAGTCTCGGCGGCCCGCCCTACCTGCGCTTCGTCCGCGGCCCCCTGCCGCAGATCCGCCTCCTTCCCACCAGCGGCCCGACCTCGGAGAATCTCGCCGAGTACATGGACGCAGGGGCGGTGGCGGTCGGCATCGGCGGCGAGGTCTTCCCGCCCGGTTTCACGCCCGAGAGCGTCGAGGCGGCGGCCCGTCGTGTGCGGCGGGCGATGGACACCTGGCGCGCCGCCCATCCGGCACGATGAGAGCACGGCGCGCGGCGCCTGCTTCTCGTGCGCTGACGCTCGCGGTGCTGACCCTCCTCGTGCTCGCGCTCGCGGCGCCGGTCGCAGCCGACGACGATGCGACCCCGCGCCAGCGGCTGCGCGACCTCGGCATCGTCATCGGCGTCCTGCCGCCCGGGCCGCTCAACGCCATTACCGACGTTAAAGGGGTGCGCGTCGGGCAGGTGACCCTGCGCCGCGGCGACGGTCCGCTGCGCCCCGGCGAGGGCCCGGTGCGCACGGGAGTCACGGCGATCGTGCCGCACGGCGGCGATCTGTGGCGCGAGAAGGTCCCGGCGGCGACCTGGATACTCAACGGCACCGGCGAGATGACCGGCAGCATCTGGATCAACACCCAGGGGGCGCTCGAGGTGCCGATCCTGCTCACCAACACGATGAATATCGGACGGGTGATGGACGGCGTCGTCGCCTACATGCTGAGGCGCTATCCCGACATCGGCATCGGCGACGACGTGGTCGCGCCGACCGTCGCCGAGTGCGACGACTCGACCCTCAACGACGCGCGCGGCCTGCACGTCTCCCAGGCCGACACCGTACGCGCCATCGAGGAGGCGCGCGACGGCCCGGTCGCCGAGGGGGCGGTCGGCGCCGGCACCGGGATGATCTCCTACCAGTTCAAGGGCGGCATCGGCACGGCCTCGCGGGTGCTGGCGCGGGAGGCGGGTGGTTACACGGTCGGCGTGCTGGTCAACTCCAACATGGGGCGGCGGCGCGACCTGCTCGTCGCCGGTGTCCCGGTCGGCCGCGAGATCACCGACCTGATGCCCGAGCACGCCACCGACGGCTCGATCATCATCGTGGTCGCGACCGACGCGCCGCTCGATAATCTCAAGCTACAGCGTCTCGCCGCCCGCGCCGGGATCGGCCTGGCGCGCACCGGCAGCTTCGTGAATCACGGCAGCGGCGACATCGTCATCGCCTTCTCGACCGGTAACCGCGTGCCGCACTATCCGAAGGAGCGCACCTACACGATGACAGTGGTCGCCGACAACCACCTCGATCCGCTCTTCAGCGCCACGGCCGAGGCCACGGAAGAAGCGATCCTCAACGCCCTGACGATGGCCACAACGACGGTCGGGCGCGACGGCAACACGGCGCACGCCCTGCCGCTCGACCGCCTGACGGCGATCATGAAGAAGTACGGGCGGCCGCCGGCGCGGCCGGCGCCCTAACCCCGCCCGGCGGCCGGGCCCCGACCGGCGCCCTCCGCTCCGGCGATGTCGCCGCCCCCGCCGGCACGGATCCGCCTCCAGATCCAGAACGCCGGCAGACCCGACAGCAGCAGGGCCAGTCCAATCAGCGCGCGCCGCGGATCGTGACGCATCAGCCCCGTGGTCATCAGCACCGCCGTCAGCAGGACGACCGCCGGCGCGACCAGGCCGCCCGGTGCGCGCCATGCCCCGGGGTCGCCGGTGCCGCGGCGGCGCAGGACGATGAGAGCTATGGCGGTGAGGGCGTAGAAGATCCAGACGCTGAAGGTGAACAGCGACAGGAGATTGCGGAACCCGGCGGCGAAGACGTAGACAAGCGTCGCCGCGGCGAGCGCGCCTATCGACCGGGCCGGTGTCCCGAGCCGCGACTCGACCGCGCCGAACCAGCCGAAGAAGGCGTCGTCGCGCGCCATGGCGTAGCCGATGCGCGACGCCCCGAGGATGATGCTGTGCACCGAGCCGAAGGCGCAGACCGCGACGAGAAGCGCGACCAGCCGCCCGGCCCCGGTGCCGAGCCCCGCGACCACCGCCTCGGCAACCACCCGCTCCGAGGCCGCCGCCCGTTCCGGCGGCAGGAGTGTCAGCACCGACCACTGGACGGCGGAGTAGACCAGGACGATCGCCGCGGTCGCCGCCAGCACCGCCGGTCCGAGGACGCGCGGGGCGTCGCGCACCTCGCCGGCGATGAGCCCGATGTCCGACCAGCCGTCGTAGGTGAACAGCATCACCATGAGCGCGGCGATCATGGCCGGGCCGAGCAAACCGCCCGTCAACGGCGCGGCCGCGGCGGAGCCGGCCGCCACGGTGTCGGCGGCCGCCGCGCCATCCGCCCCGGCGGCGCCACCCGGAGCACCCGCACCGCCGGTGCCCAGCGCCGCCCCACCCGCCGCCACCGCGGCGAGGCACAACAGCGCCAGCGCCAGCAGCTTCGTGCCGCTCAGGGCGCGCTGCACCCCGGCCGCCAGACGCACACCGGCGATGTTGACGGCGGCGCTTGCGATCACCGCGGCGACGGCGCAGGCGATGGCGTGCCCCTCGAGCGCCGGTACGACCTCGCCCAGGTAGGCGCCGAAGACCAGGGCGATCGCCGCCGTCGACGCGGGATAGGTGACCAGGAGCGCCACCCATCCGCCGACGAACGCCAGCGCCGGGCCGTAGACCGCGCGGTAATAGACGTAGAAGCCGCCGGCGCGCGGGATGCGCGCCCCGCACTCGGCGTAGCACGACGCGCCGCAGGCGGCGATCAGCCCGCCCAGAAGCCACAGCAACGCCGCCGGTCCAGACCCGGAAACGGCCGCCGCCACCGCCGCCGGGGCGACGAAGATCCCCGAGCCGAGGATCGTCCCGACGTGCAGCGCCGCGGCGTCGAAGAAACCGAGGGTGCGGCGCAGCTCGCCCGGGGCGGCTATGGCAGGAACCTCTCCGTGTTCTTCAGCTTGTCGGGGAGGTACTGGTCGATGACGTAGTTCAGTCCCCACTTGGCGAGCGCCTGCTGCTCGGCGCGGACACCCATCTTCAACAGGTGTTCCATCGCCGCGACCCACGGCTTGTGGTGCTGGAAGAAGGGGTCGTTCTTGATCGCGTCGCGGGCGCGCTTGACGTCGACATCCTTGAGCGGGTGCGTCGGAAGCTTGTAGTCGATGATGTCCTGGGGCGTGATGCCGAGGTAGCGCGCCTGCGGCACGCAGAAGAACTCGTTGAGGTGCGCGGCGTTCCCCGAGCCGACCTTGAGCGTGCGGTAGATGTTCGAGATGCCGTACGGGTCGCCGTCGACGAACACGTACACCGGGATCTTCTTGAAGTCGGCGAGACGGCGGATGAAGCGGCGGCAGGCGCGCGTCGGCACGCCCCCCATCGACACCAGAACGCAGTTCGCGGTCTTCCAGTACTTGTGCTTCACGAGACGCTGGAACATCCCGGCGGTCTCGATGACCAGGATGAAGTCGGCGTCGGTCTCGAACTTCAGGTGCTCGACCGAGATCGGGATCGAGTAGGCCCCCGACCCGAACTTGGTGCAGTCGATGCGCAGCGGCTTGCCGGTCTCGCTGTCCTTGTCGACGATGACCAGCTTCCCGGAGATCTCGCCGCCCTTCTCTTCGGGCACGAAGCCGATCTGTTCGCGGTTGACCGCGAACAGCGCCTCGACGTCGTCCATGACGGCGTCCGATTCGGGCTGCTCGAGGAAGCGGGCGTCGTCCCAGTTCTTGGAGACGTAGTACGCCTCCCTCTTGGTGGCGATGTCGTCGGTGTCGACCAGCTGCTTCGACAGCGCCATCATGCGCAGCGTCTGGGCGAAGGTCTTGACCGTCGAGACCGTGAGGGTGCGCTCCTTGGTGCGGCCGCGCATCTCGAAGTGGCCGGCCTTCGGGTCGTACTTGACGTTGCTCAGGCTCCGCAGCGGGAACTTGAGGCTCGGCTTGCGCCGCTTGAGGATGTCGCGGTGCACCCCCTCCGCCGTGCTCTTGATCTTCTTCGTGACCGTCGGCTGCGACATGACCCCTCCGCTACAGAGTGCGCGAGCGCTCCAGCGTCTCGGTGAGCACCTCGACCACCTTCGCTTCGTCCTGTTTCGTCAGCCCGAGAATCTCGCGCAGGGCGATGCCGATGTGCGGGATGTACGACTTGATGTACGACTTCTTCTTGTCTTCCTCGGCCAGACGCCGGCGGTGGCGCAGGAAGCCGCCGAGCCGGCGGCCGACTTCCTGCAGCCCGAGACGCAGCTCGCGGATGATCTCCGGGTAGGCGGCGACCGCCTCCTTGCTCTCGGAGGTGAACGGCACCCAGACCGACACCATGTGGACGAACAGCACCATCGGCGCCGCCGGCAGCGCCCCCTTCGACTGCTGCAGTCCGTACTTGCGCCAGTCGGTGGTCAGCGCCGCGCGCGCGATGGCGCAGCCCGACTGCTGGTACTGCAGCGGCACGCGGTTGGCGAAACGCCACAGGTCGACCAGCTCATCGGCCGGCAGCTCGCCGCCGTAGGCCAGACCCACCTCGATCTGGAACGGGTTGCCGCGGTAGACCGACGGCGGCCGCGTGATCGAGGTGTAGAACTCGGCCTTGACGGTCTCCTTGAGCCCCACGAGAAGCAGCTCATCGCCGATCGGCACGATGCAGTTGGTCGGCGGCGCCATGATCTTCACTTTGGGGATGGCGCGGAACAGTGCCTCGATCTCCTGCACGCCGAGTGCCTTCGGCCGTGTCTCGGGCCGCAGGCCGGCGGTCTTGCAGATTCCGACCGCCACGCGCTCGCTGACGCGGGCGAAGTCGGCCTGCAGCGCCGAGGAGAGGGACCGTCCCTTGGTCTCGCGCAGCATGCTGATGAGCACGCCCAGCTCGACGCCGTACGGATGCGGCTTGATCACCAGCGGCTCGCGCGGCAGCTCGCTGGTGATCCTATCGCGGTGGTACTCGTCCCCCTTCGGCGGCTGGTAGCGCACCGCCGCATGCGGGTTGGCGAGGGCCGTCTGCACGATGTAGTCGTCGACCGACCGGCGCCCCTTCTTGTAAAGCCCGGCCAGCTCCATCTCGACGCGCGTGCCGTGGTCGCGGTCCCACTCGACCTCGCGATCGACCAGGACCTTGGGCTCGTTGCGCGTCGTGTCGATCTGGATCTCGAAGTAGTGCGCCGGCTTCTTCGCCCCGGTGCGCGAGGTGATCTTCACCGGCTGCCCGGTCGTCAGCTGCGAGTACATCCCGGCCGCCGAGATGCCGATCCCCTGCTGCCCGCGGCTCTGCCGCATGGTGTGGAACTTCGAGCCGTACAGCAGCTTGCCAAACACCCTCGGGATCTGGGTGCGGACGATCCCGGGGCCGTTGTCGGTGATCACCAGGCGAAAACGGTCCTCTGCCTTCTCGTCGATGACGATGTCGAGGTCGGGCAGGATGCCGGCCTCCTCGCAGGCGTCGAGCGAGTTGTCGACCGCCTCCTTGGTGGCGGTCAGGAGAGCCTTCGCCGGGTTGTCGAAGCCGAGGAGGTGGCGGTTCTTCTGGAAGAACTCGGCGACCGAGATGTCGCGCTGCCGCTTGCCGATCGACTCGGCGGTCTCGCGGCGGCGCGCGATGGCGGGGCGCGCGGGCGGCCCGGCGGCGGCCGGCTCGATCGCTTCGGCGGGCGCTGCTTCGATGGGCGCCGCTTCGGCGGGCAACCCGGCGGCGGTCGGCGCCGCCTCCTCGATGGGCGTCGCCGCGGCGGCGGCGCGGGGCGCCTTCGCCGCCTTGCGGCGCGGCGCGCGGGCCGGTTTCTCGCCGGCCGGTGATGTGCCGCCCGCGGTCGTTCGGTTGAAGAGGTCCATCTGCACGACGCTCCTTGCCCGCCGCGCCGGCGGCGATTTCACTGTCCGCTTCCTGGCTTTCGCCATCCCCGCATTCCTCGCGACACGGGGGGATTCTAGCATTGCGCGCAGCCGCCCTATTCCGGCGCCGGGAGGTCGGCGACAGGCGCGCGCTTCGGCGGCAGCCGGTACAGGCTTACCCGGCCCAGCGCATTGACCGCCAGCAGCGACCCGTCGGGTGACAGGGCCGTGCCGGACGACGCCGGGAAGTCCGAGCCGCGCAGCGCCGGCAGGTGCACGACGCACAACTCGGTGTTGGTCCGGAGGTCGAAGATGCGCAGAGTCTCGCCGCGCAGGCGCGGGATCTCGCGCCAGGTCCAGTCGGCCTCGAGGATCGCGAACCGGCTCCCGTCCCGCGCCACTGCCGCGAGGGCCGTATTCCCGCCGATCGGCGCCTCGAAGAGTGCGCGGCCATCGAGCCTGACGACCTCCATCCTGCCGCAACCGAGGATCGCCATGAGCTGCTCGCTGAGAAACCCGGGGTGCGCCTCGGCGCAGGTTGTATCGCGGGGCGCCACGGTCCGCGTTGCATCCTCGACGAAGACGGTCGCGGCGGACGAGCCCCCACGATGACCGACATAAGCCGCGCCGGTGCGGGTGATCGACGCGATGTCGCGATTCAGGAACTCGGCGCCGGCGGGGCGCAGCGTGTCGGCGTCGAGCAGCCGCTTGATCGCCCGACCCGGCTCCGACCCCGGCGCCTCGACGAGGAGCGAACGCCCGTCGGGGGATGCCATCGAGAGCGTCCCGGGCGCGCGCGCCACCTCCGGACCCAGCCCCGCGGCATGGAGCACGGTTCCGTCGGTCGTGGCCGTCGCGTACTGTCCGGTCGCCGTGGCGAACAGGTGCGGCCGCAGCGTGACCATCCACACCGCGCGCCCGGTCACCCTCCCGGTCGCGGTGGCGATGACGTAGGCCTCGACACGGCTCGGCCTGGGGAACGAATGGGTGTCGCCGAGGACGACGAGCTCGTGGTTGCTCCCGAAGGCGATCTTGTCGCGCTCGGACGGGGCGCTCGTGCCGCCCCACTCGGGCAGCGGGTAACCCTGCGGGCGAAGATCGAGCCGCCAGATCGGGCGGCCGAGCTTGGGCGGCGCTGACTTCAGCGCCGTGGGCGTCGACGCAGCGGGCGCCGCCATCCCGACGGCGGCGAGCGTCGCCACCATCAAGACCAGCGCCACCGCCCTCACCGCCCCACCCCCTCGAGCTCCTCGATGCTGCGCGGCCAGTCGTCGTGCAGCAGCCGCGACAGCGCCCGGTCGGCGAGCAGGCGCCCGCCGGTCTGGCAGCGCGGGCAGTAGTTGCACTCGTTCTCGGCGTAGACGATGCGCTGCACCGCCGTGCCGCAGTCGGGGCAGGGCTGCCCGAAACGGCCATGCACCGCCATCCCGTCGCGGAACGCGGTCACCTTCACCGGGAAGCCGTCACCGCACTCGCGCCGCAGCCGGTCGGTCCACTCGGTCAGGACGGCGACACAGGCGGTGTGCAGCCGCGCGATCGCGTCGTCGTCGAGGTTGTCGCTGCGCTGCATGGGGGACAGCCGGGCGCGGTGCAGGATCTCATCGGAGTAGGCGTTGCCGATGCCGCTGAACAGGCGCGGATCGGTCAGCGCGCGCTTGAGTGTGTGCCGCTCCCGCCGGAGCGCGGCGCTGAACTCGCCGGCGCCCGCGGCGAGCACCTCGATCCCGCCGCGTTCGAACGGTCGCAGCCCGTCGTCGCCGCGCACCAGGTGCAGCGCCGCCCGGCGCTTCGAGCCGGCCTCGGTCAGGACGAGGGTGCCGCCGTCGAAATCGAACGCCGCGAGCCCGATCCGCCCAGGTGGCTTGGCGCCACGCGCCCCCCAGCGCAGCCGGCCGGCGATCATCAGATGGAGCACCAGGAAGAGATCACCCTCGAGCGCGAAGACGATCCGCTTGCCGAGGCGGCGCAACCCCGTGACCCTCCTTCCCTCGACGGCCGCTATCGGCGGATCGACCGTGCGCAGGAGGAACGGGCTCGACAGGCGCACGCGCTCGAGCCGGCGCCCGGCGACCCGGCGCTCGAGGGCCTCGATGTAGACGACGACGTCGGGGAGCTCGGGCACGTCACCTCCACCGGTGCCGCGCGACCCCGGCCGCACACCGGCCGCGGTCGCGCGTCGGCCGCCGCCGGGCCGCGCCCGGCCCGGCGCTACGGCTTGAGATAGCGCGTGAACCAGTCGAGGACGCGGCGGCAGGTTTCGAGCTGGTGCTCGCGCTCGTCGAACCCGTGCTTCTCGCGCGGGAAGACGACGTACTCGATCGGCACATCGCGCCACTTCAAGGCGGCGTACATCTCGTCGCTCTGCGCCTTGGGGACGCGCAGGTCGTCCTCGCCCTGCAGAATGAGGGTCGGCGTGGCGGCCGCGCCGACGTGCGTCACCGGGCTGGCGAGGCGGCAGGTCTCCTGGTGCTCGTAGCACCACAGCGCCCAGTGCACCTCGCTGTTCTCACCCGGGATGTCGCTCTGCCCCAGGAACGACATCCAGTTGGCGATGCCGTACAGCGACACCGCGGCGGCGAAGCGGCCGCTCCAGCGTGTCGCCGCCAGGTTGGTGAAATAGCCGCCGTACGACCCGCCGGTCATGCCGACGCGGGCCGGGTCGATGCGGAAGCGTGGCGCCAGGGCGTCGATACCATCGACGACGTCCTGGAACTCCCGTCCGCCGAGATCGCCGTGGTCGGCCTTGGCGAAGACGACGCCGCGCCCCGCCGAGCCGCGGTAGTTCGGGCGCAGGACGAAGAAGCCGCGCTCCGCCAGGGCCTGCACCGGTTCGTTGTAGGTCGTGTCCCAGCCGTCGTGGTCCTCGTATTCCGGCCCGCCATGGACGATGACGACCAGCGGGTAGCTCTCGCGCTGCGCGTCGCCCGACGGCCGGGTCAGCACTCCTTCGATCTCGAGCCCGTCGGAGGCGTGCCAGCGGACCACCTCCTGGCGGCCGCGCGGCAGCCCGGCGAGCGTCGGATTGAGATCGGTGAGGCGGCGCACCCCCCTGCGGTCGACGATGTGGATCTCCGCCGGCCCTGCGGGCGTCGACCCGGCGAGCGCGAACCGCGTTCCGTCGGCCGACGCCGACGCGGTGGTGAAGGCCAGTGTCCCTGCCGGCAGCGGGTCGCGGCGGGCGCCGCCGGCCGTGATCGTCGCAGCAGCGCCGGACCCTTCTGCCGCTCCGTACTCGATCTCGACCAGCGCCGTCCGCGTCCCGCGCACCGCCACCGCGACCAGCCTGCCCGAGCCGAGATGCACGATGTCGCGCACGGTTTCGGCCCGATCGCCGGTCAGGTTGACGGCCGCGCCGCCGCCCGCCGGCGCGACGAAGATCGATCCGCTGGTCGGATCGGATCGATCGACGCCGCCGCGCCAGGCGATCACAGCAACGTCGCGCGACCAGACCACCTCGTCCACCTTGCCGACCACGGGTGCGATCTCGCGCTCGCGCGACCCCTCGGCGATCGGCAGCACGACGATCCGCTTCTTCAAGTACGAGTCGTCGGTGCGTGGCGTGTCGGTGACGGTCGCCACCAGCGCCATGCCGTCCGGCGCCCAGGCGAACTGCCAGGCCGATCGCTCGCCCAGCGCCGTCACCGGGACGGCCGCTCGCGTCGCGATATCGACGACCCAGAGCCGCCGCGGCTGCTCGTTCTTCCCGGAGACCTTCGCATCGCGGCCGGCCTTCTCGTCCGCCTCGCGCGCCGCCCCCTTCGGATCGACGGCGACATAGGCCATGCGCCGTCCGTCGAACGACCAGGCGAACGATTCGATCTCGTCCTTTTCCGTGGTCAGGGGCGCAGGCTCGCCGCCATCGGTCGGCATCACCCACAGGCGGACCTTCGCCTTGTCGCCGCCGCGTGCCGACAGGAACGCGATCGCGGCGCCGTCGGGCGACCAGGCGGGGTGATCGTCCTGTGCGTCGGCCGAGGTCAGACGCCGGGCCGTTCCGCCCTCCGCGGCGACGAGCCAGAGATTGGCGTACGCCTCGCCGGGAGAGGCGGTCGCCGGACGCGGGCGTGTCGCCGTGTAGACGACCCGGCGGCCATCGGGGGAGATCGCGACCTCCGCGGCCTCGACGGTGTCGACGATCGCCTCGGGTGTCCACCGCCACGCGGCGGCGCCGGACTCCGGCGCCGCGGCGGATGCGATCGACCCGGCGGATGCGATGAACGCGGTCGCCGCGAGAACCAGGACGGCAGCCGGGTGGCGACGACCTGCGCTTCCGTGATGCGGCATGCGGACCTCCGACGATGCGATCGCGGCGCCGTTTGCGGCGTTCGGGCCGGTCATTCTATCATCCGCACCGATGCCGACTTCACGCGCCTCCGTCGCGGTTCCCACTGTCGTCGCGATCGCGGCGCTGATCGCCCTCGTCGCGCCGGCCGCGTTCCCGGCCGCGGCGCGGCCGAACGAAGTCCCGGCGCCCCCGGCCGCCCCGCCGACGCTCGCCCAGGCGGCCGTCCGGATCCGCGGCGAGTCGATCGCGACCGGTGGCGCATGGACGAAGCTGGCGTGGCTGACCGACCGCATCGGACCGCGCCTGTCGGGCTCGCCGGGCGCGGACGCCGCGGTCGCCTGGGCGTTGCAGGAACTCCGACGCGACGGCATGACGAACGTCCACGGCGAGACACTCATGGTGCCGCACTGGGTGCGCGGCGAGGAGACGGTGGCCATCGTGGCGCCGGTCGCGCGACCGGTCGTCGCCGCCGCCATCGGCATGAGCGTGCCGACACCACCGGAAGGGATCACCGCCGAGGTCATCGAGACCGATTCGTTCGAGGCGCTGGCGGCGCTGGGCGACCGGGTCAAGGGGACGATCGTCCTGTTCAACAAGGTCACGCCGGCACACATCGACGGCGCCGGCTACGGGGCGAACGGCGGGCTGCGCTCGCGCGGGCCGTCGGAGGCGGCGCGTCTCGGGGCGGTGGCCGTGCTGGTGCGCTCGCTCGGGACCCTGCGGGCGCGCCTGCCTCACACCGGGTCGCTGCGCTACCTCGACGGTGTGCCGCAAATCCCGGCGGCGGCGATCACCGAAGAGGACGCGGAGCGGATCCATCGCTTCATCGCGGCCGGCGAGACCGTGCGCGTGCGCATCGTCCTCGGGTGCCGGACTCTTCCTGACGTCGAGTCGGCCAACGTCGTCGCCGACCTGCCGGGGCGCGAGCGGCCCTCCGAGATCGTGCTGATCGGCGGACACCTCGATTCGTGGGACCTCGGCGACGGCGCCGTCGATGACGGCGCGGGGGTCGTGGCGGCGCTGGAGACGCTGCGCCTCCTCAAACAGCTCGGCCTGACGCCGCGGCGGACGATCCGCGCCGTCCTCTACATGAACGAGGAGAACGGTTCACGCGGCGGCCGCGCCTATGCCGCGGCGCACAAGGACGAGCTCGATCGCCACGTCGCCGCCATCGAGTCGGACAGCGGCGCCGGCCGGCCGCTCGGCTTCCGCGTGCTCGCCGGGCCCGGCGCCGCCGACGCCGTGCGCGCCCTGGCGGCGCACCTCGCCGCCGCCGGCTCGAGCGCCGGCGCGGCCGATGTCGCGGAGCATGCCGGGGTCGACATCGACCCGCTGCGCATCGGCGGCGTGCCACTCCTGGGCCTGCGCCAGGACTCGACGCACTACTTCGACTGGCACCACACCATGGCCGACACGCTCGACAAGATCGATCCGCGCGAACTGGCCGAGAACGTCGCGGCGATGGCCTTCATGGCATACGCCCTCGCCGAGAGCCCCGAGCCGCTGCCGCGCCTCCCCGCGGGCGCCTCGAAAACCCCATGAGACCGGCCGTCCCGGCGCACTCCGGCGCCGCGGCGGCCGCCCGACCATGAAGGAACGCCTGCCGATCGACCCGCACATCGAGGAGATCGTCCGCACGGTGCGCGCCCGGCGGGCGCTCGTGCTGGTGGCGCCGCCCGGCGCCGGCAAGACAACCCGCGTGCCGCCGGCGCTCGCGGCCGATGGCCCGATCATCGTCCTGCAGCCGCGCCGGGTCGCCGCCCGCGCCATCGCCCGCCGCATCGCCCGCGAGCAAGGGTGCACGGTCGGCGAGGAGGTCGGCTGGCAGGTGCGCTTCGAGCGCCAGTTCGGCCCGGCGACGCGCCTGCTGATCGCCACCGAGGGGATCCTCACGGCACGCATGCAGTCCGACCCGCTGCTGAGCGAGTTCCGGACCGTCGTGCTCGACGAGTTCCACGAGCGCTCGATCCACGCCGACCTGGCGATCGCCCTCGTGCGCCAGGCGATGGTGGCGCGCGACGATCTGCGCGTCGTCGTCATGTCGGCGACGCTCGACGCCCGCCGCGTGGCAGCGTACCTCGGCGACTGCCCGGTGATCGAAGTCGCCGGGCGGCCGTACCCGGTGGCGATCGAGTACGCGCCGGGGTTGGGGGCGGCCGACGCGGTGCGGCGGGTGCTCGCCGGCGCGGGCCCCGGCGCGCCAGGTAACCCCAGGGGCGGCGCCAGCGGCGGCGCCGCGCGGCCGGGTCACATCCTGTGCTTCCTGCCCGGCGCCCCCGAGATCCGTCGCGCCGAGTCCGACCTGCGCGGCGCGCGCGGCGCCGGGGGCGGCGGCGCAGGCGGCGCGGTGATCCTGCCGCTGCATGGCTCCCTCGACGCCGAGGCGCAGGAGGCGGCCCTCGCACCGTCGGCGGCGCGCAAGGTGATCCTCGCCACCAACATCGCCGAGACCTCGCTCACCGTCGAGGGGGTCACCAACGTCATCGACAGCGGCCTGCACAAGGTGCTGCGTCACGACCAGGCGAAGGGCATCGACCGTCTCGAGGCCGAGCGCATCACCCGCGACGCCGCCGATCAGCGCGCTGGCCGCGCCGGCCGCACGGCACCCGGGCGGGCGCTGCGGCTCTGGGATGAGCGCGAAATCCTTGATGCGCATCGCGAGCCGGAGATCGCCCGCGCCGATCTGGCGGGGCCGATCCTCGATCTGCTCGCGTGGGGCGGCGACCCGCGGACATTTGAGTGGTTCGAGGCGCCGCCCCCCGACCGGCTGGAAGGCGCGCTGGCTCTTCTCGAGATGCTCGGCGCGGCGCGTGGCGGGCGGATCACCGACCTCGGTCGCTCCCTGCGCCGGTTCCCGCTCCACCCGCGGCTGGCGCGCCTGCTGCTCGCCGCCGGCGGCTCGGCGACTGCGGCCGCCGCCTGCGCCGTGATCTCCGAGGGGTTCATCCCGCGATTCGACGGCACCGCCGCCCCGACCACCGATTCGGATCTCCTGCTGCGCGCCGATCGGCTGCGCGAGGCGCCGCCGGGCGTGCGGCGCGCCGCGGCGGACCTCGAGACGCTGGCGCGCCGGGTGATTGGCCCACCTGAGGCGCGCGCGGAGGCGGAGGGCGCGGCGACGGGCGGCGCGCGCGGCACGGACGACTTCACCCTTCTGCGCGCCGCCCTCGCCGCCTACCCCGACCGGGTGGCGCGGCGACGCGAGCCCGGGTCGCCGCGCTTTGTCCTGGCGTCGGGCCACGGCGCCGCGCTCGGGCGCGAGAGCGGCGTGCGCGACGCCGAGTTCATCGTCGCTCCCGACGTCGTCGCCGGCGCGCGCGGCCCCGGCTCGGAGGCGCTCATCCGGATGGCCAGCCGGATCGAGCGCGACTGGATCGCCCCGACCCGCCGCGATGTCGCGCACCGGTTCGATCCGCAGACCGGCGCCGTGCGCGCCGCCGAGCGCGCCTTCTATCTCGACCTGGTGCTTTGGGAATCGCCCGTCGCGCCCGACCCCGAGGCCGCCGGCCCGCTGCTGGCGGCGGCGCTTGTCGAACGCGGTCTCGGCGACACGGCCGACACCTTCCTGCGCCGCCTGCGCTTCGCCGGGCTCATCGCCGACCCGGCGCTGCTCGTGCGCCAGGCCTGCGCCGGACGCACCAGCCTGCCGGCGCATCTCGATCTCGGCGCGCACCTGCCGCACGCGCTGCTGCGCGATCTCGCCCGCCTGGCGCCCGAGACAGTCCCGCTCCCGAGCGGCCGCTCCGCCCGCCTCGACTACCGCGACGACGGCAGCGTCGCGGCGGCGGTCAAGTTGCAGGAGTTGTTCGGCCTCGCCGAGACGCCACGCCTCGGACCGCGCCGCGAGCCCGTCGTCTTCGAGCTGCTGGCGCCGAACGGCCGCCCCGTGCAGACCACCCGCGACCTGCGCTCGTTCTGGGAGAACACCTACCCCGAGGTCCGCCGCGAGCTGCGCGGCCGCTACCCGAAGCACCCATGGCCCGAGGATCCCTGGACCGCCACGCCGACCCACCGCACGGTGCGCCGCCCGAGACGCTGAGCCGACCCGGCCGTCGGCGGGGCCGAAGCTGAAGTCTACGGGCAGGTTCCGGAGCTGCGAGCTGCCCCCCGGCGTCACCTCCCACAGGTCACGCCGATGGGTCAGGAGGGCTGGAACACCTGGCTGACCCTCGCCATGCCGCTCGGTCCCGTGAAGAAGTGAGGGGCCTCCAGGAAGGAGAGCCGTGACAGGGGGTCACAGCGGGCGGATGTCTCGAAGCATGCGGGACAGGCCGACCGCGCGGATTCGCTCGTGCAGCGGGAACGTGCGGTCGCCCGCATGGATGACATCAAGTGA
>Ga0210377_10001226_pt1 | contig 23478 bp, 21 predicted proteins | sample PLM4_65_b1redo_FD_155480 | JGI IMG/M metagenome (GOLD analysis project Ga0210377, IMG submission 155480) | Groundwater sediment microbial communities from an aquifer in East River, Colorado, USA - PLM4_65_b1 redo | ecosystem: Environmental > Terrestrial > Soil > Riparian zone | place: USA: East...
CGGAGATGTTGTAGATCGTGGAGGTCAGCGCCATCGGTTGCGATTCATTCTCGATCTGCGCCGCTTGTCTCGCCTGATGCACAATGGCGCGCCGTGCCGGACCCGAAGAACGTTCGCTTATACGCCATTCTCGCGCGCGACTCGTCGCGGGCGGTACTGTTTCGGCGCGGTCCTTCCAAACAAGTGCTCCTCATCAACTGGGACACGGCGACCGACACGATCGAAGAAGGCCAGTGGTTCAAAGGGCGAATCTACGAGCGGCGCTGCGACCTCTCGCCGTGCGGCGAGTTTCTCCTCTACTTCGCTGCGAGCCAACGCCGGCCTTACTACTCCTGGACGGCCATCAGCCGTCCTCCGTACTTTACTGCGCTCGCGCTCTGGCCGAAGGGTGATGCGTGGGGCGGCGGCGGCCACTTCGTCTCCCGCGATCACATCCTTCTGAATCATTGGGGAAACCAGATGCAGCCCGCCGAAGATTTCTCGGTTCCGAATTGGCTCCGGGTCGAACCCTTCGGAGACCACTCCGGTTGGGGCGAAGACAATCCGATCTGGGCGGAGAAGCTCTCGCGCGACGGTTGGGTTCGCGTCAGCGAGGGGAAGATGACAGAGAAGCCGGGTGCTGACGTCTGGATCGACTTCGACCCACCGGTCGTCTGGGAGAAGCCGCACCCGAACTGGCCCGAGCGCTACACACTTCGAATGAAGATTCTCGGCATCAAGGAGAAGGGAGGTCCGTGGTACGTCTGCGACCATGACGTTGTAGACGCGACGACCGGCGAGATTTACGCGTTCGCGAGAACCGACTGGGCGGACTGGTCGCATTCCGGCGATCTTCTCTTCACGAAACACGGTGCGATCCATCGCCTGATGTGCGGACCGCGCGCACTCGCTGATCTGCATCAGCCTGCGCTCGTGGCCGATCTTTCCGATCGAACGTTCACTGCGCGAAAGGCACCGTCCGATGCTGCTCGCTGGCCGAAGCGGTGAGCCGCCGCAGGGGGTCAGAACAGCATCAGCCCCTTCTCCTGCGCTTCGGCCAGCAAATCCAGAAACCGTGCGCGCGGGATCTCGCGGGCGCCGAGGGCGGCCATGTGCGGGGTCATGACCTGGATGTCGAACCAGGTTGCGCCGCGCGCGCGGAGCTGCTCGACGAGATGCAGAAGCGCGAGCTTCGATGCGTCCGGCTCGCGGTAGAACATGCTCTCGCCCGTGAAGACGCCGCCCGCATCGATCCCATAGAGGCCACCCACGAGCTCGTCGCCGTTCCACGCCTCGATGCTGTGCGCATCGCCTGCGGCATGCAGCGCGGTGTAGGCGCGGATGATCTTCGGCGTGATCCACGTGCCGTCCTGATCGGCTCGCGGGGTCGCGGAGCACGCGCGGATCACGGTGTCGAACGCGCGATCGATCGTGAATTGAAACGGCGCGCGCTTCTGCGCCTTCGAAAGCGATCGCCCCACGTGCAGCTCGTCGAAGAAGATCACCGCGCGCTTCTTCGGCGAGAACCAGGGCGTCGGCAACCCCTCGTGCGGCCACGGAAAGATGCCGTGGCGGTACGCGTCGCGAAGAACCGCGACGCTCAGCTCGTCGCCGACGGCGACGATGTCGCCACGCGCGAAGCGCGGATCAGGGAAGAGGGACATCACTCGAGCTTCGTTGCGAACGCGGGCCGCTTCGCCGACTTCGCGCAGGTGTCGTCCAGATGTTCGAAGGAGCCGGAGTCGAAGAACTCGATCTCCAGCCGGTCCGTGCACGGGTTGAAGTCGATGTGACCCGTGTTGTTCACGACGATGACGCGCGCGTTGACCACGTCGCGCGCGACCTCCTCCGCCCAGCGCGGAGGCGTCACCGGATCGAGATCGCCCGTGACGATGAGAATGGGCGCCGCAGAGCGCGACACGCGCACGCGCGGCGCGGCTCCCGGCGTCCATTGCTCGCACGCCGCCATCTGCCGTCGCACGCGATAGTCGCCGATGAGCGTGTTCGCCGTGGCCGGCGCGATCTCTTCGGGCGCGATGTGGCGCACGTCCATCGCACACGTCACGGACACGAAGATGCCGACGCCGTCGTACCAACCCTTCCGATACTTGATGTACCCCGGCGCGATCTGATCCCAATGACCCTCGGCCGCGAGGTGCACGATGAGCGGAACGAGCGCCTGCTTCTCCGCCGTGTACATCATCGTGCGGAGGTACTCGGCGAATGCCCCTCGCGTGAAGCGGATCGTGTACCCGCCGCTCTCCGCCGCGGGCGGATGCGTGCCGAGCCACGCCAGCACTTCCTCGGTCTCATCCGCAAAACGCGGAAACGCCGACGAGCAGACCGCGTCGGAGCGACAATCGGCGACGAGCCGGTCGAACGCGGCCTGCGTGTCGCGCGCGTACTGGAGCGGCATTTTGTTCTGCGGCGGCAACGGCCCGTACAGCAGCATCGAGCGAACGGACTTCGGGTGCGCCGCCTGAAACGTCAGCGCCGCGCGCGTCCCGGCGGACAGCGCCACGATGTCGATCGGTCCGTATCCGAGGGCTGTGCGAAGCGCTTCGATGTCATCGACGAAGTAGTCGAAGGTGTAGCGCGACGGATCGGCGACCGCTTCGATCTCGCGGCGGCAGTCGGCGATGAATGCATCCGGCAGCAGCTCGCCTTCGATCAGCTCGTGATCGTGCCGCTTCATCGCTTGGGGACAGACGAGCGGCGACGACTGGCCCGAACCGCGCATGTCGACGAAGACTTCGTCGTGCAGGCGCCGCTCCGCGGCGAGCTGCTTGAGGACGAATTCCGCTCCGGGGATCACCGGGACTCCCGGTCCGCCGTTGAAGGAGAAGATCGCCGACTCGTTGCGCTCCGTCGCCGGCACGACGATCACCTTCAGCGCGAGGTTGCGCGACGAACCGGGCGCCTCCGCGATGTCGAACGTGCCGCAGCGCGACGCGGCACCCGCGACCGTGCAGGGCGTGAGGTGGAGGGAGGGTGGGGGCGGCGCGGGCGGGGGTGAGGGTGGGGTGGTGGCGCAGGCGGCAAATAGAACGATGAACGATGAGCGATGAACGATGAACCGGATGAGGCGATCGGGGTTCATCGTTCAGCGTTCATCGCTCATCGTTCATCGTTATCAATACACGAGCCGGAGCTCCGCAGCGTCGGCGTCGACGACGACTTTGCCACCGCTGCTGAGCCGCCCGAACAGGATCTCGTCCACCAGCGGCTCTTTGATCTTCGAGTGAATGAGCCGTCCCATCGGACGCGCGCCGAACGCGCGGTCGTATCCGTTCCGCGCCAGCCACGCCCGTCCTTCCTCGGTCATCTCGAGCGTGACGTTCTTCGGTGCGAGCTGGGCGCGCAGCTCGGCGATGAACTTGTCGACGACGCGCTCGGTCGTCTCGAACCCGAGCGGATCGAACGCGATCCATGCGTCGAGACGATTGCGGAACTCCGGCGCGAACGTCCGCTCGATCGCGCCGCGTCCGCGGCCGGTCCCGGCGCTGGTGCCGAAGCCCATGGATGCGTCGCTCATCTCGCGCGCACCCGCGTTCGTCGTCATGATCATGATGACGTTGCGGAAGTCGGCCTTCTTACCGTTGTTGTCCGTGAGCGTGGCGTGATCCATCACCTGCAGCAGGATGGAGAAGAGATTCGGATGCGCCTTCTCGATCTCATCGAGCACGAGCACCGCGTACGGCGTGCGGATGATCGCGTCGGTGAGCAGCCCGCCCTGATCGAAGCCGACGTATCCCGGCGGCGCGCCGATGAGACGCGACACGGTGTGCGGCTCCATGTACTCGCTCATGTCGAAGCGGATGAACTCGACGCCGAGGGAGGCGGCGAGCTGCTTGGCGAGCTCGGTCTTGCCGACGCCCGTCGGACCGGAGAAGAGGAACGAGCCGACCGGCTTCTCGGGATGGCCGAGGCCGGAGCGCGCAATCTTGATGGCGCTGACGACCTGCTTGATCGCGTGATCCTGACCGAAGATGACTTTCTGGAGATCCGCTTCGAGGTTCTGGAGGCGTTCCTTCTCGCTGACGGCCACTGTTCTTGGCGGAATCTTGGCCATGCGCGAGACGACCTGCTCGATCTCGTGCTCGGTGATGAGGGTCTTCTGCTTCTGTGTGGGGCCGCCGACCTCGGCGGCGCTGAGGGCCGCCGAGGTCGGCGGCCCCACACTGGGGGTTGGTTCCTGGCCTCGCAGCATCCTCGCGCGCGCGCCGGCCTCGTCCAGTACATCGATGGCTTTGTCAGGCAGATGCCGGTCGTGCATGTACTTCGCGGCCAGTTCGGCGGCAAGTTGCAGCGCTTCGTCGGTGAACTCGACGCCGTGGTGCTCTTCGTAATAGCTCTTCAGCCCTTTGAGGATCTCGACCGTCTCCTGGACGCTCGGCTCGCCGATCTCGATCTTCTGGAAGCGGCGCGCGAGCGCGCGGTCGCGCTCGAACGAGGCCTTGTACTCGCCGTACGTCGTCGAGCCGATGCAGCGCAGCTTTCCCGATGCGATCGCCGGCTTGAGGATGTTCGACGCGTCCATCGTGCCGCCGCTGACGGCGCCGGCGCCCACGATCGTGTGGATCTCGTCGATGAAGAGGATCGCGTCCTTCCTGGCGATCAGCGCCTGAATGACGGCTTTGAGACGCTGCTCGAACTCGCCGCGATACTTCGTCCCCGCCAGTACGGCCCCCATGTCCAGCGACCATACGACGGCGTCCTTCAACACCGCCGGGATCTCGCCCTTCTGAATCCTCAGCGCCAACCCCTCCGCGATCGCCGTCTTGCCGACTCCCGGCTCGCCGACGAACAACGGATTGTTCTTGCGGCGGCGGCAGAGGATCTGAATCGTCCGCTCCAGCTCGGCGGCGCGGCCGATCAGCGGATCGATCTCGCCTTTCGCCGCGCGCTCGTTCAGATTGACGGCGAAGCTCTTCAGAGGATCGCCCGCCGGCGGCGCGCTCTCTTCCTCGGGTGAGACAAACGCGGGCTGGCGATCGGGTCCCGACGCCCCCTTCGCGATCCCGTGCGAGAGGTAGTTGAGGACGTCGAGCTTATTCACGCCCTCGCTGCGCAGCAGATAGACGGCCTGCGACCGGTCGGCCTGATACAGCGCGGCGAGCATCTCGCCCGTGCCGACCTCTTCCTGGCCTGCACTCTGCGCGTGAAGCTGCGCGTACTGAATGACGCGTTGCAGCAGCGTCGTCAGCACCGGCTGCACGACGGACTCCTCCGGGAGCTGCTCGAACGTCTTCATCATGAAGTCGTCGAGCTGCTTCTTGAGAGTGTCGATGTCCCCGCCGCACGCGCGGACCACGCCACTGACTTCGCGGTCGTGCAGCAGCGCGTAGAGCAGATGTTCGAGCGTGACGTACTCGTGCCGTCGCTTGATGGCTTCGTTGACGGCGAATTCGAAACTGGCTTGAAGTTGTCTTGCGATCATTTCTTCAGTGCTGAGTGCTGAGTCCTGAGTGCTGAGTCGGGTGGCTGGGACTCAGCACTCAGCACTCGTTACTCAGCACTTCTCCATGGTACACAGCAACGGAAATTCATGCTCACGGGCGAGAGAGGTCGTCTTCTCCACCTTCATTTCGGCCACCTCGCAGGTATAAACCCCGGCCACGCCCACGCCGCGTACGTGGACGTTGAGCATGACCTGGATGGCCTGTTCCTCCGGCATGTAGAACACGGATTGCAGCACCCACACCACGAATTCCATGGTGGTGTAGTCGTCGTTGTGAAGGAGGACCTTGAAGAGAGGCGGTTCTTCGACCTTCTCGGCGCTTTCCGCTACGGCAGACTCTTCGAAGCGTGAGTCAGGCGGGAGCATGGACCCTCGTAAACCGGAAAGGCGGCATCAGGATTTCGGCAGCGGTCGCAGGTCGCCGGCCAGATGCGTACCGGGCGGGACATCGAAAGGCGTCTCGCCGCGGCGGAAGATTCTGGCCGGCTTCGAGCCCGTGACGGTCGTGATGACGTCGTTGACGCGAAGCATCGTCCCCTCGCGGATGCCGATGACCGGCGCGGTGTTCTCCTCGAGGTACTCGGCGAGTCGCAGCTCGCGCGTCTCGCCCTGATGCGTCGAGGTCGCATCGGCGTCGACATAGTGGCCATTGATCTGATACGGGACAAAATGGAGCGAATCGAACGACGGCGGCTGCACGATCGGCATGTCGTTCGTCGTGCGAATCGTCGGTGCGGTGATGACCGAGCCCGCGCTCGAGCCCATGTACAGCGTTCCATCGCTCACGCGCTCGCGGATGGCATCGAGCAGATTCATGTCGTACAGCGCCTTCAGGAGACGGAACGTGTTCCCGCCGCCGACGAAGATCGCGTCCGCATGCAGATCGGCCGCGCTCTTCACCTGGACGACGTCGAATGCCATGCGTGCGAAGCGCTCGCGGACGGTGGCGGTGTAGCCGTCGCGATCGGCGAGCGCGAACGGGATGAACGCCACCCGTTTCGCGGAGCCGAGGAAGGAGCGGATCTCCGGCTCGGCATGGTCGAGGAAACCGTACCCGTGGACCTTGGACGATGAGATGAGCAGCAGTCGCATCACTCGCTTCCTATGACCCACTTTTCGTAGGAATCCGGCGGCAGCTCGCGGATGAACCGCGACGGCTCCATCAGCACGTCCATGCCGCCGCGATCGCGGGCCATCACAGGGAAGACAAGATACAACTCCTGCTTCGCCCGCGTGACCGCAACGTAGAACAACCGGCGCTCTTCTTCCTCCCCGGGAATGACGATTTCTCGCGATCCTTCAGGTGTGGCGCCGCCGACCTCGGGGGCGCTCTCGTCCACATCTCCCTCCAGCATGTGCTGCCACTCGATCGCATCGTGCATTTTGTCCGGCTCGATGCGCACGATGCCCCCGGGCACGCGGAGCGCGCGCGCCGACGGAAACCGCCCGTCCGCCAGCCAGATGACGAACACGGCGCGCCACTCGAGCCCCTTGGCCTGATGCACCGACGACAGCACGATCTTCTCGTCCTCGGGGCCGACGACCGCGATGTCTTCGCCCGCGATCGGATTGGCGAGCGCCACCTCATCGAGGAACTGCTCGACGTCGTCGTAGCGGAGCGCGTACTGCGACAACTGCTCGAGATCGTCGAGCCGCGCCTGCGCGTTCGGAAAGCGCGAGCGCGCGTAGTCGGCGTACCCGCGCTCGACGACCAGGCGGATGGATTCGGAAGGGTTGCGCTTCATCGCGTCGGAGGCGATGAGGCGGAGGATGTCGCGGAGGGAATTGAGGCTGGCGGCCATCGCACCGCCGCGTTTGTGTGTGGGGCCGCCGACAGACGTAGGCCGGGCTTCAGCCCGGCCAGCCGGGCTGAAGCCCGGCCTACGTTCTGTCGGCAGCCCCACACCTAAGAAGCTGCGCAACGGATCGCTCGCCTGGCTGATCTGGCCCCAGACGTCCGCCGCCGTCTTCTCGCCGATCTTCGGATACAGTTTCAGCACGCGCTTCCACGACAACTCATCGCGCGCGTTCGTCGCGATCTTCAGATAGGCGATCACATCCTTGATGTGCGCCTGCTCGAAGAAGCGCACGCCGGAGCGGATCTCGTACGGAATCAGCCGCCGCGACAGCTCCATCTGCAGCTCGAGCGACTGGTAGTGCGATCGGTACAGCACGGCGATGTCCGACAGCGATTCACCCTCGTCACGCAGCTCGAGAATGCGCTGTGCGATGAACGATGCCTGCTCGAACACATCATCGACGCCGACTACGGCCGGCTCCGGACCGTCGCCGCGTACCGCCCGGAGCTCCTTCCTGAACTGGAAGCGATTGTGGGCGATCGCCGAATTCGCCAGGGCGAGGATCTGACGCGTGGAGCGGTAGTTCGTCTCGAGTTTGTAGATCTTCGCGTCGGGGAACCGCAGCGGAAACGTGAGGATGTTCTCGAACGACGCACCGCGGAACGAGTAGATCGACTGCGCGTCGTCGCCGACCACCATCACGTTCCGCCGTTCCGACGCCATCCCATCGACCACTTCGGCCTGCAGCCGGTTCGTGTCCTGATACTCATCGACGAGGATGTAGCGGAACTTGCGCTTCAGGGCTCCGCCGATCTCCGGGTGCTCCTCGAGCAGCAGCTTCCAGTTGAGGAGCAGATCGTCGAAGTCCATCGCGTTCGCGTCGCGCTTGCGGTCTTTGTAGCGGCGAAACACGTTGACCATCTCGTCGCGGTAGAGCGCGAAGTGCGGGTAGTTCTGCTCGAGATGGATCTCCAGCGGCGTGCGGGTGTTGATGAGGAACGAGTAGATGTCGAGGAGGACGTCGCCTTTCGGGAAACGTTTCTCCAGCGTCTTGATGCCGAGGGAGGAGATGGAGGAGTCCATCATCTCTTTGGCGTCCTCGTCGTCGAGAATCGAGAAGTTCGACCGATACCCGATCGCCTCGGCGTTGCGGCGAAGGAGGCGATTGCCGACGGAATGGAACGTGCCGCCCCAGATCCGGCGCGTGTCGATCGTGACGAGCTGCTCGACACGGCTGAGCATCTCGCGCGCGGCCTTGTTCGTGAACGTGAGGAGGAGGATGTCGGACGGATCGACACCGTCTTCGATGAGCCGCGAGACGCGATAGGTGAGCGCGCGCGTCTTGCCGCTGCCCGCGCCGGCGATGACGAGCATCGGACCTTCGCCCGCCATGACCACCTCGAGCTGCTCGTCGTTGAGCTCTTCGTCGTAGCGGACGCGGTATTGCTTGGCTGGCTTGGCCGGCTGCTTCAGTGTGTAGCGGCGCACCTTGGTCATTGGTTAGAAGCTCTCAGCTCTTAGCTCTCAGCTCTCAGGCCCACCGCCCCCTGAGAGCTGAGAGCTGACAGCTGAGAGCTAATTTCAGCTCAGCTCTCAGGCCAACCGCCCCCCTAAGAGCTGAGAGCTGACAGCTGAGAGCTAACTCAGCGTAGCAGGTTGGTTAAACTGAGGGCATGATCGCGGCCTTCCAGGGCGAGCGCGGTGCGTTCAGCGAAGAGGCTGCGCGTCAACTCCTCGGTGCATCCGTCGAGGTGCTGCCGTGCGAGACGTTCGAGGATGTGTTCGCGGCGGTGAAGGACGGTCGCGCGAAGGCGGCAGTCGTGCCGATCGAGAACAGCCTCGCCGGCTCCGTGCTCCGCAATTACGAGCTGCTGGCGGGGGCCGATCTCACCATCACGGCCGAGGCGTACGTGCGCATCGCTCTCAATGTGATCGGGCATCGCGGAGCGAAGCTCGAGGACATCCGGCGCGTGTCCTCGCATCCAGTCGCGCTGGCGCAATGCCATCGCTTTCTCGGATCGCATCGCTTCGAAGTGACGCCGTCGTACGACACGGCGGGAAGCGTGAAGAACGTGATCGAGCACGGCGCGCGCGACGAGGCGGCGATCGCGGGCGCGACGGCCGCGGAAATCTACGGCGGGGAGATTCTCGCCCGCGGTGTCGAGGACCATCACCACAACTACACGCGCTTCCTGCTGCTGGAGCCCGCCGGTGGCGCGGTTGCCGAATCGGATCGCGCCTTCAAAACGACGATTCTGTTCCGGACGCCGAATCGTCCGGGCGCGCTGTTCCGCGCGCTCGCGGCGTTCGCGCTGCGCGACGTCAACCTGTCGAAGATCGAGTCGCGCCCGATCGAAGGACGACCCTGGGAGTACTCGTTCTACGTCGATCTTGCCGGGCGGTCGTCGGAGCCGAACGTGCATCGCGGCATCGAACACCTTCGTGAGATGTGCGAATCAGTGAGGGTGCTCGGGTCCTACCCCGTTGGGGAATTGAAAATTGAGAATTGAGAAGACCGAGCGTGCAATTCTCAATTCTCAATTCTCAATTCTCAATTCGGATGCCGCCAAGACTCGGCGCACTGATCGCGGTCATCTTCTGGGGCATCTCCTTCGTCGCCACGAAGGCAGTGCTTCGCGAGATCTCGCCGACAACGCTGATCTTCGCCCGGAGCGCGATCGGGGCCCTGGTGCTGCTGGCCATCGTGCGCGCGCTGCCGCCGCGCGACAGTTGGGCCTCGCTCGCGCTGATGGGATTCATCGGCGTGTTCGTGCATCAGATGCTGCAGGCCTACGGTCTGACGCTGACGACGGCGGTGCACACGGGCTGGCTCATCTCGCTGACGGCGATCTGGTCGGCGATCCTGGCGGCGATCTTTCTGCACGAACGGTTCGGACCCTGGAAGATCATCGCGCTGATCGGCAGCACGGCCGGCGCGCTGCTCGTCATCACGCGTGGAGACCTCAGCGCGAGCATCTTCGGTCTTCCATCGACGCGCGGCGATCTGCTTATCCTCGCGAGCACGCTGAACTGGGCGATCTACTCGGTCGTCGGCCATCCGACGATCCGCCGCCTCGGCCCGCGCCGTGCGACATCCGGCGCGATGCTCTTCGGCACGCTCATGATGACGCCGATCTTCGCGATGCGCGCCGGATGGCGCGAGTTGCCGCGCCTCACCTCCACCGGCTGGCTGGCCATCCTCTTCCTCGGCATCGGCTGCTCGGCGCTCGGATACCTCTTCTGGTACGGCGCGCTGGAGAAGGTGGAGGTGTCGCGTGTCGCGGCGTTCCTGAACCTCGAGCCGCTGGTGACGTTCGCCGCGGCCGTGCTTCTCTTGCGGGAACCCGTCGTCGCGACCACGGTGGTGGGAGGTCTTCTCGTCCTCGTCAGCGTGATGCTCGCGCAGTATGCGCCTGTGAGACGGGAGGAATTGAAAATTGAAAATTGAAAAACGTGCGGCCTCGCTGCGCGCGCTTTTGCGCGCGCGCCTTTTTCAATTTTCAATTTTCAATTGAATTCAACAAAGTAGCGTTTGAGGAGTATATCTGCCGACCATGAAACGAAGTCTTCCTGTCCTTCTCATTGCAATCGCGGCCGCGTGCTCGACGAGCACGCCGACGCAGCCCGAAGCACCGGCCGTACACACCACGACGTACCGGGCGGATGAGACGCCGTTCCCGGTCGGCGCGATTCCGGTCGCGTTGCTGCACGACGGTCAGCGCAACAAGGATCTCGAGATGGTGATCGAGTATCCGGCGCGCAGCACCGGCGGGCCGTATCCGATCATCGTCTTCTCGCACGGCTACGGGGGATCGAAAGACAGCTACGTCGCTCTCACCGAGTTCTGGACCGGTCACGGCTACGTGTGCATCAAGCCGAGTCACGCGGACTCGGGCGCGCTGAAGAGCCTCATGCAGCAGCGCCGCGAAGAGATGGAGAAGCGGCGCGAGGAGATGCGTCAGCAGGGGAGGAACGCGCGCGGTCGCCGGCGGCAGGCGATGCGCGAAGGTCCCGATCTGTCGGAAGCGATCTGGCAGAGCCAGACTCCGGCGGACTGGCGCAATCGCGCTCGCGACATCGCGTTCATCATGGATTCCCTCGATCAGCTCGAGCAGAAGTATCCCGAGCTGCAGGGGAAGATGGATCACGCGAACATCGGCGTGGCCGGGCATTCGTACGGCGCGTTCACCGCGCTGCTCGTCGGGGGCATGCGGGCCTTCGGCGCCGATCAGCCGGTTCAACTCGGTGATCCGCGCGTCCGGGCCGTCATCGCGATGTCGCCGCAGGGCCTCGATCCCGCGCGCGGCCTCACGCCAGAATCGTGGGCGAGCCTCCGCGTCCCGGTCATGTACATGACCGGATCGAACGATCGCAGCGGTCAGGCGCACGATGCGGCGTGGCGGAAGGATCCGTTCATCTACAGCCCACCTGGCGACAAGGTCTTCGTCAGCATCGAGGGAGCGGGGCACATGGCGTTTGCCGGCGGACAGGGCCTCGATGAAGAGCCGGTGATGTTCAACGACCGGCCGTACGGCGGCTACGGGCAGCAGCGCGGCGCCGGCGGGCAGCAGCCTCGCGGGACGTACCCGGGCATGGAGTCATCGCGCCGCATCTTCGATGCGATCAAGATGGTGACGCTCGCGTCCTGGGACGCGACCCTCAAGAATGATGCGAAGGGACGCGACTACCTCAACGGATCTGCGAGCACGCTGAACGGCGGACGCATCACGATCGAGAAGAAGTAGAGAATCGGTCGCTGGTTGCGTTGCTTTGAGCTCTCGGCTCTCAGCTCTTGGCTCCTGGGTGCGGGGCCCAAGAGTCAACAGTTAGTGTAGTGATTCGTTAATCCCTTCACTTTTGTTGTGGCGCCGAGCGCTCGGATGCGAGGCGTCGCGACGCAGGCGATGCGGGACATCGTCGAGGAGCGACAACGAAGCAGCCGGCCGCTCGCCGCCACAACCCGAAGGGCCGGTGAAGGGATTAACGAATCACTACACTAGGAGCCAGGAGCTTCGTCCCGGGAACGAGACTCGCGGACCCTGTCAGAATGCGCGCCATGCGCATCCAGGACGCAATGGCTCTGGTCACAGGCGGCAGTTCCGGCATTGGATTCGAGACGGCGCGGCAGCTCGCGAAGCGCGGGGCGAAGGTGGCCATCTGCGGCCGCGATCGCGCGAAGGTCGATCGTGCGGCGAAGGAGATCGGTGCCGTGGCCTTCGAAGCCGACGTGAGCATGGAAGACGACGTCGTGGGCATGGTCCGCGGGATCATCGACCGCCTCGGCGGCTACAACGTGCTGATCAACAACGCCGGCTTCGGGATCTTCAAACCGCTGCTGGAGACGACGGTCGACGACATGCGCGACGTCTTTGCGACAAACGTGTTCGGCGCGATGATCGTGGCGCGCGAGTCGGCGCGGTACTTCGTTCAGCAGCGCCGCGGAAACATCGTGAACGTCGCCTCAACCGCGGGTCAGCGCGGCTTCGCCGGCGGAACCGCGTATGTCGCGAGCAAGTTCGCGCTGTCCGGAATGACCGAGTGCTGGCGCGCCGAGCTGCGGAAGAGCGACGTGCGCGTGATGCAGATCAATCCGAGCGAAGTGCAGACCGAGTTCTTCTCCGTGGCCGGACGCGAGCGGCCGCTCAGCGAACGCAAGCTGCGGCCCCTCGATATCGCGCAGGCGATCCTCAACATGCTGGAGATGGAGGATCGGGCGCTGGTGACCGAGACCACCGTGTGGGCCACGAATCCGGATTAGATCGACGCTCGTCGTGCAGACCGGGCGAGGCCCGGCCGACCGGAGTACCATTGCGGCACCCGTCTGATGCCTGCCGAAGATCCCACCACCTCGCTGCATACGCCGTGGTCGACGAACGTCGAGCCGCCGACGCCGCTGGAGCGCGAGTTGATGGAGCAGCGCTTCCAGGCCGACCAGCTCCGCCTCCTCGGCAGCGCGGTGCACGTCTCCGCGCACGGCATCGCGATTCTCACGCCGGCGGTCGAAGCCGTCGGCCCGCGAATCGCGTTCATCAACGACGGATTCTGCGCCATGTACGGCCGGACGCGCGAAGAGGTGATCGGCCAGACGATCGAGCTTCTGGGAATCGTGGATCGGCACGCGTCGATCATCCGGGATCTGATGGATCACGTTTTCGACCGGTTGCCGTTCAGCGCGGAGGCGACGGCGCGCCGGAAGGACGGCAGCGAGTTCGAGCTCGACCTCGATCTCGTGCCGGTCGAAGACGGCGGGCAGCTTACCCACTGGGTCGCATTCTTCCGCGACGTCACCGAGCAGAAGACGCAGGTCGTGCGGTTGCGCCATCAGGCGATGCACGACCCGCTGACCGATCTGCCGAACCGGGCCATGCTGTTCGACACGCTCGAGAAGCTGATCGATCACGCGCGCGAGTCGAACACCTTGATGGCGCTGCTTCTGATGGATCTCGATCGCTTCAAGGAAGTGAACGACACGTTTGGTCATCACTTCGGCGACGCGCTGCTGAAGCAGGTCGCGTTCCGCCTTCGCAATCAACTGCGCGTCGCGGACACGGTCGCGCGTCTCGGCGGCGACGAGTTCGCGATCATCGTCAGCGAGGTGGGGGACACGACTTCGGTGGCCCGCATCGCGCGCAACCTGCTCAACACCCTCGAGCAGCCGTTCATCGTCGACGAGCAGGTGCTCGAAGTCGGAGCGAGCATCGGCATCGCCTTGTATCCAACCCATGGAAACGATGCCCGAACGCTCCTGCGCCGTGCGGACGTAGCCATGTACTCGGCGAAGCAGAGCCAGGTCGGCTACAGCTTCCACCGCCAGGAACAGGAGCCGCGCTCCCGCGATCAGCTCTCGCTCGTCGTCGAGATGCGAAACGCGCTCGAGCAGAACGACTTCGTTCTTTACTTCCAGCCGAAGCTGCATCTGCGCAGCGGGCTCATGACCCGGGCGGAAGTGCTGCTGCGGTGGAAGCATCCGCGGCGTGGGATGCTGCCGCCATCGGTCTTCATCCCGCTCGCCGAGCGCACGGGCCTGATCCGCCCGATGACCGACTGGCTGCTCGATCGCGCCATGGCGCAGTGCCGCGCGTGGCACGACACCGGTGCACCCGTCCACGTGGCGATCAACCTCTCCGCGAAGAGCCTCCTCGAGCAGACGTTGCCGGCCAAGATTCAGGCCGTCCTCGATCGATGGAAGATCGATCCCCGCTTTCTCAAGATCGAGATCACCGAGAGCAGCATCATGGCCGATCCTTCGCATGCGCTCGCGGTGCTGTCGATGCTGCAGTCGATGGGCGTGCGACTCTCCATCGACGACTTCGGCACCGGTTACTCATCGCTCATGCATCTGCGGCAGCTTCCGATCGATGAGATCAAGATCGACAAGTCATTCGTGATCGGCATGTCGACGAGCGACGCGGATGCGGCGATCGTGCGCACGATGATCGATCTCGCCCACAACCTGGGGAAGCAGGTGTGCGCGGAAGGCGTCGAAGACGCCGTGACCTGGCGCCGCCTCGCCGACCTCGGCTGCGATCTCGCGCAGGGCTACTGGATGAGCCGCCCGCTATCGGCCGAGGACCTGATGAAGTGGCTGGTGGATACGTCGTGGGGGCTGAAGTTTCGACACCCGTTGTGATCTTCCGTTGACCGTTGACCGTCGACCGCTGTCGAGGCGGTCTCTCGCGAGAGCGAAAGAACTGCCCGTCATCAGGCGAGATGGGGCCGGCCGCGATGCGCCGCTTGACAACGGTCGACGGTCAACGGAAACACGCCACGAAACACATCCGAGGCGATCGCGACCCGGGGCCCGGTCAACCGCAACCGCCAACCTACTGCTCCACCTTCACCTTCGCCTGGTCGTTCACCAATTTCTCGATGCGCCGCCGCTCCCTGCTGATCTCGCGGTTGTCGCGCCAGTTGCGTGGAGTCGTCGCGAACTCGGTTCCGGTCAGCGCGAACGGATCGGGCCACATCGTCGAGGGATTGCTGCCGCGCACGGAACCCGAGAACGGCATCGCGATGGGGAGGTAAATGATCCGCCAGTTCATGCCGAACGCTTTGAACTCGACGGATCCGACGCCCCAGCGCACTGTGGACTGCGGTTTCGGCTGTGACTCATCAGTGTGCGCGAAGATCTGCCGCAGCGTCTCGGGCGAGTAATCAGGCTTCGGGTCATCGGCGGCGGCCGCTGCCGTGCTCACGAGAAGGAGGAGTGAGGCCAGTGCTCCCGAGACTCGCATTCCGGTTCCATCCTTAGTCTCTGAGACGGATGAATGCAAGAAGCGTCACCACGAGCCTTGTATCACTTCAGATACTTTGCGAGAAACGCGTAAATCTCCTGCCGCGACTCGCGCGCCAGCTTCGTATCGATGCGGTTGAACGTGTGACCGCCGGGCGCGTTCTGATAGATCAGGGATTGTACTGATCTCCGAGTGTGGCGCCGCCGACCTCGGCGGCGCCACACTGGAGAACCCTCAGTGCAGGAACATCGGCATGCCCATGACGTCCGCGACTTTCGGGCGGTACCCTTCCGGATCGTAGTAGCGGTCGATGTTGACGCGCTTCTTCGCCTCGCCGGAGATCTCGAGCGGCACGGCCGCATAGCGTCCGTCGACGACGGCGACCAGCTTCCCGGTCTCGCCGCGGGCGACGAGATCCGAGGCCAGACTGCCGAAGTTGTTGGCGACGAGCTGATCGAGCGAGTCGGGCGCACCGGAGCGCATCAGATAGGCGAGGCGCTGATAGATCGCCTTGTCGCGCGTCCGCTTCTCGAGGAACGCGCTGACGACCTCGCCGATGCCGCCGAGCTTGCGATTGCCGAACGCATCGGCTTCGCCGCTCTCGATCATCGAGCCGCCGACGATCTTCGCCCCTTCCGAAATCGCGACCACCGCGTAGTGGCTCGGATTGTCGAGCTTGTCGCGCATTAGCATCTCGAACAGCCGCTCGCAGTCGAAGGGCACCTCGGCGATGATCGCCCGATCCACGCCGGCCAGATACGACGCCAGCAGACAGGTCTCGCCGGAGTACCGGCCGAACAGCTCGACCACGAGGAAGCGCTCGTGCGATCCGGCACCGGTGCGCAGATCGTTGATGAACATCACGGAGCGCGTCACCGCCGTGGAAAAGCCGAGACAGTAGTCGGTTCCGTAGACGTCGTTGTCCATGGTTTTCGGAATCCCGACGACGGGAACGCCTTCGCTCCGCAAGCTGCGCGCGAACGTCAGCGTGCCATCGCCGCCGAGTGCGACCAGCGCGTCCAGATCGAGATAATCGATCACGCGCAACGCCACCGCCGTCAGATCGTAGCGGCCGCGCTGGTCGGGCTTACCCTTCGCTCCCTCGAGGTGCGGCGGGATGTGCTCGGGCTTACACAGGGCCGGATTGATGCGCGAGGTGTGGAGAATCGTTCCGCCGCTGCGGTCGATCGTGCGCGTGTTCGCACGCGTGAGCGGCATGATCCAGCTCGAGTTGTCGACGCGCGGATCGGGGATGATGTTGAGCAGCGACGCCCACCCGCGCCGCAGACCGATGATCTCGTGGTTCGCGTCAGCGAGACGCCAGACGAATGCCTTGATCGCGGCGTTGAGTCCGGGGACGTCGCCACCGCCGGTGAGGATGGCGATTCGCTTTATCATCGTTCAATCCAACATCGGTGCGATGTCGCACATTGCGCGCCGGAGTCACCCTGCGTCCTTCATCCTTTTCAGAGCGGCTTTCTCGCCTTCGGGAAAGAATACGACCTTCAGCGCCTCGTGGCGGTCGAATCGCGACATCCCCTCGTGGAAATCGCGCAACGAGTCGAACGTCGCCTGCACGACCCACTCGACATCCAGTCCGGAACGCAGCAGCGACAGCATGCGCTGCCATGTCTCGTACATCCGGCGGCCGATGATGCCCTGCAGCGTGATGCCCTTGAAGATGATGTTGCGCGTGTAATCCTCGATCGTCACAGAATGCCCGGTGGGGAGACCGAGGAGGGAGAGGAAGCCACCCATGCGGACGATGTCGAGGGCGAAGTTGATGGCAGCCGGTGATCCCGACATCTCGAGCACGATGTCGACGCCGGCACCGTCGGTGATGGTCTCGATCGCTTTGCGGACTTCTGACGCGTCAGAAGTGCGCGCGTTGAAGGCGTGAAGGTTGGCGAACTTGCGACCGGCCGCCCATCGCCGCGCGGTCTCGAGCGCGCGATCGCTGACATCGGTCACGATGACGGTGCTCGCGCCGCTGTGCTCCGCGATGGCCGCCGCCATCGCTCCGATCGGTCCGAATCCGGTGATGGCGACGGACTTGCCGGCGAGGTCGACGAGCTGCGTTGCGTGCACGGCGTTGCCGAGGGCGTCGAGGAATGCACCGACACGCAGCGGAACGTACGGCCCGAGCTTGATGACGTTCGTGGCCGGAACCTTCACGAGCTCCGCGAATGCGCCGTTCTCGTGCAGGCCGTAGATCTTCGTGCGAATGCAGATGTGGCCGTTGCCGGAGCGGCACTGCGGACACTCGCCGCAGACGACGTGCATCTCCGCCGAAACGTAATCGCCGACGGCCAGTCCCTCGCGATGCGCGCGTTCGCCGATCTCCTCGATGAAACCGCAGAACTCGTGACCGTAGATGCGCGGCGGATCCACGGAATCGCGGATCGACGGATCCCAGTGGTAGATGTGCTTGTCCGTTCCGCAGATCGCCGCGGCGCCGACGCGAATGAGAATCTCTTCCGGGCCAGGCTCCGGCCGCGGACATTCGCGAATCGTGGTTCCTTCTTTTCCGTCGACGGGTGCCGACTTGACTACGGCCTGCATAGGTAGCTCTCAGCTCCCAGCTCTCAGCTCTCAGGAAGCAGTGCCCACCCTCCTGAGAGCTGAGAGCTGACGGCTGAGAGCTTCGTGAAGCTATCACACGGCGTGCCGCACTCGGCGCCGGCGCGCCGCGCGCAGAGCGGCCACAGCTCGCAGCTCACAGCTCACAGCTCACAGGAGCACGGCTCTCCCTGTGAGCTGAGAGCTGAGAGCTGAGAGCTTCGTGAAGCTATCACACGGCGTGCCGCACTCGGCGCTGGCGGCGGAGCTGGCGGCGCAGAGCGCGCAGAGCGGCCACAGCTCACAGCTCACAGGAGCACGGCTCTCCCTGTGAGCTGAGAGCTGAGAGCTGAGAGCTTCCGGAAGCTATCACACAGCGTGCCGCACTCGGCGCTGGCGGCGGAGCTGGCGCCGCACCGCGCGCAGAGCGGCATCGAGGACCTGGTCGACCGCGCTCGGCTTTTCGAGCGCGAGAGAAGGGCGGTGGCGCGGGATGTCGGCGACGAATCGATTGATCTCCGAGACGAGCGAATGGGGGTCGCGCAGGTACAGATCCTTGTGCAGTCCGCCGTCGACCACGTGGATGCGCTTCTCCGCGCTGCAGGCGTCGTGCAGTGCATGCGCCATCCAGCAGGGGACGACTTCATCCGCCCCGCCGTGCAGGAGGAGGAGCGGCACCTTCAGTTTCGAGATCGAGGCCCGCGTGTCGAAGAATGTTCCGGCGAACAGGTGCAGGGGCAGTCGGGGCCACACGGCGCGCGCGACGTCGGGCAGGCTGGTGAACGTCGACTGCAGAATGAGACCGTCGAACGGATGATGGCGGATCACCTGCGCCGCGATCGCGCCGCCGAGGGAGTAGCCGTAGAGGAGGGTGGGGAGATTCTGCGGGCGGATCCGATCGTGAAATCGCGCCGCGGTCACGCCGTCCGCAACGACGCCGCTGAGCGTCGGCCGTCCGCTGCTCTTGCCGAAGCCGCGGTAGTCGAAGAGGAGAACGTTGAATCCCGAGTCGAGCAGATGCGGGATCACGTCGGCGCTCGTCGTCAGATTGCCGGTATTGCCGTGGCAGAAGACCCCGGAGGCGATCGGGTTTTCGGCGCGGCAGTACCACCCGTACAACATCTCGCCGTCGGACGTCTCGAACCACTCCTCGGTCACGCGCTCGCGCGGGATGCCGTAGTCGTCGGGACTCCAGGATTTCACCGGCTCGCGCTCGGGACAGAACAGGTGCAAGTGGCGGAAGAGTCGCCGGGCGAGCTCGAGGGCGACGACTGCCACTCCGCTGATCATCAGCGGGCCTGCTGCCGACCGCGCCACTCTCCTTACCGCTCTGGCTCTCCGCAATGGACTGGACGACCCTTACCATTGTAGAACGAATGCACTGGCGCTGCGCGTTCCCGATGAGTCGGATGTTAGAGTCTCAACTGCATGCCGCCGCAACGTTTCGTTGAAAGCCGCACGCGCGTTCGCTACAAGGAGACCGATCAGATGGGAATCGCCCATCATTCGAACTACATCGTCTGGTTCGAGATCGGCCGGACGGATCTCTGCCGCGCCACGGGCGTCACGTATCTCCAGATCGAGGAACGCGGCAACCTGCTCGTCGTCACCGAGATCGGTTGCAGGTATCGCACGCCGTTCGGGTACGACGAAGAGGTGCTGATCCGCACATCGGTGGCCGAAGCCGCAAGCCGCTCGATCACGTTTGGCTACGAGCTGTTCGATGGTGCCGGAGCAACTCTGAAGGCGTCCGGCTTCAGCAGGCATCTGTGGCTGGATCGCCAGACGCGGAGACCGGTGATTGCAGATCGGGAAGTGATGAAGGCGTTCGAGCCGTGGCTGCCGGGGCACTCCGGTCCCTGAGCTACAACCGCATCGCCTTCATATACAGCTCAGGGTTGTTCTGGAACTTCGTCCTGTTCTCGACCGAGTCGAAGTAGAAGATCCAGCCCTTGTACTCGAGAGTCGGCGTGTTCGCCCGAATCGAGATCTTGCTGCCGTCGACCGGATCCATGGCGATGGCCGGCGCGAACGGGAGAGACGCGCGGATCGCCTCATCCTTCTCGGTCATCGGCGTGGCTTTGGCGGCTTCGGCCTGGTTCTTCGGCTTGGGAGCGGGAGCCTCATCGCTGAGGACGGGCGGTGGGTCGATCACCACCGGCCGCGGATCCGTGGACTCGATCGTCTGAACCTCGGCAACGGCCGCCTGCCGGCGGGCCGGTGCCTGATGACAGGCGGCGACCACGATCAGTCCGGCGCCCAGGAAGACGAGCCTCTGCATGGCGATCACTTTACTGCAGGGGCCGTTCCATTGGGGGGAATGGTGCGAAAGGGGGGACTCGAACCCCCACGGCAGTGAAGCCACTGGCTCCTGAAACCAGCGCGTCTACCAGTTCCGCCACTTTCGCACGGGAACCAGGGTGGGATGGTGATTCTAGATGCACCTCGTGGAATGTCAACGGATCTGTTGAAATTCCATGAGATGCATGCTTCCTTCTGTTTTGCAAAGCGACTATTCTGAATCGTCGCTCCGCGAACGAGACTCCCCCATGGCTGTCCAGCCCGAAGCCGCTTCCAACATCGCCATCGACACAGCAGCGAAGTCAGCGAAGCAACGACTGTCGAACGAGATCTGGAATCTCCCGAACTCGCTGACGCTGTTTCGCATTTTCCTCGTCCCGTTTCTCGTGGTGGTCCTGCTGACGAAGTTCTCGGGCCGCGAGTACGCGGGCCTGGCGATCTTCCTCGTCGCCGCGGTGACGGATTTTCTCGACGGCTACTTCGCGCGCCGCTACAACCAGATGACACGCCTCGGCGCGCTCCTCGATCCGATCGCCGACAAGCTGTTGATGTCCGCCGCGTTCATTTCGCTCGTGGAGATGGATCCGAAGCACGTTCCGGCGTGGATGGTGGTGATCATCATCGGCCGCGAGTTCGCGGTGTCGGGTCTGCGATCGATCGCCGCGCACCAGGGTGTCACGATCGCCGCATCGCCGCTCGGCAAGACGAAGACCGTCTCTCAGGTCGTCGCGATCTCGCTGCTCATCCTCGGCTACGAGCTCGGCGAGCTGCGCCGCATCGGGACGATCGCCCTCTGGGCCGTCGTCCTCTTCGCGCTGGCCTCCGGAGTTGATTACTTCATCAAGTTCGCGCGCGCGGTGCTGACGAATCGCGACGAGGCGTGACGCCCCACTTTGATTCACAGCAGCAGTTTGTAGACGTCGTTCTTCCGAAGCCCGAACTTCTCCGCCACTAACTTCACCGCGTCGTTGCGCCGCATTCCTTCCGCGCGCAGCCGCTCGAACTCCGCGCGCACCGCATCGGGCGATACGGCTTCGGGCTGCGCCGTGGCAGCGCCGAACACGATCGTGATCTCGCCGCGGATGTTGTCCCGTTCGCGCAGGATGTGGATGACGTCATAAAGGCGTCCGTGCACGATCTCCTCGTGCATCTTCGTCAGCTCGCGCGCAACGGAGACTTCCACGTCGCCGAGGACCTCGAGCGCATCTTCGAGCGAGGTGACGACGCGTTCGGGCGACTCGTACACGACGAACGTGTGACCGAGGTCGCGGGCTCGGAGGTAGAAGTCGCGGCGTTCGCCCTGGCGATGCGGCGTGAATCCGAGGAACGTGAAAGGGAGGGGAGGAATGCCGCTGGCGGCGAGCGCCATCGCGGCGGCGAACGGGCCGGGAATGACCTCGACAGGCACGCCTCGCTGGCGTGCGAGGCGCACGAGGCGGAAGCCGGGATCGGCAACTACGGGCATCCCGGCGTCGCTCACGAGCGCGATCGTCGCGCCGCTCTCGATGCGCTCGATGAGGCGCGGAGCCTTCTCCTCCTCGCTGTGATCGTGGTAGCTGTCCGTCGGTTTGTCGATGCCGAAATGCGTGAGCAGCTTTCGTGTGTGCCGCGTGTCTTCGCAGAGGATGAGATCGGCCGAGCGAAGCGCTTCGATCGCGCGCGGAGGAAAGTCGGATAGATTGCCGATGGGCGTGGCGACGAGTAGAAGCTTGCCGCTCATCGACCGCTCCGCGATTCGTAGCTTCGCGACAGGAGGATGGCCGCCGCGGCCGCCACGTTGAGCGACTCGACGCGATCCGACATCGGAATGGCGATCGGTTTCGCGGTGCGACGTATCTCGTCCGACACGCCGCTGCCCTCGCTGCCAAACACGAGGATGGCATCGCGCGCGGGCGGCGGCGACGCTTCCCCATGCATGTCGGTGTAGAGCATCGGGCGTGCCGCCGCTGCGACCTCTGCGCGCGTTGCGAATGCGATGGGAAGCCGCAGCACCGCGCCGGCCGATGCTCGAATCGCTTTGGGCGAGAACGGATCCGCCGATCCCGGAAGCGCGATCACTCCGCCGGCATCGAACGCCGCGGCGAGCCGCACGATCGTCCCGACGTTCCCGGGATCCTGCACGCCGTCGAGCGCGACGGCGATCGTGTCGCGACGCGCGAGCACGTCCCCGAGCGAGTAGCGCGGCCGCTCGAAAAGAGCGAGAACGCCCTGCGAGGTCTTCGTGTCGGCGAGTGAATCGAAAAGCGCGTCTGAGAAAACGAGATCGTTCTCCTGCGACCCGCGACCGGCGACCTGAGACCTGATCAGCACGACAGGCTTCCAGCCCGCGGCAATCGCATCGGCCACCTGCTTCGGTCCTTCGACGACGATCTCGTCGCCGTGCTCACGCACCGCGCGATGGGCGCGTTTGAACCAGGCATTCTGACGGCTGGTGATCGTGTCGTTCATTTACAATTGCGGGCTCTGCAGCACGGCCGATGATACTGAAACTGATCAAAGTGGCGACGGCGGGAGCGGCGAAGGCGTCAGCGCTTTCGGCGCTGTGGACGTTCCCGAGCATTCTCCTTTCCGCGTTCGTCATCGCCTGGGGCGCTGAGGCGGCGCAATTCCTGATCTCGCAAGGGCTCGCGCTGGCGATTCTGGCGTGGTTGCAGACGTTGCCTGAATTCGCGGTCGAGGCGGTGATCGCATGGAGCGCGGGGAAGGATCCGTCGCAAACGCACCTCGCGATCGCGAACTTCACCGGCAGCCTTCGCCTTCTGGTCGGCCTCGGTTGGCCGCTCATCTACTTCACCGCGGCGTTCTTCCGCCGCAGCGCCGGCAGCGTGCTGCTCGAGAAGGAGCACTCGGTCGAGATCTTCGGCCTTCTCCTGCCGATCCTCTACTTCCTGTTCATCTGGTGGAAGGGCACGCTCTCGCTCTGGGATGCGTTTCCGCTCACCGCGTCTTACATCCTCTATCTCTGGATCCTGTGGAAGATCCCTGCCCGCGAGCAAAACGAAGAGACGCTGGAGGACCTCGGCGCGGTGCCGCGGAAGATTCTGGCGCTCGGTCCGGGACGGCGCGGAGCGGGCATTGCCGTGCTTTTCGTCGCGGGTGGGCTGCTGCTCTACTTCGCGGCGCATCCGTTCCTCAACTCGATGCT
>Ga0210377_10001227_pt1 | contig 23471 bp, 23 predicted proteins | sample PLM4_65_b1redo_FD_155480 | JGI IMG/M metagenome (GOLD analysis project Ga0210377, IMG submission 155480) | Groundwater sediment microbial communities from an aquifer in East River, Colorado, USA - PLM4_65_b1 redo | ecosystem: Environmental > Terrestrial > Soil > Riparian zone | place: USA: East...
CGGACATGTTGAAGTCGAACTGGACCGTGGAACACTGCCATAACCGTCCCAGGGCGTCCTTGATCTTGATGTCTATCTTCGGACCGTAAAAGGCACCGCCGCCTTCATCAATCTCGTATCCGAGGCCGACCTTATCAGCAGCGACCTTGAGTGCCTGCGTAGCCTGTTCCCACAGGGCGTTCTCGCCGACCGATTTCTCCGGGCGAGTCGCGATGTATGCCTTGAAATCATCAAACCCAAACGTCCGAAGCATTTTTACGACGAACTCGATGACCCGGATGACCTCTGCTTCCATCTGCTCGGGCGCAACGAAGATATGTGCATCGTCCTGGGTAAACCCGCGCACGCGCAACAGGCCGTGCAACACGCCGGAACGTTCAAACCGGTAAACCGTGCCCAGTTCCGCGTAGCGCAGCGGCAGGTCACGGTAGGAACGGAGCTTGTTCTTGTAAATCATGATGTGAAAGGGGCAGTTCATGGGTTTCACATAGAACTCCTGCCCTTCCACTTCCATGGATGAATACATGTTATCCCGGTAAAAACCGAGATGGCCCGAGGTTTCCCACAAAGTCCCACGGCCCACGTGGGGAGAGTACACAAAGTCGTAGCCGTTCTTCTGATGTTCGTCGCGCCAGTAGTCCTCGATGGTCTTCCGGATCAGCGCGCCTCGGGGATGCCACAGGACCAGTCCGCCGCCCACCTCGTCGGACAGGGAGAAGAGATCCAGGTCCTTGCCGAGCTTGCGGTGGTCGCGCCGCTTGATCTCCTCGAGCCTCGCAAGGTAGGCGTCCAGCGCTTCCTTCGCGGGAAACGAGATACCGTAGATCCGCTGGAGCATCCTGTTCTTCTCGCTGCCGCGCCAGTAGGCGCCGGCAATGGAGAGAAGCTTGAAGGACTTTATCTTCGACGTCGACGACACGTGCGGTCCGCGGCAGAGGTCCGCAAAATCGCCCTGCTCGTAGAGCGAGATCGTGTCGTCGTCGGGCAACTCGCTGATCAGCTCGACCTTGTAGGCCTCGCCCAGCTTTTGAAAGAACGACAAGGCATCCGCCTTGGAAATAACTTTTCGAGTAACGCGCGTCCCCGCCTTTGCAAGCTCCGCCATCTTCTTCTCGATCTTGACGAGATCTTCCGGCGTAAAGGGACGATCAAGATCGAAGTCGTAATAGAACCCTTCTTCGATCGACGGACCGATCGCAAGCTTCGCCTGCGGAAAGAGCTGTTTTACCGCCTGCGCCATGAGGTGCGATGTGCTGTGCCAATACACAGCAGAGCCCTCCGGCGCGGTAAAGGTTATGATCTCTATCGCGGCGTGGTGATCAACGGGGACGTTGAGGTCCTGGAGTTGACCGTCTACTTTTATGGCAAGCGCGTCTTTAGCGAGGCGAGAGCCGATTTTCTCGGCAACTTCCTGACCGGTGATGCCAGCTGGCATACTTTTCACCTGACCGTCAGGCAGCCTGAGTTGTATTTCACTCATAAGATAGATGACATAGATGGATAACCGTACGGCAAATCATGGTAGGCCCGGGCGGTTTCGAACCGCCGACCTCTTCCGTGTCAGGGAAGCGCTCTCCCACTGAGCTACGAGCCTGCAACCATTGGAATTGTAACAGCGAATTGTATGTGATTTCAGATAGTTTGTCAAGAATAAAAACCCTTTCCACCCCACATTTTACAGGTTCCACTGGCAGTTTCAGCACCATTCTACTCTAACGCCAGCCTGACATGAAAAAAGGCCGGTCAGAATGACCCGCCTTAACGTATTGATTTTATGGTGCCCCTGGGGTGATTCGAACACCCGGCACGCGGTTTGTCCCGTCGCTCATTATGCCATAAGGTCAAAAGAAAACTGGCCTCTGCTCCCGTGCCGTCCGCAGGACCTAAACTTCCGGCCCTTACCTCAAGCGTTGTTACCACGCCCGACGCGATCACGATCTTTCTGATCGTGTGATTAGAGGTATCCGCGACATAGAGGTTTGTCCCGTCGGTCGTTATGCCATAAGGCCAAAAGAAACTGGCCTCTGCTCCCGTGCCGTCTTCAGAACCCTTGATTCCGGCCGCTCCCGCGAGCGTTGTTACCACGCCCGAGGCGATCACGATCTTTCTGATCGTGTTATTAAGGGTTTCCGTGACATAGAGGTTTGTCCCGTCGCCCGTTATGCCACAAGGAAGATTGAAACGGGCCGTTGCTCCTGTGCCATCCGCGGAACCTAAGCTTCCGGCCGTTCCTGCAAGCGTTGTTACCACGCCCGACGCGATCACGATCTTTCTGATCGTGTTATTAAAGGTATCCGCGACATAGAGGTTTGTCCCGTCGCTCGTTAGGCCATAAGGATGATTGAAACGGGTCGTTGTTTCCGTGCCATCCGCGGAACCTAAGCTTCCGACCTTTCCCGCAAGCGTTGTTACCACGCCCGACGCGATCACGATCTTTCTGATCGTGTGATTATTGGTATCCGCGACATAGAGGTTTGTCCCGTCGCTCGTTAGGCCATAAGGATAATAGAAATGGGCCTCTTCTCCCGTGCCGTCCGCAGAATCCTTGATTCCGGCCGCTCCCGCGAGCGTTGTTACCACGCCCGACGCGATCACGATCTTTCTGATCGTGCTATTATAGGTATCCGCGACATAGAGGTTTGTCCCGTCGCTCGTTAGGCCATGAGGATAATAGAAATGGGCCTCTGCTCCCGTGCCGTTCGAGGAACCCCTGATTCCGGCCGCTCCCGCAAGCGTTGTTACCACGCCCGACGCGATCACGATCTTTCTGATCGTGCTATTATAGGTATCCGCGACATAGAGGTTTGTCCCGTCGCTCGTTAGGCCATGAGGATAATAGAAATGGGCCTCTTCTCCCGTGCCGTCCGCATTTCTAGATCCTCCCAACGGTCCGGCCAGATGAGTCACGTTCACGGTTCTCAAGCTGGAAAGAGGAGCGCCGCTGCCGCCGCCCAGTCCGCCGCAACCTGCCAATAGCGTGACAATCAAGACCACTGCCAAGAATGCCGCACAATACTTTTTCATAGTTCTACTATCTCGATTAACGTGAATTTAGCTTAACGCGGATTAAAGCGCTTCTGATGACTTCATTAGATTCACATGTACAGGAAGAAGTCTATAATTGTTCATATTCATTGTCAAGCGAAGAAAAGGATGCATCTTGTACTAAGCACGCGGTGTAGGCAACCGTGTGCTTTTACCAGTTTTGCTCAAGAATTGAATGGTTAGTAAAAGGTTGGCAAATAGTTAGCACAGCAAAAAAGCCGGTCATGATGACCGGCCTTAACTCATTGATTGTATTTGGTGCCCCTGGGGTGATTCGAACACCCGGCACGCGGTTTAGGAAACCGCTGCTCTATCCACCTGAGCTACAGGGGCGATTTTTCAATGCGGAATGTCGAATCGGAGTGCGGAATTAAAAAATCTGCTGAAGCTCCCGGCTTCTCATTCCCCATTCCGAATTCCGCATTCCGAATTTGTTACAACATTCCTTCGAAATCTATCTTCTTCCGCTTGGTGATGGCCCTGAGTTTATTGAGCGCCTGGGTTTCGATCTGCCGCACGCGCTCCCGCGTGATCCCGAACTCCCTGCCGATGGCGTCGAGCGTCCTCGGCTCTCCGTCAACCAGTCCGAACCGCATCTCGATGACCCTGCGCTCGCTTATCGAAAGCTGCTGGAGCCACTCGTCGATGAACTCTTTTCTGCGTATTTCATCGGAAAAACTCGCCGGGGACACGGCATTCGTGTCCTGCAGAATGTCCTTGAGGGTGTCTTCTTCCTGATCGCCGATAAGCATGTCCAGCGAGTAGGTCTCCCGTACGACCTGGGACACGCTCCTCACCTTGTCGACGGTGACCTTCATTTTTTTTGCGATTTCTTCTATTTGCGGTTCGCGCCCCAGTGACTGGGTAAGCTGCCGTACGGCGCGCAGGTATGAATTGACGATCTCGGCGATATGAACGGGCAGGCGGATCGTACGCGTTTGATTGACGATGGCCCTCTCGATCGATTGCTTGATCCACCACGAGGCATAGGTGCTGAACTTGAAGCCGCGCTCGTACTGGAACTTCTCAACGGCCCTGATGAGGCCGAGGTTGCCTTCCTCGATGATGTCCGAAAACTGCAAGCCCCGGTTGATATACTTTTTGCCGATCGCCACGACGAGCCGCAGGTTCGCTTCGATCATCCTGGCCCGGGCTTCCTGGTCGCCTTTTTCGATCCGCTTGGCCAGTTCCTGTTCCTGCTCAAAGGTAAGAAGAGGGGTCTTCCTGATCTCCTTGAGGTAATACTTTATTGCGTCCAGGCCGCGCTGCGCTGCGCCGCCTTCGGCATTTTCGTTATTGCTATGACTTGTTTTTTCTGTTTCTTCTTTTTCTTCGGGTTCCTCTTGGTTTCCATTATAGGACTGGGCGTCCATCAGATCGTCAACAGGTCTTTCCCTTTCACTCATGAATACCTCTTCGGGCAAAAAACAATAGGATCTCCGGGGGCTCCATGCTTCTCCTATCGAAGGGGTAACGGTTTCTGCTGTTTCCCGGCCGTCCCCTGCCGCTCCGGGAGATGCTTCTCTTGCCAGTCTCTCCCGGTCATGACATTGTAAAAAATGGTCGGGGCGAGAGGATTTGAACCTCCGACCCCTTGGTCCCGAACCAAGTGCGCTACCAGGCTGCGCTACGCCCCGACAAGGCCGTATAATATACTAACTTTTTCCCCCTGTCAACCCCGTTAGAGATGAAACACGTGTTATTTCTCCGCGGAAAAGCCTTCCTCCCGGACCACGAACAGATGCTGCGATATCTCTAACGGGGTCAACGGACATTCTTCCCCTGGGCGTCGATAAAATTATCAAAGGCCTCCTGATAATAATCCTTCTTCGCCCTGATGGCCGTCGGCACCCGGTTTTCATAGAGTTCCCGGCCTTCATCCACGTCGGCCTTGAGCAGTTCATAGAACGTGCCGCTTTTGAGTCCCTCTGCCACCGCGTCCTGGTTGTAGAGCGCTATATCCGACACAATGATCCGGGCGAAGCGCCGCGCTTTCTCCACCGCCTCGGGGTCCAGCTCATCCACCCGGGGGATGTCACATTCCTCTTTCTGAAAGATGGACGCATCAAGGCTGAAGGACTCCGGTATTATCGCAGGACTTTCGCTGATGTCCGCCGCCGTCTTCGGGGCATCATCCTGAATGGGTGAGGGTTGCGACGCAACCCTTTCCATCCGCGCCAGCTGTTCCGGCCTCAGGAGTGCCGGCTGAAACTCCCGCTCCGGGGGTTTTACGGTCGCAGGAAGTTCACCGGGAGCGTGTCCCGGCGGCGTTGCCGGTATGGACGCATATTGCTCAGGATATATCAGCTTCTGCAGTTTCGCCGGAAGAAAATCGGGGATGTGGTGTTTTTCTATATAGTCATCGGCGCCGTAGAGGCTTACCGGGGTCCGCTTATACCGTCTCATGTCGTAGACGGATGAAAGAAGGATTATCTTGATATCGCTGGTCTCCCGGCTCCCTTTCAGCCGCTCGCAGAGCTCAAAGCCGTAAATGCCGGGAAGTCCCACATCGAGCACAATGGCCCGGGGCTTGTTCTGCACGGCTTTCTGCAAGACCTCAACGCCGTCGGCCGCTGTGTCCGCCTCGAAACCGGCCTCCGCTACAATAGTGCATATCGTATCCCTGACCACCGCGCTGTCATGCGCCACGAGGACCACCGGTAATGTCGCTGTTGCGGAAGACCCGGCCTTCGGTATTACGGCCGTCCCCGCAAACGCCGTTTCCCTGCGCGCTGTCAAGATGTTGCCGCAGCGCGGACAGCGCACCCTTACTCCCTGGTCTCCTATCTTCGCGTCATCGATCCTGAGTTTTGCTCCGCATTCGCACGGGACAATCATAAATCACTCTTCTCTCTTCCTGCCCCAAAAAGGCACCTTTTTCCGTTTGAACAGCCCGATAAGCGCCATGCCTGCCACGAAACCTCCGACGTGCGCGTACCAGGCCACTCCCTCGCCGGTCCCGGCCGATACCAGCGCGCTGAGGAACTGGAGCACAAACCAGAACCCGAGGACGAACATCGCCGGGAGTTCAACGGTCCTCACGTATAAGCCGAAGGCAACCAGGGTCAGCACGCGGGCGCGCGGGTAAAGCATCAGGTACGCGCCCAGGACCCCCGAAATTGCGCCGCTCGCGCCGATCATGGGCACGGCGGAAGAAGCGTTTGCCAGAGCATGGCTATACGCCGCGATAATGCCGCAGAGGAAATAGAATACAATAAACCGCATGCGGCCCATGGAGTCTTCCACGTTGTTGCCGAATATCCAGAGGTAAAGCATGTTGCCGGCGATATGGAGAAACCCGCCGTGCATGAACATCGACGTAAACATGGTTGCTTCGACCGGGACCGCGCCCTGGGCCGCTGCCGCCTGGGAAAACAGCCTCTGCGGAATGAGGGAAAAGGACGATACAAAGGCTTCCCGTTCCCCCGCTCCGAGTAACAATTCGTAGATAAAGACAACGATATTGACGGCAATAAAAAAAGCCGTCACCACCGAAAAGCGCTTTGTCGGGTTAATGTCTCTCAGCGGGATCAAATCATGGCTCCGCTTATCCGGCTCGAATCCCGTACTACGCATGGCCGCAGCGAGCATAACCTCGCACGGCCGCTATCCAGATGGATGATAATTATCACACAAGATACAAGAAATAGCATTGTTTGTCAATAAAATGAAAGGCTTGTGCCAGGGAAAGAATGCGGCATCAAAGGCAGTATCGGCTCCGGCCATAAACGGAGAGTGCGGATAAAGAATAAATTTCTCAAAACTCCGCGTCCTCCATGCACTCCGCGTGAGACGCCTTTTGATCCCAGTTTTTTGTTTCGGCTTGTCCGGGTCAGGGAGGGTGAGAGTAATACGGGATTTTGCAAGACAACGGGGAAAAGGTCGCGCGAAGAAATCTATGCGGCACACCAGGAGCACACTTCCGCTCCGCGTTTGAGAGCGATTTCATTCGCCGGTATCAGCGAATGCCGGCGGGCCGGCAGGACCTGTTTCAGCGCGGCCAGCACCGACTCCAGCGCCACAACTTCGGTCTTCTTGAGAAACGTTCCGAGCATGACCATGTTTGCTATGCGGATATCGCCGAGCTCACCGGCGATGTCGTTTGCCCTGACCTCGATCCTGCTGATGTCAGCCCGGGTCGGAGGTTCATGCACCAGCGACGTGTTCAGAAAGAGCTGGCCGCCCTGCTTGATCTTCTTCTCGAATTTCTTGAACGACGCATCATTGAATATCAGCATGGCTGACGGGTTCTGGACCACGGGCGATCCGATTTCGTCACTTGATATGATGACCGTGCAATTCGCCGTCCCTCCGCGGATCTCCGCTCCGTAGGACGGGAACCATGTTACGTGCTTGCCCTCGAGCATGCCGGCGTACGCAAGGAGCTTCCCGGCGAGAAGCACTCCCTGCCCCCCGAAACCCGCTATCATGACGTCCTGGTACATCTTAAACCTCCCGGCGCGATGGAAGAGAGACGAACGTTCGCGCTGCTCACGGTGACGATGGACGACCGCTTCGCTCGGACGACGGACGTAAAAACTATCGCTTTTATCGTCCTTCGTCCATCATCCTTCGTCCCTCGTCCTTCTTCTCTCGTCTCTCGTCCTTAAACACTCCCAGGGGATAGTACTTCATCATATTGTTCCGTACCCAGTCGACGGCCTGGATCGGGGTCATTCCCCAGTCCGTGGGGCACATGGATAGCGCCTCGACAAATGAGAATCCCACGCCCTCGATCTGGTTTTTAAACGCCTTCTGAATGGCTTTCTTTGCCGCAAGAACGTTTTTGGGATTATCAACCGAGACCCGCTCTATATAGACGGGCCCATCGAGCGTGGCCAGCATCTCGCAAACCCTGATCGGATGGCCCGCTTCTTTCACGTTCCTGCCCAAAGGCGTCGTCGTCGTTTTTTGGCCTGGGAGCGTAGTCGGCGCCATCTGCCCGCCGGTCATGCCGTAGTTCCCGTTGTTGACGAATATGACCGTGATGTTCTCGCCGCGGGCGGCGGCATGGACGATCTCCGCCGTACCGATGGCGGCAAGATCGCCGTCGCCCTGATAGCTGAAGACCACCGACTGCGGCCTGGACCGTTTCATACCGGTGGCGATTGCCGGCGGCCTGCCGTGCGGCACCTCGATCATATCGATATCGAAATAGTCATACGCAAAGACCGCACATCCGACCGGCGCGATCCCGATCGTCCTGTCGCGCACGCCAAAGAGGTCGATGGTCTCAGCGATGATCCTATGCAGAACGCCGTGGCTGCACCCGGGACAATAACGGAAAGCCTTATCTTTTAAGCAGGACGGTCGTGAAAAAATTTTATTCATCGGTCTTTTTGAGAAAAAAAACACGTTCTTAATGGAGCTTATTATACCACGGAAACCCGCTAAATGCCGTTATGCACTTCTGATCAATTAAAAAAATTTGCGTACACCTGGAATGGTCATGAGAAGAGAGAAATTGCTTGACAATCAACCCCCCACTCTGTTATTTTATCGTCCTGTTGAGTTGAGTCCCCCTACGCCGAGGTAGCTCAGTTGGTAGAGCAGAGGCCTGAAAAGCCTCGTGTCCGCAGTTCAATTCTGCGCCTCGGCACCATTTCTTCCGACAAACCCTAAACACCTAACCCGGATAAGCCGCAACCAAAACGATTTAGCCACAAAGAAGCGCAAAATTCTCAAAAAATTAAGACAATACTCTTGTGCTTTTTGTGCCTTTTTGTGGCGAAGTTCGGGATTTGCCTCTACCGCTACTCTTTGTCAAACAATCCCAGCTGCAGCATCTTCTCGCCGGGGAACGGCACGGGGTACTCGCCGTCGAAACAGGCCGCGCAATAGTTCATGCGGTGCGGCACCACTTTCTGGATCCCGTCCATGCTGATATACCCGAGGGTATCGGCGGTGATATACTTCCGGATTTCCTCGACACTGTGCGTGGATGCGATCAATTCCTGCCTCGTGGGCGTGTCGATGCCGTAGAAACAGGGATAGGAGGTGGGCGGCGAGCTGATACGCATGTGGATCTCCGACGCGCCGGCGTTCCTGATCATCTTGATGATCTTCTTGCTCGTCGTTCCGCGCACGATGGAATCGTCTACCACGACCACGCGCTTGCCCTTGAGGGCGTCCTTGACCGGATTGAGCTTGATCTTGACGCCGAAGTGCCTGATGCTCTGTCGCGGTTCGATAAAGGTGCGGCCTACATAATGGTTTCTGATCAGGCCGAAGTCAAAAGGGATCCCGGCTTCCTCGGCGTAACCCAGGGCGGCGGGCACGCCCGAGTCCGGCACCGGGATCACGACATCGGCCTCTACCCCGGTCTCCCGCGCAAGCTGCCTCCCGAACTCCTTGCGGATAGAATACACATTCTGGCCGAAGACCATGCTGTCGGGCCGGGCGAAATAGATAAATTCGAAAATGCAGTGCGAAGGTTCCGCGCGCTTGAAGGGAAACGTGGAGGTGATGCCCTTGCTGTTGATCACCACCATTTCGCCGGGCGCGACCTCGCGGATATAGGTCGCCTCGATCAGGTCGAAGGCGCAGGTCTCGGACGCCGCCACATAGGCCCCGTCCAGCTCCGCGAGGGAAAGCGGCCGGAACCCGTTCGGGTCGCGCACGGCAATAAGCTCATCCTCGGTAATGAGAAGCAGGCTGTACGACCCCTGGACATGACTAAGGGCGTCCACGATCCGCTCGTGAAGCGTGGCCATGCGGGACTGGGCGATGAGATGGACGATCACCTCGCTGTCCATGGTCGACTGAAAGATGGAACCGTAGGCCTCGAGCTCGTCCTTGAGGATGCCGGCATTGACCAGGTTGCCGTTGTGGGCTACGGCAAGGCCGCCGAGGGCAAAGTTCACGAGGATGGGCTGGATATTGATCGCAATACTGTCGCCGGTGGTCGAATACCGGTTGTGCCCGATGGCCATATGGCCGGGAAGTTTTTTTATCTGTTCTTCATCGAAGATGTCCGCGACCAGGCCCATGGACTTCACGCTGTAAAGCTGCTTGCCGTCGGACGATACGATGCCGGCCGACTCCTGTCCGCGGTGCTGAAGCGCGTAAAGCCCCAGATACGTGAGATTCGCCGCGTCGGGATGGCCGAATATCCCGAATACGCCGCATTCTTCATGAAACTTATCGTACATAGCTTTACATCAAATTCCAAATCCCAAATCTCAAATTCCAAATAATTTCCAAATTCAAAATGACAATTTTCGAAACGTTTTAAATTTGGAGCTTAGTGCTTGGAATTTATTTGTAATTTGGTGCTTGTTATTTGGAATTTCCCCCCTTCTTTTTAAACACCCTCTTGAAAATGTAATCTATCTTTTTCAACGTATGTGAAATATCGAAGCAGTCGTCGATCTCTTTATTGCGCAGGTATTTGCGGATGTCCGCATCGTTTTTCAGAAGCTGCTTGAAGTCGCCGCCGCTTTTCCAGACTTCCATGGCGTTGCGTTGAACGTAGGAATAAGCGGTCTCTCGCGCGATCCCCTTTTCGACGAGCGCGAGCATCACGGTCTCGGAATGGAACAGCCCCTTCGAGATCGCCATATTGCGCTGCATGTTTTTCGGGTATACGAAGAGACGGTCCACGAGGTTGTTGAACCGCGCGAGCATGTAGTCGATAAGGATCGTGCTGTCGGGAATGATGATGCGTTCGACCGACGAGTGGCTGATGTCCCGCTCGTGCCATAATGCCACGTTCTCCATGGCCGCCATCGCGTTGGCCCGCACCACGCGGGCGAGGCCGGAGAGGTTCTCGGCCGATATGGGGTTGCGCTTGTGCGGCATGGCCGAGGAGCCCTTCTGTCCCTCGGAGAAATATTCCTCCGCTTCGAGCACCTCGGTCCGTTGAAGATGGCGGAGCTCGACGGAAAACTTTTCTATCGACGATGCGATCAGAGCCAGCGTCGAGAGGAACTCGGCATGCCGGTCGCGCTGGACCACCTGGGTCGCGACCGGCTCCGGCTTGAGCCCGAGCTTGCGGCAGACATGGGTTTCCACGGAAGGATCGATGTTCGCGAAGGTGCCCACGGCGCCGGAGACCTTGCCCACGCTGATCACGTCCCGCGCCCGCAGCATGCGTTCGAGCGCGCGTCCCATCTCCTCGTACCATAGCGCCATCTTCAGACCGAAGGTGACCGGCTCGGCGTGCACGCCGTGCGAGCGGCCTATCATGACCGTGTTTTTATGCTGCAGCGCTTTTTTCCTGAGGGTCTTGAGAAGGGTGTTGATATCGTTGATGATAATGTCCGAGGCTTTCCGCATCAGGGCGGCAAGGGATGTGTCGAGAACATCGGATGAGGTGAGACCCAGATGGATATAGCGGGAATCGGGCCCTACTCTTTCGCCCACTGCCGTGAGAAACGCTATGACGTCGTGCTTTACGATTTTTTCGAGCGCGTCGATCCGTTTGACGCTGAAGTCGGCCTTTTTCCTGATGTTCGCGAGCGCCTTTGCCGGTATCAGCCCGAGTCCGGCATTCGCCTCGCAGGCGAGGAGTTCCACTTCGAGCCATGCGCGGTATCTATGTTCCGGTTCCCAGAGACCGGCCATTTCCGGCCTGCTGTAGCGAGGGATCATTTATGTGCGTTCTCCTGGCCTGAGGATTCGAACTGCGATCAAAAAATTTACAATCTTCCCGGCGCCGCCTCTTTGCCTCGGACACCGGCATCTCCGCGGTGTGCCTCCGCTGCAGACCGCGATCATCCCTTCACCAGTTTCGAGATCTTTTCATAAGCGGAAGCGTCCGGCGCAAGAAGGGCAATGTCGACGCTGCGCCCGCCGGCGCCCTCGGACAGTCCCGCCTGCAGGGCCGATACCCCTGCCTTGGAGGGCATGTTCAACGGCTGAAAATATTCGATGGCGGTGTTTTTCACGCCGGCATCGAGCGCGCTGGAGACGGCGGTCCTGACCGCGCCGCGCAGCGATGACGGAGAGAGGCCTTCCTTCGGGCCGAGGCCGACCATGAATATCTTTTTCGCCGGCACCTTTGCCCGTGACGTCAGCAGCGCAACCTCCCCGAGCGAGCCGCGCAGTTTGTTTTTGATGATCAGGCTGGAAAGGGACCCGCAGAGCAGCCAGTCGAGTTCTCCTGCAAGGCCTTTGAGCGGCCGGACGTCTTCATAAAAACCGACGATCAGGGCCTCGGTTTCGAGCTTTTTTATGTCCTGCAGGATCACCGTCAACGTTAAACCGGGCATTTCTCCAACCTTTACTCCTCTATTTTTGCTTCGTCGAGTTTCCCGGTCAGCCTCGCCGCACGGTCAAGGATACCGTTCACGAAAGACCCTGATTCGTCAGTACCGTATTTCTTCGCTATTTCTATGGCCTCGTTGATCGTAACACTGGTGGGGATATCAATGCGGTAAAGGATCTCGTACACCGCCATCCGGAGCACGTTCCGGTCGACCACCGCCATGCGGTCGAGGCTCCAGTTCTTCGCGCACTGATGGAGCAGCTCGTTTATCCTGGCGATGTGCTTATAGGTCCCCTTGACGATCTCTTCGGAGAAAGCCCTGACTTCCTCGTCCGGATCGTACTCAGCCCAGAAATGCTTCAGAACAGCGGCCGAAGGCTTCTCTTTTTTGATGTCGAGCTGGAACAAAATCTGAAGAGCGTACTCCCTGGCTTTGCGTCTTTTCATACGTATCGCCGCTTGCCGGCCCTCTGTGGCATCCTTATGCTATGCGATCTGCCGCATGACGTTTGCCATCTCGATGGCGGAGAGGGCCGCGTCCCAGCCCTTGTTCCCGCTCTTCGCGCCCGCCCGCTCGATCGCCTGCTCGATGGTGTCTGTCGTGAGCACGCCGAAGATGACCGGCAGGCCCGATTCCATGGAGACCGCGGCAACACCCTTGCTCACCTCGGCGCTCACGTACTCGAAATGCGGCGTGGCGCCGCGAATCACCGCCCCGAGACAAATGACGGCATTATATTTCTTTGATTGGGCCAGCATCTTCGCGGCAAGCGGGATCTCATACGACCCGGGGACCTTGACGACCTCGATGTCCCCGTCCGCAACGCCGTGCCGCTGGAGGGCGTCGAGAGCGCCGTCAAGGAGCCGGCTCGTGATAAAATCGTTAAACCGCGCGGCAACAATTCCGAATTTAAGCCCCTTGGCTGTTAGATCGCCCTGGATGGTTTTTGCCATCAATCCCTCCCGCCGTACAGAATTGGAAATTGCAAATTTTAGATTGCGGAGCCAATCATGCTCATGATGTTACTCCGAACTACGAACTCTATACTCCAAACTGCAGCTAAACTTTTTCCAGCATATGGCCAAGCTTGTTCTTCTTGACCTTGAGATAATGGATGTTCTTCGCATGAGGATGCATCTCGATCGGTATACGGGCGACCACGACAAGTCCGTATCCCTCGAGCCCCACGATCTTCTTCGGATTGTTCGTGAGAAGCCTGATCTTACGCACGCCGAGGTCGCGCAGGATCTGGGCGCCGACGCCGTAATCCCTGAGATCGGCCTTGTACCCGAGCGCAAGGTTCGCTTCGACGGTATCCTTGCCCTTGTCCTGGAGCTCATAGGCCTTGAGCTTGCCTTCGAGGCCTATGCCGCGGCCCTCCTGGCGCATATAGAGGACCACGCCTTTTCCCTCGTCTTCGATTATCTTCATGGCGTTATGGAGCTGCTCGCCGCAGTCGCAGCGGAGCGAACCGAACACGTCGCCCGTAAGGCATTCTGAATGGACCCGTACGAGGACCTCGTCATCGGGCTTGATGTCGCCCTTGACCAGGGCGATGTGATTCATGCGGTCAATATCGTTGGCGTAGAGGATGGCCGTAAAGTCGCTCCCGTAGCTGGTCGGCAGTTTCGTGACCGCCACCCTGCGCACGAGCGACTCCTTCGTCACCCGGTAGGCGATCAGGTCCTTGACCGTGATGATCTTGAGCTCGAATTTTTTGGCAAATTCCATGAGCTGCGGCACACGCGACATCGTGCCGTCGTCGTTCATGATCTCGCAGATCACCCCCGCGGGGTAGAGCCCGGCAAGCCGCGCAAGGTCGACCGAGCCCTCGGTCTGGCCCGCCCGCTGAAGCACGCCGCCCGTCCGTGCGCGGAGCGGGAACACGTGCCCCGGTCGCGCCAGGTCTTCAGGTCCGGACTTCGGGTTGATGGCGGTTTTGATCGTCGCGGCCCGGTCAGCGGCGGAAATGCCCGTGGTCACCCCTTTTTTCGCTTCGATGGATATGGTGAACGCCGTACCGAAGGACGAGGTGTTGTCCGTGGTCATCATGGGGAGTTGCAAGTGGTCCACGCGCTCCGGCGTGAGAGACAGGCAGATAAGCCCGCGACCGTGCTTGGCCATGAAATTAATGGCCTCGGGCGTGACAGCCTCCGCCGCCATGGTGAGGTCGCCCTCGTTCTCCCGGTCCTCGTCATCGACGAGAATGACCATCTTCCCCTTTCGGATTTCTTCGATGGCCTCTTCGATCGTATTGAACTTCATAACAATCACCCCTGACTTGTCAAATTACAAAATCCAAATCACAAATTTCAAATAAGCTCCAAATCGAAAAATTCCAATGTCCGAAACGTTTGTATTTGATGCTTGAAACTTGGAATTTATTTGGGATTTGGCGCTTGCTATTTGGAATTTTTCACGCAAATCCCGTTTTCTTTAACAGTTCCAGGCTCACGCCGCCTTCAACGCGTCCGGCAAGGAGCCGTTCAACATACTTGCCGATAAGGTCCATTTCCAGGTTTACGCTGTCTCCCGCGGATTTGAACCCGAGTGTCGTAAGTTTTGCCGTGTGGGGTATCATGGCGATGGAAAACCCTTTTTTGTCCACCTCGGCTACGGTCAGGCTGATGCCGTCTATGGCGATGGAGCCTTTCTTGATCACATACCGTAAGACCGTGTCCGCCGGCGCATCGATGAATATCCGCCAGCCGTTTCCCTCTTCACGCTTTTCGCGGATGCGTCCCACGGCATCCACATGGCCGCTTACGAGGTGGCCGCCGATCCGGGCGGAGAGCTGCAGCGCCCGTTCCAGGTTCACCTTCGCGCCGGCTTTCAATTCCCCGAGATTCGTGACCTTCAGGGTCTCGACCGCAACGTCGGCGGAAAACCCGCTTTTATCCATCTCGACGACGGTGAGACAGACACCGTTCACGCAAATGCTGTCGCCGGGCGCCGTGTCCCCCAGCACCGTGGAGGCGGAAACGGCGAGACGGGCCGCGCCCGCCTCATGCCTGAGCGCCTTCACGCTCCCCATTTCTTCTATGATCCCGGTGAACATTCCCTATTTCAAGAGCGGCAGCAGCACGATCTCGATCCTGCGGTTCTTATGTTTTCCCTCATCAGTATCATTCGGGGCGACCGGCATATACTCCGCGAAACCCGTGGCAGAGAGCAAGCGCGGATCGATACCTCCGGTCTCCTGAAGATATCTGACCACCTCGGTGGCCCTGGCGGTCGAGAGCTCCCAGTTCGTGGGGAAGCGTTTTTTGAGCGAGCTTACGATGGGCACGTTGTCTGTATGACCATCGACCTCGATCCGCTTGTCCTTCACGTCCTTCAGGATGGTGACCACCTTGTCGAGCACCGCCTTCCCCTTCTTGCCGACCTCAGCGCTCCCCGAAGGGAACAGGATCTGGTCCACCATGGTCACGGTAAGGCGGTCCTTCATCTCCTTGATCTGCACCTGGCCTTCCCGTATCTCCTTCTCAAGTTTTTTTTGCAGGTCCTGGTACGTCTGGGTCGCTTTCTCGAGTTGTTCGGCCTTCTCCGCCTTCTGCGACAACTCGTCTACCTTTGCCTGAAGAGCTTCTTTCTCCATCCGCGTCAATTCCTGTTCTTTCTTGAGCGATGCGACCTCTGCCGTAAGACCCTTCACTTGCGCTTGCAGGCTTTCGTTTTGCGCGGCAAGCGATTCCGTTTCTTTGGCCTTGCTATTGTACGTGGCCTGCGATACGCATCCGACAACCAACAATAAGGCAACCAGCGGAAAAACTAGGCGTTTAATCATTGATTCCTCCTTATTATTGCAACAGGTTATACTGCGGATAGTGAGGCAGGGTTATAATAACTTCAGCGGCAGTTATTGTCAAGAATATTGTAACAAAGTGAAGAACTTATTCCTTTTCAAAACAGGGAATGCAGACGATTGCGCCGTTTTTTACGCGACCGCGGGATTCCATGAACTTCTCGCCGCAGACGGCGCAGCGTACGGACCCCCGGATCCCCGCTTCCCGCGGCGGCAGATCGACGACCGGCGTGATCGTAAACATTTCTTTTTCATCCGCCTTCAAAATAGCCGCAGCTTTTTCCATTTTGCAGGCTTGCAGTTCACGGGCCACGTCCTCTCCCGCTTCCTGCCGTTTCCTGAGTTCGGCGAACCGGCCGTCTGCTTCGAATCCGCGGTAATCTTCCGATATGCGGACCCCCTGTCCCGTCCTGCGGTTGAAAAAAGTATAGACGTGCTTGCCGTAATCGCGGAAAATAAGGTTTCCTTTGCCGAACGTGGCGCCGGTGACGAACTGGACCGCGTCGGCGGCGCAGGAATCGTTTTCCACGATAGCAACAAGCTCTTCATCACGCGGCCGGTCGGCCTTGAGCTCCCGAAGCGCCGCTTTGGCCACCCGGTATCCCAGCGCGAGGCCAGGGCAGAGGTGACCGTGAAACTGGACGGTCTCTCTCAGGTCGCTTTCATTTACCGTCTCCATATTGCACTCCCTTTCTCCATTCCTCACTTCTGAGGGACGACGGATGACTGTTCGCTTCGCTCACGAGGACGAGGGACGATGGACGCAAAGGCATTTGACTTTATCGTCCCTCGTCCATCGTCCCTCGTCTCTCGTTTTTTACTTTCTCAGCACCAGCTTCGCCGCGAGGATCGCCTTTGCCCGCTTCAAGTGGCTCTTGACCGCCTCGTTGTCGTCGATCGCGAGGTATATCTCTTTCGCAATCTCCTCCTCGCCGGCCTCGCCCGCTTTCCCGGCCCACTCCCGGTAGCTCTCGGCATGGCTGTCACCGTGTTCGATCCAGTGTTCGAGCACCATGTGCAGTTTGAGCAGCGTTTCCGCTCCGCCGCGGTCATGTTCGTGCCCGTGGATATGGTCGTGCGTATGACGTCCCCTGTGCTTGTCGTGCATACTGCCTCCGTTCGCGTGGTAATGCCCGTAGTGGCCGTGACGGTGAACATGGGTCGTATCGCCGTGGTAGTGGGCATGCTCATGGATCAGGTTTACCCCGAGCAGAAGTTCATCGTTCGCAATGACCTCCTGAAAGGGCCCGTCGGCGGCGACGGTATGGTCTTCGGAAAAAACCACGGCCCGTTCCGCGATATCGCCGGCGATCGCGAGATCGTGCGTCGCCGAGATAATGGTCTTGCCCTTCTGATGCAGGCCATGCAACAGCTCGATAAGCCAGACCTGGGTCCTCGGATCGAGACCACTGGTGGGCTCATCGAGCAGGAGCACGTCCGGATCGGTCGCCAGGCTCGAAGCGATGGCGACCTTCTTTTTCTGGCCATCCGAAAGAGCATGGGGCGCGCGGTCCCTGATGTCCGTGATGCGCAGCGTCCTCAGCAACCCTTCGACAGTTTCCTCGATCCGGTCCTTCGGATAGTCGAGCTGGAGCGGACCGAAAGCGATCTCGTCCCGGACCGTGGCCGAAAAAAGCTGTACGTCGGGATTCTGGAACACGAACGCCACCCGTTTTCTGAAATCCATGGAGAAGGCGCGGTCTTCGAGCGAATCTTCGGACAAGACCTTGCCGAAGGCGTGAATACTCCCGCCCGTCGGAAAAACGAGCCCGTCGAGCATGGCAAGCAGGGTCGACTTGCCCGTCCCGTTCGCGCCGAGAATGACCGCGCGTTCACCGGCCTCAAAATCGAGGCTCAGGTTATTCAGGACCGGCGGGGACCCGGCATAGGAATAGACGATATTTTTCAGGCTGAAAACATTCATGGATGAAGGAAACCCCTCTCGAACAGGATGAGTATACCACCAAATAAGAGCACTGTCACGAGCCAGACAGTGTCTGTTGCCGCGGCATGAAAGCGGTCGGTCGACCGGAATTCGCCGTGAAATCCGCGGGAGAGCATTGCCTGGTAGATGTCCTCGCTCATGTCCACGGATTTCTTAAAGGTGGCCCCGATACGAGACGCGATCCAGTTACGCTCGGCCGCGGGCGAGAGCGGCCGGATGGTCCTGCTCTTCCGTGCGCGGTACATGTCCTGGATCAGCCGCAGAAAGACGAAGAGATATCGATAGGTCATGCCCAGGGTAACGACAAACACGCGCGGGACGAAAAGTGATCGCAGGCCCGAGAAGACTTCGGCCCATTTGGTCGTAAGCGTGAACAGGACGGCGAACGAGACCGATGCTGCAACGCGCGAGACGAAAACGATACCGCCCCAGAGCCCCTGGCGGGTGACGGCGATCTCAGAGGGGATCGTGTACGGGCCCCACGAAAAGGCGCGGCCGAACTTTACCAGCACCCAGACCGGTTCTCCCGGCGTGACGATGTTCAGGAGCGCGGGCAGTACGATCGCCGCCGAGAAGAGCGGCACGAAAAGCCAGACACGCTTCAGGAAAAAAAGAAGCGACACGCGGGAAACAACGGCAAGCGCAAGGCTGAGTCCGTACAGGAGCCATACTGTCTGAGGCCGGTGGAGGAAGCTGATAATCACCAGGAGGTACAAAAACGTAACAAACTTTATTCGCACGTCGAGCAATTGCAAAAAACCATGACGAAGCGCATAGGCCTCGGAGAACAAGGACTGTTCCGCGGCATTCGCAACGGCCAGCAGCGTCTTATCAAGAAATTTGGTCTGAGACATCGTCAACTCCGAAAAAAGTTTTTCATTTTTCTCTGTTCTTCCGTCCCAGCACGTTTGCAATAAGATACGCCAATCCGGCGGTAATCGCGATGCCGATAAAGGCGGTCAGTACATAGCCCAGGCCCCTGCGGGCCAATCCCTGCGCCTGGCCCGGCACCGCATAATCCTTCAGGGGAGATTTCCACAGGTGTGCGAGCTTTTGCATACCTTTTGGAACGTAACCGATCAGCTTGTTAAATTCCTCCGCACCCCATTCTCCCCAGGCCCCGCCGGCGCCGAACAAGGCCGGTATGATCAGCCCCAGGGGCGACAGGAGCGCCAGAAGAGCGATGCCGATCCAGAGTTTTTTCGTTGTAGTCATATCCTCAAAATCACGACATCAACAGCGTTCATCCGCCCTCTCATGCAAGCATCGCGGGTTCATTCCTCTGAAAGTATTTCAACACCAGCGCCGTAACAGCGGCCTCGACAAAACCGAACAGCAGCAGATGCCCGGAAACCATCGCGGGTACGGTCACCGCGAGAGGATAGGGCGCGTAGAGCGGCTGCCCCGACGAAGAGCTTTCGATCAAGGGCTGAATGCCGAGCAGGATCGCGGTGAGAAGAGCGGAGACATTCAGGCTCACATAGGCGGCGATTGCTCCTGCAACAACCCGTCTTCTGCTCTTCCTGTCCGAGCCTGCGGCGATAAGACGATAGATTCCATAGCCTGTCAAACCGCCGGCAACGGCCATAGTAAAACAGTTCGCGCCGATTGCCGTTATCCCGCCGTCGCCGAAAAGCAGCGCCTGGATGATGAGCGCAACCGACACGGAGATAACGGCGGCCCAGGGGCCGAGCAGGACGGCGATCAGCGTGGTGCCCGCCGCATGGCCCGTGGTGCCGCCGAGCACGGGAATGTTGAACATCATGAGGACGAAGCTGAAGGCCGCGCCGAGCGCAAGGTACGGCGCCTGACGGGCCTTGAGCGTCTTGTTCAGCTTCCATGACGCAAAGGCCCAAAACGGGACCGTTGCGCCGAACATGGCGCCGTAGGTCGCGGGTCCCAGATAGCCGTCGGGAATGTGCATTCTTGAGAACCTTTCAAGGGTCCCGTTTCCGGGATATATTTAAAACCGATACGTCACGCGCGGAAGAAACGACCAGCCCGTCTCCCTCCGCAGTACCTTATGAACGGTGACGCAGGCTGGTCCCGCTCTATACCAACTCTTTGCCCGTTGTCGTCATCGTAAGCTTCCCATGCTTGACCCCGCGTGTACCGATGAGCCTGTCCGCGATATTCTTGATCTCCCGGCTGCTTCCTTTTACCACGAGGACCTCAAGACAATTGTGGGCATCGAGGTGCACGTGGAGCGTCGAGATGATCTGGTGGAACGACTTATGCTGCATGTCCGTAAGCGCATGCTCGAGTTCGCGCGTATGATGATTATAAACGATCGTGATCGTACCCACCGTCTCATGCTCGCCTGATTCCCATTCCTGTTCAACGAGAGTGTCGCGGATCATGTCCCTGATGGCCTCGGACCTGGTTGCATAGCCCTTGCGGCCGATGAGGGAATCGAATTTTTTTATCAATTGGCCGTCAATGGACACGCCGAACCGCATGATGCCGGACATAAACCCCTCCGTGTTACTATTTGTAAAAAAGTAACACAGTCTTGATAGCCTGTCAAGGGCTTTCCCGGCCCTCTGCCCGCTTCCGTCCTGCGGATAATAAGCTTGACAAAAACTCGACCCTTTGATAGGTTTGAAACAATCGTGTCGAAGGCGTCATCACATCGAGTTCGCTGGAGGAGGCGTATTATGATAAAGAAGGTTCTTTTTTCCGTTCTCTTGGTGTTCGTACTGGCAGCGCCGGCGATCGCAAAGGTCACCTTCATCCTGCCGACCGGTTTCACCCAGGAAGATTTCAGTAATCTCACCCGCGACCTGGGCCTCGCGATCAGCTACGTGCCTCTTGCGCCCGCAGAACCGCTTGGAGGCGTTCTCCCCGGCTTCGACATCGGCGTTGAGTATACAGGGGCAAAAATCGACAAAGATGCCCCTTATTTCACAAAATCCGTCACCAATCCAGACGATCTCCCGAATATCATACCGGAGTTCAAGGCGCATGCCCAGGTGGGGCTGCCCGTTGTCCCTATCGATCTCGGCATCGTATACGCGAAAGTGCCGACAACGGACATCAAGCTGGTCGGCTATGAACTCAAGTACGCTATCTTCAAAGGCAGCGTAGTAACGCCGGCAGTCGCCATCCGAGGCGCTTATACCAAACTCTCCGGCGTCGAGGTTTTCGACATCTCGACCAGATCTCTGGACCTGTCGATCAGCAAAGGATTCGCCATGCTGACCCCGTATGCGGGCGTCGGCCGGGTCTGGATCTCGGGTAAGGCCAAGGTCGCCACAGCCTTTTTCCCGGATGGTTTCGAGGCCAATTCCCGCGAGACAAAAAGCTTCGTGGGACTGAAACTGGGCCTGGGACTCATCAATTTCGTAGCGGAAGCGGATTTTTCAAAAGTAGATGAATACTCGTTCAGGATGAACCTGCACTTTTAACCCCTCACGCACACGCATACCGAAAGGCCTCCGGAAGACCGGAGGCCTTTTTTGTCGTCCCGGGCGCCGCATTACCCCTTGAGATTTCTTGTTCCTGAACGGGGTTTACATCATCATCGCTCCATGCTATATTCATTTTGTGGACACCAAGCGCGAGGCATTGATACTGAAAGTCACGGGCAGCAGCGTCGAGGGAGCTATCGACGAGGTGGCGTCCGAACTCCCGGTCAGGCTGGTGCTGAACGACCAACCGCTGGTGACGCTCCTCTGCACCCCGTCGGAGCTCCGGGAGCTCGCCGTGGGCTTTCTCCTTTCAGAAGGCCTGCTCCGCGACAGAGCATCGCTCAAAAAACTCGAAGTGGATGAACAAGAGGCCGCCGTACGCATCTCACTCACCGGCCTCCCCCCGGATTTTTCCAGGATGTTCGAGAAGCGCACCATATCCTCCGGTTGCGGCAAAGGAATCACGTATACCGGCTCCCGAGGGGAGGCCGATCGCAGGATCGACGTCAAGGGCCGGCTCCTGGGCCTCAACGACATAAGGACGCTGCTCAAAACGTTCCGAACCATCTCTTCTCTCTATCTGGAGACCGGCGGCGTTCACAGCGCGGCCCTTTGCGACAACAAGGAGATACTGCTCTTTTCCGAGGACATCGGCAGGCACAACGCCGTGGACAAGCTGATCGGAAAGGCGTTCCTGCAAGCGATCCCGATCGAGAACAAGGTCCTGATCACGAGCGGCAGGGTGACCTCGGAGATCGTGACCAAGGCGGGCAGGAACCGCATTCCCGTCCTGATCAGCCGCGCAGCGCCCTCCTGCATGGCCATCAGCTACGCCGAAGACATGGGCATCACGCTCATCGGCTTCGCGCGCGGAGACCGGATGAACATCTACACCTGGCCGAACAGGATAAATACAAAGGAATGACCGTCGAAGTGCAATAATTTCATCTCACCTTAGGAGGAATACTGCCATGTCGAAACTGAAAATAGCAAGTCTGCTGTTACTCGTCCTTTCGCTGACCGGCTGCGTGTGGCAATCGGATTACCGGGCCCGGGTTGCGGACATCGACAACCTGAAAAAAAACATGTCGACGCTGGATGATCAGCTCAAAAAATCGGAAGCGGACAAAGCGGCCCTGCAGACGCAATTGACCCGCTTGCAAAAAGATTATGCGGACCTCCAGACCAGGAACAAGGTCCTTTCCGATGACAACGCGAACCTCGACAACCTGCTGAAAGCGAAAAAAGGGGAGATGGGCGCGCAGCTCGCCGCGCTCCGGGGGCAGATAGCTGAAAAAGAAATGGCCGTGAGCGCAAAGAACGCCGAGATCGCCGCGCTCAAACAGGAAAAGGAACTGGCCCTCCAGGAGAAGGAAAAATCCATCGCTGAAATGAAAAAGACCTACAACAGCCTTGTCGGAGCGATGAACGAAGAGATCAAGAAAGGCGAGATCACGATCACGCAGCTCAAGGACAAGCTGACCGTGAACCTGGTGGAGCAGATCCTTTTTGACTCCGGGAGCGCGGAGATCAAGAAAAACGGCAAAAAAGTGCTGGACCGCGTCGCCGAGATCCTTATAAAAGTAACCGACAAGCAGGTACGCGTCGAAGGCCATACCGACAACGTCCCGATCGGCCCGAGGATCGCCGCGAGGTTCGCGACGAACTGGGAGCTCTCGACGACCCGGGCCACGACGGTGGCGCGATATCTTCAGGATAAAGGAATAGACCCGAAATTTCTGAGCGCCGCCGGCTATTCCGAATACCGGCCGGTTGCATCGAATGATACGGAAGAAGGAAGGGCAACGAACAGGAGAATAGAAATAGCCTTGATCCCGAAAGAGATCGAAAGCGTGACGCCGCCGGAGGGACCGAATAAGTGACGGTCTCCGTTCGTCGGGCCGGGACTTTGCTTACAGCTTCCCTCAGATTCCGGGTCGCCCGGACGTCCTTGCTGTTCGGCTAACGGTTCCTTCCATCAAGGCCCGTAAAGGACTTGCACCTTCAAGTCGCCGATCAGACACCACATCTGATCAGCCTGCACCGAAGTACAGAGC
>Ga0210377_10001228_pt1 | contig 23466 bp, 14 predicted proteins | sample PLM4_65_b1redo_FD_155480 | JGI IMG/M metagenome (GOLD analysis project Ga0210377, IMG submission 155480) | Groundwater sediment microbial communities from an aquifer in East River, Colorado, USA - PLM4_65_b1 redo | ecosystem: Environmental > Terrestrial > Soil > Riparian zone | place: USA: East...
ACGCTCGCCATCGCGCTGCTCTGGTTCGCCATCGGCTTCGTCGGTTCGCTCGGCGTTCACGCGTTCTTCCACCGGTTTCTGTTCACGCACGTGCCGGGATTCAGCGCGCTGCGCGTTCCTGCGCGATGGGCGAACATCGCGTTCGTCGGGATGACGATGCTCGTGGCCTGCGGAACGGCGCAGATCGCGCGGTGGAGGCGATGGGCCGGAGTCGTTGTGGCGGCCGTCTTCATCGTCGAGCTGCATGCGGCACCGATCCGGTGGCACTGCACATCGCCCGCGGTGCCTCCGGTGTATCGATGGCTGCGGACTCAGCGTGGTCCGATCGCGGAGCTGCCGATCGATACGGACAGCGAGTATCAGTACCTCCGTTTTTCGACGGAGCACCATCTGCGGATGGTCAACGGCATCTCCAGCTTCGTTCCTGATCGCTTCTTTCAGATTTCCGCGAAGTGGATGGATCCGGCAAAGCGCGACGAGCTCCTCGAGGATCTTCGCGGGACCGGCGTGCGCCTGGTGATCGTTCACGGCGATGCGCTGCCGGCGAAGGAGCGGGCGTGGCTCCGGCGTGCGGTCGACGACGGACGGCTCACGTTCGTGCGGCGCTTCGACCATGGTGTGGAGGGGGATTGGGTGTTCACATTCGGCCAGAAGGAGAAGATTCCTTCAGATCTCGATCGCTATCTGCGCGGTGAGTTCACCTACAACGAGTCGACGTTCGGATCGATCGATTTTCCGCGGCCTGACGAGCTGCTGCGCCGCAACACACTCTTCTCCGGATGGGCGATGTCGCCGTGGGGCATCCGCGAGGTGAACTTCCTCTTCGACAACGGCGGCGTTCGCCAACGGGCGAAGCTCCTGCCGGAGCCGGCGCTGAACAAGGCATTGCCGTGGTACGACGTGACCACGCGACCGCGCTTCGTCGCGCAGTTCGATCGCCGCCCCTGGTACATCGGCCGCGACACCGACGTGCAGGTGGAGATCATCGACGGCCGCGGGGAACGGACGCTCCTCGAGGGGCGGTGGTTCTGGTGGGATCGTTGAACGGGTTGTTGTGCTTTCGTTGACCGTTGACCGTTGACCGTTGTCGAGGCGGTGCGCCGCCAGCACGACGCCGTCGAGCCTTGGCGATACACCGCGGTCAACGGTCAACGGTCAACGGTCAACGAAAACATTCAACAACGCGCCGTCCATGAATCCACGACGCAGGGTCTTGTCAACCGTCCACCGTGAACCGTCAACCCTCAACCGGATCTGGTACCATCCGCGGCCGTCCAGAAGGAGGATGAATGCGTAGAACCCTGATGTTCGCGGCGATCGCGCTCCTGGCGCTGCCCGCCGTTGCCCAGCAGCAGTTGAACCTTCCCCGTCCCAGTCAGAAGGCCAGCGTCTCGCAGACGATCGGTCTCACCAACATGGCGATCACGTACAGCCGTCCCGGCGTGAAGGGTCGTCAGATCTGGGGCGCGCTCGTGCCGTACGACAAGGTGTGGCGCACCGGAGCGAACGAGGCCACCACGATCGCGTTCAGCAACGACGTCAACATCAACGGCCAGAAGCTCCCGGCCGGCACGTACAGCCTGCACACGATTCCGTCGCAGAACGGCGACTGGACCGTGATCTTCAACAGTGTCGCGAACCAGTGGGGGAGCTACAGCTACGAAGAGGCGAAGGACACCCTTCGCGTGAAGGCGACGCCCGCGAAGGCCGGTTTCACGGAGTGGATGACGTTCGAAGTGCCGGAAGTCTCGACGGATTCGGCGAAGGTCGTGCTGCGATGGGAGAACCTCGCGGTTCCGTTCACCGTCACGACCGACACGACGAAGAACGCGCTGGACAGCATTCGTTCCGCGATCGCGGCGGCGAAGGCCGACGACTGGCAGACCGCGTACCGCGGTGCGCAATTCGCGTACAACAACAACGTCGCGCTCGATGAAGGCGCGAAGTGGCTCGATCAGTCGATCAAGACGAACGAGACCATCAGCAACCTCTGGCTGAAGGCGCAGTGGCAGGCGAAATCAGGTGACAAGGCCGGCGCGATGAAGACCGCGCAGGCCGCGATCGCCAAGGGGACGCCGAAGGACGCCGAGCAAGTGCAGGAAATCCAGAAACAGATGGCTGCGTGGAAATGACACGCGCAGACGTGTCATCCCGAGCGTGAGCGAGGGATCTGGGGGCTGGGTGGCACGACGCGCGATGTTCGAGCCGCCCGTTCCCCCAGGTCCCTCGCTACGCTCGGGATGACGCTCTTTTTTCAATTTTCAATTTTCAATTCGTCCGAGCCGACCAGGGCGGCCGCTCGGCCCGTCAAAATCGCCTGAATCACGATCGCCGCCCCCACGCCCACCACGCACCCCACCACGTTCCACCACAGCCAGGCCATGGTCGTGAACATCGCGCAGAGCACGACCGCGAGCTGTCCGATCACCGCGCCGGCGAAGGCTGCCGGCCCTCGGACTTGTTTCACGAAGAAGGCGAGCAGGAAGATCGCGAGGATCGTTCCGTAGAAGAGCGAGCCGAGCTTGTTGACCGCTTCGATCAGAGATCCGAGGCGGTTGGCGAAACAGGCGAACCCGATCGCGAAGACGCCCCAGAGCACCGTCATCCACTTCGAGACCTGCACGTAGTTGTGGGTCGTGGCCTCGGTATCGATGAAGCGTCGATAGAAGTCGACGACCGTCGTGGAGGCGAGCGAGTTGAGACCGGCCGCCGTCGCCGACATCGCCGCGCAGAAAATCGCCGCGAGCACGAGGCCGACGACCCCGCGAGGCAGGTTGCGCAACACGAACGAGAGGAAGATGTAGTTCGTATCGCTCGAGTCGGCGGCCGGATCGGTCCTGCGCAGCAGCTCCACCGCCTGTTTCTTCGTCCCGGCCTCGCGCTCCTGGAGTGCGTGCAGTTGCGCCGTGGCGCGCGACTCCGCGGCGCCGTTGCCGCTGCGCATCGCCGCGAGCATCTCGCCGATCGTCTGCCTCTTCGCGCGAAACGTCTCCCGATGCGTCTGCTCGAGGCGTGCGTAATCCGCGGCGTGCGCGCCGGCTCCGATCTTCGCCCGTTCCACCGGATTGAAGAACAGCGGCGGCGCCACAAACTGGTAGAAGACGAACACCATCGCGCCGACGAACAGGATGAAGAACTGCATCGGCACCTTCACCAGGCCGTTGAAGAGGAGTGCCAGGCGGCTCTCCGTCGTGGTCTGGCCGGTGAGATAGCGCTGCACCTGCGATTGATCCGTTCCGAAGTACGACAGCGCGACGAGCAGTCCGCCGATGATGCCGGTCCAGAAGTTGTACGGCGTCGTCAGATCGAACGAGAAATCGATCGCGTTGAGCCGGCCCATCTTGCCCGCGACGTGCAGCGCGTCACCGAACGACACGCTCGAGGGCAGCGAGCGGATCGCAATCACCAGCGCGACCACCATTCCGGCGAGCGCGATCGCCAGTTGATGCACGTGCGTCCAGCTCACCGCCTTCGTCCCGCCCGTCGCGGTGTAGAGGATCACGAGCGCACCGATGACGACGTTCGTCGCGTAGATGTTCCAGCCGAGGAGCACGGACACGATGAGCGCCGGCGCGTAGATCGTGATGCCGGTGGAGAGGCCGCGTTGAATCAGGAAGAGCAGCGCGGTCAGCGTTCGCGTGCGCGCGTCGAACCGCCCCTCGAGGTACTCGTACGCCGTGTACACCTTGAGGTTGTGGTAGATCGGCACGGCCACCGCCGCGAGGATGACCATTGCGATCGGAAGGCCGAGGTAGAACTGCACGAAGCGCATGCCGTCGGCGTACGCCTGGCCGGGAGTGGAGAGAAACGTGATGGCGCTCGCCTGCGTGGCCATGATCGAGAGCGCGATCGTCGGCCAGTGCATCGAGCGCCCGGCCAGCAGATACGACTCGAGGTCGCGCTGCCGACGGCCCTTCCAGACGCCGTACGCCACGATCAGCCCGAGCGTGCCGGCCAGAACGGCCCAGTCCAGCGCGCTCATGCGAAGGCCCGCGCGAATGCGTACATCGCGAGGATCGTCACGGCGAGCGCCAGCAGCACGAACGTGTAGAGGCGTCGCCAGGTGCGGCCGATGGGGGGGATATCAGGCGAGGAATGTTGAATGTTCAATGTTGAATGTTGAATGTTGAATGTCGAATGGTGAATGGTGAATTGAGCCCGGCGTCATTGAACATTCAACATTCAACATTCAACATTGAACATTCGCTTTGAAACGTGCCAGAGCCGTGACGATCGGTTACCTCGCTGACACGAGATTCGCGAACAACCGATACGCCCCCGGCACCCCCGCCGGCAACTGCCGGAACCACGCGTACGACGTGTAAACGAAGACACCCTTGCCGTATCGGACAAACAGCTCGCCGCCCGGCTTGTCGCTCTCGCCGGGATCGGCGGTCGCCAGGATCGTCGTGTAGCGCGGATCCCAGTTCGTCGTGAAGTAGAGCCCGCGCTCCTGCACCCATCCTTCGAAGTCGGCCGATGTGATCTTGTTCGGCACGTTCAACAGCGGATGCGACGGCGCGAGGAGCTTCACCGGCGCGGTCTCCACGGTCACGCGCTCGTCACTCACCTTGAACGGATACGGGCCCGGCGGATCGACGAGCAGTCGCTGCGGGAAGAGGCTGTTGTACTGGACGACAACCGTGCCGCCGTTCTCGACGTACTTCATGAGTTTCGCGTGCGCTTGCGCCATCGCTTTGCGCCCGTTGTAGGCGCGCACGCCGGCGACGATGGCGTCGTACTTCGCGAACTCGCCGCGATCGAGATCGGCGTCGGTCAGCAGCGTGACGTCGTAGCCGACCTGACGCAGCCCTTCGGCGACGTCGTCGCCGGCACCCATGATGTAGCCGATGCGCGTTCCGCGCTTCCGGATGTCGGCGCGCACGAGCTTCGCGGATGAATCGCCGAAGACCCTCTGCGGCGGAATGTGCGGATAGTCGATCTCCGTCAGGCGGGACATCACTTTCTTCCCGCCGGCCAACTCGACCTCGGCCCACAGCGCTGCGGTGGAGTCGTTCTTCGGAGGCGTGACATCGAACGTGACACGGGCCTCCTGGCCTTTATTTTCGAATTTCACATCGCGCGACGGCGGCTCGGCTGTCCATCCTGCGGGCGCAACGATTCGGACTCTTCCTGACACCGGTCCGGCGAAATCGTGCAACGTGACGGCGACCGAACGCGGCTTGGCGTCGGGGAAGACGTAGACGCGCGAGCCGGGGTTGGCCGTGATCTCCGGGACGATGTCGACGCGCCGCGTCACCTCGCCGCGGATCGGATCGATCCAGCGATACACGGCCGGCGCTGAAATCGAGAGCGACCGCAGTTGCGGATCGGTGAGCGTCACGACAATCGGGATCGCAGGCGGGTTTTCGGGCAGTCCGATGAGTCGCTGGTCGTCGACACTGAATGCGCCGCGCGACGGCGGCTTCTGCAGCCAGTACGGCTGCGAGTATGCGCTGTCCGGCGGAACGGTGACGCGAATCTCGTTCTTCACCGGCACGTTGTTCTGCAGCGCCTTGTTGGCCACGATGCCGGGGCTCGCGAACGGAGAGGCGACCGTCTGCAGCGTGAACGGATAGTCGGATCGATTGACCACATTGACCGTCACGGCCATCGATCCGCCCGGCACGATCGCCGAATCCGTCGCGCTGATGTCGATGGATACACCTGCGCAGGCGAGGATCACATCCAGCAGATCGCGCGTCTTGACGTCGACCCAGGGGTTCTTCGGCGGCGTCCACTCCGGTTGCGAGGCGAGCTGCTGCAGCGCGTCGTACGCCTGCATCAGCAGCGGCAGTGACTTCGCCGGATTGCGCGGATCGAATGTGTCCGCTGCCTGCTGCAGAAGATTGCCGACTCTCTCGCCGCCGGGATAGCGCGTCCACGTCGTGTTCACGCCTTCGAAGAGATCGGAGGTCGCCGGCGCGCCGGCGATCACATTCAGCAACTGCGGATTCGTGCCTCGCCGTTCCGGCGCGCCCATGCCCTGGCTCTTGTGCTGGCTGCGGCTCTCGCCGGCGATCTCGCTGTACGAGCGGCCCAGGAGCGCGTTGTATGAGCCGACATCGATGCGCAGCGCTTCCGATTCGGGCGGCGCGCCCGGCGGCGCCTGCATGAACGTCGAGCGATTCCACAGCAGTCGCTTCGGCTGCCAGGGCTTCACCCACTTCAACTGTTCGGGAAAGCGAGCCGGATCGCCCGCCGCTTGAAATGCTTCGGCCGACAGCATGGCGGATGCGAGGTGATGTCCGTGCGTGCCGCTCGTCGCGACCGGGAATCGATTGATGACCACGTCGGGCTGCAGCTTTCTGACGATCCACACGGTGTCGGCGAGGATCGTGTCGTGGCCCCAGATGTCGAGCGCTTCAGCGGGACTCCTCGAGTAGCCGAAGTCGATGGCGCGCGTGAAGTACTGTTCCGCGCCGTCGATGCGGCGCGCCGCGAGGAGCTCCTGCGTGCGGACCACGCCGAGGAGCTCGCCCTTTTCGTCGCCGAGAAGGTTCTGGCCGCCGTCGCCGCGGGTCATGGAGAGGTAGCCGGTGCGCATCAGCCGTTCATTCGACAGCCACGCGAGCACGGCCGTGTTTTCGTCGTCGGGATGTGCGGCCACGAAGAGCGCGCTACCGACGACATTGAGTTTCCGGAGCGCGAGCTGCAGCTCCGCGGCGTCCATCGCACGCTGTGCGAGCGCGGCGATCGGGAGAAGGGTGAGGAGCGCGAAGAGCGCGAGCCGGCGGAACATGGCGGGGAAGTCTAACCGAGGAGCGCAGGCCCGCGGTGTCGCCCGCGCTTCGCAGCGGGCTTCGCTTGTGCACGCGGCGCGCGTGACCCCGGGCTGACGCCCGGGGCTACATCTGTTCGCGCGTGCCCCGGGCTGACGCCCGTCACCTCCTCCGTCTCTCGCCTGTGAAGGTGAACGCCCAGACGATGCCCGCGCGGTGCGCGCGCGGCCACGCATATTTGAACGCGATGTACAGGAGGTCGTCCACGAGCCAGCGATACCAGAAGCGTACGTAAGTGTTCTTTCGCCGCTGCGATTTCAGTTGCGTAGGCCGTCTCGAGTGCCTCTTGGTAGCTGAAGCGGCCCCAGCGCGAGACGTCAGGCACGAGCACCGCCTCGAATTGTGCGCCGCCGCGCACGTGCTGCACGAGACGCTGAAACTGCAAACGCTCATCCGTGGGCCCGATGCGCTGTCAGCAAATGACGTGCTGACGATGTGGCCGTACCGATCGGCGTACGCGCGCGTAAGCGAATCGGCTTGCAAGTCGTCGTTCGTTGACCGGCGAAGGTACAGCGCTACCCGCATACTCGCAGCAGCCTGTTACGCGACGGAACTCGCGCCTACCACAGATTGGTCGGGTCGCCGCTCACGTTGTCGACAACGGAGACGTGCGCGAATAACCGTCCAGGACCCTCGGGAGCGTCACGCGGGAGCCGGATCATCGAGCCGTCGCCGGTACCGGCTTTGAGTGAATGGGCTCTGCTCCTTCTGCTGGGAAGTCTCGCGGCCATCGGTGCCCTGGCGATCAAGCGCTGATCGCGCTCATGCTTCTTGGGCGACTTCGTTCGCTCCTGTGGCTTCGGGGAAAGGATGCTCTGGTTGCATGTGCCGCGCAGATGGCCGAAGAGAGCAAGTGTGAGCAACAAAGCCTCTTCCCTACCGAGATTCGCGACCAGCCGCTGCGCCCCATTGTGCTGGAGCGAAAGCTGGAGCCGAGTCAACGTGCGCCTATCAATCTTGCAACTGCAGGTGTAGGCTACTGAAACACCAGCACCCGCATTCCCGCCGTCAAGCGAGCGACTCTTTCCAGAGTCCCAGCGTAGCCGCCCGCTGAACACTGCGGATCAACCTCACGCTGATAAGGAGCGGCTATGTCGACTCGTGCGAGGACTCTCTCGTTGTCTGTTTTCTTCGTGACTGTGGCCGTGTTTGCGTCTCCGCAGCCGGGCGAGGTTCCTGCACCCGATCGCGCCGAGGCATTGCTTCCACTTGAGCGGCAGATGCGTGAGCAGTTCCCCTCGATCGGTCTTCACTCGCAGGCAACGTTCCAGAAGGCACAGGAGATCGTGGCCGGACGGACCTTCGACGGGATGCGTTTACGAGCGCTTTCAGTTACGACATCAGCACACCCGGGGATGGAGCCACGGCCGCTGTCGCTCGCGGGCGATGCAGTCAGCGGCCTGCGCGCGTTTTACTCCGCCTCGTTCGACGATCCCTTCGTCATCGAGTTGGGAGAACAACGTGTCGTCTTGCGGGCGGTCGGTGCGCACTTTTCGCAAGCAGTCATCTCCTCAGGAAAGCTTGTTTACGCTGGTTCTTACGATTCTGTCGATGTAATCGAGTTGCCCTCAACGGAGCGCAGCGAGGAGTTGCTCGTCCTGCAAGACTCGCGGGCCCCCAGAGTCTTCGAATACGAGATTGTGGAGATGCGAGGCGTCGCCGCTCTCAGTCTTCAAGACGGCGGAATCCGCTTCGCTCCCGATCGTGCCACGGTGCCCACGGTGTCGGAGATGGCGAACGGCCGGTTTGTCGCCGTGCTGCCGTCGCTGCAGATCGATCGCCCATGGGTCATCGACGCTACCGGACATCGGTCGGAGAGCGCCGCCCGGTGGACGGTCCTCGAACGACAGGATCAGCCGCGAAGAATCCGTCTCACGCTTGACTCCAATCTTCTCGCTTATCCGCTAGTGATCGATCCGTCCTTCAGCGCAACAGGGAATATGAGTTCAGCTCGACAGCGTCACACATCGACTCTGCTGCCCGACGGAAAGGTGCTGATCGCCGGTGGCATCAGTAACGGGTCCATTGTCTTGAACTCGGCCGAGCTGTACGACCCTGCCAATGGCACGTTCACGGTGACGAGCACGCCGATGACCTCGGCGAGGTATCTACACACGGCGACACTGTTGTCCAGCGGGAAGGTGCTCATTGCGGGCGGACGCAACGCATCGGACGCCTTGAACACAGCGGAGCTGTACGACCCTGTGAACCGGACCTTCACGGCCACAGTCGGGCCCATGATCTCGGCTCGGGAAATTCACACGGCGACACTTCTGCGCAATGACAAGGTCTTGATATGCGGGGGCGATCAAGGATCGGTTTACGTGAAGACGGCGGAGCTGTTCGACGCGTCCAGCGGAACTTTCAAGGCCACGAACGCTCCGATGGCCGTAGCGAGGGGGTACCACACGGCGACGCTGCTGCCCGACGGCGACGTGCTGATCGCGGGAGGAGAGAACGGGTCGGAATACCTGAACTCCGCGGAGGTGTACCAAACAGAGGTCGGGACGTTCGCCGCGACGAACTCGCCGATGACTTCGCGCCGGGAAGTTCATACGTCGACGCTGCTACCCAATGGAACAGTGTTGGTCGCGGGAGGATCTAACGGATCCACGTTCACGAGTACGGCAGAGCTATACGACCCGGCCAGCAAGTTGTTTGCGTCGATCAGTGCACCCTTGACCTCGGTCCGGCTGTACCACACCGCAACGCTGTTGCCCAACGGGAAGGTGTTGATTGCGGCGGGAAATGCCGGATCGGCGGTCGTCAACACGTCGGAGTTGTTCGAGCCGGCTAGCGGGATGTTTACAGCCATCGGTGCGTCCATGAACTCGGCGCGGCAATTCCATACTGCGACTTTGCTGCCGGACGGGAAAGTCCTAATGGTTGGCGGGAATGACGGATCTGTTGTCGCATCGGTCCTGAACACGGCAGAGGTGTACGAGCCCGCCATCGGGACATTCACGGCGATCGGTGCGCCCATCACCTCCGATGCATCCTTTCGCACCGCAACACTCCTCCCCGATGGGACGGTGTTGTTGGCCGGTGGATGGAGGCTCCCATCCGGATATTCCGTAAATGCGGCGGAGCTCTATGACCCCTCCAGCGGTACGTTTACGGCGACGAGCGCGGCGATGTTGTCGGACCGGCAATCGTTCACAGCCACGCTGCTGCCCAATGGGAAGGTTCTCATCGCGGGCGGAACAGCGAACGGAGGGCTTTTGGGAAGAACGCCCGTGAATACGACGGAGCTGTTCGACCCGGAGAGCGGGACGTTCACCGCGAATGCATCGATGACGTCGCCGAGGGCGAACCACACGGCGACCCTTCTGCCCAACGGGAAGGTGCTAATCGCTGGCGGAGAGTACTTGGTGGAACTTGACGGCAACGGCGGCTTCTTCCCCTCGGACACCGCGGAGCTGTATGACTCCGAAAGCGGGACGTTCGCGACAACGCGCGCGCCGATGCCGTTGGCTCACAGTGGACACACGGCGACGCTGCTGCCGAATGGGAAGGTGCTGATCGCAGGCGGAGGGGCGGGGGGGGCGGCGGAACTGTACGACCCTGGCACCGGCACTTTCGCTGCAGTCACCGCGCCGATGGTCGCGGTTCGCCTTTATGACACGGCGACGCTGTTGCCGAACGGGAAGGTACTAATCGCAGGGGGCAAGGACCCCAGGTTGATCAGTAATCAGGACCTGGCTACGGCGGAGCTGTTCGATCCAGCCAGCGAGACGTTCACGCCGACAAACACGCCCATGACGCACGCTCGCTATAACCACACGGCGACCCTGCTGCCCAACGGAACCGTGCTGATGGCGGCGGGAAGCAGCTTTACGCAGTCCCTGAATGCGGACATTTACGATCCTGAGACTGGGACGTTCACGGCCACGAGCACCCCGATGTCCACACTTCGTCATTTTCACACCGCGACGCTGATGCTCGACGAAAGAGTATTGATTGAGGGCGGCCAATCCACAACCAATACTGCCGAGTTGTACGACGCCGGCCTTGGTATTTCTAATTCCCGGCGGCCCTTGGTCTCATCGATGACTAATCCCCTTTGCCAGCCTTCAGACCTGATGCTGAACGGGTCTCTCATCACAGGCGACTCCGAGGGATCGAGCGGGTCGACCAACAGTTCGGCCGCCAATGCGCCGCTGCTGCGCTTGCAGCGCGTTGACAACGACCAATTCAGATTCGTTCCTTATCAGATAGTTTCGGCGTCGAGCTTCCTGTCAACTACGCTGAGCGACCTGCCTTCCGGCACTTACCGGGTCGCGATTGTCAGCAATGGCATCCCCAGCGTGAACCGCTTCATCGAGGTCGAGACCTCGCCCCTGCTCGCGACGTACGACACCGCGTTCGTCAACCTGTCGGCTTCAACGACAGTTCCACCGTCCTCGCTTCCGCCGGGCTATCACGGCGCCCTGTATCCTCAGAACGCGAGAACGAGCGGATTCACCGGAACGCTCTTCGTCAACGGAACCACAGGCGCGGTGGACGTGACCAATGCAGGGCCACCAGGCACATACCTCATCACAGTTTCGTCATCGACAAGTTGCGGCTCGCCAACGACAACATTCACGCTGAACGTCATAGGACCGCCATCCTCGGTGACGGCAACCGCCGGTACGCCTCAAACCGCTCCGCCTAACACACCGTTCGGAACGGCGTTGCAGGCCAGGGTCACTGACATCGCGGGCCGCCCGCTGAGCGACATCACCGTCAACTTCACCGCGCCATTGAGCGGCGCCAGCGCGACGTTTCCGAACGCGGGCGTCGTTATAACCAATGCTTTGGGCGTCGCCACCATTACTCCGACCGCCAATGGGACGATGGGCGGCTACAACGTGACGGCTGCTGTCGGCGATCTGACGGCAACGTTCGCGTTAACCAACACCGACGGACAGCCGAGCGGCATCGTGGCGACGGCTACGACACCGACGTCTGTGTCCATTAGCTGGAACGGAACGGCCGGAAACACTTATGAAGTCCTCCGTATCGCTGCCGGTGGCGTCTCCTCGACCGTGGGTTCCTCAATAGCCGGTGTCTCGGGCTCCGGGTCATTCGCCGATACTACGGCCACCGCAGACACCGCGTATTTATATGACGTGCGTGCAATTCTTCCTGTCACTTCCCCCTACAGTGGCACGCCCGACCTGGCGACGACCGTGCCATTCACAGATCCCTCGCTTGTGGCGGGGACGACGTTGGCCGCAGCGGCGCACATCGCGGATTTGCGAACTGCGGTCGATGCGGTTCGTGCACTCGCTGCGCTCGGTCCAGGTAGCTATACCAATGCGACGCTCACTCCCGGATCTACTGTCATCAGGTCCGTACACATCGGCGAACTGCGGTTGGCCCTGAAGGCGGCGCGCAGCGCGCTGCACCTGCCGGTAATCGACTACACGACTCCAACCATCGTGACTGGAACGACACTGATATCGTCCTCCGTCATCGACGAGCTTCGAAATGGGGTCCGATGAGCAGAGAAACTCGTGAGCGACATCGAAACTCCTCTGCGTGGTGCGTCCCGCTCACGCTTCCGGTGCGACTTCGTCCGCCGCGCCGATGATTCTGCCGAGGGTGGTCACGTACATCACGCCGCCGACGCCGCTGATCGTCAACAAGGCGCCGATCGCGGCCATCGGCGAGATCGTCTACTGCAGTCAGCGCAGCGGACGCGGGCGAAGCCATTCTCGAGAATGCCGCAATCGAGATAGCGCTCGACGACTCCGTCGACGCATCCCCGCCAGAACCCGAAAGAGCCGGATGCGGGTGATCCGCCTGTCCGGTTCGGGGGTAGGGGGAGGCCACACGGGCCTCTCCCTACCCCCTATCTCGTCACCGTCCCTCCGCCCAGCGCAGCCGATACGCGCCCGCCGGTTTCAACTGCTCGATGATCGCGCCCTCGATGTCCGACGCGGTGACCACCGCCGTCGAATGCCGCGGCATCGCGGCGACATCGGCGGCAGTCGGCTCAGGCTCGTTCTCCTTGCCCATCTGCAGCATCATCAGCGGGTCGGGAGACAGCCACTGCCCATCGAGCGACTGCAGCGCGTCGATCAGCCCGCGACGCGGAATCACGAGCTGGCGGTCCTTTTTTTCGAAGCCTTCGACCTCCGCCGCTTCCCGCGGAAGATGAACGACCACCTCGGCCGGGAACGGATTGAAGACGCGATCGAACTGCTCGTCGATGGCCACCGCGTCGCGCTCCGCGGCGCGGAGCTTGTCGGTGATGTGATCGGCCGCGCGACCGACATCCTCGACGAGCGCCTGCTCTTTCTGGAGGACCGGTGTGTCCTCGCTCTCCAGCAGGCGTTTGAACACGAAGGGGGCGCGCCCCGGCTCCCGCTCGAGATACGCGTAGAGGCGATGCATCGCGGCGAGGTATCGCGCCGCATCGGCGGACCATGCGCGCAGCGTCGATTCGACCTGCTGCTTCTGCTGGCGTGTGGCGCGTGTGCTCGCTCCCGGGTAGACGGACAGCTCGGCGAACCCGTCGCTGTTCGTCACGGTGATCGTGATGTTGGTATCGGCGAACACGCGCTGCAGTTGTGCGCGCGGAATCGTCACGCTCCGCTCAACGCGGACGAGCGCGCCGGACGATTTCTCGATCACCGAACGCTCGCTGATCGGATCGAGTGGCGCGAAGCGTGCCGACCACTCGTCGTGGCCGCTCAGCAGCGCCTCGCGCGCATCCGCGATGCGCCTGTGCATCTCGTCGGTGTTCGCCAGTTTCTCGTCAATCGACGTTGCCGCGGTGATGCGCACCGTGGCCGGGTCGGCGAAATCGAGCGTCACCTGCTGCCGGATCGGCGAGCGGATGCCGCAGGAGCAGAGGAGGAGGAGGACCCCCGTCGGAATGACAAGTCGCATCATTCCTCGCGAATCGCGGTGATCGGATCGAGCCGCGCGGCGATGCGCGCCGGATACCACGTGGCGATGATCGCAAGGCAGATCGCCACCAGATTCACTCCGATCACGTCGTCGGGTTCGACCCGGAACGGCAGATAGGTGATGAAGTAGATCTCGCTCGGCAACGGAACGATGTGAAAGCGATTCGCCGCCCATGAGAAGCCGAGGCCGAAGATGTTGCCGAGGAGGGTGCCGCTGAGTCCGATGAGGAGTCCCACCTGCAGAAAGAGGCTGCGGATGTTCGCTTCCGTCGCGCCCATCGTCTTCAGCACACCGACCTGCGGCCGCTTCTCCATGATCAGCATCGACAGCGATGAGATCAGATTCAGTGCCGCGACGAAGATGATGAGCGAGATCGTGACGAACATGACGATTTTTTCCAGGCGGAGCGCGAGGAACAGCGGCCGGTTGATCTCCTTCCACGTTTTGACGAGCACGTTGGAGAACGCGTTTCCCAGCCCGCGCTGAACCTGGTCCGCCGCCGCGGGATCGCCGTACATCTCGATCGTCGTCGGATTCCCGTTCGTGTTGAAGAAGCGCGCCGCCTCGGCGAGATCGAGATAGGCGTCCGCCCCGCGATCCTCGCCCGAAGGCGCGACGAGCCGGACGACGCGGTACTTCCGCCAGACCGGCACCGGGCCGAATGGCGTGAGGGTCGTGCGCGGAGCGACGACGGTGACGAGATCGCCGAGCGTGACGCCGATCGCGCCGGCGAAGTCACGCGTGAGAAAGATCTGTGGCTCGTTCGGATCGAAGGGCCGCCATGTGCGCCCGATGCGCTCCGGCTCCGCTCCCGGTTCGTACGAGCGGACGCGCATCGGCCTGCCCCGGCCGTCCGCGTTCGCCCCCCACGCGATGCCGCTGACGATCTGATGCACGGTCTTCATGCCCAGGCGCTGGCCGGCGGCGGCGATGGCACCGGCGTCGCTGATGGCATTCGATCCGGCCGGCTCGATGAGGAGCTGCGGGCTCGACGCGATCAGCCGCTCCTTGATCTGTCCCTGCAGGCCCGAAAGCAACGCCAGCGAGATCAGCAGCGTTGCCACGCCGACCGCGAGCCCGAGCATGCTAATGAGCGAGAGAAACGCCGTGTGCGCCTGCTTGCGCGAGGCCCAGAGGTAACGGCGGGCGATTCGGGTTTCGATCATTACGTCTATCCTGAGCGGAGCGAAGGATCTCTAGTGCACTGACAGTGGTTTGGCGGTCAGGCTGCGTCGGTGCACTGGAGATCCTTCGCTTCGCTCAGGATAAACTCAACGCGGTCTCATCAGCGGGAACAAGATCACATCTCGAATCGATGCAGAATTCGTAAGAATCATGGCCAGCCGGTCGATGCCGACTCCCTCGCCGCCGGTGGGCGGCATCCCGTACTCGAGCGCGCGGACGTAATCGTCATCCACCTGGTGCGCTTCCTCGTCGCCGCGCTCGCGCTCGCCGAGCTGTTGCGCGAAGCGGCGCGCCTGTTCGTCGGGATCATTCAACTCGGAGAACGCGTTCGCGATCTCCATTCCGCCCACGTAGAGCTCGAAGCGCTCGACGTAGCGCGGATCGTCCTTCCGCTGCTTCGACAGCGGCGAGACCTCGACCGGGAAATCGGTGATGAACGTCGGCTCGATCAGCTTCTCTTCGGCGACCGACTCGAACAGTTCGGCCAGCAGCTTGCCGTCGTTCATGGACTCGGTCTCCTGCACCGGCGTCCCCTCCGGCGCTTCGGTTCCATCCGCCTTGACGGGCCGATGGGCACCGTGTTTTCGAACGAGCTCGATCAGGCTGCTGCGGCTCTCGAGCTGAGAAGGATGGATCGCACCGTTCGAGAAATGCACGACGGCTTCCTTCATCGTGAATCGCGCGAACGGGGGCTTGAAGCGGATCTCGTTGCCGCCGTACGTGACGGTGTCGGTTCCCTTCAACGCCTGCACGAGTCCGCTCAACAGGTCCTCGGTCTCGTCGATGAGGACTTCGTAGTTCGCGTAGGCCTGATAGAACTCGAGCATCGTGAACTCGGGATTCCAGCGATAGCCGATCCCTTCGTTGCGGAAGTTGCGATTGACCTCGTACACGCGCGTGAGTCCGCCGACGATCAGACGCTTGAGGTAGAGCTCCGGCGCGATGCGCAGAAAGAGGTCCATGCCGAGCGCGTTGTGATGCGTGGTGAACGGCCGCGCCGCGGCGCCGCCGGCGATCGGCTGCATCATCGGTGTCTCCACCTCGACGAAGTCGTGCCGGTCGAACCACTCGCGGATGTGCCGGATCATCTTCGCGCGCAGGATGAACGTCGCCTTGACGTCATCGTTCACGATGAGATCGACGTAGCGTTGCCGGTAGCGCTGCTCGACATCGGTCAGGCCGTGCCACTTGCTCGGGAGCGGGCGCAGCGCCTTGACCAGGAAATTGATGTGCGCCGCCTTGACCGACAGCTCGTTGGTCTTCGTGCGGAAGACGACTCCTTCCGCTTCGATCCAGTCGCCGGCGTCGAGATTGCGGTACAGCTCCCATTCGCGCTCGGAGAGCGCGTCCTTGCGGCAGTAAACCTGGATCCGCGCGGTGCGCTCCGACAGGACGAGGAACGCGGTCTTGCCGAACTCGCGAATGAGGAGGATGCGGCCGGCGATACGCACCCGCTCGGGCGCGCTCTCGAGCTCCTGCGCCGATTTCGATCCGAAGCGCGCCACGACCTCCTCGATCGTCGCGGTGACGGTTGCCTTCGTCGGGAACGGGTCGTAGCCGAGCGACACGATGCGCGCGAGCTTCTCGCGGCGTGTGCGGATCAGTTCGTTCTCATCTGGCTGCGGAATCTCTGGTGCTTCGCTCATTTCGGCACGCGGCACGCGTAACGCGGCACGCGTTAGAAGCGGAGCACGCGTGCCGCGTGCCGCGTGCCGCGTGCCGGCACGTGCGAAGGTCGCGAATTGTATTGCAGGTGGCGCGTCCGCGAGCGCGCTATGTGTGCGTCACCGGCGGCGCGGGCAGCACGGTCTCGGCCGGCGCCTGCGGCGACGGTGCCTCCGCCGGCTGCGGCGGGAGGTAGCCTTCCCACGGCTGCGGCGTTACCTGGAACGACAGACTCTCGCGCGTGTGCTCGTTGGGATAGGCACGGAGAAGCGCGAGGTGCACGAGGCGCGTGTCGAGGATGCGCGGGTTCACGCGAACGTCGAGGAGCGCGTGATTGATGCGGATCGCTTTCGCGTAATAGTCGATCGCGGAATCGAAGTTCTTCCGCTTCTCTTCCAGCAATCCGAGCTGGAACAGCGCGGCCGCGTGGCCCGGCTTGTAATGAATCGTTCGCCGGAAGGCGTGGCGTGCGCCGACGTAATCGCCGCGCGCCGCGCGCATGAGGCCGAGGTTGTACCAGGCGGGGAAGAAATGCGAGTTGGCGTTGACGGCGCGCTCGAACTCGCGTTCGGCGTCCTTCGGGAATCCCTTCTCCGAGAGCAGCATGCCGAAATCGTTGTGCAGCGTCGCCGAGCTCGGATCGGCGCGCAGCGCTTCGATCGTGCGCTGGATCTGCTGATCGAGCGGGTCCGCGGGATTGAGGTACCGCGAAACGAACAGCGGCTTCTCGTATGGATTCGTGGTGCCATTCGGATGAAGGATGGAGCAGGCCGCGAGCCCTGCGGCCCCGGCCATCACGAGCAGTCGTTTCATGTTCATTCCTGGAGTGGTTTCGCTTTCAGCTTGACTTTGCCATCCACTGTCTCGACGCGGAACGCCACGGCGCTGACGTTGTAGCGCGATCGGACGACTTCGCTCTGCTTCTCAACCATCTGGCTGAGCTGCTCGAGGCTGATCGGCGAACTCTTGCCCAGCTTCGAATGCTCCTGCTGAAGTTGATCGTAAAGCTTCCGGACTTCGTCTCCGTTCGTGCCTGGCGCCACCTTTACATACGTTTCGCCGTTGGAAGACGTTACGCGCGCCGCCGGCTTCGATGCCTCATGGGATGGCGGCGGAGGAGCGGAGGGCTCGTTCAACGCGGCGGCGCGGCGGCGGAAGTCGAGCGGTCCTTCTTCACGCTCGCGCATTTTGCGACCCCACATCTCGCGGTACTGGTTGTAGCGGCTCAGGAGCGTGTTGTATCGAAACCGGCGCGCGTTGTCGCGCATCTTCTGCTTGCCGATCTCGTAAATCAGGATTTCGACGTTCCGCCGGTCGTGCATCGGCGGCGTCTTCTGGATCCCGCTGAAGAACTGGTCGTACTTGTTCTTCACCTTGCGGATCTCTTCTTCGAGCCTCTCCAGCTCGTCGTCCTTTACCGGCATCGGCATGTGTAGTTTGAGTGCAATCGTTGACCGTTGACCGGTGACCGTTGACAAGGCGGCTCGTCGTGCGACGCTCTTTCCCGCCCACGACGCACCGCCTCGACAACGGTCAACGGACGACGGTCAACGGTCACGAATACAATACGCGCTTTGATCGTCCTATGCGAAAAGCGTCAGCCCGGGCCGTAGATTCCGCGGCCGGCCACCTTCGTTCCATCCCCGCCGTCGAGCGCATTCTGTCGTCCCCCGCGTTCTCGTCGCTGGCCTCCCGTTTCGGCCGCGAGAACGTCAAACAACAGCTCACCGCCCACCTTCATACGCTCCGAAGCAGGCGGCGTCAGTACGATGAATCACAGGCTGCCGCCGCGGTCGGGGAGGGGCTCCGATCGGCCACCGAATCCACGCTCCGGCCGGTCATCAACGGCACCGGCGTCATCATCCACACGAACCTCGGGCGCTCGCCTGTCGATCAGGGAATCTGGCGCTCGGCAGGGAAGCTCGTGACCGGATACTCCAATCTCGAGTTCGATCTCGAGGCGGGGGAGCGGGGCGTGCGCGACGAGCATCTCGCCTCGCTGGCGCGCACCGTTTTCGGTGCGGAAGCGGCGGTGCTGACGAACAACAACGCGGCGGGGACGCTGCTGGTCCTCGCGGCGGTGGCGGCCGGGCGCGAGGTGATCGTTTCGCGAGGGGAGCTGGTCGAGATCGGCGGCGGGTTCCGCGTTCCGGAGGTGATCCAGCAGGGCGGGGCGAAGCTGCGCGAAGTAGGGACGACGAATCGCACGCGCGCCCGCGACTATGCCGAGGCGGTGAAAAGGAAGAAAACAGCGGCGATTCTGCGCGTACACCGGTCCAACTTCGACATGGTCGGATTCACCGAGACGCCGACCGTCGGGGAGCTGGTGAAGGTGGCGAAGAAGGCCAGGCTGCCGCTGCTGTTCGATGAGGGAAGCGGCTGTGTCGTCGATCTGGCGAAGTACGGGTTCTCCGCGCACGAGACCGTTCGCGATCTGATCGCGGCGGGAGTCGATGTCGTGACGTGCTCGACCGACAAGCTGATCGGAGCGACGCAGGGCGGGCTGATCGTCGGTCGTGCGGCGATCATCGAGAAATGCCGGCGCCATCCACTCATGCGCGCGGTGCGCGCGGGCAAGGAGAGTTACGCGGTGATTGCGGAGACGCTGAATGGGTTCGCGACCGGCCAGCACGAGGAGCGGGTGGCGATCTATCGCATGCTGGCGATCCCGATGGACGAGTTGCGCGCGCGCGGCGAGGAGCTCGTGCGGGGCACGCGATGCCGCGTCGTCGAGAGCCGCTGCGCGCTGGGTGGCGGCACGACCCCGACGGAGACGATTCCTTCCATCGCGATCGAAGTGCCGGGCCACGCGCAAGCGACGCGCGAACACTTTCTACACCGCGATCCGCCGATCGTTGGTCGCGTTGTCGACGACCGGTTCACGATCGAAGTGCGGACGCTGCTGCACGACGATCTGCCGCTGGTCGCGGCGGCACTTCGTGCCGCGCCGGCATGAGTGCTCCGCCCACATGGACGTTGTGACTCTCATGCCTCATGCCGCATGCCAGGCTCTTTGAACAACATTTTCGAGATTTGCTGGCGCGACATTTCCGCGAGCCGCTCCTTGTCCCGCAGCGACAGCCCGGCGGTCGGAATGACGTGTCCCACTCGGATTGTGACGCGGCCGGGCTTGACGCGCCACGCTCCTGCAGGCATGACGTCGTACGTTCCGTCGATCGCGATCGGGAGGATGGGCAACTCGGACTTCAGCGCCAGCAGAAACCCGCCGCGCTGAAACGGGCGCATCTCCCCGGTGCGCGTGCGCCCCTCCTCGGGAAAGACGACGATCGTGTTTCCCTTACGGATCCGTTTCGCCGCGAGATCGAACGACTTGACCGCCGTGCGCCGGTTCTTCCGATCGATCGGGATGAACCCGGCGCGGCCGATCGCCCATCCGAAGATGGGGATCTTGAACAGGCTGATCTTCGCCATGAACCGGATCGGCTGCCGGATTGCGAGGAACACGCATGGGATGTCGAAGTAGCTGGAGTGATTCGACACCAGGATGTAACGCTGATCGGGACGGATGCCCTCCGCGTTTTCAATACGCAGGTCGATGCCGGCGGCGGCCACGATCGTCCACGCCCAGAGCTGAATGATCTTCTCGATCAGCGGCGATGTGGACCGGACGATGGCGACGACCATCGTCGCGCTCGCCAGCGGAATCGTGGAGAGGATCGCGACGGTCACCGCCCAGATGGTGCGAAACACGGCTCGAATCATAGTGCTGAGTGCTGAGTTCTGAGTGCTGAGTTCCAGCCCCTTACACAGCACTCAGGACTCAGGACTCAGCACTTGGTAAAATGCCTCGCTCTTTTCCAAGTGAGGAGGCCATCTTTGTCCGACACCATGAGCGCCGTTCTCGATGCCGAAGCCGCGGGCGGCGAGAGCGTCGTCAACGAATGCACGATTCACGTCGCCACCGTGAACGGGTCGGGATCGCAGTCGTCCAACAACGTCCTGATGCGCTCCATCTTCCAGATGGGCGTCCCGGTCAGCGGCAAGAACATGTTCCCGTCCAACATCGCCGGACTGCCGACCTGGTTCACGATCCGCGTGAACAAAGACGGCTGGATCGCCCGCAAGAAGGAAGTCGACATCATGGTCTGCATGAATTCGCAGACCGCGCGGGAAGACGTCGAAGGGCTGCCGCCCGGAGCGATCTGCATCTACGACGCGCCGCTCAAGTGCAGCGCCGTGCGCAACGACGTCACGTTCTTCGAAGTGCCGTTCGCGAAGCTCGCCGGTGAGCTGACCTCCGACTCGCGCCTGCGAAAGCTGCTGACGAACATGATCTATGTCGGCATCGTCGCGGAGCTGATCGGCATCGACCGAGCGGAGACGGTCGCCGCGATCACGAGGCAGTTCAAGGGGAAGCAGAAGGCGATCGATCCGAACCTGCAGGCCATCGACAAGGGAATCGAATTCGCGAAGGCCAATCTGCCCAGGCAGACGCGCTTCCGCATCGAGCGGATGAACAAGACTGCCGGCAAGATCATCATCGACGGCAACGCCGCGGCGGCGATCGGCGCGATGTTCGGCGGTGTCACGGTCGTGACGTGGTATCCGATCACGCCGTCGTCGTCGCTCTGCGAGTCGCTGATCGACTACATGAAGCAGCACCGCATCGAGAAGGACGGGAAGGCGACGTTCGCGATCGTTCAGGCCGAAGACGAGCTGGCAGCGGTGGGCATGGTCCTCGGCGCCGGCTGGGCGGGCGCGCGATCGATGACGTCCACCTCCGGCCCGGGCGTCTCGCTCATGGCCGAATTCGTTGGCCTCGGCTACTTCGCCGAGATGCCCGGCGTGATCTGGGACATTCAACGCGTCGGTCCGTCGACCGGGCTGCCGACCCGGACGGCACAGGGCGACGTGCTCGAGTGCTGGTCTCTGTCGCACGGCGACACCCAGCACATCTGCCTGATTCCCGCGAGCGTCGGCGAATGCTTCGAGTTCGGGAGCGAGGCGCTCGATCTCGCCGAGATGTTCCAGACGCCCATCTTCGTGCTGTCCGATCTCGACCTGGGCATGAACAACTGGATGTCGGAGCCGTTCAAGTATCCGGAGAAGCCGATCCGCAGAGGCAAAGTGCTCACCAAAGAGCAGCTCGAGGCGCTTGGCGGGAAGTGGGCGCGGTACCGCGACGTCGACGGCGACGGCATTCCGTTCCGCACGCTGCCGGGGACCGATCACCCGTTCGCGTCGTACTTCACGCGCGGTTCGGGACACGACGACCTGGCGCGCTACTCGGAACGGCCCGGCGACTACAAGGCCGCGGTCGATCGCCTGTCGAAGAAGACCGAGACGGCGAAGAAGTTCGTGCCGCAGCCGGTCGTCGATCTGAAGCCGAAGGCGAAGATCGGATTCATCGCCTACGGCACGACGCACTGGCCGCTGGAAGAGTCGCGGCATCAGCTTCAGACCGAGCGAGGCATCGAGACCAGCTACTTCCGGCTGCGCGCATTGCCGTTCACCGACGGGTTGCGCGCGTTCGTGGCGCGGCACGATCGCGTGTACGTCGTCGAACAGAACCGCGACGGGCAGATGGCGGATCTCATCCGCCTCGAAGTGGCGAACGATCAGGGCAAGATCCGCAAGGTGCTGCACTACACCGGCCTGCCGTGCGACGCGCGCTTCATCACGAACGCGGTGCTGCAGATGGAGTCAGACAGCGGCACGCTGCGCATCGCGTGCGAGCCGGGCGGCGGGGCGAGCGGCACGAAGGTGAGCGAGGATTAGTCGTTGATTATCCTGAGCGAAGCGAAGGATCTCCCGGTGCACCGGCAGCGTCGAAGCCACATGCAGCGTCGGTGCACCGGAGATGCTTCGCTTCGCTCAGCATGAGGTGAGGGAGACCATGGCCGAATCCGTAATCAAACTGGGACCCGAAGCACCGAAAGAAAACCGCGTCGGACTGAAGCCGGCCGACTATCAGGGCGGCAAGTCGACGCTGTGCGCCGGCTGCGGTCACGATGCCATCAGCAATCAGATCATCCGCGCGTTCTTTGAAATGAACGTGAAGCCGGAGAAGGTGGCGAAATTCTCCGGCATCGGGTGCTCCTCGAAGACACCGGCGTACTTCCTGTCGCGATCGCACGGACTCAACGCCGTGCACGGACGCATGCCCGCCGTCGCCACCGGCGCGATGCTGGCGAATCACAAGCTCCTCACCATCGGCGTTTCCGGCGACGGCGACACCGCCTCGATCGGCCTCGGTCAGTTCATGCACATGGTCCGCCGCAACATCCCCATGCTCTACATCATCGAGAACAACGGCGTGTACGGTCTGACGAAAGGGCAGTTCTCCGCTACCGCCGACGAGGGCTCGAAACTGAAGACGGGCGTCATCAACGATCTTCCGCCGATGGATCTCTGCGCGCTGGCCGTCCAACTCGGCTGCGGTTACGTCGCGCGCGGATTTGCCGGCGATCCAAAGCAGATGATCAACATCCTCAAAGGGGCGATCGCGCACAACGGCATGGCCGTCATCGACGTGATCTCGCCGTGCGTCACGTTCAACAACCATGAAGGCTCGACGAAGGGCTATCAGTACTCCAAGGAGCACGACGAGCTGTTGCATCAGATCGGATTCGTCCCGTCGTACGAGCAGATCGAGATCGAGGTCAATCCGGGCGAGATGCGCCAAGTCACGCTCCACGACGGTTCTCGCATCCTGCTCAAGAGGCTGGAGGAAGATTACGATCCCGGCGATGCCGTGCAGGCGCTGCAGCGGCTGCACAAGGCTGCCGAAGCCGGCCAGATGCTGACGGGCCTCGTCTATCTGAAGCCGGAGAAGAAGAGCTTCATCGACCTGCTCAATCTCGTCGACGAGCCGCTTCATTCGCTGCCCATCGAACGCACCCGGCCCCCTCGCGAGGCGCTGGACAAGATCATGCGGGACCTGATGTAGGCCCTAGGAGTCTGCGTTTTG
>Ga0210377_10001229_pt1 | contig 23460 bp, 20 predicted proteins | sample PLM4_65_b1redo_FD_155480 | JGI IMG/M metagenome (GOLD analysis project Ga0210377, IMG submission 155480) | Groundwater sediment microbial communities from an aquifer in East River, Colorado, USA - PLM4_65_b1 redo | ecosystem: Environmental > Terrestrial > Soil > Riparian zone | place: USA: East...
CCTTTAGCTTTTAGCTTTTGCTCATTGCTCATTGCTAATTGCTGTAGTTATCTTTTCGCAGTGTCGGTTTGTCTTCCCGCGTGCGACGCGGCACAGGGGCCGGGACTATGTCGTCGCGGTCTTCGTGTCAAGCGGGGAAGCCAGCCGCCACTGCCGCTGGTCTGTGGAACCCGGGGACTATGTCGTCGCCGGGGGAAAGAGATGGGCGAAAAGGAAGTAACTTTTTAGGCATAAGGGTATCCGACTAGCCCGCGTAGCATGTTGGGTGGTATGTGCGCCACCGCGCCCAGCCACGCGGGGACAAACGTAGGGGCGCCCCTTGGGGCTGCCCCCGCCGCCGGAAATTAGATACTCACCCAATCGCTTTGCCTCCCCCGCCTTCGCCCCTGATAAGGGGTTGCTTTTGACGGGGGAAGTGTCCGAAGGACGGAGGGGGTGAAGTCTGCGAGCCAAGTATCTATTCTCTGCATAGAACTAGCCCACCCTGATGCCACCCAACCGGGCAAACCACGCCCGCCATGCAAGCCCAACCGAATACTGCCAGCGGAATCAGGATGAACGCGCCGCAGGTTTCGAACCGCGCCGCGCTGTTGGCCGACGGTCAGCGTGTTGAAACGCCGATCCTTAGCCGTCAAAATGGGTGCCGGTCTCCCCGTTAAGCGCGCGCAGCATGTTTTCCGGGTTGGTGATGATAGCTTTCTTGCCGCCGCGCGCCATAAAATTCAAGATGGCGCTGACTTTCGGCTCCATGCTGCCCTTGCCGAACTGCCCCTCTGCCATTAGTTTCTTCGCGTCGCTAACCGTTAACCGATCAAGCCAGCGCATGTCAGGCTTGTTGAAATTGACGGCGACCTTCTCCACCTCTGTTGAAATGATGAGGATGTCCGCGTTGATGCTGGACGCCAACAGCGCTGAAGCGTGGTCTTTGTCGATGACCGCTTCCACCCCGACAATCTTTCCAGCGCTGTCTTCAATCACAGGGATGCCGCCGCCGCCCACGCCAATCACAGTAAAGTCCCGGCTCGCCAACTCCATGATCGCGGCTTGTTGGATAATGCGGATGGGCGTTGGCGACGCGACCACGCGCCGCCAGCCGCGCCCGGCATCCTCAACGACAGTCCAATGATCGGTGTCTCGATGTTTGAGCGCGGTGGCCTCATCCATGAATGAGCCGATAGGTTTGGTAGGGTTGCTGAAAGCCGGATCGTTTTTGTCAACCAGCGTTTGGGTGACGACGGTCACTGCCGAATTGCTCATGCCGCGCGCCGCGAACTCGTTATTGAGCGCCATTTGGAACATATAACCAATAGCGCCCTGAGTGTCGGCCCCGCAATAGTCAAGGGGAACGGTGTGCAGCTCATGCGCTGAAAGCTCAGATCGGCGTAGGATAAAGCCGACCTGCGGCCCATTGCCATGCGTCACAATGACATTCCACCCCGCCGCGATCATGGCGACAATGTGCGGCATGGTCAGGCAGGCCGCCTCGTATTGATCGGCAATCGTCTGGTGGCCCTTCTCGCGGATCAGGGCGTTGCCGCCGACGGCGACTACTGCCAGCTTCTTCGAACCGTTGCTCATAACCATTCTCCGTGTCGCATAAAGTGATGTGTCAACTGCCTAGTTTTTCTGAGAGACTCGTGACAGCTTGCGCAAAACAAGCCAGCGGCGCCCGCGTGATGCCTGCCCCGACCTGCCCTATGCCCGGCTCTTTGTGAGCGATCCCCGTGTTAATCACCGGGCAGATGCCTGTGTCAACAACCTTGCGCGCGTCAATGCCCGCAGGCGAGCCGGCAAAATTGAGGCTGGGTAGCGTAAAGTTGTTGTTCAACCCCAACGTGATGTGAGCCATCTCGCGGGTAAAGCCGATGGCATCCTGCGGCGTGCCGCCCACAAACTGGACGATAGCCGGAGCCGCGCCCATCGCAAAGCCGCCGATCCCTGCGGTTTCGGTGATGGCGCTATCGCCGAGATCAAGCGCGGCGTCCGCCGCCGAGTAGCCCGCGAAGAACAATCCTTCGACCATCGGCGCAGGGGCCGTAAACCACGCGTCTCCCGTTCCGCTCATGCGGACGCCAAACTCGACCCCGTTGCGCGCCATAGCCGTGACCAAGCTGCTTCCCTCGACCCCATGCCCGGCGTCGAGCATCGCTTTGCAGGCTGCCATAGAGATGTTGAGGAAAAAGTGATCATTCCCGGCGATGAAGTCTAAGGCTGAGGCGCTTTCATCAAGCGGCCAACCGGCTTTGACCAGCGCGGGCGCTAATCGCTTGAACAGAATGGATGTCGCCGCAACGTTGCGATTATGGCATTCATCACCCATATGCAACGCCTGCGCGATAATCGGCTTGAGATCAATTCCGCCGAGCGCCTTGACTGCCGCATCCATAGCCGGGCCAAGGGCTGATTGCATCCAGCGAAGCCGCTCGATCACGGCAGGCTCATTGGCGCCAAAGCGCAGCGCCTTACCTAACCCTTCGTTCATGGAGCTAAATGACTGGTTGCCATGTTCCGGGTTCTCGACGATCCAGACAGGCATTGACGGGCTGATCGCCCCGGCCATTGGCCCGACCGCGCTGTGATGATGGCAAGGCTCAAAAGCGATCTTGCCGTTGGCTGCCTGCGTCCGCGCTTCTTCAGCCGTTGAAGCCCAGCCCTCATACACCATAGCGCCGATCATCGCGCCCTGCATTGGGCCGCACATGCTTTCCCATGCAATTGGCGGGCCTGCATGCAGCAGCATCCGTTCGCCCATGCCGGGGATCGACGTGAGCGCTTGCCCCACGCCTTTGAGGATGGGACGCGCCGAAAGAAAACGCTCGTAGGCTACCTGATTGGCCTCGTCAACAACCTGCGAATTCACGATTTGGGCCAGGGCAAACCCTGCTGCCCGATCCCCATGAGCCGGGGGAGCCCACTCCAAGTGGATCGCTTTCCCCCCTGTCTCGTTGATCGATTCGGCAAACGAGGGCAACCCGACATTGATGACCTGAAGGTCTTGCTCAAAGAACTTGTTAACCATTGCCATTACGCTTTCATGGGATTCACAATTGCCGCCGCCAGCCGGGCTGATTTGGCGTTGCTATCAACCAAATGAACACCTGCCTCGCGCAGCATCTGTTCCTGATGGGGCAGGTTTTGGGGATCAGAATCGGTTCCGCAGACTGAGCCAATGAAGACGATCTTGCGCCCCGCTTTTTCCGCGATGAGCCGGGCTTCTGTGATGGCAGGCAGAAGTTCGCCCGCCGGGTCCATATGCGAGCCATAGCCCAGCACTACATCCAGAAGAATCACCGCGACCTCAGGGTCGCGCGCTTCCTGAGCCATCCGCTCATTCCTGAGCCGGAAGTCGATCATCGGGTGGGGCCGCCCCTGTGTGAACAGATCGTCGCCGAGATCAATCGCCATATGCTTCTGGCTTTTCCAGACATCGGGCAGCTTGAACTCAGGTTGCAGCGGGCTGTTAGAATACACCTCGCCGAGCGATTCGCCCAGCAGGAGCAGCGTTTCAAAGCATAATGTCCCGCCGCTAAACAACCCCCGGACGTATTTCTGGCCTTCGGCGAGTTGTGAGCGCAAATCGCCCGTCAGCTTTGTCAGGGTTGGGGACAACGTGTCAGACAGGTTAGGCGCGGGCTTCCCTGCCGCCAGCGCGACGGCCGTCGCCGAGGCGTCTTCAAGCGTTTTGACGCCATGAATAGCCTTGCCGCTGAATGACGCCGGGTCAGCGCCAAGAAAGTCAACCACAACCGGCTTGCCGCTGCAGGCGGCTTTGTCCAGCACAACTTTCATCACATTGGGCGCTGGCGGTTTGGATATGAGCACAATGACCTTTGTGCCAGGATCAACCGCCAGCGCGTCGATCCCTTGAAGCATGGAGATGCCGCCAACCCTGGCGCTGAGATCATGTCCCCCGATGCCAATCGCCTGTGTGATGCCCCCGCCGTAGCGATGAATCAGGCTGGCGACCTGCTGCAAGCCTGTGCCGGACGCCGCTACGATCCCGATGTCGCCGCGCCGGACAACATTGGCAAAGCCAAGCGGCGCGCCATTGATGATCGCCGTGCCGCAATCCGGCCCCATCACCAGAAGGTTATGTTCGCGGGCATAGCGCTTCAGCATGACTTCATCGTCAACGCTAACATTGGCGCTAAACAACATAACATGGAGGCCAAGCCTCAATGCTTTCAGCGCTTCCGCGGCGGCATAATCGCCGGGGGTGGAGATCAACGCCAGGTTTGCGCCCGGCATCTCTGCCAGCCCCATTTCGATGCTTCGGGGTGGCGTTTTCCGCGCTTCGCTGTCCAGGCTGGCCGTCGGTTTTTGCTTGAGAGTGTTCTCAGCCTTATCCAACGCCAATTCTGCCGCATCGGTCTCTTCAGCCTCAACAACAATGAGGAGGTCGTTCGGGCTGGGGGGCGAGGCTGACGCCAGCAGTCCGGCCTCGACCAGCAGCCCGATATTGTTCTCGGTTGCCATGACTGCCGATGCTTGCCTGACGCCGGGCAGTTTGGCAATCTTTTCCGAAAACTGCATTAAGGAGACCGAATCCCGATACAAATTGGGGATTATGCGCTGCGCAGTTGCCATATTCTCCGCCTTTGTATGCTTGAACGCGCCATAGCGCAATCAATGAGCCATCAGCGATAGCCTCATCTTGGCTATTTATTGTTGAGCTATCGCTAAAAATTTTGCCACGCTATCAATCCAAGCAACAGCCCTGCCACGCCGTCGGCGCCGGAAGTCTTGCCGACATTCATTGCCGCCAACGCCGCCTCTCGAATGGCATCCTGCCGAGTTTCCTCGCCAATAGCCCGGATCAGCCCTGCGATCAGGCCGGACACTTCGGCCTGTGACACGTCCACCAGATAGGCGCGGCTGATGTCATTGGCACTCGTCGCCAGCTCTCGAATCTTTCCGGCAAAACCACGCACGAACTCAGCCCTTTGCTGATCATTGCCAACTGTGACCCACAGCCCGGCCAGATACCCGACCAGAAAATCATCGCCTGAAGGAGTCAATCCCGGCCCCAGCCCCACCAGCTCGCGCGCCGCCCGTGTCGCACTATAAACATCGTTTCGCTGTGTAGACATCATCAAAGCGTTCACGGAAGGCTCGGCGCCGAGGGCCAATGATGCGACCGCATCTACGAGCGCGCCCTGCGTTATGAGCAGGGCAACCCCGGCAATGGCTCTGGCTGTTTCCGGGTGACGGGCCAGCGCATCAAAAGCTGTTTGCCAGGCGCGGCGAGACTCGGAACGGCTCATGTCAACGAAGACCCGATCCAAATGAGCCTGCCAGCGCGCCGCTCCTCGCAGGTCAATGATCAGGGATGTCCCGGCAATTCGCAAGATTTCCGCGCGGCAAACTGCCACAGCTTTTTCGACAACCCCCTGCTGCTCAAAACTGAATTCGTCCGGCGTCTTCAGCCCGATTCCATGCGGCAGATCGGTTCGATCAGAGGCAAGCAAGGCGATCAACGAGCCATTACCGAGCGTCAGGTTGACCGTTGACTGAAAGACACTATGCACCGTCGCGTCGAAGCTTGTTTCCGGGACAGCATAGCCGATTGATAAAGCTGGGAGTCTCATTCGATATTGAAACTCAATAAACCATATCCTAATAATCTCAAAAGGTCGTGCCAGAGGCTATTCTTATACCAGCGTCGCCGTCAAAAAGGAAGCCGTGAGCAGACACTCAACGCCGGAAAACAGCGCGACCATCCGGCGCGCACAGCTGTTTATGCCCAATCCCTGACCAGTTTGTGGTCGCCGATGTGAATTTCGTCAGGGGAATTGGGGTCGAGAGCCCACTTGATGCGCCTGACACCTTCTTCGATTTCCTGGCGCGTCCCGGTGCAGGACAACCTCAAATGACCCTCTGCGCCAAAAGGCTGGCCGGGCACAGTCACCACGAGCGCCCTGTTGAGCAGCATCATCGAAAGCTCCACCGAATTGGGGTTGTAGGCGCTGAAATCAGGGAGGCAGTAAAACGTGCCTGCTGGCTTGATTAACTTGACCCGATCTAGTTTGCTGAGTTCCTGCACCATCACGTCGCGGTTGTCCTGAATCATCTGGCGCAACGAGTCGACGACATCTTGCGGGCCAAGCAGCGCCGCCTCTGCGCCAGCCTGTGACAGAGTCGACGGGCATGAGGTGGTTTGCGACTGAGCGATGGTCATAGGCCCCACAAGGTTTCTGGCTGCCACCGCCCAGCCAATCCGAAAGCCAGTCATGCCATAGAGTTTTGAGACGCCGTTAATAATGATCAGGCACGAATTATCAACCGGCTGGGTGGCATAGGCGCAAGCATTGGGAACGCGCAGGCCGTCGAAGACGAGCTTGTGATAAATATCGTCCATGATCAGGTAGATTTCATGCTTTTCGCAAAATTCGACCACCGCCTGAATCAATTCGGCGGGATAAACCGCCCCGCTTGGGTTGTTAGGGCTATTCATAATGATCGCGCGGGTGCGGGCGGTCACGGCTTTTTCAATGTCGGCCATACGCGGGACAAAGCCTTCATCGGCTGACTCGACAATCACCGGGACGCCGCGCATCATTTTGACCATTTCGGGGTAGCTGACCCAGTATGGCGCAGGGATAACTACCTCGTCTTGCGGATTGAGGATCGCAAACAGAGCGTTAAAGAGCGCCTGTTTAGCGCCAGAGGCAACAATGACATTTTCCGGCGCGACGAGGCGGGCGTAATTATGCTCGGTGTAGCCAATGATCGCCTTTTTAAGCGATGGCGTTCCATCGGTCGGGGTATATTTTATTTCTCCCGTGTTGAGCTTTGCGATTGAGCCTTGCAAGGCGCTCGACGGCGCAGCGCCGTTAGGCTCGCCGGCGCCGAAATGGATCACCGGCTCGCCCAGCGCGCGCAAGCGAGCGGCCTCCTCGTTGAGTTTTAGCGTCGCCGATTCGCCGATGGAACTGGCAAGCTGGCTGATGCGCATAAGAGGAATCTCCTGAGAGAGTGGAATCGAGTTCTGCTTTTGCTGACAGGCCGTGCGCAGGCATCGAATGGCTTGAAGAGTGTACCATGCTCTGGAGGGGAAGGGACAGACAGAAAAATCATTTCCGATGATAACGGATGTCATACTGTGATTAGCGGAAGTTGGCAAAGCGGGCAAACGCGGGGAAAATCACAGCCACTTAGATGGCCTCAGGGATAAACGATGCTGCGACGATGGCGTGCTGAAATCATTGGCGGGGGGGCGCTGCTTCTCTGCTTGATCGCGTTGGCGCTGCTGCTCATTGATCGGCGTCTGGAATACAGCTTTATCACCTATCGTTATGCTCAGAACTTCGCCGCCGGGCGCGGCCTGACGTTCAACCTCAGCGGCCCGCCCATTCTTAGCGGGGCGGTGTCGCCCCTATACGCGATACTACTGGCGACGGGCAGCAGCTTGACAGCCGATCTGCCCGTATTGAGCAACATCATCAGCATTGTTTCGATTGGCGCGGGGGGGATGGCGTTGGCGGCGATCTTCCATCCCTATGGGAAACTGCCCGCGCTGCTCGCGGCGGGCGCGTTTATCATGTTCCCCTTGCTCTGGGCCAGTCTTGGCCTTGAGACAAATCTATGGCTGGCTTTTGGGCTGGGCGGGCTATTGGCTTATGCGCGGCATCACGGGCGGCTGGCGGCGATTCTGCTCGCGCTGATGGCTTTGATCCGTTTGGAAGGAATTATTCTGGTGGTGGTTGTTCTCGCCGACGCTTTTGCCAGCCGCCGCCCTTTGCGGCTGACGGCGCTCGGGTTATATGCCGGAACGGTCGGGCTGGGAATGTTAATTCTTCTCTCTAATTATCCCCCTCCGACATGGCTGCCAACCCTGCCTTCCTCATCGGTGGCGGGGCGTCTGCCGGACATCATTGGGGTGAACATTTTACTTGGGTTGGGAGCGTTGCTTTCGGCCCTGTTGGCCCTGTCGTGGGGGTGGATTGCGTTCGCAGTTCTGGTTGTGGCAGGTGGTTGGGAAGCGCGCTCGCAGCGCCCGGCGATACTGCTGGCAGGCTGGGCCTTGTTCCACATGGTCACGCTGGGGATATTGCAAGTGGGGGTGTATGTCTGGACGTTCGCGCCGCTTGCCCCCGCGCTCGCGGCTTTCACGGCGATGGGCGCGAAACTCATCGTCGAACGTGTTCCCGTGGGCAGGGCACGGATCGGTGGATGGATAGCCGCAAGCGTGATCGTCTTCTGGGCGGGCGGCGAGTCGGAACTGGGGCTGGCATGGGCCACGCCAACGCCTGCGACGGATTTCAGCGCGCTGGCTGGCCGCCAGCCGGACCCTGCGATGCGTCCGGTGGCAGAATGGCTGCGGACACAGACATCAACGGATGTCGTGATCGGGGCGCGCGAAGCTGGCTCGCTGGGGCACTTATCTGCCCGGGGGGTTGTTGATTATTATGGGGCGCTTCAGCCAGAACTGGCGGACGCCTTAGCGCGCGGCGATGGCGGCTGGTGGATCATGCACAGCCAGCCCGATTACCTTGCGCTGTCGGAGAACGATGTCCAGAATATCGACGGATACTCGCCCATCGCGGACGAATGGTTCGCGGCCAACTATCAGGAAGCGGCGCGGTTTCCGGCGACAGGCAATGCGCCAACAATGATCATCTTCCAGCGCGGCTCGCCGCCCCGCCCGATGCAAGAATCGCTGATCAATCTGGTTGGCTATGACGCGGGGCTAACGCTCAACGGGATAGCCGCCGATTTTTCCTTAGAGCCGCTGGAAGGCGGGAGGCTGGGCCTGATTCGACTAGAATGGCTGCTGCCGGAGCCGCTCACGGGCCAACGCATAGTCTCGATTCGTATCCGATCAGGGGATGGGAGCGTTTTGGCCGGGCTGGCGTCGCGCACGGTTGATTTTTCGCGCTGGCCCACACGCAAGCTCATCACCACGTATCATCCTATTCGGGTTAGCGAAGCTCTGCCATCGGGCGTGTACCATGTGCAAGTAGGCGTTGGATTGGACGCAAACGCGCTGAATTGGCAAACAGTTGGCAGAGCAAAAATCCCCTTTGAGGGCGCGACCGACCTTGGCGGGATTTCGGGAGCGCACAGCGAGTTCGGCGACATTGAACTGATTGGGTACCGGGTAGGGCGGCGTGAAGCCGGGCTGGAAGCGTTGCTGCTGTGGCGAGCGATCCATGCGCCGACCACCGATTATCAGATCGTGGTTCAGGTGATTGACCTGAATGGAACGATTGTCGCGCAGCAGACCGTTCAACCGCATGGCGGAGCATATCCGACCTCGGTATGGTCAGCCGGAGAAGAAGTGACCGATACCATTCTGCTGGACATCAGCGGGATACCGGCTGGAGAATACGACGTGACGGTAGGGTTATTAGCCCCGGACAACAGCCGAGCGCTAACATTGGACGGTAAGGATTCGGTGTTTGTGGGCCGGGTCAACATCGAACCATAAAGCAATACTGAAGGCCGATTCAAGGCGCGGAATGAAAAGAGCCAAACAGGTATTAGCGGCTATTATTCGTGATCGTCTACAGGAGATAGATTGTGGCAAAAGAAAAACGCCGGATAGTGATTGACGATTTGTATCGCATCGCCAGCATCGAAGACCCACGCATTAGCCCCGACGGGCAGTGGGTGGCTTATGTTCAAGTCACGGTGGATCGAATGGACAACGGCTACAAACGCCATATTTGGCTGGCGGCGACGGATGGCGGACAGCCGATCCAGATCACGCGCGGCGGCAAAGATTCACAGCCCCGCTGGTCGCCGGATGGGACACGATTGGCGTTCACCTCCGGGAGGGGAGACAAGCCGCAGATTTATGTCCTGCCCGTCACAGCGCCGGGCGGCGAGCCGCGCTTCCTGACTTCCATGAGGAACGGCGCGACAAACCCGGCATGGTCGCCGGATGGGAGCAGCATCGCGTTTCTGGCGGCGATGAACGCGCAAGAGCGAAAAGACGAAGCCAGCGGCAAAGAAAAGCCCGAGCCAAAGGCCAAGTTCGAGTCAAAGCAACATACTGAGCTTGACGATCACGAAGAAATCCTGCGCTGGGATCCGCGCCCGGTGTGGCGCATCCCTTACCGGGCTGGCACGTCGTTGCTGGATGACCGCTTCGCGCAGGTTTATGTGATCGCTACGGCGGAGGGATTGTCCTCTGATGAGAAGAAACCCCGCCGCCTGACCGATACCGACGCGCATTATGACGCGCCGCAGTGGACGCCTGATGGCAAATCCATCCTGACGGCGCGGGCCTCCGAGCCGGACAGCGATGAGCCGTGGCGGTCGAGTAGCCTATATCGCCTGCGTGTCAAGGATGGCAAAGAAACCGTGATAACCGGGGAAAGCCATCAGGACGCCACCCCGCTGCCCTCCCCTGACGGGGAATGGATCGCGTATTTACGGACGCCAAAAGAGAATATGTATTCGCGGGTGACACGGCTGGCGATACTGCCCTCTGGCGGCGGAAAGCCGACTGATCTCACTCTGGCTTGGGATAGAACTGTCGTTGATTTCAAATGGGCGCCCGACAGCCAGCGCTTGATTATCGCCGGCGCGAGCGAGGGTTGGGTTGAGATATACACGGTGGAGGTCTCGACGGGGGAAGTCGAGAAATTGATCCCCGGCAAAATGTATGCCGAAGGGTTGGATGTGGGGCGGGACGGCGCAGTAGCGTTCGCCGCGTCAACAGCCGCCAACCCGGCGGAATTATTCTGGCAACCGCGCAGCGCCGATGAGCCAATACAACTCACTGAGGCGAACACCGAATATCTGAGCGAGATCATCGTTCAGCCGACGCACGAAATTCATGTGAAGGCGCACGACGGCGTGACGATACAGGGCTGGTATATCCTGCCTGTCGGTTATGAGAAGGGCAAGAAGTATCCGCTGGTTTTGGAGATTCATGGCGGGCCGCATGTGATGTGGTCGCCCGCGGCGCGAACGATGTGGCACGAATGGCAGGCGAGCGCAGCGCGGGGCTATGTGGTGTACTTCTCCAACCCGCGCGGCGGCGATGGCTACGGCGAGCCGTTCCAGCGCGCCATTCACCGGGCATGGGGCGAAGCCGACTTTCCTGACCTGATGGCAGGGGTTGACGCTGTGATAGCTAAAGGCTTTGTGGATGAAAAGCGGATGGCTGTCACGGGCGGATCGTATGGCGGGTTTATGACCGCGTGGGTGGTAGGGCACACCAATCGCTTTGTGGCGGCGTTCACCCAGCGTGGCGTGTACAACCTGACCAGTTTCTATGGAACCAGCGACATCCCGACGCTAATCTCCGATGAATTCGATGTCGATCCATGGGATGATCCAGAGTTGCTGTGGAAATACTCGCCGCTGGCCTACGCCCATCAGATCAAGACGCCGATCATTATCAAGGCGGGCGAAAACGATTTCCGGGTGCCGATTGAGCAATCGGAGCAGCTTTTCGCGCTCATTCGGCGCAGCGGGGGGACGGTCAAGTTCTTGCGCTATGCCCGCGACGGCCACGAGCTATCCCGTTCTGGAGAGCCTTTGCATCGGGTTAGCCGCCTGACCGAGATGCTGGCGTGGTTTGACAAATATACCAAGCCAAAGAAGGCGCGATAAAACTCGATCTGACGCATGTGAACACTGAGCAAGATCTGCGCGCTTGCTATTAGCATTGTCTCAGGGCGTGGGGACAACCGTCGGTGGCGTGGCATCTGTCGGCAGTATTGTCCCTTCGCTGGGCGTCGGGACGGCGGTTGGAATAGCGCAGAGGGCGGTCTCGGCATCGAACTTGGCCTTGATCACGTCTTTGTTTTCGATTTGCAACGATAAATCATAGAGATTAGCCGCGTCGCAGTGCCCACCCAGCGCCACAAGTTGATCGGCATAAGCCAGGTAAGCCTTGCGTAATTGATCTTTGACATCGCGGTAATTCGGAGCGATGACATAGATAGCTTCAAAATTCTTGATGGCTACCGCCCAATTTAGCCCCACGTAAGCGCGACCCGTCAGATACAGCCGCGCTAGATTGCGTTCGCCTGCGGTCTGGTCATCCAGCGGCTTGATTTGCTCGGCTTGCTCTAAAAGCAACAGCCCTTCTTCAAGGCGATCTGTGCGAAGGTAGTTCAGGCCCAGTTTTGAAAGAGATTCGTAGAGCATCAACTTGACTTCATCGGCCCGGTAATCGGGTTTGGTGGCTTGAAGCTCTTGCAACAGGCGGATCGTGGCGGCCCAATCTTGAGACTGATAAGCCTTCTGGCCCTGAGCAAACAGGTCGTCGGGATTTCCGCCCGTTTGCGGAGCGAAAGTTGGCGAAACGGTGGGGGTAATGTCCAGCAAACTCTCGATCTGGTGGAGGGCATCCGACGCGCCGGGAAAAGCCTGATCTTTCTGGATAATCCAGCGCAGACGCTCGGCAGCGATAGCCAGTTTGCCCGACTGGATATCTTGCATCGCCAGATCATACTGTGCCTGAATTTCTGCGCTAGTGGTCGCTGTCGCGCGGGTCTGGCGCTCGCGTTCCCCGGCAGTGGCTCCGCCCCAGATCGCCAGCCCGACCGCCACAGCCAGAACGCAGACAAATATCCCTGCTGATTGCATGAAGGCAAGCAAGACGCGGCCCACAGAATGTTTGGCAGGCCGCTGGGTTGATGGGGCTGGCTGGGAAATGTGACTCATAGATTATATGCGACAAGCAGGGGCACATTGGATTGTGCCCCTGCGCTTGGTCCCTAGATTAACTTCAGGCATTATAACCAGTCGGCAGGGCATTGTCGATACGCAGAAACGCTGGCGTAATTAGCTTCCCGCTTGCGATAGAATGGCATCGTCGCATAACGGATCGGGATCACAGGCCGGGACTACAGGGGCGCAAGCAACGTTAACCGGGATGCCCAGATAGCGCGATGGATCGATGGTGTTATTGAAATCCAACTCATTAGCATAGCTGCCGAAACCGTTATCCACCACAATCGAAAAATGCAGATGCACCCCGACCGGGTTGAACGGGTTCCCGGAATAACTTCCGGTATGCCCTAATAGAGTTCCTTGCTCGACAAAAACTTCACGAGTGTCTGGCGGGTACACCGGGTTGACATAGCTGGTGTCCCCGGACGAATCGGCCATGTGGGTGTAGTACAGCCAGATTTGCCTCCCCGGATGAAGCGGGTCATCCGGGACGCGCATAATCACTGCGCTTTTCCAGCCTGCCTCGCGGGTCAGGTAGCCGCCATAGGCGGCAATGACGGACGTTTGGCCCGCATCAGCAAGGCTAAATATATCAATTCCTTGATGGCGATGATCCTCGGCATAGGGGCTGCGCGGGTCGCCGTACAATAGGCCAATGTAGCCCTCCGCGGGCAGGATGAAGGGCGCGTCCGGGCAAACCCCCGTGCGGCGGGTGACAAGCTGCTGGCGATCTTTAGCGCTGCCTGACCACCAACGCGCGAAAGCTTGATTGCGGGCGTCAGAAGAGTCGACCACGCCAGCGGAGGAGGGTCTCGCTGCCTGCAGAAATGCCGCGACGCCAATTAGCGTTGCCAGAGCGAAGAGAATCGCGGCAAACCCTACACGGTGATTGCCCTGCGCGAGCCATTCAGTCACACGAAATAACACGGTGTCTCCTCGGATCATTGGCGAATCGCCAACCTTGAACCGGGATAATTGTGCCCACTTTGGGCGAATCGTTCAAGCAGTGTAGAATCAGGATCAGGAGACTATGCGCGCATGAACGAACGCACGCCTGAGCAGTGGATAGCTGAGTTGAAACAGGATAACCCGACGCGAACGCAGGCGCTCGAAGACTTGCGCGCCCGGCTGGAACGCGGTCTGGTTTATTACCTGAGCCACGAGCGCAGCGATCTGGCTGGCCGATCCTCTGACGAAATTCGGCAAATGGCGCAGGATTTCGCGCAGGACGCGCTGCTCAAGGTTCTGGCAAATTTAGAGTCTTTCCGGGGGGAAAGCCAGTTCACGACCTGGGCTGCCAAGATTGCGGCGCGGGTGGCGATCAGCGAGCTGCGACGCTCACGGTGGAAGGATTATTCGCTTGAAGATCTGACTGCCGGGGGCGAAGTGATGCCTGCCCACAACTCATCGATGGATATGAACAGCGTCGCCACCGATCAGCCGGAGAGCTATACTGAAAAACAGGATATGCTCCAGATCATTGATGACGCCTTTAACCACGCCTTGACCGAACGGCAACGCGCCGCCCTGACTGCGCACGCCCTGGAAGGGCAACCTATTGAAGAAATCGCGTCACGGATGGGGACGAATCGGAACGCGCTTTACAAATTGATCCACGATGCCCGGCTAAAACTAAAACGTTACCTGGAAGAACAGGGCGTCTCGTTAGACTATCTGGCCGACCTATTTGAGATCGGGTAAGAGCCTGTAGCACGGAAACGTCAGAGTGTTGGGCAGAAAGCCCCAGGAGTTTGTAGTGACTAAGCCAGACAACGATCACCATATTGACGCCATATTGCGGAAAATACTCGCGCACAAGGCAGGCATGTCGTGCGATGATTGTTATGACGTGGTTGACAAATACGCTGATATGCTACGCTCTGGCCAGGACCCGGAGTCATTATTGCCGGGCGTCAAAGATCATTTAGCGGGCTGCGGCGATTGCAGCGACGAGTTCAAGGCCCTGTTAGTGATTCTTGAATCAAGCGAAACGAATGCCCCCGACAAGCCCCCTGTCTGAGTTTAGCCCCCAGAACAGCTTTAATTCTATTACAAAAGGCAAACACGGATGCAGCACGAAAAAGTTGTGATTATCGGATCGGGACCTGCGGGCCTGACAGCGGCCTTATACACCGCGAGGGCCAACCTGAACCCGATAGTGTTAGCAGGGACGCAACTGGGCGGACAGGTGTCCCTTACCTATGAAGTTGAGAACTATCCCGGTTTCCCGGAAGGGCTAGGCGGGCCGGAACTGGTAGAAAAGTTTCAAAAACAAGCCGAGCGTTTTGGAGCGCGCATCGAATACGATGTCGTCACCGAAGTGGATTTTGAGCATGGCTCGCCATTTATGGTCAAGACCGCTTCGAAGACCTATGAAGCTGACACCGTGATCATCACCACCGGCGCGACGCCTCGCAAGTTGAATATCCCTGGCGAGGAAGCGTTTGTCGGGCGCGGCGTTAGCTATTGCGCCACCTGCGATGGATTCTTCTTTCGGGGCAAAGATGTGGTAGTGGTGGGTGGCGGTGACAGCGCATTAGAGGAGGGCATCTTCCTGACGCGGTTTGCCAACAATGTCAACCTGATCCATCGGCGTGACAGCCTGCGGGCCGGAACCCTGTTGCAAGATCGCGCCCGCAGTAGCGACAAGTTCGGCTTCACCTGGGAAACGGTTGTCGATGAAATCGCTGGCAAAGACACGGTGGAAGCTGTCAAGGTTCGCAACATCAAGACGGGTGAAATCGACACAATCAAGACTGATGGCGTGTTTATATTCATAGGCCATTACCCGAACACCGAGTTGTTCAAGGGCCAGTTGGCAATGGACGAGCATGGCTATCTGATCACTGACAAGTTGATGCAAACCAGCGTAGAAGGGGTATTCGCGGCGGGTGAGGCGCAAGACTCGGTGTTCAGGCAGGTAGCGACTTCGGTGGGGCAAGGCACAGCGGCAGGCATGTCAGCCATCCGATGGTTGGAACAACATGAAGCGGAGATGACGAGCGTCATCGGATAGCAAGCAGCGCGCAGATTTCGGATGAAAGTAGCGGCTCGGTCTCCCTATTATTGGGAGACCGAGTTTGTTTTTGGCATAATAGAATAGACAGGAGATTAAGCCTATTGAACATAGAGCAATCACCCTGTAGACTTTAGCTGATGCTCATTCAACTATCGGAACTCAAGATTATTCGGGGTGACTGGAAAGAATCGCAACATGGCAAATACATCCTATTCGCTACAAGATCAAGACGGCAACACTTTTGAGGTGTTTGTCTACCCGGATCGGCGGCTGAAGAAGTCTGCCCGCTGGGTACGCAAAGACGAAAAGACGATTGTGGTGCGTGTTCCTTATCGAATGCCACGCCAAAATATGGACACCTTGCTCGACGATGTTCGCCGCCAACTGGGGAAGATGCGCAAACCAGCCCGTCGGCGCACGGACGACGATTTGCAGGCGCGCGCAGAGATCGTAAATCTAAAGTATTTCAACGGGGCCATAAGTTGGAGTTCAATTCGCTGGGTGAGCAACATGCGCAACCGGCTGGGGAGCTGTACCAATGGCGGCCCTACCGATGGGCACATTCGGGTCAGTGACCGAATCCACGATTGGCCGCAGTGGGTGATTGACTATGTGATCGCGCATGAACTGGCGCATCGCGCCCACGGGGATCACAGCGCGGAATTCTGGGGTTATTTGCGGTCGGCCTACCCATTCACTGACAAAGCCGTTGGTTTTATTGAAGGGGTGAGCCACGCTTCCAAAGAAACGCTCAACATTGACGAAGCCGGGGATGAGCCGATAGCTAGTTGACTCAGCTTCCGTAGACTTCCTAAGCAAGAATATACGCGCGTCTTTGTTCCCAACGCAAGTTATCACGACGATCCTCGCGTGGGCAGCCATGAGCGGCGTTTTGAAGGAAAATCCGCTAGACGCGCTTGCGCTTGTCACAAAGCTGGTGGAAGTCTTGCTCATGGCAGCGATCATCTTGCGCCAGCGAGTGTTGACTGCCGCGCGGTCGCGTTGAAATCATGCGCGGCTTGAATTGACGCCAATTGCATGTCTGTCATATACTATGCACAGATAAATTTTGAACTGGCAAAATATGCTTTCGCATGAAAGGATGTGCCACCTTGGATTACAGAAAACAAAACGCAGCCCATCGCTTTGCCATAACGCTGACAATCGCCCTCGTCATTGCAATGTTCGGATTCGTTGCTGGGGTTGGGGCGCGCGCTGTTAGCGCGGCTGTTGGCGACACGGCCACAATCACCACTGGCACGCTGACCGTTCGATCCGATGCTGGCCCCGGCTACCCGTCGGTGGGGCAAGTGTCACTCGGCGATGTCGTCACAATGCTGGGCCGCACCAACGATAGTTCGTGGATCAAGGTCAAGTTGGCTGACGGGGTGACGGCAGGCTGGGTTAGCACATTCTACATTCAAGCCAGTTCCCCTGTGGCGGAACTGCCAGTGTTGGCAGACGCCCAGCCCTGGGGCATGATCACCGCGTCCGTGCTGAATATTCGCACCGGGCCAGGCCTTGAATTTAATGTGCTGACAACCGTAGGGCAGGGCACGTTCCTGACCGTGCTGGGTCGTAACGCTGACAGCACATGGATTAACGTGCTGGTTGGCGGCGCAGAAGGTTGGGTTGGGCGCGGGTTTATCAGTTTGAGCGTCCCCACTGCCGGGAGCTTGCCTGTGGTTGACGCCCCGCCCACGCCCGATGCTGGCAACGGCGGCGGTGGAACGGCGACCGCGCCACCCCCGGCTAGCGATGCTATCACCGCCGTGATCAACACAGGCGAACTCAATGTCCGGTTTGGCGCTGGCCCCGGTTATCCGGTAGTCACTAAAGTCGTTCTTGGAGATGTAGTGACGCTGTTAGCTCGCAACAGCAACAGCTCGTGGGTTTATGTCACCGCGCCGGATGGCAAGAAGGGCTGGATTAGCACATTCTATATCACGGCCAGCGCGCTCCTTGGCTCGCTTCCGGTCAAGGCCGATTTCACCCCGACCGGGTGGATCACTGCTTCCGTCGCCAATCTCCGCAAGGGGCCGAGCCTGAGCGCGGATGTGATCACGACGCTAAATCAGAACACGTTTGTCGGCGTGTTGGGCCGGTCTGCTGACAGCGCGTGGATCAAGATCAGCGCCAGCGGCGTGGAAGGTTGGGTTGGCGGAGGCACGATTGCTTTCAATGTGCCAGCCTCCTCATTATCCATTGTCGCCGAATAGGTTAACACTGCGCGTTTTCAAGGGCGGGTCAATCGACCCGCCCTTTCTCGTTATGGGGACGGCGTAATGGCATCCAAGGATATGCAAGCTGTTTACGAATCGCCGTTCTCATGGCGCTATGGCAGCGCGGCAATGCGCGGCCTGTGGTCAGAAGCCGAGAAGCGCCGACGCTGGCGGCGAGTTTGGGTGGCTCTTGCCGAGGCGGAAGCCGGGGGCGGGTTGGTGACGCCCGAACAAGTCGCCGATCTCAAGGCGCATCAGGACGAAATCGACCTCGCCCGCGCCGCCGAGATTGAAGCAGAAATTAAGCATGACCTGATGGCGGAAGTTCGCGCTTATGCCGAGCAGTGCAAGATCGGCGGGGGGATTATCCACCTCGGCGCGACCAGCATGGATGTTTCCGACAACGCTGAAGCCCTGCGTCAGCGCGACGGGTTGGACATCATCCTTGTTGGGCTGCGCGACTTGCTCATAGCCTTCTCGGATAAGATCGATGGCTGGGCGGGCCATCCCTGCATGGGTTGGACGCATCTTCAGCCCGCCGAGCCAACCACCATAGGTTATCGACTGGCTGCCTACGCGCAGGATTTGCTGGCTGATGAAGCCGATTTGCGTCGAATCCGAGCCGATCTGCGCGGCAAGGGGATCAAAGGCGCGGTGGGAACAGCAGCCAGCTACGGAGAATTGCTCGCCGGGACGGGCATAACTCCCGCCGAACTCGAAAAGAGCGTTATGCGCTCGCTGGGTTTGGAAGCTTTCCCGGTGGCCTCGCAGACCTATCCCCGGCGGCAGGACGTGACCCTGCTTTCCGGGTTGGCGACGCTGGCCGGGTCGATCTACCGCTTCGCGTTTGACCTGCGCTTGTTGCAATCCCCAGCTTTTGGCGAGTGGGCGGAGCCATTTGGCGCAAAACAAGTGGGGTCGTCAGCGATGCCTTTCAAGCGCAACCCGATAAACGCCGAGAAGATCGATAGTTTGGGGCGTTGGGTCGCCTCGCTGCCGGGGGTAGCGTGGGACAATGCCGCGCATTCGCTGTTGGAGCGAACGCTGGACGATTCCGCGAATCGGCGGATGATTATTCCGGAGGCTTTTCTGGCGATAGACGAGATTCTGATCACGGCGCGGCGGCTGGTTCAAGACCTGCAAATCGACGAGGGCGCGGTGGCGGCTAATCTAGCGCGATACGGCGTATTCTCAGCCACCGAGCGTGTGCTGATGGCGTTAGGCCGGGCTGGGGCGGATCGGCAAGCAATGCACGAACGCATCCGGGAGCACAGCCTGACCGCATGGGCGGCGATTCAGGAGGGGAAGCCGAATCCCTTGATTGAGCTTATGGAAGGCGATCAAGAGATAGTGAAGCATGTGCCGTCTGAGCAGATTCGCGCCCTGATGGACGCTTCAGCCTATATCGGCAGCGCGCCCGAACGGGCCAAGGCGTTGGCGATAGCGTTACGTCAGGGGGACTAGGACTTTCTTCTCAGCGCCGCCAACCCTTCTCGCCACAGTGTCTCGCCGTCCGCGCCGGGAACGGGCAGCAGCAGCAGGCCAAGGCCGTTGAGCAGATGCATCACAGCGCCAAAGAGCAGCACATGCCCGCCCCACACGCTCCATCCGATCAACAGCGGCAGTCCAACCAGCAGGTTCATAACTGGCCCACCGAGCGCCCGCCCGATATGTATCCGTGAGGGCAGGTCCGGGGGATCATGCAAATAAGATGTGCGAATGTGGTTTTGCAGAATCACGTTCTCGTCGATGGGGCCGCCTACCAGCCGGGCGCTCAGAGTGTGTCCAATAATATGCAGAACGTTGACGCTCAGAATCACGCCTCCGTAAACCACGCCGAACACCAGCCGCATAGGGATAGTCTCAGCGGGGAGCAGCAGGAGCGCGGCGATGATTCCTGCCCCCAACCGGGAAGGGAGGAACATCATTGAGCCTGGACCCGCGCTCCACGGGACACCCAATAGCGTGAACAGCCGCCGACTCTGTCCTAAACTATTCACTTCCGTAGCGTCGCCACCAGCCGCTGCGGGATCAGCAGCAAATCCAGCGCGTCCACCACGTTGGGGCAGATAATGTCTGACGCCAGCATCGCTTCGAGGTTTAGCCCTTCCTCGCCGATCACGCCGATGCCAATGGCCGCCGCTTTGAGCATCCCTGCGTCGTTGGCCCCGTTGCCAATAGCGATCACGTTTTGCGCGCCAAGGCTGTTAACAACCGCCACTTTCTGATCGCCTTCCTGCCCCGGCGAAATGCGCATCGCCACCAGTTGGAGCGCCTCGTCGATTTCGGATTGCCGTCCGTGCGTGTCTGCGGTAAGCAATTGGAGTTCGAGGTGGTTGGAAAGCGCGATCAGGCGCGGCTCGACGCCTTTAATCAAGCGGCCATCGGTCGCCAGCGTGCCATTCACATCAAGCACAGCGTGACTGAAATTGAATTCGCCGCGACCCGGGATATTGACTGAAATCATGTTTTCCTCCGTGAAATATGCCGAGCGTCGTCTACAATGGGCTAAGATCGGCTAGCAAATCCGGCAGGCGCGATAAATCATCCGGCGGGGCGATAGTCAGCGCGCCCGGCACAGGCGTGTCAATGAGACTGACCAGCCGCGTCTGTTCCGCGTCGCCGCGCGCCAGGCTGCACAGCCAACGCCATTCAAAGCCATCCACGCCAACTCGCTCCAATTGATCCGGGCCAAGAAACGCGACTGATTCTGACGCGAAACCCGCGCCCTCGGCCATGCCGCGAATGAGCGAAGCCGCCAGCGTCGGCGCGAGGATAACCACCCGCGCTCCCTGCGCCGCCAACTCGTTGATGCCCTCCACTACGCCCGGCTTCCATGCCTCAGCGCACAGGCGGCCTATCTCGCGTGGTATCTGGTCAAGATGCAGCGGGATCGTCTTTTCGGATGGATACGAAAGGCTGGTCAAGCGAAACAATGCCTTTGCCGCCCGCCAGCGGCCCTCGCGCCAGTGACGCAGCGAAGCATCGCCATTCAAATCAAGATCGCGCCAGTAGTTGTCCCAATCAGCCATGACATTGCGATACGATTTTTCCCACTCACGCGGCTCTTTGCCAAAATGCTTGCTCATCACCTGCCCGGTGGCGAACACCATCGCTGCCGAGAGCGCCGGGCGGTTGATCAGGATGTCCGTAGGAAGGATCAAAGTAATCATGCGTAACTTATATCATCCACCAATGATCTTGAACTCACGCGGGAACTTGGTCAGGCTCTCTGCGCCGTCTTCGGTCACAACCATATCATCCTCAATCCGAACGCCTATCTCGCCCTGAATATAGATGCCCGGCTCGATGGTGAAGCACATGCCCGGCTCTAAAATCTGAGTGTTGCCTTCCACCATGTATGGTCCTTCGTGGCCTTCCATTCCGATCCCATGCCCGACCCGGTGGAAGAAATAGGGGCCAAACCCCGCCTCCTCGATGACCTTGCGGGCGGCGCGATCCACATCCTGACAGGCCACGCCCGGTTTGGCAGCGGCGCGTCCGGCGGCGTTGGCGGCCTTGACCGCCTCGTACACTTCCAACTGACGCGGGGTTGGGTTCTGGCCCACGATGAAGGTGCGAGTGAGGTCGGAGATATAGCCGTCTACGCTGGTTCCATAATCGATAAGCAGCAGGTCGCCCGTCTGAATTTCGGCCTCGGTGGGGACGCCATGCGGCATCGCCCCCCGCGCCCCCGTCAGGACAATCGGCTCGAATGGCAAAACGCCGCCGCCCACTTTCAGCATGGCAACAAGCAAATCATTAGCGACCTGTATTTCGGTCATGCCTGCGCGAACGCTGTCAATCACGGTCTGAAGGGCCGTTTCAGTCACCTCAATCGCCTTGAGCATATGCGCGATTTCGTCGGCGGTTTTGCGAAGGCGAAGCGTGTCCATAATCGGTTGGGTGTCTGAAAGCTGAACGTTGGGCAGCGGACGGCGTATCAAGTTGAGTTCATGGACGCGCATCCGCAGGTTTTCGACTGCCAGAGTGTGAATCTCCGGAAGCGCGCGCGTCGCGGCGTTCAGCGCGTCAGATGGGTCTTTGCCATCGTCATAACTAAAGCAACTCACGCCGGGCAAATCAGCCACTTTTGCCTGTTCAAGCGTCGGCACGACAAAAACGGGCGCGCCTTGGGCAGGGATAAACAGGAGCGTGGCGCGTTCCATTAAATGAAATTCCAGCCCGGTCATATAGCGCAAGTTGTAACCGGGAACCAGCGCCATACAGTCTATTTGACGTTGTTTGAGTTCGGATTGAATGCGCGATAGGCGTTCAACGAACATAAGCTCTCCAGAGTTGGCAGACAAATCGATGTTGAACAATTCAACACTGATCTAATTATAGGTCGCAGGGCGCAAAACCGGAAATGAATCGGATAAGTTGGTAGCACGACAGTGACGGGAGAAAAGCATTTCTTAAAGTGTCGCGTCCAAGGTCAGGTCTTCAGGGTCGCCAGCGCAAAATCGCACCCACGCCGTTGGATCGACCTCGTCATATTCACGGGCCATTGAATCTCTCAAGGCTACCTGATAAGCTGTCCGGGCAATATCCGGGCCACCGATAGCGTGCGATTGAATCTGAACGCGCCAGCCTTCTGGCGTTTCGCTGACACGGACTGTTCGATAAAGGCATTGATAACCGCTCAACGCGGTGGTGCAGACGCGCAAGCGGCCTGTGTCGGTCAGGCTTAGATGATTGGCGTGATGATGCCCGGATACGGTCAGCTTGACGTTGGGATAGCGATCTAACAGGGCTTCCACCTCGCCGCCATTTTCGCAAATAAACTTTGGGAAACGCCCTCGTGTGTTATGCGGTCCCAACGCGGCCAGCGGGTGGTGAACGCCCAGAATGACCAGATCATTGCGATGAAGCTCCAACTGTTGTTCCAGCCACACGAGCTGCGGCGCGTCGATCATCCCTGCCCAGTCTTCTGCAAGCCGGGAATCAAGGCCAATCAACTGCGCGCCCGGCTTGATGAATCGGCTCCAATAACCGCGCTGGGCCTGTGGCACGCGCTCCTCGCCCATACGAGGGTCGATCAGCATCACCGCGTCTTCCGGGGAGAGCGCATCCGGGTGGTTCGCGTCGATGTAACCATCGTGGTTGCCGGGAATAAAGTGCCACGGTTTTTGCAACGTCGCAATGATTGCGTTGTATTTCTCGGCTTCTGTTCGGGTTCCGGTGTCCAACATGTCCCCGGTGAGAAACACAAAATCGAGATCATCGATCTGGTTCAAATACGTGACAGTCTCCTGCAAAAGATCGGGCGCGATGCTAACAACTGTGCTCCACGATTGATCGCGATCAGAGACATGAACATCGGTGATATGGGCGAAGTGGACAGAGATTGCCATAGCTGCTCGAAAGGAGGTAGAGATTCAGAACGGGGCTATTCTCTCATCAATCAGCGATTGATACAAGAAGAACCCATTATCTTTTGGTTTGACAGGCTACTAAGAGAGTGTTTCATAATTCGTAGCTTAACCCAATCTTTAGCCTACACTGCCGTTTAGAGACGCTGTTGACGAGCTTTTCAATGGGCCATTTAGCCTCAAAGCTCGATCAAGCGATTATTTATGA
>Ga0210377_10001230_pt1 | contig 23438 bp, 49 predicted proteins | sample PLM4_65_b1redo_FD_155480 | JGI IMG/M metagenome (GOLD analysis project Ga0210377, IMG submission 155480) | Groundwater sediment microbial communities from an aquifer in East River, Colorado, USA - PLM4_65_b1 redo | ecosystem: Environmental > Terrestrial > Soil > Riparian zone | place: USA: East...
CGACGCTCGCGCGAAGTGGAAAGAGATCGTGGATGAGGTGGCCGAGTTCGAGGGCGAGGGAGAGGAAGACTGATGGGGATGGCCGCACGCATGAACGCCGCGAATAGATTCCCGCGCATCCTCGCCGGCCGGCTCTCTACTCTGAGGGCTGCGGTGGACGTGCAGCACATCTATCGCACCGGGCTCCATCGTGGCGATCGCGGCTCACGCTATACGCTCGAAAACGGCACGCACATCCATGAGGCCGACGCGACCCTGATCTACGCCGCGGCCCTGACCGTGTGGCTCAGGTCCCGCGGTGCCGCGGTGCTCACCAATAATCCGATCACGGGCGAACTCACGGGGCCGTACTCGCGGCGCATCAAGGCGGCCATCATGTGGGGAACCGACTGCTATCTGGCCTGCCATCTGAATGCCGGGGGCGGCTCCTACGCGGCCTTTGAATACCTGGTCGGCAGCACCGCGAGCGGGCAGCTTGCCGATCGCGTTCGGACACAACTCATCCCCTTCTCTGAGATCCGGTCCACCCATGCCGTGCCGCTCGCCCCCGGCCAGCGCGGCGAGGTGTGCCTGAGGGGCTTCCCGCTCTCCGGTGCCGCCCTCATCCTCGAACCCTTCTTTGGTGACAACCCGGACCAACAGGACTTGTTCGCTGCCACAAAACTTCACCAGCTCGGAGAAACGATCGGCGAGGGAATCGCCCAATGGTGGGAGCGCCGCGCGGTCGTTCGCGTGGCGTGACCCCCCACATGCCTCTGGTGGCCCTCGAGGGCGACACGCGGGATCGTGTCATGGCCGTCAATGGTGCCCTGTTGGGGTTCAGTCGTGCTCGAGCGGTGTGGTGTTTCGGCTTCAAGCCCGGGACACTCCTGGCCGGCAGCTTCCATGTCTTCACCGTGCGCCCGCTCCGCGCCCTCGCGTTTCACGATGGCCATGTGATCGAAACCTACTTCGGTCCCTGGGACGCCCAGCTCCCCAGCCGGTTCGTCAACATCCTCGAGGCGGTCCTGTGAAGGCGAGCGCCGATCCAGCCCGCACTTTCTGGCCGGTGATGTTCAGTTCGGAGCGTGAGGATTGGGCCACACCGCCAGAGTTGGTCAAAGCCCTGGCCGCAGACTTCGGACCGTTCGACCTGGACCCCTGCGCTACCTCAGCGAGTGCGAAAGCCCCAATGTTCTACACGCTTGAAGATGATGGACTCGCTCAACGCTGGGCACCGCGCCGCGTGTTTCTCAATCCCCCGTATGGCCGCGTCATCGGGAAGTGGATCCACAAGGCCCGCACCGAAGGCGAGCGCGGGGCCGTGGTCGTGGCGCTCATCCACGCTCGCACCGACACGCGATGGTGGCACGCCGACGTTGAGGGTCACGCTAGGCTGATTCGATTTCTACCGCGTCGGGTCAGGTTTATCGGTCCAGAAGGCCAACAGGTCGGAGCTCCGTTTCCGTCCGTGGTCGTGGTGTGGGGGAGCGATCAGATCCCGCTCGCTGGCGGTCAGTGGGTCCGGGCATGATCGGCCACATCGCCCAAGCCTACCGCGACGGCCGGCGCGACGCCGCCAGTGGTCGACGTCGACCCCGGGATCCGTGGCGCGAGAGCGCCAACCTGCGCGTCTTCTACGTCCTGGGCTGGAAGGATGAGCGCGCCCGGATGCGGCTCGAGGGTCGCCTTCCCCAGCTCGAGATGTCGCTTCCAGACGGGATGGGGTCAGAATCCCGAAACGGGACGCCACAGATCGCTCAGGAACGGCGATCGCACGTCCGGATGACTCCCAGCACGCCCGAAATAGATTAGCGGTGCCAGTTGCCACCCAAAGCCCCACCCTCAGCACAGGGTGGCGGTAAAAGCCCTATCCGACCCCTTGAGCGGGCGGGCTCTGGCACCTCATAATGGTGCCGGTTGCCGTGCCGTTTCCACGGCGTTCAAACCCCCTCAACCTGATGTGAGGTCGGGCGGGGGTCCGGCATCATGCAACGCCCGCAACGGCGAAACGCATTGACATTCTGTTGGGAACGCCGTAACATCATGTGGTGATGGTTGGCACACGACATGCAGGAGTATCCAGGCATGACCCTGACGCTGAGATTCCCGAACGGCCGCAACGTACTCTCTGCGGCAATCTACGGCGGCACCCTGTTCCTGTGGGTGGGCCGGGCGGTAGGTCAGCATCGGTCATGGTCGTTCATCCTGAACGACGCTTCCCCCTCACAGACCGGCTTCGGCCGGTGGAGCTGGTAGCCATGAGACCCGCAACCCTGTTGGATCGTGCCGTGGCCGTGATGGTGCTGATGGGCTGGTGCGCGTGGCTGTGGCAGTTCTACAGCGCAACCGGAAAGTAACGAGAGGCGACATTTGCCACTGATCGCGTACCAGGCCGTGAAGATGCGCCCGAAGGCGCTGGCCATGATCGAAGCTGCCAACCTCATCATCGCCGAGTTTCAGGACCAAGGGTTCGACCTCACGCTCCGGCAGTTGTTCTATCAGTTCGTATCGCGTGGCCTGATTCCGAACACGCAACGCGACTACAAGAATCTCGGCACCATTGTCAACGATGGCCGGCTCGGCGGGCTGATCGATTGGGATGCGATCGTGGACCGCACTCGCAATCTCAGGAACCTGTCCCATTGGGATACGCCCGAAGACATCGTTCGCGACTGTGCTCAACAGTTCAACTATGACCTGTGGGCCACCCAGCCGATCTATGTTGAGGTGTGGATCGAGAAGGACGCCCTGATCGGCGTGATCGAGGGCGTCTGTCAACGGTTCGATGTGCCGCACTTTAGCTGCCGCGGCTACACCTCTCAGTCTGAGATGTGGGTGGCGGCGCAACGAGTGATCCGCCGCAGCGACGATGGAGAGAAAGAAAGCATCATCTTCCACCTGGGCGACCACGATCCCAGCGGCATCGACATGACCAGAGACATCCAAGACCGGTTGACTCTGTTCGAGTGCAACGCGGACGTGCGCCGGCTGGCGCTGAACGCTGACCAGGTACGGCAATACAACCCACCTCCGAACCCGGCCAAGATCACCGACAGCCGCGCCGCTGGCTACATCCGACGCTTCGGCCGCGAGTCCTGGGAGTTGGACGCTCTGGATCCCAAGGTCATCGCGGCGCTGATCGAAGACGCGATTGGCGGCGTGCTCGATGATGATGCATGGGAAACGGCCGCGGAGCGCCAGAACGAGGCCCGCGGATTGCTCGGCGGGGTCGCTGACAAATGGGGCGACATCACGAAGCTGCTCAAACCGAAGGGGGGCAAGTGACGCAGAGGCGGAAACGTCACACCGGCAAGTGGCGGCCGCGGCCATCCCGGGCCGCGATCCCGAAGGGCTTGTTGATCGGGCTCTGGACGAAGAAGCTGGCGGATCTGTGGCTCATCCAACACGGCTATCCGGCCGGATACCTCGAGCTGAACGAGCGGTTGGAGCGCGGCGAACAGAAGGCCGGGAGTTAGCCAATGTCAATGAAGACGCTGGAAACCGCAATCCTCAGAGAACTGCGTTCGGTCACTGGCAACAAGAAGATACGACAGAAAGACATCATGGAGTGGAGCACCGGGACTATCTCGGCCCGTGAGGGCGAAACCCTGGTCACGTTGCCCGAGCTCGGTGTCAACGTCGCATACAAGCCCGCGCTGCCGTCCGCGAGTTAGCCCATGGAGACCAAACTGCCACGTTCTTATCGCCCCGTGCTGAACGTTCATTTTGTCTCAGCCTACCGAGAAAAGGATAGCGAACTGATCGGCTACGATTGTCTGATGTGCGATCACCACGAACCGATCCCGAACGATGGCCACCGTAACCGCGGCGGCCGTGCTGCTAAGGCGAGAGCGGCCTGCCGCGAGCACATCATAAAGACACACAACGCAGCTCAGGATCCGTTGTCCAAGTCCTAACCAGAAGGGACCGAATGAGATATTCTTATCCTCATAACCAGCCGATGCCGAACGTCCCCATGACGCACGCCGCATCGTGTTCCTGTCAGGGATGCATGGCGTTGCGAGCACGCCTACATGATACCTGGTTGGGGATCTCGGGGCCGCCACTTCCGCCACCTCCACCACTTCCGCCACCCACACCGACCAAGAAGGGCAAGCTGGATTCTCCCGAAGTCCTGGCTCTCAAGCTGAAGGTGCTCGAGGGCGAACGGACGGCTGAGTCCCAAGAGAAGACCATCGTGAATCTGAAATCTGAAATCGACCGCCGACTCGAGCTATCCCTAGCTCAAGACCGTGAGCATCAGAAGGTCCGGCTTGAGCTGGTGGAACTCAAGGTCGAGCGAGTCATGTCTCCCACCCGCGCCCTGGTTTTGGTCATGTTCAGCATCCTGCTCGGGGTGGGGCTGACGCTGGCCTCGTCGCACGGGTGCGAGCCGAAACTACGGCCGGCATCTGCAATCTCCATGCCCGACGCTACGGCGGATCGGTTGCTGGTGCCCGGGACACATCTCGTGTTCGACGGCAACAAACGTACTACAGTTTGGACCTTCGCCGGTCTGAAGGCTGACAGCGTGTACGATTACGTCCAGCGTGGCGACATCGCTTTCGTGACGCACAACTAGGGGGTCGCATGGCAAAACCTCAAGATGATCCGCTGGTCATGGAAATCCGTATCGTGATCCGGAACAAGGAACGGTACACAGGCGGCGGCCTCGAGCTGACCGAGCAACACGAAATCGGTGCCGGCTCATTCCTCGAGGCGTCCAGCGTGCTCGGCCAGTTCCATGAACTCGCTCAGAAGTTGAGGGCACGCACCTGAACGGAGGCGACGTGAACCCCATCCCCGGAATCATCATTTTCAGCGCGATCGAGACCGTGATCCTGACGGTCTGGTTGCTGTTGCTGCGCGTTGGTGGCGGGCTGCCGGTCAGCGTCCAGGCCACGGCCGCGGTCGTGCTGTTCGTCGGCCTGCTACTCGAGCACGCGGTGGCCTACAATGTGGGCAAGGATCGGCCATCGTTCTCGTTCCCGAGGGCCTAACAGTAAGATCAGGACGGAAGGGCCGCCTAATGGCCTCGAGGCCCAAGATCCTAGGTAGCGCGGTACAAGGTGCATCGGCGAGCGCCGTCCTGATCTTGACCGGAGAAGACATGAAGCTGATTCCGCTGACCTGGCACACGGAACGGATTCTGTGCCCATCATGCGGGCAAGAGTGCGCCGCGACCGTAGAACACACCTGGCCATGGTACAGCTACGTCCACACTTGCGAATGCGGCTACATCATCCTTGAGCAAGAATGGGAACGCGCCCCTCAACCGGAGAGAACATGAAGGCACCACCTAGCGCGTTGGCTGTGGCGCTGGCGTTGATCGAGGCCCGCGTGAACCGGCTGTTGGCGGCCGAAGACTACTCGACGGCGATGAATCAGGTTGTGGATCTACACATGAGAGTGCGAGAACTACAGGAGGCCGAACACACGGCCGCCTCTCCACCGGAGAAGACATGATCTTCACCATGCTCGGTGCCTGGCTCATCAAGAAGTGCTGGGACCACCGCGTTCCACCGGAGAAGACCGAATGAAGACCGGGCCAGCGAGATCCAGAAAGCCGCCGGCTACCGCCGATGCTGTCATGGCCGCACTCGCGCGCCGCTATCAGCCGCCAGCCTGGGCGCTGCTCGCTCAGGTCGGGAACGGCACGGGCTGGCATCACAACCGTTGGGCTGATGCGATCGCTATGGGGCTGTGGCCGTCGCGTGGCCTGGACCTTCACGGCTTTGAGATCAAGTCCTACCGCACCGACTGGCTGCGTGAGTTGAAGAACCCCGCCAAGGCCGAAGACATCGCCAGCTATTGCGATTTCTGGTGGATTGTCGCGGGCGGGAAGGGCCTCGTGGATCTCGCCAAGGATCCCATTCCGGCGTCATGGGGCGTGCTCGAGCTGGACGGCCGCGGGCTCGTCCAGGTCAAGGCCGCAGAGCGTCGGAAGGCCACCGAGATCGACCGCCCCATGCTGGCCGCTATCCTGCGACGCTCGAGCGAACACATGACGCCCAAGGCTTCAATCAAGACACAGATCGAAACCGCGCGCGAGGAAGGGATTGAGACTGGCAAACAGCTCCGCGAGAGCAACAGCGGCGAAACTGCACTACGACTCAAGGCCGATGGATTGGAGCGGCGCATCGCCGACTTCGAGAAGGCGTCCGGCGTGCTCATCGAAGACTGGCGCGGAGAGAGGCAGGGGCGCGCGTTCAAGCTCGCCATAGCCATTACCGAGCTCCAAGGCGATCACCGGTTGGTGACGGCCGAACGAGAGATGGACAACGCCCTGGCCTCGATCAAGCGGACCCGGGGAATCCTGGCCGGGACTGAACCGGAGAAGACGTAATGCCCTGCGGACACTGGTTGGGAGAGCGAGGGGTGCGGGCGATCGCTCGCCGTACAGGATTGCCGGTAGTGTCAGCACGGCGCTGCACGGGCACGCTGATTCTAGATGACGGCTCACAGATGCTCTATGATTTCGCTCGCCATGTGGTGCTGGGTCCGCATCCGGAACCACGAAACTACGCCGAACCGGAGAAGACGTAACTACGGAGGTGTTTCATGTTCCAAAACGCGGTTGCAGCATTCGTGGGATGTTTCTCGGCGTTCGTGGCGCTGGCGGAAATCCCCGCTACCAACAAGGTGATCCGCTACCTCGCCGCCTTCGTGCTCGGCATCGTCGTGACGTTCGTACTAGCCTGGCTGTGCGGCTGGGTGGCCGGAGTGTTCGCGCACATCGGACACTAGCCCCGGAGAAGACATGAACCTGCCGTGGTGGCTGTGGTTGTGGAACAAGATCCGCTCTGAGTCGCGGGTGTGTCCCGAGTGCGCGCCGGATTTCGTCGCAGCCGTGCTGGATCCACGGAAGCGGTACATCGGCCACTGTCCGCTCTGCGGGAAGTTCTGGACATGACCACGCTGACATTCGAGGGCTATCAATGGACCGACTATGACCCGGCCACCTTCGAGGCCAAGCGAACCGAGCGCGTCGATGTGACCTTTCAGATTCTCGGCGACACGCTTACCATCACGCTCGGCAACCCGGTCAACCAGATCATTCATCTGACCTCGGCCACCAAGCGCATCGCCGAACTGTTGCGGGCGCTCGAACCGACGCCGAATAGCCCGGAGAAGACCTAAGTGCGTATGGTCGTGTCGTTGGGGCGGGGGCATCGGGTGTGGTGGACGTTGATGCTCGGAGGTTTCCTGTTGGCGATCGGGAGACACGAAGACCTGGTGAAGTTCTCTGAGTATCAGGGGGATCGGGTCAACGGCCAGGGGCAGCTCGAGTCAGTGACCTGCCGCACCTGGGGCTGGTTCATGCTGGCGAGCTGGGCGGCGCGATGACAGACACAGAGAAACAGGATGAATGTTTCCGCCTGCTCGGTGGTATGGTCGGCGTGTTGTGCGGCGAGTTCGGCGTCCCGGTTGTGTTTCGGGCGGTGTCGGATCTGGCCGAGAACTCCGAAGTCTGGACGGTGCTCGCACACAACCTGCCGAAGATCAAGGCGCACTTCGAGGCGAAAAAGCGAGAGACGGGAGGTGATTCCAGTGGATGATCTGTGGGTGGAGTTCTTCGATCTCCTGTGGTGGGTCAGACGATAGGCTGATGGCGCGGGGCGGGAATGGAGGCCCGCCCCGTTTCGTTTGGAGAAACAACCCATGCCCTTCGACCGAAAGAAGTATCCGCCTGAGTGGCCCGCGATCTCGAAGCGGATCAGGAAGCGCGCCATGGGCCGCTGCGAGGGGCCGGCCGGCCGTGACTCCGAAGACTTCGACGGCCGCTGCCCGGCGCGAAACGGCGAACCCCATCCTGTCACCGGCAGCCGCGTGGTCTTGACCGTCGCTCACGTCCACGACCCGGATCCGATGAACTGTTCGGACTCGAATCTCGCCGCCCTCTGTCAGCGGTGCCACCTCGCCCACGATCGCCCCCATCACATCGCCAAGGCGAAAGCGAACCGCCGGGCACGCAAAGCCACTGGCGATCTATTCGACCCGCCGGAGCATCAGGCTTGACGCTGTAGCCGTTAGCGGGTTAGATTCCGGGTGCGGAGTCCTGCCAGGGCCGGGGCGGTTCCTTCGTGTGAATGTGGGACTCCGCAAAGTCCACGGCCTCGAGCCATCACATGGAGGGCCGCCCCGGCTTTTTCGTTATGGATGGCACATGCCGGAGAGGTTGGCCGCCCGACAGCACGGCGAGCTCGTCGTCGTCACGATTGGCGGCCAGGACTACACCCTCAACCAGAATCAAGCCCACGCGCTGGCGAGCACTATCATCCTGTGGGGCGAACTGATTCAGGATGCCGCCACCCGTGCGGGCGGCATTGAACCCCGCAGCGGTGAACCGACTTGAGCCGCCAGTGTCCAACCGGCTTCTGACAGCGATTCGCCCGCTACAGATGCCAGCCCCCACCAAGCTGGTCCTCTACGCGCTCGCCGAGCGCGCCTGCGACGCCTGCGGTCTGTGCTGGCCCGGCATCGCTCTCCTGGCCACCGATACCTGCCTCAAGCGCACCCGTATCAAGCAGGCCATCGCCGAGCTCAAGGATACCGGCCTGATCGAAATCCACGAATACCCACGCGGCGGGCGCGGACGAGCGAGTGAATACATTGTCCTACCATCACTTCCAGAGTTATCCACAGCGCCATGTGGAAACTGCCAATCTAAACTCGTAAAGAGGTCGCCACGCGACCCGTATGACGATTCCGTGACAGAGAAAGGGGTCGCCACGCGACCCGTATCTACAAAAGAGGTCGCGGATCGTGGTCTAAAGGGGTCGCAATACGGCCCCCAAGCAGAAGTAGAAGCGAAGCATCACGGCGCTACGCGCCCGGCGGACCCTCAGGCTACGCCTTCGGGGGCGGCTACGCCGCCACGTCATGGTCCACCCCCCTCCACCGCGACTGAGGCCCGCCAGGAGGTCGAGAGAATGCTGGACGCCTCAGAACCCACACCACACCCCGATCGGCCAAGCCGTGCCAAGGACGGCCGCAAGGCGCGCTGAATAGAAGCGCACCAGCCGTGCCGAAGCAGAGGGCGGAAGTTTAGTGGTAGTGAACGAGAGGGAAGGAACTACTGCCCGTCCGCGGGAGCGGACGGATTCTTGATCTCGGCAAGCAACGCCTGGATGTAGGTCTGCGCCTGATCGGTCTTGAGAATCGGGAAGGCACCGAAGGCGGCCTGCATCTCAGTCATCACCTGCTCGAGTGTCGCCGCCCTGAGCATCCCAAACTCCTGCTTGTTCAAGATGTGCTCGAGGGTGATGGCGAACTCCTGTGCATCCTCGCCGTCTGCGATCGCGTTGGCGAGGGATTCGATCGCGGCCGGCCAGCGGTGGTTCACGACAGACTCGCTTTCGGGATCGACAACTTCGGCACTCGAGGATGATGCGGGAGCGGGGGCCGCGGCACCCGGCGGGCGAAGTGGCGGTCGGCGCACCGGAGTCATGCGAGCCAGGATCCGGTCAACGACCGGAGCCGCGGCCTCGATCACCTTCCCCCAATCGGTCGCCCCTTCACCGGGAGTTGCCGGCTCGCGTCCCTGGCCGATCTCGATTCCCGTCTTGACCATCTCCATCAGGCCATTGACGACTTCACGATCCGGATTCGGTGGTGCGCCGGCTGGCCGGTGTAGTCCGTTGAGAAGGACGAGCGTTTCCGCCAGTTCCTTGAGCGATGTCTGTGCGGGGGCCGGTGCGGGTCGGTCCATTCTCTCGAGGCGCTGATCCATCCTCTCAAGTAGCCGGATGAGCGGATCAGAGGAAATCGGTTGGGCCGGGGCCGGTGTTTGGAGTATCGGAACATCGAACCGCTTCCTCACTCCGGCAATCGGGATGACGGGCTTCTTGTAGAGCTTTTTCCCTTCACCCTCGCCCTTGTCGAAGAATCCCCAAAACTCGAACACGCCGCCGCCGAACTGTTCCTGAATCTCGAACAAGTCGATGGGTCCCGACCTCTTGCCCATCAGCTCGCGTGTTCCGCCCTGAGGATCAGCCGCGATCTCGGCCCGGGTGCGGAAACGGTAGATGTGCCAGTCCCAATCGCGGTACTCCGGGTTGCTCAGGAGCCCGAGGTCGCCGAGCTTGAGCTGTGACAGCTCGATCTCGGTCAGCTCGTCGTAATCGGGGCCGTCGGGCTCCTGTGGAGGTAGGTTGGCGATGGGCGGGACCACGATTCTCGGCGCGCGGGGCATGGATGCAGGCTGGCATAAGAGGCGGGTTGTGTAAAGCATTGTTTTCAGCGGCCTACACGGATCGGGAAGCGACACTTTTATTTTCCCCTTGCAGACTCGTCCCGTGGCCCTGCTATGGATTGCCCGTGTGTATGAGCGCGTCGGTGCCATCAGCGTTGAGCGGGGCACACTCCCGCCTGGAGATGCCGGGGTCAGGAAGACCCTGGCACTCATGCGTCGGCTCGCCGAGCAAGGGGCCAGCGACCTCTCGGTGCGTGAGGCCGCGATCACCGCGGTCCGCGGTGACATGGCCGAAGGGCACGACCGCGTTGCCCAACTCGCTTCGATCTACCGCTTCGTCCGCGACCGCATCTACTTCGTCGGTGATGTTTTCGGTGTCGAAACAATCCAGTCGCCGCGCTACACGCTCTCGATCGGAGCCGGAGACTGTGACGACCGGGCGACACTCCTGGTCGCCATGGCACGCTCCATCGGGATCTCGGCTGGATTCAGCTTCAAGGTCATCGCAACCAACCCCGTGTCGCAAAACTTCTCGCATGTGTACGTTGTCGCGGATCTCGGCGGGCGGAAGATCGCCATGGATCCCACCTACCGTGACAATGCCTTCGGCTGGGAATACCCCCGCGTGTTCCGGACAGGAGCGATGAGGGCATGAGTTACGAGCTCGGAAACATTCAGGGCCTCGGTGATACCGAAAGCTGGCACAACCCGGCGACTGGTCACGGTGGAACCGGACGCCCACCGGCCGACGAGATCCGAACCGGGAATCTCAAGCGGGTCAAGCTGCCGGCATTCAAGGACCGCTATGTGTGGGTGCCGCCCGCCCGCATGACGATCAAGAGAGTCGCGCCACTGTTGATCCCGATCGCGGCCGTGGGTGCTGCACTCGCGGCCCCGCTCGTCATCCCGATGCTTGCCAAGGGTGCGGTTGGGGCCGGCAAGCTCGTTGCCCGCGGGGCGCGGTCTATTTTTAGGAAACCGCCCGTGCCGTCCGACTTCATCGGCCCACCTGCTCCGGCCGGAACCCGCGGCACGGAATCACTTTTTCAGCAAGGGATGGATCTGCTCAAACAGATTCCGACCGCGACCGGCCCCGGTGTCTCTCCCACACCCAGCATTCCCGAGGGCCCCGAGGTTCAATCGGACGCGGCCACGATGCAGACCGGCGGCGGTGGCATGTCGCCCACAACCCCGTTCATGGATGAGTCCGCACCCACACCCGAGGCCGCGGGGGCCGGAGCTCCGAAGCCGGGCATGAGCCCGCTGCTCATCCTCGGTGGCCTTCTGCTTGTGAGTTCCATGATGAAGAAGTCATCTCGGAGGCGCTGATGTACGAAAGGACATGGGCAAGCCGTGGACGCAAGGGGCGCGGGTGGGCTGTGTTGCTCGGGCAACGATTCAATCGGCCACTGACCCCGACACCGACCGGGTTGGGATTCACGCTGCCGGCCTGGCTGACACCGCCCAAGAGCATTCGCGGCATCGTGGGCACGATCGTCGGGGCCGTGGTGCGCGGGACCGTAGTGACGGTGCCGACGCCGATGGGAACACAGACATTCGATCTCGGAAATCCTCAGGACGTGGCGATGCTTCAACAGATGGCCACGGGGTTCAAGATCGGCCGACCCGCACCCACGCCCACGCCGGTCGCCAAGGCCGATCAGTTCGTGACGAGCCATGTCCCCGGTGGCTGGTTGGGGATCGCCCTGGTCGGTGCTGGGCTGATCTTCCTGCCCAAGATGCTCCGCTTGAGGTAGCCATGGCGAACGTCGCACAGATGGCGGTGAACGAGTTCTGGACCTCGATCAATGCGCTCCGGACCACGGCCAACACGGAGAATGCAGCACTCGAGGCCCAGCGCCGGAAGCTGATCGCCTCGAGTGCTTCCGCGCGGTCTGACCCCGACAAGGCCAGGTCCGCCCAGCGCCAGGCCGTGCTCGCACCGCTCATCCACCGGAATAGCCAGCTCCGGATGCAATACCGTGATCTGGTGGGTAAGTTCAACTCTGCCGTGAAGTCGGCGAGCGACTTCCTCACCAAACACAACTTCACGGTGCCGGATCAGCTCGGCCAGATCGAGACCGGCGTGGTGATCGTCGGTGTGGCTGTTGCCGTGCTCGGAACAGCATGGGCCGTCGCCTATTCGATCCAATCGTCACGCCGCAATCTTGACAAGGCCATCGACAACGCGCTGCGCGTGGCGAACGATCCAAGCGCCACGCCAGAGCAACGCCGCGCGGCTCAAGACCTCTTGAAGATCGCCGACAAGACGCTCCCGAAGGGTCCGCTCGGACTCGATCTTGGGAGCCTCACCGTGCCGCTCATCGTTGTCGCCGTCATCCTGGTCGGGCCGCAACTGCTCAGTACGTTCGGTCGGCGGCGGGCGGCATGAGCCGTCGCCCGAGCTGGATCACGCCTCGAGAATGGCGGGGATTGAAAGCCCAGGCCGATCGCACCGGGAAGCCCGTGGCCGTGCGGCGCGCGAATCCCTCACGCCGTCCGGTCAAGGGCGAGATCTGGCATGGGTTGAGCGGAGACCGCTGCCGCATCCTGAGTGTCGTGGGAGACCGCGTGACCGTGTTGCAGCTCGACACCGGACACCGCGTCACCTCGGAGATGCACGACTTCCTGGCCAGCTACAAGCCGCCGGGGGGGCGCGCTCCCAACCCGAAGCGACTCAACTTCCCCAAGGTGCTGGTGGACAGCCTCAAGGTGGGCGACATGGTGATGCCGCCCGAGCGTGAAATGCGGCTGTGGATGATCCGCGACGCCGCCGAAAAGGGGATGTCTCCCAGCGATCTCGGGATCCTTCTGACAGACGTACACGAAGGGGAACCCGATAAGGGCGGTCGCTGGATCTTTCTCACCGGCTATCTACGCGATCAGTGGTACGCGGGACGCAGGCAATACCCCATGAAGTTCAAGGCGCGGCCGAACACGCCCTGGCCCGTGGCCGCGCGCCCGGCTCAGGACAACCCCGCACGTTCCCCCGGAGCTCGAGCGCGCCGCAAAGCGGCCCGTTCAAGCCGCAGAAGCGTGGGACAGGGTATCGGAGGCCGGCGCGTTTTGAGGGCTCTGTCACGCGGCCAGCGAGCCAAGGCACAACACATCGCCCTGCAATCGAAATACCGCTACCGCCATCGCCATGCCCCTGTGCCGAGCTCAAACCCCGCCACGGCTCGCGCCGATCGGCCCGGCAACGATCGTGACTTCGCCGCAAAGGTGATCCGCGACAACCTGAAAAAGCGGAGCGGGAAGCCGTGGAGCGTGACCGTGGGACGCGGAACCGCCTGGGGTTGGTTGCATCTCGACGCGCCGAATCGGCGTCGTACCTGGCATTGGCGTTTGAAGTCTCCTGACATGCCTGACTACCCCGAGAACTATGAGGAATACGACACGGGCCAGCCGGGCGGCCACATGGGTCCAATCGAACGCGCCGAGCTCGCTGGGCTGCTCGGCCTCGAGCGGTTGGATTCGTACCAGGGGATCAGCATCCCCGGAGCGAGCGATTATTACGACGAATACATGGACCGGGCACAGGGCAGAACTCCGGAACGCGAAGGGAAGCCCTATTGGGACAACCCGTCCCGCTCGCGCCGCGCTCAGTACGGCCGCGCATCGCGTCGGGCTGCCCCTCGAGGCGTTCCCGGTCTCGGATCACGTCGTGCCGCGCGGGCGATCCGCTCCGGACGGGCGGCCAAAGCCCACTACCACATGATGAGCACCACGGACCGCGGACGGTTCCGGCCGCAGTCAAACCCGAAGCGACGGAATCCCGGTGGACCCCGCATCGTTTACAACAAGCTGCTCGGCGGCTGGTACGTTGTTATCGGGCCGCATCAGACCCCGCTCAATGGGCGATTCAATAGCAAGGCGGAAGCCCAGGCGTGGCTCTCGGGACGGCGCACTCCGAATCCGAAGCGATGGAATGTTCGCTATGTCCGAACGCTGTCACCGCTCGCACAGCGCAAGGCTCTGGCGTTTGAGGCCGAACAGACAACGCAGGTTGGGGCTGGGCTCAAGAAGCCCGCCGTTGTGGCCCGCGCCCGCGTGCTGCTCGACGCCTACCTACGCGGAGCGTTGCAGGGCGGGCAGACCGTTTCGCTCGAGGAAGTCAAGAGTGTGTGGCTGACCTCGCTCATCCATGCCGCGACGGAAGTTCGCGGGCGTCCCAATCGTCGCGTTTCACGACACAAAACAAGTGCGCGTCGCCGGGTCACGAACCCGCGGGGCCGCGGGTCAGAGATGGCCCGCGCCCGGCGCACTTCTCAGATGTGGCATGAGTTCCCGGCCTCGCATGTGCGGCGGATCCGTGGTCCTGGTCGCGTCATCCCCAAGACGCTGGTGGCACTCGGCGAAGCGGTGAAGGTCGATTACAGATCGAACAAATATACAGGGAGGATGGCGACGTACACCCACAGCTTCAAGCGTCCACGTCCCATCCTCGCCACTGATCCGGACGCGAAGCATCTTCATCTCGTCGGCGGCAAGGTCAAAATCACCGCTGATGGACTCGAAAACTAGGAGGGATCACGCCATGGCTGGTGAGTATCTGTTGGTGAATCCGCGTCGGGGCCGTCATCGTCGGCGTCGCAAGCGCGTTTCTTCGCACCGTCGCCCGCGTCGGCGTCGGGCCGTCGCCTACAACCCGCGTCGGCGTCGTCGGGCCGTCGCCCGGCGTCATGTGAGTCGGCGTCGGCGTCGCAATCCGCGCGGAGCCGGAGTCGGAAGCCCGATGGGAAATCTCACACGCGGCTTCACGATCGGTGCCGGTGCGGCCGTCACGAATGTCGCCACGGGCTTCATCAGCAAGTTCCTGCCGGCGACCCTCACGACCGGACCGGTGCTTCTGGCAGTCAAGGCGGGGGTGGGTCTCATCGCTCTGCCCATGCTTTTGAAGGTACTCCCCGGTGGGCGGCGCTTCGCCAGTTCCGTGGCGATCGGTGCCGGTGTCGCCATCGCACTCGACATCCTCAACACCTACGTCATCCCGAACATCCCCGGCATCTCGGATTACGAGACCGGGATGCTCTCGGATTACGAGACCGGGATGCTCTCGGGCTACGGCGATCCGACGATGAATGAGAGCGCGACGAGCGCCGCGGGCAGCTCCGGCGTTTATTCCGGAGGGATCTACGGCTAGCTGTTCGCAGTAAGGCAACACCATCGGTCGTTTCGTTGGGGTTAGACCGCCCCAAACTCTTACGGAAAGGAATCCGCACATGGCTGGAATGCGTAGCCTCGGCGACATCCTCGATGTCATCATCGAACCCCGATACGATACCGCCACGATCCTTGCGGCGGGAACTCTCTCGCTGACCTACTTCGCCATTCCGATCGGCCAGGGAGCCACGAACTTCGGCGCGGCGACTGTCACCAAGCAGCTCGCCGATACCAACATGGACCTCGCCGGACAGCTTCCGGCCGGGTACAACTTCCTCATCACCGGCTTTCGGGTTCAGCCGGCTTTCGGTTTGACCGCGGTGGACGCGCAAACCTGGTCAGCCGGTGGGGTGCTGGCTTTCACGATCGGATCGAAGCCGTTCCTTCGCGTTCCGCTCGACACGATTCCGGCCGGCTGTGGGCCGGCGGGTGCCGTCGCGGTTGCGGTGGGCGGTGCTCCGCTCGAGCAGCACGCTTTCAGTCATGGGGCGGCGCTTCTCAGCAACGGCTACGTCATCGCACGGAAGCCGCTCGAGCTGGCGCAGACGCAGAACTTCTCAGTCATCCTGAGCTGGGTGACGGTGAAGCCGGTCACGACCACCGTTCCCGGACAGGCCGCGGCGGGGCTGCCGGTGCGTGTTTACATGGACGGCTGGCTCAAGCGGATCGTCCAGTAGTAGGAAACGCTCGAGGTGGGGGGTGGGGAATGCCCCCGCCCCCGCTCGAGTTCCACCCCAGGATGGGGGAAGCACAATGCCACTTCCGACCGACGCCATGAGAATCCGGGGCAAGGCGAGCCCGGCCGCCGATGCGATCATTCGTCGCAAACTCGGCGACATTCTGTTCGACAGCGCCTTCGAGTACGGAATCAACTTCGCGTACACGACCGGCGTGGAGGCCCTGACCGGCACCATCCCGATCCAGTCCGACGCACACTTCATGTGTGTCGAAACCGTGTACGATATGCACCTCACCACGGTCCCGGCCTTCGCGTCCACGGGCATCGGCGTCGTGCCGGCGCTCGCGGCCGGCGGCTATCTGGTGCTCCTGACCGATGGTGGAACGCAGCGTGCGATGTCGAATATTGCCGTGCCGGCGAGCACGCTGTTCGGATCGGCGCAACGGCCGTTCGTGTGGCCGTTCACGCATCTGTTCAAAGCCAATACCTCGATCGGGATTGTGTCCACGGGCATCGGCACGCCCGCGGCGTTGACCACCGTGCGCTACGTCTTCGCGGGCTTCAAGATCCCGCTCGGCAGCGTTCCGGAGCTGGGCCTGTGAGCAACGGCCCGAGCATGTTCCGCGGCCGCCGCGGCCGTCAGGCCACGCATACCAGCCCGCCGCTGACGGTGTGGGGCGGTAATGCAAATGCCGCACGGTTCATCGGTCCGGCCGAAATCAATCAGTCGCAGCCGGGAACACTCGGGCCACAAACGGGTCAGTATGTGCGCCTGCCGGGGGCAGACTTTGCTCCGGCAGGTGCCATCCCCGTTGATGTGATCGGTGATGCGAGCCTAGCGCCGAGTGCGATTGGAACGCTGGTCACGATCAACATTCCCGACACCTACACCTTCCGCATCGCGGGGATCGGGTTTGGGGCCGATGATGAGGTGGCGCTGGGGTTTCTCACCTGGACCATCCGGGCCTTCTCTGACGTGGTGCCGGGGTACGACAACAAGCCCGCGGCGGTCGGCTCAATCCGCCAGCTCGCGGACATCTTCGTAGTGCAGGGGTCTTCGGCTCCGGTCACGGTACGGGCGGCGATTTCATCTCTGGCCAGCGTGACCTACCGCTACATCTGCCGCGTGCGGGGCTGGTTCTACAGCGAGAAGGAGTCCTAATGCCACAGCCACCCAGCACCCCGGTCATCTCGCGTGAGCTCGTCCGAGTCATCCCGTTCGCTGCTGAAAAGACGTTTGCGGCCGTGGTGGCGAATCTCGGCACGATGGTCGCGGAGTTCGACGTTGGAGCGTCGGTCACCGATGTCAACCAGTTCATCGTCGGTAGCTTCCCCGGGGTCTCGAACCCGCAGCGCGCCGTGGGGCCGTGGCTCGATGCTCTGATCTTCTCGCCCGTGGCGGGCACGCTACTGGTGGAGTTCGCCGTTGACACCGGCACGGCCTATCGCTCGATCGCCACCTCAGCCGTCGCGGCCAGCGTGGCGAGCAACATCAGCGGTCTGAGGATCACGGGGCGCTTCGTGCGTGTGACGTTCACCAACACTTCCGGTGGTGGCTCCGTCATCAATGTTGAGTTTGGCATCTACGTTCGCTCGAGCTAGCCCATGCCGATCGGAAATACTCCTATCAACCAGTTGAACGCGCTGCCGCTGGTCTCGGCCCAATCGGTCGGAGATCCCGGAGACGTTGTTGTGGTCGGCAACACCATCCGACGCTATTGGAGTCCGGCCGCTCTGTTGGGTAGCAGCCTCGGCAACAGCGGGGTGGCGGGCAACGTGGCGGATCCGTTTCAGCCGGGAACGCGATCGGGCTTCATTACGCTCATGCTCGATGTCACGGGCTGTAACTTCTTCACCATCATCATGGTCATGCGCGCCGCCACGGCGGGGAATGACCTTGGGAATCCCGGATGGAGCATCGCCCCACAGCATGTTGGGATCGGCCTCAATGGGACATCGATCACGCCCGGCGGTGGCGCGGCCAGCAACCTTGCATTCCCCAGCCCGCTTACCCTGAGCGTCGGCGCGAGGCTGACCGCCGCGGCCGGTGCGAATCAGGACCGGACCGGCGAAGCGAACTGGTCGGGAGCTTCGGCGGGAGCTCGGATGCAAGGTAGCCTTCGTCTGTATTTTTGGGCTGATCCGATGGCGGGAACGCCGGTAGAACAACTGTGGTGGCCAACGATGTGGGGGCAGGGATGAGCTTCGGTGGCGAACTGCCAATCATTCAGGGCGTGCAAGAGAAGCTGTTGGCGAGACGCCCACAATCTCTACGCCGCAGTCGCGTGGCTTGGATGGCGCCTGACCGAGCGGATTGGAACAACATCACGCTGGCACCCGATGAAACAGCCGATCCGGTAATCATCGACCTGATGGGCACCGAACACCTTGCCGTGGCAGTGACGGCGGTGAGCGGGTTTGGATCTCTACAAGTAGAGTGTCAGGAAAGAAACCGAACGGGCACGTTCCCCGGCAGCGGATTCCTGTTGAGAGCGGTGGTAAATCCATCCCTGCTGGGCGCCGGATCGGTAGTCATCTTTGGTTCTGCCGGAGATTTCTTCACCGATGGGCTTCATGGTGACAGCTGGACCCTTCTTTTGATGGAGACCAGCGGCACGGACAGCGTAACCTTTACGGCCAGTCTCTATGTGACGGTGAACTGATGGCTCTGCGTGTGCCGATCTTGAATCTGCCCGCCAACGCCAACTTCGGTGGCGCGAACGTCATGGCGGGCACCGCCTCAATGATCGATGCCGAAGTGATGGCACTCACGCAACTGGTCACGGCGGGAACTAGCTTCGACACGGATCCGGTCCTGGTCGCGGGATACAATAGTTTCAGCGTTCTCACGACCTTCACCGGCACCGGCACATTGACCTTGAGCTACACCGTCCGTGACCCGCGGGATTTCACGATTCAGTTTACCCGCCAGGTTGCGGCCGGCCTTGCAACCGGATCGTTTCAGGTTTTCGGGGCCTTCGCGGCCGTGGGGCCAGCCGATCCCTTCCTGGTGATCGGGCTCCGATTTGGAGCCGTCACCAACAACATCACCATCACGGGTGTCAAGTTCAACCTGGCCTCACGGTAGGAACGAAAGAAACAGCACTTGACGGCTGTGTGCTGTTGCGGATAACCTTACGTCCGGTAGTTGGCCACGGAAGACACAATCCTACGGACGGAGGAAAAATGGTGAAGCCGGGATGTGTGGTCGGGTTGATCGTCGGGGGCGAGTCGGCGCGGGGGGCGCTGGTGCTGGCCCAGCGGGAGAACCCCGGGAATGCGGAGCCGCTGCTGGATGTCGTGGCGACCTGGTTGAGCCCGGATGGTAGCCGGGCGACCTCGAGCGAGGTCCGCGATGTGCCGTTCACCGACGATGCTCCGGGGGGTCATTACCGCTGGACCTACAGCGGCCCCGAAGTGCTGGTGAGAAAGGCCGTGGCGGATCCGGCCCTGGCCACGGAGGGTGGTGCCAATCCGGGCAGCGAGGCCCTGTAATGGGCGGCGTCCTGGTCAGCTTGAAGGAATGGAAGTGGCTGAAAAACAACGGCGTCGTGCTCCTGTACGCTGGCTTAGGCGGCCTCGAGGCACGGCGCTTCGTTCCGGCCGGGGGCATGGTGTCGCTGCCGGAAGCAGCCCAGATCCTCGGAACCAATGAAGTCCAGCTCCATCGCTTGAAGCGCGCGAAGAAGTTGCAGACCATGAAGGTCCACGGCCGCGCTCAGGTGCCGATCTCGGAGCTGTTGCGACTGCGGAAAAAGCCCGAGGGCCTTCACCCCGGACGGCTCCACTAGGAGGGACCATGGAAGCAACCGTTTCATTCGATCCAGTGACAAGCCAGATCACGGTCGCGGGCATCCAGTCTCGCATGTCGCTGGACGAGGCCGACGCCCTGGCCGGCGAGCTCGCAAGGGTCGTGGCGGACAGCCGGCCGAAGTGATCGGGTGGTTCCGTTCTGCGGCGGACTCCGGCATGATGCGTCGGAGGTGGGTGTAGGGTCTTCCCTTCTTCCCCCGAACCCGCGCCACTCGAAAATCACGGCGTCCGGTAGGTGGGCCATGGCCCCCACCAATGCCACAGACGGGCAAGGCTGTGGCTCCGGACGCCGTACTGAAAGGTAAACAAATGGAGCGATCAGTCGTGCGCGACAGCCCGCGCCACTACGCGGTGCGAGACAAGGATCAGACCATCCGGCTTGGGAAACGTGGCGTCACGCGCCTGATCCTCGCCGAACAGATCCACACGGCCATGTGCGAGCGCGAGCGGCTGATGAACCCGGGCTGGGAGGCCAGGCCGGCCGGCTTGCCCTTCGATCAACTGGACGAGGCTCACCGCTCAGTCTGTTTCGCCGTGGCCGACCTGTTCATCGATCGCATGACCCGGGTGATCCATGCCCTCGAGTTCTACCGCGACGCCACCGGTACCCAGCTCAAGGAAGACCACGGGAAGGCCGCCATGACGGCGCTGAGAGGCAAACGAGCGTAGGGCCGGGTCAAAACCCGGGGAACCCTGCGATGGACCCCGTGGACCGTAATCGGGCGGCAAGCCCGGCCCTTTTTCACTTGCACAACCGCCCCAAGGCGGTAGGATTGACGGAACTGTCGCTAGCGGTAATGGTGCCGTGGCCGGCAACTCCTACATCGATGCGGGAGCCGTCAGGGACACGGGTGTCGGCACGGCACTTACTTCGGAGGATCCAATGGACTGGTTTCATATCGTTCAGATCGTGAGTGGCCTGGCAGTCCCGATTCTCGGTGCCTGGCTCATCAAGAAGTTCAAGACCCCGACCGACCTCGATCGCGCGACCCTGCTCTCGCACATCGCCGAGGCCGCGGCGGCCCTGGTGGTGAGTCTCAACCCGAAAGCCGATTGGGCGACGCTGCTCCAGGCGGTGGTGAATCAGATCGCCGCGGCCGCAGGACTCCCGACCAGCAACGTCGCCGCGATTCAGCGTGCGGCGGCCAGCGCGCTTACCAGGCTGGGCAAGTCACCCGCCGCAATATGACCGTTCCGTTCACCGTGCTACGCCCCACGGACCGCTCGGCCCTCATGTTGCTGGCCCTCATGGGTTCGATGATTGCGAACCTGTTGCTACTCTCGCAGCTATTCGTCTGGCGGCCCGAGTACGTTGCCGAGGTCAAAGACGTGAACCGGCGGTTGGCACGCATCGAAAAACACCTGGGCATCGACGTGGACCCGCCCGGACCGATCAAGGAAGCCCGCTGATGTTCCGTCGCATGACACGCGAGCGATTTCTGTCCGATGCCGAACTCGAGGCGTTCATGGCCGCGGTCCGCGGCCGTCGCCACAAGCATCAACCCCGCGACCACGCCCTGTTCGCTTTGCTCGCCAACACCGGCATCCGGCCCAGCGAGGCGATGGCATTGACCATCGCCGATGTTCACGTTCATGCGCGCGACCCATGGATTCGGCTACATCGCCCGCACAAGCAGCACGCCGCAGAGCCAACCAATGAGTTGGGGATCAACCGCAAGGTCGCATCTGTCTTGGGTAAACACCTCAACATGTTGACGGATGACCGGCAACAGAAGTTGTTCCCATTCACCAAACGGCAATCCGAACGACTGTTCAAGCGTTACTGTTTACTGGCCGGAATCGGTCAGACATATCGTCTTTACTCTCTGAGGCACACGGTTGGGATGAGATTGTGGAGGCACACCAAAGACCTGCGCTTGATACAGGCGATCATGGGGCATGTTCGGTTGCAAGCGACGGCATCCTACGTCCATGTGTCTCCGGAACGTATGCGGCAGGCACACGCTCAAATCGGTACGGTGGGGTAAAGTGGACTCTCGGCCCGCAGTCTCAATCCAACACGCGATCCAGCCGGTGTTCCTGTTCGGACAGCTCCCGGTCCACTTCCTTGCGGATTTCCAGGCCGGTGGCCGGTGTTCCGTTCCCCCTGACGACAAGCCCGGCACTCTGGCCATTCTGTTGCCGCCGATCCCGCCCGGGTGCATCATCGGCTTCATCCCGCCCGAGGTTGCGGTCCATGTTCGGCCGATGATCCAGAAGGAGAAAGACAAGGGTGCCGAGTTCGTTTGGATCGACGTGAACAACGTCCGGGTGTTTATCTATTGTGACCTTCCCTTGGGTGGGCAGCCGATGTTCACCGAGGGGATGGGGGCGTTGGGGAAGCCGATCAGGACACATGCTGTGCCCCGGGGATCCATCCTGGCGGTGTTCATGCCGGAGCTCGCAGACCAGGTGCGTAAGGGAATGAACGCGGCGATCGCGGCGGCCCGCAAGGCCGAAGCAGCGGGGCAAAATGGCTCTGTTGTGGGATCGTGAGGTCCAGAATGCCGTGGCCCGTTGGGGTCCGGCCTACGGTGTGAAGATCCCGGCAGCCGTGGTCCACGCCATCCTCGAGAAAGAAACCGTCCATGGCCGAGACCCCCGCTACTTGAAGGCCGGCGGGGCGATCCGCGAGCCGGACGGGGACTACTCCTACGGGCCGATGATGGTGAAGGGCGATACGGCGCGCTCAGAGCTCGGCATCTCCGATCCCACCACCCTGCGCTTTCCGGCGGCGGGGATCAATGCCGGGGTTCACTACCTGGCGATCCTGCTCGCTCGCTTCAAGGGCAACCTGGCCCGGGCGGTCACGGCCTACAACGGCTCAGGTCCGGCAGCCCGTGTCTATGCGGGCAAGGTGCTGATAGTTGCGAAGCAGTACGCGGGGGTCGTGGTCCCGGTGGCCGCAATCCTGGCGTTCGTCGCACTTCTGTTCCTGATGCCGAGACATCGGGCCTCGGCCTCGAGGTGAACGTGAAAATGCAGGGCAACGGCACACTCGAAGACGAGGCCGACGCGATCGACCTCGATGATTTGGACGAAGACGGGTACGATCCGGACGACGACGAAGATGAGGGGGATGATGAGCTGGACGACCTCGAGGACGAAGACGACGAACTCGAGGATGACGATGATGACGAACTCGAGGATGGGGAGGAATAGGTGGCCCGGCGGCGCAAGCGCAATCCGGATGAGGGCTGGCGTTCCTACGGCCCCGGCAAGTTCGATTCAATGGTGGATAGCTTCCTGTGGGATGCGTCCCTGGACGGCTGGACTGATGAGGAAGCGGGCGAGGCCGATGGGGCGGGGTATTATGCGCTGTTCGTTGGTGATGTTCTCGACATGGCTACGACTGGTGCGAGTGCCCATGGCGAGAGTCTGACGGACGGCGAGCGCGCCGAACTCAAAGATACCAAAGCGATCATCCTCTCCGAAGACAGCCAGGGGTTCGTCGGCGTGGAATACTTCGACAAGGCGGCCGACGCTCGCGCGAAGTGGAAAGAGATCGTGGATGAGGTGGCCGAGTTCGAGGGCGAGGGAGAGGAAGACTGATGGGGATGGCCGCACGCATGAACGCCGCGAATAGATTCCCGCGCATCCTCGCCG
>Ga0210377_10001231_pt1 | contig 23438 bp, 20 predicted proteins | sample PLM4_65_b1redo_FD_155480 | JGI IMG/M metagenome (GOLD analysis project Ga0210377, IMG submission 155480) | Groundwater sediment microbial communities from an aquifer in East River, Colorado, USA - PLM4_65_b1 redo | ecosystem: Environmental > Terrestrial > Soil > Riparian zone | place: USA: East...
AATGGCGATGGCCTCCTGTTGAAAGGAAAAACCCTGTACGTTGTGCAGAATCAATTGAATCAAATTGCTGTGGTGAACCTGGATGCCAGCCTCAGCGCCGGTACCATCGTCAGGACAATTACCAGCCCGTTATTCCGCGTCCCCACCACAGTGGCCGGATTCGGTATGGATCTGTATGTGGTCAATGCCCGCTTCGGGACTGTACCGACGCCTGATACCGAATACGAAGTCGTCCGCGTCCCAGATTAATCTATGATCCTTGAGAAGGATTCACACCTTTGAAAGAATTCTCGATAAAAACCGTCCTGCAGATTTCTATCCTGCAGGACGGTTTGTTGTGAGTTACTTCACCTTCAAATTGACGATCCCACTAAAGGCGAGCGCGCACCATTTACCCGGTTCATATTCGATCCATACGCTTGTGGATTGCAACCGCTTGCCGGTTATCTTTGCACCCTTTTGCAACTGCCCAATAATGGAGTATTCCACGCCCGGTCCATTGCGGATGTTTAACACTTCAGCGGTCACTTCGAATGATAAATTCGGGAGTTTCACAGCATCAGGTACATCTGTTTCTGTTGATGGCTGACCAGTGTTCGTGTCACTGCCACCGCTTGTGAAGTATGGCATCGGGTCAACGTAACCTTTGTATGCCGGGTTCTGACCATCGATCTTCAATCCGAAATGCAAATGTGGACCTGTGCTCGCGCCGGTGTTATTACTATAACCAATCACGTCACCCGCCTTCACCTTTTGACCGGCAGAGACAGCCGCGCTGGCAAGATGTGCGTAATAGGTGTTAAAAACTTTCGCGCCGTCCTTGTGGCTGAGCTTGACGTAATTCCCGTAACCGCCATTTTCGAATGAGACAAGGGCAACGGTCCCTGCCGCGGCGGCGCCAACAGGCGTCCCGTTTGGGATTCCGTAATCAATGCCGTTGTGCCCGGGGAAGCCCCATTTTTTGTAGGTCTGTGGGTTCTCACCGAATAACTGCGTAATGGGTCCGCTGACTGGAACGATTAATTTGATGGCCATGGTTTATCTCCTCTCATCGGTTGGGTAATGATCCTGTAAATATGATAACACAGCAGCGGGCTCGTTAAAATACCCGTTCATTTGCTTTTCACTACATCTGAAAGAAATTCATCCACGATCTTGTTGAATTGTTCCGGCCGTTCGGCAGTCACAGCGTGCCGGGCGTCCTCGATCACGGCCAGTTTGGCATTGGGTAACTTTGCGCTATATGCCTGCTTCTCCTCGAGCGGAAGGTAATCCTCATCTGAAGCTACTACCAAAACCGGACACTGAATTTCGCCCAGGCGTGCCTCCACGTCCCAGTTAAGGATCGCTTTCAGGGACTGGCGATATGCCCGTTTATCATTCTTTGCCCAGTGTTCCACGAACAGCGTGCGCAGGCTTTCCTGTTCCGGTTTGATAAACAATACTCTACTCAAAAGGACCCCGGTATTACGCATTCCCAGTAGATCCACCATGAGAAACCTTCGCCAAACCATTAAGCGCTCGCGCCAGGTTTCAACTCTCATTTCGGGGTAACCATTCACGATCACCAGACTCTTTACGAGATATGGAAAACCTACCGCCAGTTCAAAGGCGATCATTCCACCCATCGATATTCCCAGGATGTGCGCCGATGTAACTTTTAATCCCTGTAAGAGTGCGGCAGTGTCTTCTGCAAATAAGCGGATGCTGTAAGGTCCTGATGGTTTTGATGAGCGTCCGAAACCGCGCACATCGAATGTGATCACCTGATAACGCTTCGCGAAATAGTCGACTTGCAAAACCCAATCCTGGGTGCTTGAGCCATGTCCGTGGATCAGAAGTAATGGCTCGCCTGTCCCCGTTACCTCATAATAAAGATCAATGCCATTCACATGCATGGTCGGCACGGGTCCCTCGCTTCTCGCATATCATCCTTAATGCACATTGTATGACACGATCTGGCCAGGTGGGCATTAAACCCTTTGGCTGGTTATTGCGTACGCTGCGATGCTAAACGCCATCGCCACATTGAATGACTTTTTCTCCCCGCGCATGGGGATGTAAAAAATTTCGTCGCACAGGTCGAGCAGTTCAGGATCAACGCCGGTAATCTCATTGCCAAAGATCAGAACCATGGGAATTGGGGATGTCATATTGGTAAATTGGGAGATTGGGACCGAGACTGAACCTTCTTCAAGGGCGTAAACTTTCCACCTCTCTGCTTTCAACTCCCTTACCAATTTCACCGCGTCCTTGTGATAGGACCAGGGTACCGAGTCTTCTGCGCCGAGGGAGGTCTTGGTCACTGCCTCACGGGCTGGCCCGTCAGGCGTGGGAGAGATCCCGCATAGATACGCGTGCGCAAAGCCGAATCCATCCGCGCTTCGCAGGATCGAGCCAACATTCCATGCCGAGCGGATGTTGTCCAAAAGAACTGCAAGTTCCCCTCTCCTGAAAGGAGAGGGGTTAGGGGTGAGGTTAGCTGACATGGCGTCACGCGTCGGTTCGACGATCAGCTCGCGGCTGAGAAGGACGCGTGTGCCTCCCATGCAGACGGGGCAGCGTGTCCCGTGAGGATGTTCCTGTACAAGTGGATAACGTAGTCCGCATGAGTCACAGACTCTGATCTCGTAACCGGTTGTCATGCCGTCATTATACATGCTACAATTTGAATATGCATCGCGTCGTGCCTGAACTAATTATTGAGAATTTTCGTGCGGGTCGTTACAGTGGGGAATTTCCTGCGGTGGGAATGTTTCTGGATTTGTCTGGTTTTTCCACCATGACGGATGCGCTCATGCAGCACGGACAGCATGGCGCGGAAGTGCTGGCTGGTTTGATGCATGGTGTGTTCGATCCTCTGGTTGAAAGCATATTCGAATATGGCGGTAAGATCGTCGGCTTTGCGGGCGATGGAATCATGGCGCTGTTTCCGGTTGAGTCAGATGAAAAACCCACCGCCTTGCGCGCCCTCGCTTCAGCACAGGTGATCCAGAAACGGCTTGCAGACGAACCTGTGAGACTCACCGTGTATGGGAAATATCCGATCTCTGCAAGGATTGGTCTGACGAGCGGTTCGGTCTCCTGGCGGATTTTGCGATCAGAGGATGGTGACCAGGCTACATATTATTTCCGTGGTTCGGCTGTGGATGATTCGGCGGAGGCGGAACATCACGCAAGGGCAGGCAGCATACTTCTTACCAGCAAATTCAGCGAACTCCTGCGTGATGAAATGCAGACGGAGCCCTTCGCCTCTTTCCACCAATTTTGCGGCTTTCGCGTTGAAATACCGGAGAGCATCCCGCCGAATTTCCCGCCCATGGATCTGGACGTGGCACGCCTCTTTATGCCCGAAGATGTGATCGTCCGCGATGTACGCGGCGAATTCAGGCAGGTTGTCAATCTATTCATGCGTTTTCCCGATCTGTCCGACGAAACCCTGCAAGATTTTATGACCACCGTCTTTAAGTTGCACAGAAAGTATGGCGGCCTGCTGACCCGACTCGATTTTGGTGATAAGGGATGCAACATGCTGATGTTATGGGGCGCGCCGGTTGCATACGAGAACGACATTGGCAGGGCATTGAATTTCATCCTTGACCTGCAATCAAAAGTCGATTTCCGGATCACAGCCGGGGTAACATATTACATTGCACATGCTGGCTACCTCGGCAGTGCCATGTGCGAGGATTACACCTGTTATGGATGGGGCGTGAACCTTGCATCCCGTTTCATGATGAACGCTCCGACCGGCCAGATCTGGGTGGATGACCGAATTGCCAGCAGGGTTTCAAAACGGTTTGATATCGATTTCGTAGGCACATATCCGTTCAAAGGGTTTTCTGCCGTGCAGAAAGTGCATCGATTAAGCGGTCACAAAAGAACAATGGAGCCGATCTATCAGGGGGAATTGGTTGGTCGTGAAACTGAATTGGCACAACTCGCAAAATTTGTCGAACCATTGTGGCAGAAAAAGTTCGCAGGGTTTCTCCTTGTTTCAGGTGATGCAGGCATCGGGAAGGGACGGCTTGTCCATGAGTTCCGTTCTTCCGACAAGTCCGAATCGAAAAAGATACTTTGGGCGGTCTGTCAGTCCGATCAGATCCTGCGCCAATCGTTCAATCCATTCCGGAGTTGGCTCTCTCAATATTTTGGCTTTATGCCCAACCAGACAGCCGATGAACGGAAACTGGCTTTCGACTCGAAAACTCAAGATTTGCTCGCTTCCATCCCGGATCTTGAACTGGCGCGTGAACTCGAAAGGACTCATTCTGTCCTTGCCGCGCTGCTGGATATTCATTGGCCCGATTCTCTTTATGAACAGCTCGATGCAGAGGGGCGTTATAACAATACGTTCCTGGCTTTGATCGCCTTGTTCAAAGCCGAATGTCTGCGCCAGCCTGTGGTCTTGTTCATTGAAGACCTTCAATTTACCGATGATGATTCGAAGGGATTTTTACCACGATTGAAGCGTGCCGTGCTTGCCGCGGGAGCGTCCTATCCCATTGCAGTCATGGTTACATCACGTCCGCATGGCACATCCTATGCAGACGACCTGATCGATGAGCGTATAAACCTGCCCGGGCTTTCACGTGATGCAATTGCGCGCCTTGCTGAAATTTCCCTGGGCGGTAATGTTGCTCCTGAATTGGTCTCGTTGCTATTGAAACGCTCTGAAGGGAATCCATATTTTGCGGAGCAGATCATCCGTTATTTGCAGGAAGAAAACCTCATCGAAATGAGCAAGGATGGGTGGACGTACGTCAGAAGGCTGCGCGATGCCTTTTTGCCCGTGGATATCAGAGCCATCCTGGTGGCGCGCCTCGATCAACTTGCGCTTGAAGTGAAAGGGATCATCCAGACTGCATCTGTTCTTGGCAGGGAGTTCGAGATACAAGTATTGACGCAAATGTTGCATACAGACTCAAATGTTCATGATTACATTGCCGAAGCTGAAAAAGCTGCGATCTGGGCTCCACTTAATGAGATACGGCATATCTTTTCACATGGGCTTTTACGTGACGCAGCCTATTCCATGCAAATGCGCGCACGCCTGCAGGAACTCCATGCCCTGGCAGTCGATGCATTGGAGCGTTTATATACCGATGTACCAAAAGGCCGTTATGCCGAGTTGGCATATCATGCTGAACATGCTGATATTCAGGAGAAGGCGCGGAAGTATTACAGCCTGGCGGGTAAGGCATCCTCCGATCATTATCAAAACAGCCAGGCATTGGAATATCTAACCCGGGGTTTGGTGTATACCGACCCTGATGATCTTGAGATGCAGTTCGATCTTCTGGCCGAACGAATTCTCGTCTATGGTCGTGTTGGGAACCGGACATTACAATTCAAAGACCTGGAATCGTTGGAGCATCTGGCACACGAGATTGGGAAGAGCCAGTTAGTGGCAAAGGCATTTCAACTGCGTGCGAATTATCTTTTCGTGGTCGGCGACTATTCTAAGACAATTGAATATTCAAAACAATCGATAGAACTATCGCAAACTGCAGAGGAGAAAGACGTCAGCGATTTTATTTTATGGTCTCTGGCATTCCTGCGACTCGGCAGCCCAGATAAAGCAATGGATAAGGCATTGCAGGGACTTCAAATTGCCAGGGGTTTTGCGCGTCGGCTCGATGAGGGTAAAACCCTCACCGTCATGGGTTTGATCGCTCTTGAACAAAAAGACCCTGCCGTTGCTCATGGTTACCTTGAAGATGCGCTGGTTATTGCTCGTGAATTAAAAGATCGCGCCCTTGAAACGCGTGCGTTGAATAATCTTGCCATTTCTGAAGGGTCGGTGAAGGGGAATTATGCCATTGCCCGCGAATATTATGAACAGACCTATAAGATCGCACGCGAAATCGGAGATCGCTTTGCAGAAGGGTTTGCCCTGGCGAACCTCGGCTTTGCCGCTGGCATGCAGGGAGATATTATTGGCGCATATGCGTACCACGAACAATCATTGACTGTCGCTCGCGAGATCGGGAATCCGAATCAGGAGGCTTATACACTTATCAATTTGAGTGCGGTAGCAGGGATTCAACAGGATGCCTCTCAGGCCTTGAAGTTCGCCCAGCAGGCTGATGAATTATCTCGAAAGATACATGATCGCGCGGGAGAAGCCTGGTCCATGCTATATATGGGTCATGCCTGTCTGCTCCTGGAAGATTATGCCCAGGCTAAAGCGTCATATCAAAGATCGATAGATATCCGGACCGAATTGGGACAGCCGACCCTCTCCATGGAACCTATTGCTGGTCTGGTTGAAGCGGCGCTGGGCATGGATGATATTGAATCCGCATCCCGTGAGACTGAAATAATCCTCGCTTATATGGATGGTGGCGGGACATTGGATGGTGCAGAGGAACCGTTACGGGTCTATTATGCGTGCTATCAGCTTCTTAATAAAAAACAAGACCCGCGCTCCCAACAGATCTTGCAGATCGCAACTCAGCTGTTGGATACGCAGGTCTCAAAATTCAAGGATGCACGGTCTCGTAAAATGTATGCGGAAAACGTCCCCTGGCGGCGGGCTTTACTGGCAGAAGCAAAACGTTAAGGTGCGCCACCTACAGCAGGGTCGCCGTCAGTTAGTTCGATTGTGTCATCAACGACTGCACCTGTGTAATAATATGGATTCCCGTTCCCATCAAAGATCACGACCCGGGATTTGCCCAGGCTTGAAAGTCCAGCGATCTTGACCCTGTATTTTTGGTTGATATATTGCCCGTTTTTCCTGATCGCGAAGTTGTTAAACCATCGGATGGGTGTACCATCGTTCATCGCGGTAGGAAGGCCGTCCACGCTGAGCTTGTCAACCTCATAGGTACCGTCATCATCGATCTCAATGTCGGCATCGATCTCAAACGGTTTATCCTTCCCGATCTTGAAACTCTTGCTGTTATTTTTTTGTACCTTATTGGAAACAACAACTTTATTTTGAGCGGCGTTATTTGCCATATGATCCTCCTTTGTTCGTTTGAAATATTATACCCTGTTTAGCCATGCGATATGTCCTGTTCAATAAACCCTATGGTGTCCTTTCGCAATTTACGGACGAAGGCACAGGTCATCCCACACTCAAGCAATTTATTGATGTGCCTGATGTCTACGCGGCAGGCCGTTTGGACCGCGACAGCGAAGGCTTATTGTTGCTCACTGATGACGGCGCACTCATCAAACGGCTGACTGACCCAAAACACCACATCGAAAAGACTTATTGGGTGATGGTGGAAGGCGACCCGATACAGGATAAGCTGACCCAACTCGAGCGCGGCATCCAGCTCAAAGACTACCTCACTCTGCCTGCAAAAGTTCGCCTCATTCCCAGCCCGAGCCTGCCCCCGCGACCCAGGCCTGTCACTCCCCATGGCCCCATCGCATGGATCGAGATCAGATTACGAGAGGGCAAGAAGCGGCAGATCAGGCATATGACTGCCGCAATTGGCCTGCCGACGTTGCGGCTCGTCCGTGTGGCGATCGGACGGATCAAGGTCGGCAATTTGCAGCCTGGCAAGTGGCGCGATTTAACCCTGGATGAGATCAATTTGCTCAAAAAATAAAACCAGTATAATCATCTTATGCCTCGGCAGTTCGCTTTCCTTATTGTTATACCGATCCTTGTAACTCTTGTCGCATTATCCTTCCCAATTTCGTCACAAGCAGAGTCGTTGGTCGCGCCTGTGTATGCAGGTACTCCTTATGATTTGATAAACGCGGTGAACGCACTTCGAGCTGCCAGTGGACTTCCTCCATACAGTATCAACTCCACCCTGATGTTTACCGCGCAATCGCAGGCGGATTTTATGGCGGCGACAGGCGATGTAACTCATTCAGGACCGGGAGGGATTGGTTTAACAGACAGATTGTTGGCAGCGGGCTATCCGCTTGCAGGCAACCTCTCGCTTGGAGGCTTCCGCGCGGAGAATATTACCGGTGGGGGCGAAAGCATGCCAGCACAAAATGCCATCGATCACTGGACTGGCGACGCGCTTCACTTGAACACGATGCTCTCCCCAAACCTGACGGAGATCGGCGCAGGCGTTTCGATTGCAAATGGCAGGGTATATTACGTGATCGATTGCGCGCGCCCCACAACGAGCGGCGCCCCTCAGGTTTCGACAACCGATGTCGGAGGCGGAACAACCGTCCCTGCGGGGGAAGCGCCGATTCTGGTTGCGATCGTCAGTACGCCTAATTCTGATGGGGACGTCATCCATGAAGTGAATTATGGTCAAACACTTTGGCAGATTGCGATTGCTTATGAAGTTAAGATCGATGATATCAGGCGTTTGAATAATATATTTGGAAACGATATTTACCCCGGAAACAAGTTGTTGATCAAAAGGGGAGTGATTCTGCCAACAGCCTCCCCGACAGAATCATCCACACCTGAACCGATGGCCACTTCGACAGTCGCCGCCACATCTACACCAATAATAATTCCGCTAACTTATACATCCACATCAATTCCCACATCCACTCCCTCCATTGCATCTGGCAATAATTCAACGGTCATGGGAATAGCAATCGGCATCATTGCACTTGCTCTTCTTGGTGGTGGGATCTTCACCTGGATCGGAAGTTCGAAGAAGGAACAATAAGTATTAGCAACATTGGATGAACATCACAACAAACTGATTACAATCCTTTCTTTTATTCATACTGTCACCTTGATATACTCAAGCTGTGTTGTGAATAATTTCACAAACCAGAGAGGTTAATATGACAGAAGTTCGTATTGATGCACTTTTACCCCAGGAAATGGCGGCACGTGCCGAGTTATTGGGCGTTCGCAAAGCTGAAATGCCATTTCTCAAGATGTTCATGTTGTCCATTCTCGCAGGCGCGTTCATCGCATTGGGAGCCATTTTTGCCACGACGGTCAGTGCAGGTGGGATGGCGGTCGCCGCCGTAGATGGTACAGTCGCGTTTAACACCGGTCTGCCGTATGGCGTAACTCGTCTGCTCACAGGCTTTGTCTTTAGCTTGGGTCTTATCCTGGTTGTAGTCGGTGGGGCGGAATTGTTCACAGGCAATAACTTGATCGTGATGGCCTGGGCAAGCGGTAAAGTGACAGCGCGCGCGTTAATCCGTAACTGGGTGATCGTTTACCTCGGTAATTTTGTTGGTTCCATTGGAACTGTGATATTGATGTTCTTCACAAAGCAATATACATTTGGCGCGAACTCGGTCGGGATCGCCGCTCTGAAGATTGGAGTGGCGAAAGTCGACCTGACGTTCCTGCAGGCTGTTGCCCTGGGTATACTTTGTAATGCGCTGGTGTGCCTGGCCGTCTGGCTGACTTACAGCGCACGTAGTACCATCGATAAAATATTTGCCATACTTTTTCCCATCACCGCATTTGTTGCAGCGGGGTTTGAGCATAGTGTTGCAAATATGTATTTCATCCCATATGCCCTGTTCATCAAGATGTTTGATGGTGACTTCATTGCCGCAGTGGGGGACAAGGTGCCACATCTCGATCATCTGACCTGGCAGGCTTTTTTTGTGAATAACCTTCTTCCGGTGACAATTGGAAATATCATTGGTGGTGCCGTGCTGGTGGCAGCGGTGTACTGGGCAATCTTTTTACGCCCTGCCAAGGCATAAAAAAGGAGCTGATATGAAGGCATACGTTTTGATCAAAGTACGAAGTGGTGAATTAAAAGCAGTCGTGCGTGAATTGCGCAAAACTGAAAAGGTTGTTGAAGCCACCATGACATTTGGCCCATATGACGCGGTGGCAGTCATCGAATCTCCCGATATCAATGGGCTTGGGAGTTTGATCGCTGGCTCGATACAGCCCATCCCGGGCATTGAGGAGACCCTCACCTGTATCGCGGTTGAAATATAAATTTTCGATCAAAAATAAACATGCCCCTTGCAAGACATGCAAGGGGCATGTTTCAAGTTGTATTTGTTTATGGCAAGCTGTATCTCAGGATACGATTGTTCCCTGCATCTGTGACCCAGACAAATCCAAGTTGGTCGACAGTGATCCCTGATGCAAGTCCAATTTCAGTGTCACCAATTCCGAAATCTCCCCAGGTACGTACAAATTCACCATTGGCTGTAAACTCGATCACACGATAACCTTCCGGATCTGTGATGAAGACATGGTTATTTGCTCCCGTTGTTATAAAGGGTTTGTTATCCAGTGTCTGGATGTTCCCACCCGAACCAAACCATGCATTCACGTCCCATTGTTGGAGAGGGGAATAGAACGTACCATTTTGATCCGGAATAAAAGACTGGATCCGTTGATTCCAGGTATCTGTAACGTAAACCGTTCCATCACTTGCGATGGCAACTCCGACTGGCTCATCGAATTGACCGGCGTCAAAGCCACCTGAGCCGAATTCAGTAATGTAGGTTCCATTCGAATCAAAGATGACAATACGTTTGTTTCCTGTGTCGGCAACGAACACATAACCTTGTGAGTTGACAGCAATGCCGCGCGGTCCCCAGAAATAACTGCTCGATTCAGGGAGTTCAGGCAGAGGTTGACCATACTGTCCCCATGTCTTGAGCGGGCGCCCATCTTCTGTGAACTTTTGGACACGGTGATTCCAGGTATCGGTCACATAGACTGAGCCGTCAGGTCCCACTGCCACACCCCATGGCTCGCTGAATGTACCGACAGGCGCCTGCTTTAATGCCTCGGTCTCTGATACAGGCCCATTGAAATAATCGATTGCCGCAAACGTCCCCCATTCATGGAGGAGAGTTCCATCGGAAGAAATATGCAGGATGCGGTTGTTCCTGGAATCGGCGACGTAGAAATCTTCATTGAGTCCTGCGGCAATGGCGCGTGGTGCGTTCAATCCGAGAGGCGGGTAACGCTCAGCGCCGAAGATTTGGTCCGCTGGGATGATTACCTTGCCGATTTTATAAGGGTCTTCGACCACAGGCGATGCCGACGGACCGACACCATAATTCCAAACCTGGGAGGCAACATCTTTGCGGATATAAAGTCGCATCTGGTCTGAGGGTTGCCAGCTGGTCAGGGTCATGCTAGTGCTTCCAGTCGCCTGCGCGTATTTTGTATAATCGCGGTCGAACCAGATATCAAAGATGCCATCGCGTATGGCCGGATTTGTGATTGCATTCAAGACGCGCGTTCTATCCAGGTTGAAGTAATCCTGGTTTGGCCACCACATGCGGATGTAATCAAACTTGTAAAAACCGTCACCGAGGGCAGGGTCGATCTTGTCAAAGTTCTTCTGGTCAACGATGACTGCCACAGCTTCGCGCAAGGAGCGGGTCGGCTGATCAAAAGAGCGCAGGCTGGTGTAATCGCGTAGATACCAGACCATTGGCCACGATACGCCCGTGTCGGGAGCGCTCGCGTCGTAGGCAACGGTTGCATTCAGCCCTCCGGCGGTGCGTTCGGATATTTCCTCCACTTGCGCCATTACTTCCTTGATCCCCGTCGCGCCGTGCGCGTACACGAGATATTCAGTTGCATCGTCATAGTTGATGTAATTTGCGCGGAAGGATGTTCGCGCGGTTTGCACAGCGAGCAGGCCAAGGATTGTTAATGTTACAAGATTGAAGAATGCACTTTTTCGTCGTACTCTCGACAAGTACACGATTCCAATAATGCTTCCGATCAGAGCCAATATCGCCGCGCCAAATTTCAGTTGACTGGCTGTGATGCCGGCCTGGTCGGCATCTGGCATGGAGGTTGACAGCATTAATGATGCGCCATTGATGATGCTTGAACCAAAAGTAATAATTGCAAGGATCAGCAATGCGACAATGCCAAGACTAACGGGATCGTTTTTCATTAAATAGCCAAGCAGTGCGCCCGATAGGATGGCCGTAATGAGCGGGAATAAAAATCCTGCCGTTGCCTGAAGTTGCAGGAGTTCAGTACCTTGAAATGGCGGCGTTGCTCCGTAAATTGCGCGCATGATATTGAAGACAGCAACCACGAATACAACCAGTACGATAATGGCGAGCGCACTTCTACCAGGCGTTTCTTCTCCAAAGTAAGGCGAAACCGATTCGATGATCTGTCCGATGCCCCATCCTGTCAGCAGGATCATGGGCCACGCCATGTGATATGTCAACCATGGCATGCGTTCGCCTGCCACCGTGAACGCGAGGATGCTTGTGATCGACCAAAATACCATCAAGCCGAAGAAGACTCCAAAAATGGATGCATTGGATTCGGTTTCCGCTTCTGCGTCACTTGCTTCGGTCACAGCGACGGCTGGTCTCTGCCCAATAAGTTTTTTCACGCCCAGGCCTATGGCTACCAGGCTCCCTATTGCGGGAAGGAACTCATACATCGGGATTTGAATGAGCCAATAATAATGCTCGGGCTGACTGCCTCGCTCCACGCTTTGTTGGGCGAGCCAGTAACCGAGGGAGCCCACCACACCTGAAAAGAATCCCGCTGCATTTGTGAATACCGTAGTGTAAAGAATAGTGAATACACCCCAGAATAATGCACCATACTTCCACCATTCGCGATTCCAAAGCAGCCCGATCGCAATCGATGCGGCAAACAGGATAAAAACTACAACACCCATGGTTGTCATTGATATTGCATCCAGTGCAGCTACCGCAGCCGATTCGGTGGGAATGGTCACTTTCGAAAGGTTTAACCTGTTGAGGAATTCAAGAACAAAAGCACTTAGGAGTGGCAGGGCAAATGTGAACAGGGAAATAAGGAGATCAAACGAGCGATCCTTTGGAACATCATGGCGGATATAGGCGAGAAAGAAATAAACGATCCCTGCCGCGACAATGCCAAGTACGCCCAATGCAAGCAAAATGTTTGATAGTGAAAGCCCTTCCGATGGTGTGGTCTCTATTGGAGTGGTAGAGCCCGTTGGGTTGGCTGGTGCGGCTGTCTCGGTTATGGAAAGAGTCTCACTCGCGTTGTGAGTTATACTGGTAACGATCACTCCCGCGCTTAATACCAATATCCCGGTGACAAGAAGGATAATGAAACTGCGATAGGCAGAAGCATGGTTTTCCCATGTTCTTTTTGTGACCTGTGTAATAAAGTAGATCCCCAAAAAGAGCAGAGCCTGTGCTGAATAAATGAAGGAAGTCTCTTTTGCAGCAAAGTGAAATACGGTTGCAGCCGTCATGAAATACAGATATCGTTTCTCGCCGCTTTCGATATAACGCAGGATGGCATATAACATCACGATACCTGCAAAACCTGCATACGACTCATTGCGCACATATCGCCCGTAGTACAACATATAAGGCGAGATGACCATTAACAACCCCGCAACGATCGCACCCCACTTTCCGAGGTAACGTCGCCAATACCATACCATCCAAACGGATACAAGGCTGAAAAGTGCAGAAGGGATGCGCGCAGTAAAGTCCGATACACCAAACAGGAAATAGGTCAGTGCAACAATGTGGAACTGAAATGGACCATGCATCATGGGTGTATGCTGGTACCCCTGTCCGCGGTATAGCAGCCACGAGAAATAGGTATGCAAACTTTCATCATGGCTCATCACGCGTGTTCCAAGATCGTAAAACCTTGTAATGAGTGCAATCAGTATGATGCCCGCAAACATAGCTATTTCATTTGTAATTGCTGGCAGGGAAGGGTGGATGGGTCTTTGAAGCCAGGATGTATTGTCGTTGTTCATAATACTCTTATGGTTGTTGGAATTGGGTTGACTTATACTTCATTCTCAATGTTCTGACAAGTTTCGGGATTTTAACCAGTATTAATGTTTCTTTGATACCTGATTATCCCGGCGTGTAGGTTGTCGTTCCAATAAAGGGCGTGGTTGTAAAAGTGGGCGGATGAATTGTGCTGGTAGGTGTAGATTTGCAAAGAGGAATAACCAATTCCATGGTCGAATGGATCGACTCTTCTGTCATATGGTTGGCTGATAAAATATCTTCCTTAGAAATTAAAAACTGGAGGGCAATGCCCTCAAGCGTATCATTTTCTTTGACCATGTACAGAATCTCATCACAGTCTTCTGCAAGCGTTGTTGTCGCGGTAAGTCGAGTCGAGGGAGTGGGAATAAGAGGTAATGCGCCAAGGGGAGTCTGTTGCGGAGCTCCATCGTTTGTTATCACCGATTGCCATGCTACATATGCAAACATAACGAAGGCAATTCCAATTATCACCGTGCGCGTAGTCAGTAATATACTTGAACCTCCTCTTTGATTTTTATGACCAACAACTACATTCATTTGGAGGGGTAGGGGACGAAGATTCCAATGCTTGTACATTGTCTCCCGCATGATGGATACTGTTTCTTTGACCTCATCGAAATAGACACGACAGTCCGCGCAGCCTCGAAGATGCGCATTGAGCGTCTCTTGATTGTTCGGGTCCAAAGTCCCATCGGTATTAAATTGGATTAGCCTGTGGGCTTCTTCATGCGTGATCTGCATCTTGACTTATTCTCCATGCAACGCTTTTAGTGAATTTCTCAGGCGTTCGCGGGCAGTATATAAACGCGAGTGGATGGTTCCTTCATTGACAGCTAATATTTCTGAGATCTCCGAAACCGAAAGTTCTTGAAAATATCTTAATACAACAACGGTACGGTGACGTTCATCCAATTTGTTCAATTCATTCCAGATGGCGGCTTCCTTTTCGCTTTGGACGATTGCCTCTTCCGGCGATATCTGCTTTTGTAATTCAATTCGAAACAGTGCCGTTACAGTTGATCTTAATCGCTCGATGATCCTGCGTTTCCGCAAATGGCTCCGGCTAAGGTTTAACGCAATTGTGTAAAGCCATGCCTTGAATGAGTTCTTCTCCTGATAAGAATGTAGTGACCTCAATGCTGCAATGAAGGTCTCCTGGGTAATTTCATTGGCATCAGTCTGGTCGCCGACGATGGACAGAGCCAGCCTGAATACGCCGGTCTCGTACTGGCGCACAAGGCTCTCAATCGCGGCCTGGTTTCCAGCGATGCACTCAGAGACGAGCCACGATGGTTCAACGTCATTCATGCGTTCTTTATAATTAACGCTTGTGGGATTCAAAATCTTCATGGGATTGGAACTCTTTTGAATTTGCGTGTAGGCAAAATATTACATTACTTTATTCAAACTACCGCTCATCTCACTGATAGGTAAACTCTTCACATAGATTGCAGATTAAAATGCAAAAATATGAAGTTAAGCAAATTATGCGGCACTCTGTAATTCTATCAACAATCAAGACAAAGACTGCCCAGCGAGCTGACCGCACCCTGCCTGAATATCGATCCCTCGCCGCATGCGGATCGTGCACGGGACCCCTGCCTGCTCCAGCGATTCTTTGAAGCGCGCGGCTCTTTCGCGGTCTGTAGCGCGACCTTCGTATCCGGCAGTTGGATTGAGGGGGATGGCATTCACATGACATAACAACCCTTTGAGTCTTGAAGCAAGCCTCTTTGCAACTTCAGGCGTGTCATTGAGGCCATTGATCAATGCCCATTCGAATGTAATTCGTCGCCCGGTTTGGGCAACATAATATCTACAGGCTTCGATCACATCGTCAATTTTGTAGCGCTTGTTGACTGGCATGATGGCGAGACGTTCATTATCGTCTGCCGCGTGGAGCGAGATGGCAAGGTTGACCTGTCGCTTTTCGTCGGCAAAACGCCTGATCTGCGGGACCAAGCCCACGGTCGAGATGGTGAAGCGGCGAGCCCCAAAGTTGTAGCCATCCGCATTGTTGAGACGATCAATGGCAGCCATCGTGTTGTCATAATTATGGAACGGCTCGCCCATCCCCATTAAGACGATATTGGTCACGGATTGGTTCTCTTCCTTCAGCATGCGCGCATAATACATGACTTGAGCCACGATCTCGCCGCTCGAGAGGTGACGCTTGAAGCCCATTTGACCAGTCGCGCAAAAGACACAGCCCATCGCGCAGCCTGCCTGTGTGGAGATACAAAGCGTGCGACGATTCCTGGCGCCGCGCCCGGTGGGGGAGGCGGTGATCTGCGGGTTATCCGCCGGGTCGCCATAGCGCATGAGAACTGCTTCGATCAAATTCCTGTCAGGTAGTTCAAAAAGCGTTTTACGTGTAAAGCCATCGGCCGAATCCTGGTAAGTCTTCACGTTGAATGGATAGAAGATGAAATGCTCAGCTAGTCTCTCGCGCAAAGATTTTGGTAGATTGGTGAACTGCTCAGGTGAGTTGTAGAGATGCTGGTACAACCCCTGCCAGATCTGCTTGGCGCGGTAGGCAGGTTCGTTCCATTCTTTAAACAGAGTGGTTAATTCTTCCAGTGTTAAGTCGTAAATAAGCTGAGTCATATCGATCCGATCAGTGACGACAAATCATCTGCAATAATATCGATCTTCGGCTTCCAGTCATCTGCCTGCTTCCCGGTGGAAACGCCGCTCAACACCAACGCGGTGGGACAGCCCATCGCCTGACCCGCGGCGATATCGGTTTCAAGTCTATCACCGACAACGAGGGTCTCCTCCTTCATTGTGCCAAGTTTTTCCAGCGAGAGTTCCATCAAAAACGGAAAGGGTTTTCCAGCAACTATGGGTTGAACATCTGTCGCGGTTGTGATGACGGATACCCACGCGCCTGCCCCGGGAATTTCTCCACGCGGCGTGGGAAAGGTCTTGTCAGAATTCGTGGCATAAAACGGAATGCCATTTCGCACAAGCAATGTTGCTTCAGCAACCTTATCAAAATTGATGCCGCGGTCGATGCCCATGACAACCGCCCGCGCCTGCATGGCATTTTCCACGGAGAGGATCTCGAAACCCTTCTCCTCCAGCGCCATGCGGATACCATCCTCACCGATCATAAAAACTTTCGTCCCAGGCGGGAATATCTTCGCCATGGCATGGGCCGCGCCTTGTGAGGAGGTGACCACCTGCCACGGTTCAATGTCCACGCCGAATTGCTGCAAACGCTCTGCATATTGTTCGGAGGTTTTTGTGCTGTTGTTCGTCGCGAAGACAAATTTTAGTCCGCGCTCGCGGATGCGTCTAAAGATGGAGGCGAGATTGCCGATCGGCGAATCAGCCCTCCAGATGACGCCGTCCATGTCGATAATGAGGGATTTGATGTGTGAGGGTAGCATAAATATACCGGTGGTTGAGTAGTTCCGAGTGATAGCGAGGAACGTATCGAAACCACTAATTCCTTTATCTTATATTATTGCTGGTTTCGATACGCCGCTTCGCGGCTACTCAACCAGCGAGTTATATTTGAACTTCTTCTCCAAATAATTCAAAACCGGTTTGTCGATCCATTTTGCTTCGGGGTCGGCGCGTTCTTCAAAATTCTCGTTGCCGATAAATTCATTGAAAGCATCCTGGAATACCTTTCCCTTTTTCAGGTAACCTTCCCGGATGAGAATTTCCGTCAGTTTAGTAACGACTTTGTCCTTTATTTCCACGCGCTCTGCTTCCGCGCTTTTGCCGAAATACAAGTCGTGCATTTCGAGCAATTCACCGAGACGAGGGACCGGGTCTTCGTGGTCGTCCACGCGGTAATCGATCCAGCGGTCGATGAAGCCGCCATAACCGCCCTTTGGCTTGACCACATAGATCGCCGCGGATTGACGTCCGCGTTTATCGCCGCCAGCGCGGTCGCCCGCCAGTATTGCCGCGTGTAATCTTGATGGCAAACTGCTTTTTGTCTTCAGGAACGTCTTCTCCATCGCAGGGACGACCTTCGCTCCCGCGAGAATGTTTCCTTGAATGGCATAGCCTTTGCCTGTCACCCCGCCTGCCCAGGCGAAACATCCGTGTCCGGAGAAAGTCGCAGAGCCTCCCTTCGCATCGACCAGCCCAACCTGCCTGAGTTCCTTATCGGGGTCGTCCTCCAAAAGCCGATCGAGGGTTTCCTGCGCCGATAAACCTGTCGCCAACAATGCCAGTCCGCGCGGACCGAAGGATGTGTTGGCAAATGACTGGGTAGCCACCGCACCGACTCCGGCTTGTGCCCAGGGAACCACTGCACCTACAGCAGGGAACTTCGAGGCAACCGCCACACCCCAGGTTTGTTCATCGAGATCGCATGCAACGATTGAAAAGGTCATGAATAATATCCTTTCGCGAGAGGAGATTATAACCGCCCGTCAAACCTTTTTGCCACAGAGACGCGGGGACACTGTAAGGCTTTCTCAAATTAATGTCAGACAAAAGCTTTGAACCGCTAAGCTCGCCAAGAACGCCAAGAAAATCATAAAACTTTGCGGGCTTGGCGTTCTCCCTGGCACTGGGCATGTGTGGCGGTTGAATTTGGCAAGATTGTAAACCCTCCGGCGACTTTGAGAAGGCTATAGGGGACACTGAGTTTGATTTTCTCCCGGCGGCTCCCGCCGCCGAGGACTGCGGCAGGAGCATACTGGAATCAAAAAGCCTGCCAATTTCCCAGCAGGCTTCAACTACTAAACGATTGGACTACCCAACTACTTTGTCGGCACAGGCTTCCCGGCTTTCTCAGGGGCTTCCAACACTTGATCCACCAAACCATATTCAACCGCACCTTTTGCATCGACATAGAAATCACGGTCGCTATCGCGCTCGACAACTTCCAGCGGCTTGCCAGTGTGTTTCGCCATGATTCCAAGCAGCAATTCCTTCAAGCGCAGGATCTGTCTGGCTTGAATTTCAATATCAGTTGCCTGGCCTTGCGCGCCGCCAAGCGGTTGGTGCATGTGGATGGTCGCATTCGGCAGGGCATAGCGGTGCCCCTTCGTACCGGCAGCCAGCAACACGGTCCCGAAGGAAGCAGTGACTCCAACGGCAAATGTGCTGATCGGATTCGGGATCATCTGCATCGTGTCATAGATTGCCAACCCCGCATAGATCACGCCTCCCGGAGAGTTGATGTACATCTGGATCTCTCGATCGGAATCTTCGTGGGTGAGGAAGAGCAGTTGTGCCACGACGACATTGGCAACCTGATCATCGATCGGCGTGCCAAGAAAGATAATGCGTTCCTTCATCAAGCGGCTAAACACACTTACTTCGCGATCGCCATAAGGCGACGATTCAATCACACCGCCATAAACATTTTTGAAATCAGGGATCATATTTGTCTCCTTATATTTCGTCAATCATACTCATTCCATGTTGGAATTTCGTTAATACTTTATCAGGGTTTCTTATTCGGATTTTGGATCCGCTTCCTCTTGCGGGTCAGCCGTATCTGCTTCCGCTTCAGGAGCCTTTTCTTCACTTTCAACCGCTTCCACGACAGGGACAGCCTCCACTTCAAGAGCCTTTGCCGCTTCCCCTTGCGGGTCAGCCTGGCGTTCCTCTGGTGACTTGTATTCGCCCACTGCAATGGACTTCAACATATCGAGGGCGCGGCGTGTGAGTACGCGGTTCGCCGATTCCATCGCGACGGCTTGAGCAAGCTGTTGTTGTCCCTTGCGCCCACCGCGCACTTTGCTCAAGTCCAGGCCTTGCATCGTGAGGGTGCTGAGGGTCTGGTTGAATTCCGAATCCAGTGACTCGTTATCCACTTCGAGCTTCTCGGTGCGGACGATCTCATCCAGGATCAGGGAGCGCTCAAGTCGCTTTTTGGCAACGGGCTTTACTTCATCTTCGATAAACTGTTCGCGCGTGGTATTGCGCAGTTTGAAGTAGGTATCCAGGTCCATGTTCTGCGGGGCGATGCGCTGACTCAGGTCTTCAAGCACGTGCTCACTCTCGTGTTCGAGGGTGTGCTCGTTGTATTTGAAGGTGGCGCCTTCCTTGATCTTCCCGATCAGGTCAGAGAAGAATTTGTCATCGTAGTCGGCTTTGGAGCGGTTCTCCACATCTTTGGTCACAGCTGCGCGCAGGTCATCGAGCGTTTCACCCGCGCCGGTCGTCTTTGCGAATTCATCATCGAGTTCAGGCAGGGTGACCGCGCGGACGGTCTTGACGGTCACTTCCATTTCTGCTTCCTTATTCCGCAGAGCTTCAAGCTCGTGATCCTCCGGGAAAGTGTGTTTGACCGTCCTGGTGTCGCCTGGTTTCAAGCCGACGAGTTCATTGGCAAATCCGTTATAAGGCCATTCGGCATCGCGCTCTTTGATGAAGGCAGCAAAGCCAGTACGGTTCAACTCCGCCGTCTCGGACTTGACATCCACGAGAACGTAATCTCCGACCTGTGCCTCTCGTTCGACATTCTCCGTCGAGGCGTACATTTGACGGAGTTCCTCAAGAGCGGCCTCCACTTCCTTTTCACCGGGAGCAGACCACTCGTACGGCATGCGAAGCGAGTGAATGTCGCCCAGGTCCACTTCGGGGGCGAGGGGTACGCGGAAGGTGAGTTTCGGCGGCTCGAGCGAGTCGATCGATTCCAACGCACCGGACGCGCCGGGGTTGACATCCGCCTCTTTAAGAATGTTCGAGTATTCGGCGTCGATGAAGTAATCAATGGCCTGCTCCATGATGGCCTGTTCGCCATAATTCAACACGACCATGTTATAGGGCGCCTTGCCCGGACGGAAGCCGGCGATCTTGCCGCGCTCCGAGATCTTGCGCGCCGCGCGGCGTTTGTAAACATCCATCTGCTCCGGTTCAACTTCGACGATCAGTTTTGCCTGATGTCCATCTTCGATAAGTTTTTCGATTTTCAATTTCTTTCTCCGTATGAGACCCTAGAGGTTTCAAAGACCTTCAGGGTCCAAGATTTTATGGGGACGGAGGGAATCGAACCCTCACGCCTTTCGGCACATGATCCTAAGTCATGCCTGTCTGCCAGTTCCAGCACGTCCCCGAATTTCAGTAATTTGTTGCCAGTGCCAGTAACCAGTCCCCAAAGGGGATAGTATGAGCGGCGAAATTATACCGCAAGGTATGTGAATTTTTGATTTTTGATTGACGATTTCCGAGTATAATCCCGCACTTGTAAATACTCGTAGGACAAATTGCCAATTTGTCCTACACACTTTGGAGCAACCATTGAGCCGAGTCATCAACCCCGAATCTGCAGGAAAAGACCGAACCCGACTGACCAAAGCCATTGTGCTGGCTGTACGTGAACTGGCAAAACAAAAAGAAGTGACGGACGAAGCGAAGGACCTGGCTGCGTTCATCTCGCTGGCATTGAAGACCATCTCAGAAGGGATCGATGTCTCCGTGGCTGCATGGGAGAAACGCGATTACTGGATCAAAGCGGACAAGTTCCGCATGGAATGGATGTGGTCAGGGCAGTATGCCGATAAGATGAAGGTGGCGCTTTTCACCGATGATTGGGGTACCATTGCCATGCTCATGCCGCAGATCGCACAGAAGTTCAGCAAGATCGTAGTCTCCGATAATCACAGATTGGGCAAGCCGTGGGTGGGAGCGTTTGGAAGGATGAAAGGGGAAGGGTGAAGGATGAAAAAATCTCCGAAGTGATGTTCGGAGATTTTTTGTTTCATATGTCGCCTCTTGCGGAGGCACAACCATCTTTTATGATTCAGGAGGGACGATTTTAGATAATTCTTCGACCAGGGCAGGGAGCTTGTTTTGAACCGTATCCCAAACTTGATTAATATCCACTACGTCATATTCATGGATGACTAAATTTCTCAGTGTGGTCATTTCGCGCCAAGGGATTTGAGGGTGTTTTTTACGCGCTTGCGGAGAAATCTGCCTTGAAGCCTCGCCAATAATTTCGATACGGCGGAGGACGGCATCCTGACATTGCATGTCTTCATAAAATTCATCCCATGTTTTGCCGAAGACATAACCCAGCGCGATCTTTGCGGATTCTAAAATATCCACCAAATAGGTATCATCACGTGACATGGATCACCTGCGCTGAATCGAGGATGTTCTTTCTCCTGAGATAGTTGCGGCTGTTTTCCACACCACGCTTGCTGACCAGGTCTACTTCGCGTTTGAAGATGGTTTGAAGTTCTTCCTGCATACGCGCCATGTCAAATAAAGTGATGTGAGCGTCGGGTAAAAAGGATATTAGTATATCCACGTCACTCTCTGGGCGAAAATCGGAGCGCAGAATCGAGCCGAACAGCGCAAATTCGGATACATGCCAGCGTTTGCAAAAGTCGGCAATTTTTGTTTTCGGGATTCTGATCTTTACCTTATTCATAACTTACCGCTGTCTCATTAATAAGTTAACTTTTCTCATGGATTTGTAGGTTGAAATGCAAATATCAAGTTAAGTAAATTATGCGGCACTCTGTAATTATATCGCACCCTCAAAAACTCTAAAAGTTTCTTCGTAACGCCTGGCCAGGGTTTTAACAAAGTCCAAAATTATGTCACCCTGAAGGAGCGTTCGCTGCGACTGAAGGGTCTCCTCACCGTATTGGAGATGCTTCGCTCCGCTCAGCATGACATATCGATAATTTGTCAAGCGACTTTGTTAAAGCCGTGTAACGCCTGGTAAAGCGGACAAGTTCCGTATGGAGTGGATGTGGTCGGGACAGTACGCCAGCGATTGGTTTTCATGCCCGCGCCGGATGCGGTGAAGACTCCACCTGGCAAGCTACTTTTTTAGCAACAGCGAGACCACGCCGGCAATCATCAAGATCAGTGCACCCAGGCCGACCGCGGCTTGCAGGATGGTTTTAGGTTCCATGCCTGGCATGGTCACCTGCCCGTCGCCGTAATTTTTGAACATCTGCCCCCAGCGGGTTTTCAGAGCTGCTTCCACGCGTTTGCGTCCCACGAAGGGATACCAATACACGTTATGGTAAAAATTGGATGCAAAAAAAGACCACGGCACGAGCGGAGATTGCAGAAGGATTTTCTCAAGAGGTTTAAGCGGGCCGTGATAGATCAGTTTCTGGCCTTTGCTGGCGAAGGTGTCTTCCTGGACGAATCCCCAGGGTTTTTCCTGTTCGATATCGTAGCCCACGATTTCAATCTGGCGCGGGTCACCAACGCCCAGGCCGAGATCGTGCGCCTTGCGGATGAAGCGGATGTTCAGCGGGTCGAAGCCTTGCAGTCTGGCTGAGACCGCGTCGATGGCGACCTGGTCGGCGGATGCCAACAGGATATCCTTCTCGTGCCAACGCATGGCGCGCGGACCGGGTCCATCACCGGCAAATGTGCCATCCATCACAGCGAACACGCCGGGGTGGATCTCCTGTTGGATGGTGAGCAAATCGACCAGCGTATCGTGGATGACGGCATGAGTCCAGTGGCGTTCGCGGTGCAGCAGGCCGCCGAAGGCGTTCTTCATGGCGCCGGTGATGGTGGTGAAGACGTGCGTTTTGACGGTGGGCAGGTGGATCATGTTCATCCCAACCAGCGCCTTGGGGATGAAGACACCATCCGGGTAGACTTTATCCAGCACTAAAAACGGACGCGATTTCGGTTTGTATTCCACCCATTCGAAATCCTGGTTATACAGGTACAGGCAGGGTATTTGATACTTATCGGTCACGAAACGGTGCTTGTTGTTGCGTTCACCATCGGCGGTATTGACGACCACCGTGTCGTTATGCACGCCCACCAGGTCGTTGTATCCTGCGCGCTGCAAGGTACGGATCACGCCTTCGAGC
>Ga0210377_10001232_pt1 | contig 23427 bp, 17 predicted proteins | sample PLM4_65_b1redo_FD_155480 | JGI IMG/M metagenome (GOLD analysis project Ga0210377, IMG submission 155480) | Groundwater sediment microbial communities from an aquifer in East River, Colorado, USA - PLM4_65_b1 redo | ecosystem: Environmental > Terrestrial > Soil > Riparian zone | place: USA: East...
GAATGATCCCCTTGGTCTTATACTTCCCGTCCTTCCACTCGTTCAAAAGCGTCACGACCTGATACGCCATGCTGGCCGTGAGCCGCGCGCACCGGTCCTTTCTCTCGGGGCTCGCCAACTCCTTGTTTGCGGCCTTCATCCACTTGCCCACCGAAATATGACAGAGCGGAGAATCGGCAACGGTCTTCGGTATGTCAGCCTTGATCTTCGGTTCCTTCGGCAGGTAGGTCGGCATGGCCGTGGACGCATAATACTGCATGAGCTCGCTTCCCATCAGCATGCCGTCTTCCGATCCGGAGGTGCGGGGTCCGATGATGAGGTTCGTGACGATGTTCGACCCTGCATTGGCGCCGCAGATGGTCCCCCAGCCCGAGACGCCGCCTTCCAGGAAGATGAAGGAATCGATCGGGAAGGACTTGTACGGCTCTCCCACCTGTTCCCGGAGCTGGCCGAACACGCTGCTGATGACCGCGCCTCCGCAGAATACGCGGTACCATTCATTGTAAGCGATGTCGGCGGTCTTCTGCGGGTCAAGTTTCACGTACGGCCACGGCCACTTTTCCGTCGGTCCGCCGAGCGCTTCCGCTTTTGACACCAGCCCAGGCGCAGCCGACGCGAGCACGGCGAGCCCCGCCGCCCCGAGCGCGCATTTTCCCGCGCCGATGAGAAGACCTCTCCTTGATAACTCCGAATCAAGTTTCTTTTCGCATTTCATTTCGCGTACCTCCTCTACGGGTTTTTGTTAATGATTCCGGAAATCCGGACGTTCCAAAGGATCGCGTGAAGACACGAGAACTCTCTTGACGCCCGCGACCCAAATTGACCGCTGCTCCTCATTGACTGTAGCAGATATTTTTAGAGCTGAATGAAAGGGGAGTCTCTACCCTGTCCCCGTTCGCCGCGAAGCTGATGATGAGGAGTGACTGAAAGGGTTATGCTTTGGGTGGTCGCTCGTGTTGAGCGGTAAGAAGGAACTTCATGAACAGAGGGCTGATCGACGGGCCATCCCCCAGGGACAGGACGGGCGTCATCGTATCCTGCTGTTGAGATACACCGGGCAATTCATCGTCGTCGGTAAATTCAGAAGCGGATTCGTGACAGACATCGAGTGTTATGAGGAGCTCCTGCCCGCCAGATATCATGCCGGACGTGATCGGCTGGGAGGCAAATCCGTTATACAAAAGCGCGGCGAGCATGAGAACCGTCAGCCATCTCATACAGACACTATATTGAAAAAAGAAAGTACTGTCAACGCAAAAGTCGGCCTCGTTGAAACGCACGAACAGGAAAGCTTGCGAAACGTGAGAAGGCGTGCAGCGGCTTATGGCCGGCGGTGTGTACGGAGAAGCGCGCTCCCGCGGGCGAGCAGAAAAAAGAAGGACCGGGAGGCATCGGCATGCCTCCCGGGAAATGGTTTATTTTGCGACCGGATAATTTTTTGAGGCCGCGCCCTGGATGGCCGCCTGCATTTTCTCGGCGCCGTGATAGCCTTTGAGCCACGCTGCATAGCCGAACGCCATGGTGTAGGCATCGTAGCCGAGCGCCCGCAGTCCGACGACCGGCAGGTTCTGGGTCTGGCCCGTTACGCAGGCCAGGATGACCTTCTTGTTCCTGGGGAGCTTCTTGAGGTTCTCGGGCTTGAAGATGTCCTGAACCGATATCTGGATAGCGCCCGGGATGTGCCCTCCGCCGAATTCGGCCGGGTTGGGCCGTACGTCAACGATCACGAAATCACTTTTTTTTGCGTTGATCATTGCCAGCACATCGTCGGCTGATACCTGCCAGAACTTTGCCTGGGGACCCTGGGAAAGCACGGCATTCAACTTACCTGACATATCGTCCGCGGCAGACGTGATCGGAACCGCGATCGACACGGCAAGCACCGCTACCAACAGCATGACCAGTATCTTTTTCATCGAACCCTCCTTTTTAGTGAATAGCTATGTTCGCCATCCGGCCCTCTGGCCGGCAGCAAAATGCCACTACGAACACTACAGGACGATCACCCGATCCGCATCATGCTGCATCACCGCGTTGTTGTACTGGCTTCCGCAGACGATCTCCGGCGGAAGGCCCTCGGACGTTACCCCCATGTGTTTTGCGCTATGATCGCAGAAACTTACCGTGACGCCTTTTGTCTTGCACAATTCCGCAAATGCCGGCGTTCCGACGAGTTTCGTGCCGGCGTCCATGTTGAACAGAATGACTTCGTGCCCTTTTGCAAGTGCCGCCTTGGTGATCCCCTGCACTGCGTCAATATTTTTATCAGTATTCACAAATATACCGAGCTTCATGTGTGTTGCCTCCTCTCGAATTTCCTGCGTCCGGAACGCAACCGTTTCCGGGGCGCTCCCCCACAACCGGCGGTTTCCCGTTTACCAGGATATGACCTTATCGCTGGAAAAAATAAGATCGACGATCTGGCCGTAGTTCTTGTTCTCCTTCAGCTTCACGACCGTGACGTCATTCCCCTTTTTATGGACTTCCATGAGCTTCTTTGCCGTAGCGTCGGGTTCCTGTTTCAGTATGTATAATATCTTCATTGGTCATCACCTCGTTCTGTTATTTTTAAAACGGAATGATATGGTCATATCCCAGAAGCTTCTGCGCAAGCTCTTCCGTGGAAATGTAATCCATGCCCGCGTTCTCTTTTGTGTTCGTGGCGAGCTTCATGTCCATGTCCTTGATCGTCTCGAGATTCAAGTCATTGTCGGCGTTGCTCTCCACCTTCCTGTCCAGCACATAGACATCGATGGTATCGTCCATGAGCGTGATGCCCACGGCCATCCTCAGGGCCTCACCTTGCCGGTCCCTGACGAGCACAGCTATTTTTTTCCCCATGGTATCCTCCTTATCCGGGTTTTCCTTACATCACCATCATGTTTTTTCAGCGTACGACCTGTAACCGGTTCGACTATTGGAACAATAATGCTCCGGTTGAATTTGTACGACATCACCTCCCTGATAAAAATTTGCTCTTGTTATTTAAAAAATGCTGAAAAGACGTTTCGTGATAAGAGAGTTGCCTTGCGCGCAAGTCGCCGGCGCAGGGCGCGATTCATTGCAGGAGATAGAATGTTACAAGCTTCTAAATTTTGTTCTCTTATCTGAGAAAAAAACGCGCGACGCGAATGCGCAATCAGCATAGTATAAAAAAAATTAAAATGCAAGCAGAGACCGCCGCCCCTGTCATAAACTCTCATTATGGAGCAATGAAAGATTTTAATAGGAATAGCGGCAGCGCGGCGCGGCGGCCTGTCAAATAATTTTTAATATCCGAAAAACGAGTATTGACACGCGAGACAGTTTTTGTTAAGGTATTACCGCTACCCCCAACTCGGACAAGCCGGAACCAAAGCAAAGCTTTTTCTCGCAAAGACGCAAAGCGCGCAAAGAAATGCCTGTACGTCTTGAATTTAAACAAAAAAACTTTTTTGCCGTTCTTTGCGGCCTTTGCGTCTTTGCGAGAAAAGAGTTTTAAAGTTTTTGTCTAATTATTCTGACGATTTTGAGTAGAATTTGCTTTTTTAGTAACCGCTCGGAAGCTTATATATTATTTAGGAAGAATTACCGATCTGACGCCAGGACCCTCTTCCCGGCATCCTTCTGAATAAAGGGAGTCATGAAGGGCGCCATATATCTTGTGACGGCAAACGGGTAAATTAGACGGCCCGAATTTGATACTCATAATAAGTTGAGGAGGAACTATCATGGCATTGAAAGATGAAACACCGAAAGAAACGCTGGATACTCTTGGAAGGGTCTGCCCCTATCCGCTCCTGTTGACCAAAAAGGCCCTGGAAAAACTCGGAAGCGGCCAGATGCTCAAGGTGCTCTGCGACGCTCCGGCGTCCGCCGAGGACAGCATCCCGCGGTACTGCGAGAAGAACCACTTTACCTTTGAGTCCGTGAAACTGGACGACAAGGGCATGTGGGAACTCTTTATCAAGAAAGCGTAAGCGCATACCTCAAGGAGCGCCGAGTCTGGCTTCCTGGTTTCACGTAACGTGCATACCGTTGGTCCCGGAAACGCAACCTGACTCTACGACAGCCGGACAGATATATTCTGCCCGGCTATCGTGTTTGTGCGCCCGTTGGGGCGATTCACTGTCCCGATAGTCCGGCAATTCGCCGCCGCGCTTGCGAGCGGGGCGCAGCATCCGGCACGGCCTGAAGGCGACCGCCCGACGAAGCAAAGACGCTGCACGGCAACAGAGAAGACCACATAAAATCCGCAGCATCAACGAAGGCATGACATCTTTTTCACGGGGGGAAATCATGACTGTCTTAAAGTTGTTTGCTGATGTGCTGCAGGAGCACTGTACAGGGAAAAAAAACGGCGCGCTGTTCGTGTCCGTCGCAGAGGAGAGCGAGAACCTGATCCGGTTCTTCTTTAAAGACGGGAACATCTCCGCTATCTCGTACGGGCCTGTCAAAGACAAGGAATGCCTCGAGATCCTTGATTGTTACAACCTGGGCAAGGCGATCTATTTTGATGGCATGAAAGCGCCTCTGGCATCCGCTGAGCTCCCGCCGACGAACGCGATCATCTCTATGATCCGGAAGAGCGGCAAGCAAGTACAGGTAGAAGTTCGCTAAAGTACTTTACAAAGCAAGATCTTTAATTTTGAGTGAAGTTTTTCCGAGTCAAGTCAAAACCGACTTGCGCGCAAAGACGTAGCCTGCATTTGCATAAGCGCGGCCATAAACCAAGCGCGCCAAGAAAGACTGAATTCATGGTTTAACCCTTTTTGTGTTTTCTCCTTCCCTGGTTGTATCAAATGCCACAGCGCGTCCATTTTATGTTCATAAAATCCTTCCTCAACTCTTTGATTTTCAGCATATTGCAGTTCTGGCAAAGGTATTGCTAACAACCAGGCATACTCGGCGCGCCTGTCACCGGCGCGGAGGTTTAAATTATGCGTTGCCCGGACTGCAACATTGTTAACGATCCCGATGCCCGCTACTGTAGTGAATGCGGAAGGACTATGAGCGGCGACGCGAAGATCCCGTTCGCCGGAACAACGAGAACGTACTTCTTTGCGCTTCTCCTTATCCCCGTCGTCGCGCTGGCGGGCGGCCTCGGCTATTATAAATTTTTTTTACCCGAAGGCATCGCTGCCGTGGTCAACGGCGAGGAGATCAAACGCTCGGAACTCGATTCGGCCGTGGCCCTGACACGGGTGAAGAACGGCGAAGAGAGCTTCAAGGGCGACCAGTCAGCGCAGTACGCCCGAAGGCTCCGGTACGAGGTCCTGAGCGGGCTTATCACGGAAAGGCTTGTGCTGCAGGAGGCGCGCAAAGCGGGAATAAGCGCCTCCCCCGGGGATGTCGCATCAGCCGTGTCCCGGGCACAAGCCTCGTCGGGCATGGATAGGAATAACTTTCATGCATTGGTGATGCAGCGGTTCGGGAGCATTCCCTCGTTCGAAGAGGCGTTACGGCGCGAACTCATTATCAAACGAACTATCGCCAGGCAGGCCGTGCCGCAGGGAGGCGACCAGCAGCGCGCCGGCGACGCGGTGAACGCGTGGTTAGAGGATCTCTCCGTGCGCGCGTCGGTTCGGATAGCGCTTTCAGAACAATGGTCCGGAGCGGGGTGCGGGTGCGGCGAACCGAAGACGCAGCAGGCCGCGGACCGGGGATGCGCTATGTCGAATGCCGGTCCTCCGGCAGGCCGGGCGGAGTAACGGCACCCGAATCCAGGTGGATATGCCAACCCGGACAAGCTGGAACCAAGCAAAACAATTTCGCGCAAAGCCGCCAAGCGCGCAAAGAAAAGCTTGTAAGTCTTGAATTAAACCAATGTCCCTTTTGTTTTTGTCGTTCTTTGCGGCCTTTGCGGCTTCGCGCGAGACAATGCTTGTACATTTTTCATCTTAATATTCTTTCCATTTTGCGTAGAATTTAATTCGTCAGTAACTAAACTAAAGGATAAAAAGGTCATCGGCTCCCTCCGGTATCAGGGCGGGAGCATAACAGAACGATAACGATCTGGAAGGAGAGAGAAGAAATGAGCCAGTGCAATAAATGCGGCGCAGAAGTAAAAGAGCATGCTAAATACTGTAAGGCGTGCGGATCAGGCCAGCCGGGGGCGGGCGCTTCGCTCAATGAAAAGAAAGCGCGCGTGATGTCCGGGGAAAAACAGTGGGTCAAGCCAATAGCGATCGCGGCCGCAGTGGTCCTTGCAATGGGCGCGGCCTGGATGCTGAAAGATTTTTACATGTCGAAGCGCATGGGCAGCCACCCGATGTTCCCTCCCCATCGCGACCTGTCGGCGCGGCTGACAACCGCCGTGCCGGTGAAGGAGCAGGGCGGCGACGTGCGCATCCCGGTAAAGACCGTTGACGACGGCAAGGCGCACTTTTTTGCCTATACCGCAGGCAACAAAACGGTCACTTTTTTCGTGATGAAAGCCGTGGATGGGAGCTTCCGCACCGCCCTCGATGCATGCGTGGCCTGTAACCATGCCAAGCTCGGCTACCGGCAGGAAGGCGCCCTTGTGGTCTGCAATAACTGCGGCATGGGCTTCAAACCCACCGACATCGGCCTGATGACCGGCGGCTGCAACCCTATCCCAGTCAACAAATCAATTGACGGGCAGCTTATTGTTCTGAAGGCCAAAGACCTTGAGAACGGAGCGCAGTACTTCTAAAGATAATTTTGGTTGTCTCGTAAAAAATCGCCCTGCGCCGTCATTGCGAGGAGCGGAGCGACGCGGCAATCTCGTTTTTCCGATCAGTTACGAACTGCGAGATTGCTTCGCTACGCTCGCAAGGACGGCTAAAAGACTTTTTCAGAAAACTGTTAGTCCACATGCTGTATCTCAGCTGAGGATTTTTTATGAAGCTTATTACTATTTCATTAAACAACCTGCTCCGCAAAAAAGGAAGGACGTTCTTTCTTGTCGCGGGTCTCGCGATCGGGATCGGGGCCGCGGTTGCCATGACGTCGGTGGGCGATGCCATGAACCGCGAAGTCATGCACGCCCTCGATGAGTTCGGGGCGAATATCCTTGTCCTGCCGGCGTCCGACGGCCTCCCGCTTTCTTACGGAGGGCTCACCGTCTCGGCTGTGAACACCGGCGGCCGGGAGCTCACGACCCATGATGTCGACCGTATCCGTACCATCAAGAACAGCCAAAACATCAGCACCCTTGCGCCGAAATTGCTCGTACAGGCCGAGGTCCGGGGGACGAAGGTCCTGATCGCCGGTGTGGACTTCAAGGCCGAACAGCGGCTCAAGAAGTGGTGGCGCGTGACCGCCGGGACGAACCCGCAGGACCACGGAGAGGCGCTGATCGGGAAGGACGCTGCGTTGCGTCTTCAGCTTGCACCCGGCGGCCGCATAGCACTGGGCCAGGGGGACCTTCGCGTGGCCGGCGTCCTCGGCAATACGGGGTCCCAGGATGACGGCTTGATCTTCGCCGATATTCAGTGGGTGCAGCGGCATTTTCATAAAGGAAATGCGGTGAGCCTCATCGAGCTGTCGGCCCTTTGCAGCGGCTGCCCCATCGAGGACATGGTGGCCCAGATATCGTCGGCGCTGCCGGGCGCCCGCGCCGTGGCGGTCAAGGAGACCGTGGAGCTCAAGATGCAGGCCATGCACTACTTCCATAAATTTTCACTCGGCATCTCCACGCTCCTCCTGATTGTGGCCGGGATGATCATCTTCTTTGCCATGACCGCCTCGGTAAAGGAGCGGGTGCAGGAGATCGGCCTGTTCCGGGCCATCGGGTTCAGGACCGGCCATATCATCCAGGTCCTTCTGACCGAGGCCTTCATCGTGAGCCTGCTTGCGGGGATCGCGGGGTATGTCCTTGGGGTCATCAGTCCTCTGTTCGTCGCCCCTTACCTGATGAGCGCTTATAACCTGACGTTCGAGTTCGATCCGGCGCTGGCTGCGCGGGCGCTGGCGTCATCGGTGCTCGTCGGGCTTCTCGCGAGCGTCTACCCTGCGGTGCGGGCCGGCCGGCTCGATCCGGTAGAGGCGTTGAAAACACTGTAAATTGGAAATTGAAGATTGGAAATTGGAAATTTTAAATTGAATGTGGTGATGCCATGTCCTTTATAGAATTAAAAAATGCCACAAAAATATTCCATGCAGGCGATGAAGAGTACGCCGCGCTCAAAGGCGTTTCGCTCGGCATCAATTCCGGCGAGTTCGTTGCGATCATGGGGCCGTCCGGCTCCGGCAAGAGCACGCTGCTCTCGCTCATCGGCGGGCTGAGCAAAGCGTTCTCCGGCGTTGTTTCCATCGACGGCATCGACCTGGGCGTTCTCGGACCGAACAAGCTGTCCGATTTCCGGCGCGAGTATCTCGGGTTTGTTTTCCAGTCCTTCTACCTCGTACCCTACCTCACGGCGCTCGAGAACGTGATGCTTCCTCTTGCGATCCAGCCCGGTTTGAACGGAACGGCGCGGGGCATGGCGCTCGAGTCCCTGTCGCGGGTCGGTATGGAGCCCAAGTCGGGAAGGTTGCCGTCGCAGCTTTCAGGCGGAGAACAGGAGCGGGTCGCGATCGCGCGGGCCATCGTGAACAAGCCGCCTCTCATTCTTGCCGATGAACCCACGGGAAATCTGGATTAGAAGACCGGGGACAAGGTGCTCGAGATGCTGGAAGGACTGCACGCCGAAGGCCGCACGATCGTCATGGTCACGCACAGTGAAGAGAACGCGAAGCGGGCGGGAAGGACCGTCGAGATAAGGGACGGCGAGGTTGTTTAAAAACCTGTTCAGCCACGGATGGACACCCCCTGCTCTTGCGAAAACGCGGGGGGCAGGCGGATGCACATGGATTTAGATATTAAAGTATTTTACGATCCAGGATCTTTAATTTTGAGTCAAGTTTTCGAGTCAAACCAAAACCAAAGACAAAGAAGTTTTCGCGCAAAGACGTAGCCCGCTGTTGCCATAACGCGACCATAAACAAAGCTCGCAAAGAAAGGCAAGTCATTTGGGTTTAAAACCAAGAGTAAAGATTTCCTTTGCGTCCTTTGCGGCTTTGCGAGAGACCGCTTTTGATTTTGGATTCATGCTTCATCGGTCATCTGTGAATCCGTGGCAAAAATCAAAACTCAAACAACAGTCCCCCGAGCCAGCTTGTGCCGCCGAGATTGACGGAACCGGCGGAGACCGTGTCAACCATCGCACGCGTGTATTCCGCTTCGAGGAATAAATAGGTGTGATGCACGCCGTCGTCAAGGTAGAAGCTATTTGCCGCATCGGGGTCGAGGCCGTCAAGCAGGAATTGAAGCCCGGCCCTGGCGTGGTATCCGTTCGTTGCGCCGCGGGCCACCCCCTGGTCCTCGACTTCCTGCCGGTAGAACATGCGCGTCCATCCGCCGCCGACGTAGGGCACCAGCCACTGGTTCTCGCTGAAAACTCCGCGCACTAAAACAAAAACGTTCACGGGATAGAGCTTGTAGGTGACCTTGCCGGCGGGCATATTATGGAGCGGCGCCAGGCCTTTCCCTTTGTCCTCTATATAGTTGCCCTCAATACCGACTTCAAGCGGCCTTAATAACTTATATGCCAGCGAACCACCGTATTCCCTGGTGTATTTTCTCCCATAGTACTGCGACCAGTTGTCGATATCAGGTATGAAGTCGCCGCCTTTGATCTCGAGGGACCAGTGAGGCCGCTCCGCGATCGGCTCTTCAGCAAACAAGGCGGCCGGTGAGATGAGGAGGACAAGAATAAGGATGAATTTTTTCAACGCTCTCCTCCGGAATGCACGCGCTTTCGCCTCTGCATTAAATAGCCTGCCAGTATCCCGGCCAGGATCAGAACGGTCGCCTTGGTGAGCAGCGAGGTCCTCGTCATGAACAGTGCGCCTCCGACCGCGGGCATGAGCGCGGTCCGGACGACCGGCTTCAGCCACGCATGGGCGTTTATGAATTCCGCGCCGATCGGGCCATAGCGATAGTACCAGCGGACAAAAGCCCTGCCCGCTTCATTCGTCAGCAGGTAGCGGTCTCTGAAGGCGCGCAAGGCCTGCACTTGCGGCGCGGAATAATACCCGTACGCGGCCGTAGCGATAAAGCAGCCCTTGTTCGGAAGATCGGGATTAGCAACGAGTCGTTCCGGAAAATCCGTCACGACGGCCGAGTTTGCGCTTTCCGCCGGATTGCCAACTTCGACCGCTGCCTGCGGCGAGTAAGCGCTTTCATGCTCAATTCCGGGGTCGTAAGCCGGGCCGACATTGTCGAGAGCAGAGACTGAGATAAGGTAGGTCGGCACGGCATAAGCGGACACCGCTATCTGATACCATTGCTCGTTGGTCAGCCCGAAAAGCGTATAATTGGTAGTGAATTTAACGTCAATTGTATTTTCACTCACCGACGCGATGCCGTAATGGATTTTATACCCCGTTGCACCGCTCGAAGAGGTCCAAAATACATCAAGCGCACGGTCGTGGGGACTCGTCAATGTGATCGTCGGAACAGGGGGGACCGGAACCGTTGCCGTCAGCCCGCTGATGATCGTGCTGGTTGCTGTGCTTGGAATGTTCACTGTGGTCGTAGCCGACGAAAAAATGTAACGAACATTATAGCTTCCCGGGTTCGACGGATCAGTCACCAAGTATGAATTATTGGGGTCCCAGCTTACCGAGATGGATGTTGAAGTTGATGTCGGAGCGGACACCGGTTCTGGCACCGGGAAGGGGATGCTGTCGGCGTTCGGACCGCCATACGCTCCGATATCGCTTCTGGTCCCGTCAATGCCGTCTATTATTGCCGGGTCACCCTGGTCAACACAGGGTGAGGGCGTCGGTGTTCTTAATTGAAGATGAAAGTCTCCTTTAGCAGGTTTAACAAACAACGGGTCAGGATTCACGAGCGCTGGAACAAGGGAGTTTGGTATAAAGTTCGTACCCGTGGGTCCATTTAGGGCTGGGAAAAAAAGGTTGTACGAAATACTGTTTTGCGTTATTCCGGCGCCTTGGTTGATCTGAACGGTATTGGCGGTGTTATAAAAAATATTGTTGGTAATTGATCCGGAATCGCTGTCCCGCATAATGGCGGTCTTGTTCTGATAAAAAGTGTTGTTGACGATTAACGAAGACGTCGAATTCTGGATCTCCACCGCAATACTACTTGACCCGGTCTGAAAAACATTGTTCGAGATGCTCACTGACGAGTTTCCGGAGATTAGAACGCCTATCGAGGCGTTCATGATCGTAAAGTTTCTAAAGGAAACGCCGGTCACTCCATTCGCGGTCACTGCAGTACCAGTACCTCCATTGGAAATAATCGTTCTCGCGGTCTCCCGCCCCGACACAGGTATGCTGCTTTTCAGCATGATTCCACCGGCATAGGTCCCAGGCTCGACAAGGACCGAATAGCTGTTTCCGGGATTTTGCGTCAATTGTAATGACGCATTGTCAATCGCCGCCTGTATGGTTGAAAAATCATTAGGAACGTTCAGGATGAAACTGGCTGCGAAGAGAGTTTGGGGGATCAAGGTGAAAAAGAGTAGGACCATCGAAGCAATAAAGAGTGCAAGACATTTTGCTCTCATGTATTTTCCCCTCGAGAAAATAATTTCTTTAATTTACATAAACACATTAACATAAATCAGAATCAAAAGTCAAACTGCGCCTGGAGTTGGGTGCTGGATGAGGGGTGGTATCTTTGACTAAGGTCAAAAAAAATTACTATGAATGTAAAAAGACCATGAATGAGGCATGCGCCGCCAAATGAAATTAATTATTACAATAAAAAAAGGGCTAAAATAATCCAAATTTCAAAACTATACAGGTTTGTATGTTATTTTGCAATACCCTAAAAATACCCTGAAAAATAAATTGACAATGTAATTCGCCTCATCATCATAGTCATATAGTCGCTCTACCACCGAAGCACCGATCCTTACCTACATCCCTGGGAATCGCCCATCTATAGACCCTTCTTGAAAATTAACATTGTACAGATTTAGAGATGCTTTTTAGCAATAGGGGTTTTCACGATTTCGTTACTTCCGTTTATTCTGTACTGTACAGGTATGCAGTGCAGTATTAACTTTACAAGGTTCTTGCACAATTGGCTGAAAATAATAATTCGCCCGAATTGTCTCAGGAGGTATTAAATATGTTGAAACAGATGAGAAGTATTGCGAAGACCCTGATGATGGTAATTATCAGCGTGTTGCTCGCACATGCCGTGCAGGCTAAAGATGAAGTATCGATCAAAGAGCTTCATGGAAGGTATAAACAGACGACCGACCAAGCCAAGCGCAAAGAAGCCCTTATCGAAATGAGCAAAACAGAGCCGAAAACCGCGGATGATGTGAACGAACTCCGGGCCATCTTCAGCAAGAAGGACTATGACGAGCACCTCTTTGAGGCAGGCATCGAATCGCTCAAGAAAATGAATGATCCCAATCTCGACAGCGTTCTGATAGACATCTTGAAGGATGAGAAATCTTTCGTGGCCAAAGCGGACAAAAAAGATTTCGCGGGGAAGAGCGAAGGCGAGGTCGCACGCAGGGGCATGAACATCATGTTCATCATCGGGAAATTGGGAGGACTGAAGAGCAAGAATGCCGTCCCGGTCCTGAAGGAATACCTCGGTTCCCCGAGCTACCAATATTATGCATCCCAGGCTTTGGCCATGATCGGCGATACGAGCGCCAGTGAAGAAATCAAAGATAAGGCATATAAGGGAGAGGATATCAACTACGCCGGACAGGGGTCGGACGAAGCATTGACCGTTGTCCGGGATCTTGAAGATAAGACTAAAAAAGACCAATGGCCGAAGATTGCAAAGCAGATCATCCATATCCATGATCCCAAGGCAAAGCCGTATCTGAAAAGACTCTTTAATCACGAAAACATGGATGTGCGGTGGGAAGCGGCAGGGAAATTCAGACAATTGGTTGATGAGAATGATGTGCCGACCATACTTGAAATGACAAAGAACAAGGACGAAATTGTGCGCGCGGAAGCGATTAATGCAATGCAGAACCTGAAGAACATCGAGTTCGGAGATGAATTAATTGACTTGCTGAATGATCCTGACTATAACGTACGACGCCACGCAGCGAAAGCACTTGGATACAAAAAAATATCACGAGCAGTTCCGTATCTGGAAAAGGCAATCAAAGACAGTGAATTGCGAGATGAAAACCCGAATCTCGGGAATAATGGCAGAGCTGATGAGCTAGAAGTTCGTGAAGAAGCTTATATCGCATTATATATCTTAACCGGAAACAAATATGACTTTAAAGGAAAGTCCACGCGCATCGAACGGAAAGCAGAAGAACAAAAACAGTTTCCGACCTTCTACTAAGGGAGCGTATGATGAAAAAGACAATAGCAGTAATTGCTTTGCTTTTATTCGTGTACGTCTCCTCTGCTGCGGCATGGTGGAGCGTGCCCTACGTTAATTTTAAATTAGAAAATAGTACGCACTATCTATTAACAAGTGATGCTCGAACCTTAGCCGGCTCGGATTATCCAGATGTGACCGTCAAATTCGGAGGTGCTATTAGCAACTGGACATCAGGCGGCACTGATGATGCAAGGGCGCACAATCAAGATTCCGAGACCTTACAAACTCTCAACAAACTATTAAATGGCGGGCCGATTGCCGATTGGTGGAGAAAGGCAAAAATAAAATATTCACAAGACCGCAATTTCAATTCCGGCGACTGGAGCGCGTATTATTACGTGGCTTTGATGATGCACCTGATAGAAGATCAGGCTGTGCCTGCTCATGCATACAACATCAAACATGGTTCCTTGGGATACATGGACAATCTAGAGCAACTGGCAAATTCAAATTACAACCCGAATATTACCGGAATTGTGACAGCTATTAGCCCGATCTCGAACTACGATGATTCAATCACGGCCACGCGTGCGCGCACTTTATCTAATGATCCGAACAGTTACTGGAAGGCTTATTGGCAATATGGCACTACGTGTCCAGGCGTTATAGGCTATAACAGCGTCTATGGCGGGCCGCCCATTACGGCTGAAGGCACGGAAAATAGCGGATATTATGGTTGTCCTTCAGATGTTTTTCCCGCCCTTTGGATAACTGCCGGCGATAATGAAAGAAACCTGACAAAAGACCTTCTGGGGCAGGCCGTCGGATATACAGCCGGCGCTCTAATTTACGTATCCAAAAATTTGCCTCCGTTGGTGCAAGACCTGGACATTACTCCGTCCGCTGATGCCGTTCCCGTCATCGATACTCAATACGGCAATCATATCAGTTTTCATGTCCAGGAAAATCGCACGCAGAACGTGAAGTTATTCATCACCGTCGACTCCCCGACCGGTGAGCCGATTATAAGCCCGGAATATGGGTCGGGAAAAGCGGAACCGTTATCTCCGGGGTCCGTACTGCCCTGGGAAAAAACTTTTACCATTACCTGGGACGGCAAACTTGCCAGCGGGGCGTATGCAACCAACGGCGAGCATACGTTGTACGTTCGCGTGCAGGACGATGATGGTAACTTCAGCCCTGAAATTACACATCCCTTTTCTCTTCATAGGCTGGTCCTCGACAGCGGGTATGTCGATCCGCCCTCGGGAAGCAGCACTACGGACTTCTATTATTACGTTTATTACAATGATCCCGACGGCAGCAGCCCGGCGACGGCGAACGTTTACATCGACGGCACGCCCCATGCCATGACTCTCTACAGCGGCGCTACGTCCGACGGCGCCTATGTGTTCGGTCCGATCAAGCTCTCAGCTGCTACGCACAGTTATTTTTTCAGCTTCACCGCCGGAAACGGTGGCTCGGCATCGCTGCCGTATTCCGGCACGTCGCCGGGTCCCGTGATAACTGCCGGGAATTATATGCTCACTGTATCCAAAACTGGAGATGGTATAGGTTTGATCTCAGGCGTAGGAATCAACTGCGGTTCGGACTGCCAGGAAGTTTTCCCCGCCAGCACGCCAGTCACATTAACGGCAGCAGCAGGCACCGACTCATTTTTTTCAGGCTGGTCAGGAGGATGTAATGTAACCTCACCGAGCTGTACAATTAACGCAAATGCTGACGTGACAGTGTCAGCAAACTTTGTTAAAAACATCTCTTCGTCATGGGCACAATATATTCCAGATATCGATATAAATTCAGTTAACGCCATTCACCAAACACCAGAGGGTGGGTTCGTAATTCTAAGCAGCGGTACTCAAGGTGCCGTTACTTTAAAGTTATTTCAGAATGGTGGCATAGATTGGCAAAAAAGCTATGCTAACAGCGGCTATCTCTATTATGATTCAAATACAGCTATTTCCCAGACGCCGAATGGTAAGTATATCTTCACAGGTACAGATTCAGGGAACTCTAAGGGACTTCTTGTGATGGTCAACGGTCGGGGAGATATTATCGAGTGGCAGAAAAGATACGTCGCTGTTTATGATAATTCATACTACTATTATCCTTTACTTAATGGACTTCAACAGACGGCGGACGGCGGCTATATAGTGGCCGGAAGTCTGCGTGACGCAAGGTTGTGGTCTAGGCCATGGCTGCTGAAACTTGATGTAAGTAAAAACGTACAAGCCAGCATCCAGCTCTCCTCGCTTGATTCCTTTGGCTATCATGGGATACATGGTCAAATAAATGATATCCAGCCGGCATCAGGTGGTGGGTTTATAGCAACAGGCTGGATTCAACCTCCGAATGACAATAAGTATTATCTATTGATATTAAAACTTGACGCTAGTGGAAATGTCGTTTGGAAAAATTCTTACGGAATGGAAGGCAATGTAGATTTGATGGGACAGGCGGTTCTGCAGACATCAGATGGTGGCTATATTGTGACTGGCAAAACAGACTGGTCTTTTTTCCAGGCCGTAGCAATCAAATTCAGAGCCGATGGTAGCATTCAATGGTTTAACACTTATCCTTCAAGTGATTATTCGGTGGCCGGCTCTATAGCGGAAGCAGCAGATGGTTATATGCTTACAGGCAAAGGCAACCCCTATAATGGTAATCGCGTTAACTGGATAATGAAGCTTGATAAGGAATACGGACAGATCATTTCTCAAAAGTCTCTGGGCTTGAGCCTTGACGATGATCAATTTCCGCTTAAACGGACCGCAGACGGCGAATTTATCGCTGCAGTGCGTGGCATAGGCCCTAACGGTAGTGGATGGGGCGTATGGATTTACAAGCTTGATAAAAATGGAAACATCGGAGACTCATGTTCCGCAGTGGGTACATCAAATCTCACAGCCGTCAGTCGACAAATATCAACAACCTATTCAGATATGATACCCACAGCAGTCCGTGATGGTAGTACGATTTATGCTATCAATGCAGAAGATGGGAGTGCTTATGTTACACCCTCCAATCTAACCTCAACTACCATCTGTAACTCTGCTCCGCCCAACATCGCCGTAAGTCAAACGGCTCTTAATTTTGGTCATGTAAATATAGGTAGCTCAACTACACAGACAATTACAATCTCAAACATAGGATTAGGAGATCTTCATATTAATTCAATAGACAAAAGTGGTACTAACGCAAGCGAGTTTATTGAATCGAATAACTGTTCGTCGGGAATAGCGCCTGGCGGGTCATGCTCGATTTCCATCTCATTTGCGCCAACAGCTTTGGGTCAAAAAAACGCAGTGATTAGTATTTCCTCGGACGATCCAGATCAACCGACGCAAACAGTCTCATTAAGCGGCACATCTGGATATATACTCAGCATCGCGAAGTCAGGTACTGGCTCTGGGATAGTTACTGATCTTGTAGGCGTTAGCTATGGTAACGGATCCTCAACAGCATTTAACGAGGGGACACTAATCACACTTACGGCAACCTCCGACGCAAATTCAACATTTGCTGGGTGGACCGGGACTGCCTGTAGCGGTACGCTGGCATGCACGGTGACCATGAATGCCGACACGACCGTGACAGCCCAGTTCAATCTTGTTCCGCCTGTGGCGGATTTTGAAGCATCGTACACTTCCGGAGTGTTTCCTTTGACGGTGGCTTTTACAGACCTTTCCACCGGCAATCCCACGTCATGGACCTGGAACTTCGGCGACGGGACTACAAGCACTCAGCAAAACCCGACGCACACGTACTCGAGCATGGGCGATTATACGGTCACTCTTACGGTGACCAATGCGCTCGGCTCAAGCAAGGCAAGCTCGGAAAGCAAAAGCAATTATATTACGGTTACGAATTATATAACCTACACTATTACTGCAACAGCTGGAGCTGGTGGAACGATTTCGCCGTCAGGATCCGTGGTCGCAATTCTCGGCTCCAGCCGGACTTTTTCAATTACGTCCGGTGCCGGTTACCATATTGCCGACGTGCTTGTTGACGGCATGTCTATCGGGCAGTCTATCGGGCAAGCCGCCAGTTTCACGTTATCGAACATATCTTCTAATCATACCATTGAAGCACGGTTCGCAGCGACGACCTATACTGTAACTGCTTCTCCTTCTGCTTCAGCGGGCCTGGGCGGAAATATTTCACCAGCGGGAACGTTGACCTATAACTATGGAGATAGCCAGACCTTCACCATAAGCCCGGATACGGCAAATGGTTACTATGTCGCCGACGTACTCGTTGACGGAAAATCGGTCGGCGCCGTTACGCAATATCCACTTAACAATATTACGGCCAACCATACTATAACAGCTATCTTCTCGAACGCTTCGAGTCACGTGATCAGGGCCAGCGTGGGATCTGGCGGGAGCATAACCCCGTATGGCGATAAATCAGTAAACTTATACACGAGCCAGACGTTTACTATCATTCCCAACGACGGCTATCACGTCATCGATGTACTTGTTGACGGCGCATCAGTGGGGCGCGTGACTACGTATACATTCAGCAATGTTACATCCGATCATTCGATCAGTGCCAGTTTTTCAAATACCTATACACTTACGATTTTAAAATCCGGGGATAATGCAGGCACCGTAACGAGCGATATTGGTGGAATAGATTGTGGTGCGAACTGTACGGCAGCGTATGCACCGGGGACGATGGTAACATTAACTGCAACGCCGGATGCAAATTCAACATTTACCGGCTGGTCGGGCGCATGTACCGGCACGGATAAAACGTGCACAGTAACAATGGATGCAGATAAAATTATAAATGCGATTTTTGGCAAGATGGCAGGATGGTCAAAAATTTATGGAAACAGCACCAACAACTGGGTGAAGTCTACTCAACAAACGTCAGACGGTGGATTTGTTATGGCAGGTACTTCTGGCGGTTATAAAAATACGCTTGATGCGTGGGTAACAAAAATTGACAAGATGGGCAATATAGAATGGCAAAAAACGTATGATGAAGGGAGCAGCAGTACTGGCAATTGGGACATTGGATACTCGATTAAGCAAACCTCTGATGGCGGCTACATATTGGCGGCCTCTACATCACCGACTGGCTATAATGGTGGTGCGAGTGGGGTTTGGATATTAAAACTCAATTCAAATGGTGACATTCGGAATCAAAAAACCTTTACAGGCTCGGGTAAAATGTTTGGTGTCACAAACGAAGAGGTACCTTTCTCTATTCAAGAGACTTCGGATGGTGGCTATGTGGTTGCAGGCTATACACAATCTACTGACCAGCAAGGAAGAAACGGTTGGATATTAAAGCTAGATTCAAGCCTATCCGTTGTATGGCAAAATACTTATGGTAATTTGTATGAGCAACAGGCCGAATCTATCCGACAAACATCTGATCATGGTTATATTGTCGCCGGTTCCGGATTCGGTTTTGTTGGTACAGGAAATGCGGCTTGGGTATTTAAACTTGATCAAAATGGTGCGATTCAGTGGCAAAAAGCTTATGGTGGGAACAACAACAGTTATGCTAATTCTGTGGAACTGACGTCTGACGGCGGATATATAGTGGCGGGCTACACAGATTCATTTGGTGCCGGAAGTAATGATGGCTGGGTGTTAAAGCTTGATGTAAACGGGAACATTGAATGGCAAAAAACGTATGGTGGAAGCAATAGTGACTTCTTTAAGTCCATTCGCAAAGCTAAGGATGGAGGATACATAGTAGTTGGCATGTCCGTGATTTCAGGCTGGGGAGATATTTGGATTCTAAAGCTTGATTCAAATGGCAACATTCTATGGCAAAAATATTATAGTCCCGGCATAGCCAATGATGTGTGGGAGACATCTGATGGTGGTTATATCGTTGCTGCTGATATTTATACTATCTCTGGAGAAAATGATGTTTTACTACTAAAAATTGATGGTAACGGAAGCGTAAATGATGGTTGCTCGCCAGAAAACATATCAAACGTGATGGTAAGCAGCCCGGATGATGTAATGCAAATAGATATAGCAGGGAGAGGTGAGGATATCAACGTTGTCACTTCCACAACGGCTGCAATCAAATCTAGCATAAGCATAGTACCGATTGCGGCATGTACACGCCCCGATATGTCAATCAGTCCTGCGTTTCTTGATTTTGGTTCAGTCAATATAGGCAGCTCGGGAACAAAAACATTAACAGTTACAAATACGGGAACAGGGCCACTCCCCGTATCACTTGTAATTAATTCAATCGACTTTACCGGCACAAACGCAGGTGAGTTCAGCCAAATAAACAATTGCAGCTCTGTATCAAAAGGCAGTTCATGCACGATTAACGTAACATTCCTGTCAATATATCCTGGCTTAAAAAATGCCGCACTTGTTATTTCATCTAATGGCTCTGATACTCCTACTTTAAGTGTTCCAATAACCGCTTTCGGGGGACGCAAGCTGACTGTAGCGAAGACGGGCAATGCCACGGGATCTGTGACAAGCAGCCCAGCAGGTATCAATTGTGGTCCAAATTGCGTGGCAGGATTTACTCAAGGCTCACAAATAACGTTGACCGCTGTGCCCGACACGAACAAAATAATATTCTCCGGCTGGTCGGGTGGCGGGTGCAGCGGTACTGGTCTGTGTTCAATTACGCTGAATGCTGATACAAGCGTCTCTGCTGAATTTAATTATCTGCCCACGGCAGATTTTACGTCTTCTGAGGCCGCGGGCAATATTCCTTTATTCCAGGTCAACTTCACGAACAACTCTTCTCACTATACTTCATTGCTTTGGAATTCCGGGGACGGCACCACAAGCACTGAAGTAAATCCATCTCATACCTATATGACTGTAGGAACATATACAGTTTCTCTTACGGCTTCTAACCCGTACGGGACTGATACTAAAACAGTTATCATCACTGTTCTGCCATGTCCCGACTCTCCTGTCCGTATCAATAGAGGCAGTGGCACGACGTTGCTCAATTATTCAAGTCTTCAGGCTGCATATAATGACGCAATTGATCAAGACGTTATTGAAGCCCTTGATGTGAATTTTATAGAGGATCTCGATCTTCATCGGCCAATAGATCTCAGCATCCGGGGCGGTTTTGCATGCGGGTATGCTCAGCAGATAGGAAATTCGTCTATTGAGGGGCAGGTGAGAGTATCAGACGGCATAGTCAGAGCCGGGAATTTAAATATTGTTAAAAGCACTCCTGGGAATACCTATGATATTGTAGCCCTTGCCAATTCCGGCGGCACCGTTACCCCTGCCGGCACTGTCCTTGTCGCACAAGGGAACGATATGACTTTTACGATCGCCCCGAACCCGAACTACTCGATCCTTGATGTATTAGTGGACGGACAATCCGTGGGCGCAGTCAATACCTACATGTTTACGAATGTGACGGCAAATCACAGAATTGAGGCAATATTCTCAGCCATGTAATGCCATGTCGAGGGCGTTATAATAAAAAAGAAATTAAAAAAACTCATTCGGAGGGGTAACAATGAAGAAAATAGCATTTTTGTTAGCAGTATTGTTTCTTTTTAGAGCAAATGCGTATGCAGCAAACGGTGACCTTGTTGTAAACGGCAATCTGACCGTAGGAGGAACGATATCGGCGCCGACGCTATCGGTGCCTCAGGTAATGACACAAGTTTACCGCAGCCTCGAGCAGCCGATAACCGTTGGCGGCTCTCTGCAGCTGGCGCACGGTCTTACCGGAGTAACAGACCCAGCGTTAATACAAATAAGTGTTTATATTATTTGTAAAACAGCAGAGTTGGGCTATTTAGTAGGGGATATTGTTGCTGTACCTTATTATCAAACTGATCTGTCTTATGGGGATGTAGTTGCTTATGGTTGGTATACTAGAGCAAAGGGTGCCTCAATAGTCCTTACTTCCTCAACTATTAATATCAAATATAGTGGATCAACTGGCGGATACGTATGGGCGATAATTAATAAAAGTACAGGACTAGCTGGGAATATAGATGAAAACAAATGGAAGGCTATTTTTGTGGCGAGGTATTGATTCAACTTTGAAGCGCATCAAATGAAGAAACGACTTCATGTAGTGTTTTCAACCCCAGACACTTTCTGGGCCAGTTGGTGATGAGCGCTTCGACTTTCGCTATCTACTCGATGTTGCTTGGGCCGGGAAAATGGCATACCGTGCAGAAAAAAGGCGCGCCTGCCGATGCTGATTACCTACAGGAGCATCTCCGAAAGAAACGGGCACTTCTCATTATGATGCGGAATGCGGAGCGAAGAATGAGAAAATCACGCTCCGCATTCTTTATATCCCACCGCAGCCCTTCTCCAGATTTTTCCTAACTTTAAGAAGTAAAATTCAAACCACTCTCCTCGAGTTGGCGCGGCACTAAAATATCTGTTCGGAAAGTTTTTTATTGTAAGTTTTGTATTTTGTGGTATACTTCTCAGTACTCAAAAAGTACTAAAAGCTGCCGGCCGATACGCCGACTGCCGGGGGAATAATAAAGGGTTAAACCCGCGTCTTTATCCTGTTCGGTACGGAGGAGTTCCATGCCAAGATTCACGCGTTCCACTACTATCCTATCCTTTCTTGCGATTTTTTTCATTGCAGCAACATCCCATGCCTACCAACAGATCGAGCTCATTCGCGAGATCGGAGCCGGGAAAAAATCCGATCAGCGACTGCTGCACGAGCCGCGTGCGATAGCTTTTTCGGGAGAAAAAATTTACATAGCGGACACGGATGCCCACCGGGTGCTTGTGCTCGACCTGAATGGAAAGATCGTACGCACTTGGGGCGCGAAAGGTGACAAGCCCGGACAGTTCAGGGCCCCTGCCGGAATTGCAATTGACGAAAAGGGCAGGGTATACGTTGCCGACACCGGAAATCATCGTATCCAGATCTTTGACGCGGACGGGAAACCGGTTCGCAGCTTCGGCGTCAAAGGGAGCGATCCCCGGCAATTCAGCAGTCCTTCGGGGATTGCCGCGCAGCGGGGGCTTTTGCACGTCGCCGACACCGGAAACAGCCGTGTGCAAGTCCTGACGTACGAAGGCATTTTCATGGGCCAGATGACGGTAAAAACCAATAAAGACGAGATGAAAGAGCCGGTTGCCGTGGCAACGGATTCTCAGGACAAGACCTATGTGCTCGATGCCGGCAGCAATAAAATCAGGATCTTCGACCGGGACGGGGTCCAGACAGGGCAGTTCGGCGCCAAGGGTAAGGGCATGGATGGCCTCTCCGATGCGCAGGGCCTGGCCGTCGACAGCCGTGGAAATATCTACGTGGCGGATACGGGTAATTACAAGGTGAAGAAATTCGATCCGCACGGAAAGCTTGTGGCCTCCCTCGGCGCCGAAGGCGACGGGCCGGCCCAGTTCCGCGAGCCGGCCGGGCTGGCCGTTGACAACGACGGCAGGGTTTTTGTGGTCGATGCGGGCAAGCATACGCTCCAGATTTTCTCTTGCGAATGCGGCGAAAGCCAGCCGCTTACGCCGGTCTCGCCGCGGGCCACCGTCGAGCTTGTGAAAGAGATGCCCTGCGAGGCGAACGCCATCGCCGTCGCCAAGCGGCCCTGGGCCATCGTGAACGATTCGATCTCGGCCGCGGGGGTGCTCGCCGGCCGCACGATCGGGTCCCGCGGCAGCGAACCGGGGATGATCAAAAACGCCTGCGGCCTGGCGCTGGACACGGCGGGAAAGTTCTGGGTGGCCGATACGGGCAACGACCGCCTGCAGAAGTTCAGTATCGAGGGCAACCTCCTCCAGGTGGTCGGGAAGTCCGGGCCAGGGGAAGGAGAATTTGATTCACCTTCGGGCGTCGCTATCAGTCTCAAAGGGAACCTCTATGTCGCCGACTCGGGCAATAAGCGGATCCAGGTGTTTAACGCCAAAGGAATGTTTCTCGGCGTTTTCGGCAAATCCGGCAAACAGGCCGGTCAGTTCGCGGAGCCCGTTGACCTCGCCGTGGACCGCTCTGAAAACGTTTACGTCGTCGACCGCGGGAACGACCGGATCTCGAAGTACGACAGCAACGGGACCCTCGTCTGGGAAACCGGCAAGACGGGCAAGCAGGACGGGGAATTCATCGGGCCGACGAACATAGCGGTTTCACCCGACGGCGAGGTGTACGTGCTCGATGCGGGAAATGCG
>Ga0210377_10001233_pt1 | contig 23419 bp, 38 predicted proteins | sample PLM4_65_b1redo_FD_155480 | JGI IMG/M metagenome (GOLD analysis project Ga0210377, IMG submission 155480) | Groundwater sediment microbial communities from an aquifer in East River, Colorado, USA - PLM4_65_b1 redo | ecosystem: Environmental > Terrestrial > Soil > Riparian zone | place: USA: East...
AAACTTCACGGCTGCGATGACCTGGGCGTTCGTGGGGCTGGTCGTGCTCTCGATGGTTTGCAGGGTGGCGATTGTGTTCTGATATTCGGCTTTGAGTTGCTGGCGGTCGATTGAGTAATCGGCGAAGTAGGCTTGTTCTTCGGCGGTCTCGGCCTGGTTGAATAATTCCTCGAGTTGAGTGTCAGATAGATTGCTGTCTACGGAAATGTAGCGTGCAGTGGTTTCGTCTGGTCGTGTGACTTGGTAGAGTTCAATTTCTGCGGTTTCATCCAACTTTTGCGCTCGTAGGATTGCAATAGCTTTTGAGATATTGTTTGGATTGTCGAATTGTCTCATACGTATTGTCCTCCTGTTGCGGTTGAGCCTGCCGCATTACCTGGAAAGAAGTTTGCTCCGCCGCCTGCTACCAGTATTGCCGCGTTGGTGGTCACAGAATATCTTGAGCCTGTTGCTGATCCTGAAAACGTTGAAGCGCCTCCCTGTGCAACTCCTGTATGCTCTGCAACACAGAATGCCGTTGAGAATGCTGGTGTACCTGTTAGTGTGTATGCTACTGATTCAAAATAGACAACAGCATTTGTTGATGCGTAGACGTGGACATTTGCTCCACCTGAAATTGTGACAGGGGTCTCGATCCTGACAACTCCCTCGAATGCTGCCAGCACATGAAATACAAATCCTGTTGAAAAATTGATATTGGATAGGGTTATAGCCGCGCCATTGATGCAATAGAAGCCGATTGCATTTGAGGAAGTGGCATTTATGACTTTCAAATCCTTTACAATAAAAGTTATGCCTGTGGATAATTTCTCAAAGCCTCCGTCGATCACGACATTGGCAGGCGTGCCGCTATTTCCTTTGATCGTCACTGTGCCGCTGCCCAATGGGTTCTTGAGAATAACCCAGCTTGTTACATAGGTCCCGTCTGCTACCTGAATTGTCACATCATACAAACTTGTGTCCAGTGTCGCAACCACGTCGACGGCTTTTTGCACGGTCAGGAATGCGCCACCTGCTGTGTTTGCGAGTCCGTTATTGCTGTCGCTTCCGTCTGTTCTAACATAGTAAGTCCGCGCGGCGGTGAGTTGCTCTCTGACGCCAATGTCTGCGGCTGTGTGCGTATGGTCGTCAATGGATTCCATTGCGGCCTGGATGTTGTTGTCGTTGGCGTCGAGAATGCCGTCGAAGTTGGATGTATTGAGCGGGGTATAGGGCGCGGCGGCCTCAATGGTACCTGGCATGGCTCCGCCTTCGGTTCCCTTTGCCCAATTATAGGAACGTACATAAATACGCCAGGGGATCTCCTTGAGTTCGTAATCGAATTCTTCCTCGACCTGCATGTTTCCCTGAACGGTATCGAGTATTCCGTGTGTTGGATATTTTTCAAGGGTGAATTTGAAACGGTCGAAGGATAGATATTTTAGATGCGGCGCGATGGCTTCCACCTCGAAGTCGAGTGATGAGAAAATACCTGGTGCGGAGGCTGTGCTTTCGAGATAGCCGAGGTTCCATAGCGGGTCGGTTGTGGCTCCTGCATAGTGGACTGTGTTTACTTCATCGCGGTATAAAAATCTGCGCTTGGGTGCCACGTCGCCGCTGAATGATTTGAGCTTTTGCAGGGTCAATGTGTGGTCTGTTGCGCCCGCGGGGTCTGTGGCAATTGCCCTGAACAGGATTTCATCGCCTCCGTTGTCACATGCGAAGATAATGTACTTTTGTTTGAGCATGTTCAGGACGCCGTTTGCTCGATTGAGGGTCAGGACTTTTCCTGCTCCTAAAAATTGATATTGAAGCCAGTCGGCTGTTGGGTCGTCAAAGACTGCGGTTTTGCCAAAGGCCGTGCAAAGGTCTGTGATGACGTTTTCATAAGTGTCATCGCCTGCGGCTGTGTATTTTGTCTCTGGCAACATGCAGGCGGTGATGTATTGAAAGATTCCGTCCCAATATTCGGATGTTCCATAGTAATAGCTTGAGTTGATTGTGTAATTTACGCCTGCGATGGTCACGCCGCGCGTGACTTTGAATTCAAAGTCTTGGGGATATGAAAAGCCGGTATAAGTATCGCCTGCGAGGTCTACCCATTTTGCGGTGAGATTGATTCCTGAGAGTTTGAATTGGACAGGTTGAACAGTTTCGAGAATACTCGCGCCTACTTCCTTGACGGTCAGTAAAAAATAGGGCGTAAATGAGCCGCTATTGAGTGCGGCTGTTAGTTCTGCGGGAAGTGTTCTCGGCATGATCTACTGATCCCATGTGTGATATTGATCATTCCATGCGCGCTGGTCCGGCTCTCCGACTGCTGGTTTGCGATAGCGCGCGGCGGTTGCCATTCGCAAAGCGAATGCGGCTCCGAAGTAGGCCGCCAATTCCCTGTAATTGTCTGATTGATCCTGGCTGAGATTGATTGATTCCACGCGTGACACGGCTCGGCTGTAGATTGCGAAGTAGGCTCCGCCGTCGATCATGGCTTGATTGTCCTTTTTTCGGAGTGTGCTTTCGACCTCGGAGTCCAGTCCGTTGATGGTCTGCTCTTTGGTGTATCGGACGATGAGTGTCTCGGCCGTGGTCACTGGCGCGCGGAGCCGAAAGAATACGCGTTCATCTTCGATGTATGGATCGTAGGTTAGGGAGATGTCGAGTTCGTCGTTATTATCTCCCTGCCTGAGCACGTCCATGATCTCGCAGGCTTCGGCGTCCTCGTCCGAGAGTTCGTATACACGTTGACTATTTATGCCTGTGATGGTGACGGCCAGCATTTGGGGAACGCGTAGGTTCCATTCGCTGAGTGCCTGGCGTATGGCGGCTGTGCAGGTGCCGGTTGTGAAGATGGTCCCGTCATCGCCGAGGATGGCTTGTACTTTTGAAATGAGAGTGGTCAATGAGTCGCTCATGGTTTGTCCTTACTTCGTCCACTATGGGTGTTATTTGCGTTTGTTTGGTTTGGTGAAGATGGCATATCCATATTCAAACGAGGTTTGAGAGTCGAGGTTTGGTTTGTCGAATTGCATAAACCAATTATTCGGTGTGCTCTGGTAGAGCGCGCCACCTGTGCCCTCGAAGAGTCCATCTTGTCTTGGTGTGTCTTTGGCTGTTTTGGGTTTCTCGAGGTTTTCTTCTGGCTCGTATATTTTTCCACTGCTTCCGCGAAAGATGCTTTCGGCTTCGATGTATTTACCGATAGGTAGAGGGTTTATGTTTTCGCCTTTGCCTTTGATCGTGCGAAATTTACTGCCTGCGTATGGGTTGTTGATGAAGATAATTCTGCGTGTCATTTCGATAAACTCAATGCGAGCATTTATAGTAATTCCTTCCACGATAGGCCGATTGCTACATCGCTGTTGGCGGTGGATTCGGCTGTTACAATGATCGCTTCGCCTGGTGACAGTATGATGTCATCGGGCAAGGCGAAATTTCCCTGATCATCCTTCGCTGCTTCGAGGGAAAATAATAGTTTTGCGTTCGATACCGTCGGCGTTCCTGTGTATTGCCTGGCAATGGATGTATCCGCGTTGATCACGGCATTGGTTCCGCCGCTGATCGTGCATCGTTTGATTCGGAATGTGGCTATCTTGGTTCCGTCTGTGGAGTAGGTTATGTGTGTTGGCATTAGGAGGGCGCGGTTATTGCCTGTGCCACCGAACACGTCTGCCATGTTTTCTATGGCGAGTACGACTCTTTCGGCTCCTGTTGTGTATGCGAGTCCCGCGCGGTACGCCTGTCTGATCCCTGCCTGCTCTCGTTTGCCGAATACGAATGCAGCTGCGTTGCCTATGGTGAGTGTGGTATCTATGACGCTGCCGCTGTTGAGATTGCGCGCCCAAATGGGCAGGGATGGATTGAGCAGGCTGGCAAGTGTGTCTGTGTTGGCATATTTGATCTTGTGGATTGGCACAAGGATGCCTACGTGTCGGTTCTCTATCGAAAAAATGATTTCTCCGGCTCCGAGCCATTGGAAGGATATGGCGTAGATGTTGAATTTGAGTGGGTTGAACTTGGGAATATTCGAGATGTGGGACAGGTTTGTCTCACGGTTGTTTACGACTTCGCCTGTGGCTTTCGATCTTCGGTTGATCCCGAATGTCCCGCCGTTGTACTCGAAGAAGAACCCATCTTCCGCGTTTCCATATCCAACTTCCTGTAGATTGTTTGTTGCAGGCGTGCCAAACTTTGCTGAGAATGTAATTTGTAATCCCTGTCCACTGACATAGCGCGCGGGGCGTCTGGATTTTAGGATTGCGCTTCCGTTCGGGTCGGTGCTTGTTTTCAGAAGCGCGGCACTGGCTGCTTGGGTGATGGTCCCATTGTTGGCAAGGGTCGCGATGGCAAGTTCGGGGTTGATGTTGTAATGGAACGAGAAGTAAGTAAGCAGGCTTTTCTCTGCGACTTGTATCTCTCCGAATGGGGCTACGGGAAAGTCCATGTTTTATTTCCTTAGATAATCAGGGAGAGTGTGACGAATGCCAGTCCCGCATTTGTCCAGTTGATGCCTGATGGCGCGGCCTTTGTGAATGCGCCGATGGTGAAACAAATGACTGCAAGGATGAGAATGAGTAAATGTGTGTTCACGTTTTCTCCTTTCGGATAGGTATCAAAAATCTTGTTGTGCGGGCTTGTGTTGTTTAGCCCGCCCCAATACTCGGCTCTGATAATTCAGAACGTTCTACGGTCTGTTATTTTGAGTAACAGACCGTAGAATTTGCATGTTTGAATGGCTATTCTGGCGGCGTGCGTAAACTGCCCTGATGCTTCATCATTTGTTCGACTTTCCATTTTCTGATCTGCGGTGTGATGTCGAACACTTTCAGGATGGCTAGGATCAATACAAGCAGCACGCCCGCTTCAAGTTTGTACGGCGTGAAATATGCTACCAACGCGGCGATTACATAGGCAAGCGATTGCCAGAATGCGAGGGTGTAAAAGAATGGGGGTAGGTTCATTTTTTTGTCTTTGCCTTTCTTGTGGATTTGATCTCGAGTACTTCGCGTTGCGTGAATGGTTCTGGCGCTCTGGGGGCAAGGGGGGCTGGCTCACCTTCAGGAGAGGCGGCGACGTACTCGGAGCCGCCGACAGAGCCGATCTCCTCGGCTTTTTCTTTTGCGCGCGGTGCGTCGGGGTCGGTGGTCTCAAAGCGTAGTTTGCGACCATCCACCAGAATGATGACGATCTCCGTTCCGTGGAGTACCGCGTCCAGTAGTTCGGGCTTTTCGGTGCCTAGCTGCTCGATCTGTTGCAGGTAGCGCGTGGCTACCTCTCGCGCGATCTCGTCCATTATTAGCTCTTGGTTTTACTAGTGGCGGCGACTTTGGAAGGAACGTTGGCGGGGGTTGTTTTTCCGTTTGCAATTGCGCGCAGAGTTTTGGCGTGTTCCTTCGCTCTGTTCATTACCTCGTATGCTGTGCGCTCGGCTTTGACTGCCTTGTTGTATTCGGTTTCGGCTTCGACTGCTTGCCCTTCTGCCTGCTCTGCTTCGGCGCGCTGGATGCGCTTTTTTGTTCCGGCTTCCTTTTCCTCGCTGATCTTGCGTCCATCGACCATGATGATCGTTAGGGCGTCCTCGTCCTCGTGGAAGTCGAACGGGATGCCGCCGTACTTCTCCGCGGCTTTGAAAATGTGTTCAGGGATTTGTTTCATGATCTATATCCTCAAGTCGAAATTGGCAACCGCGGCCAGCATGTCGAGGGTTGTTGTCGCGGCTTTGTCGAATGTCAGTTCGACAAGTACCTCAACATCGTTATCCACCCAAAATGGGGTGGTGATGGTGAGTGTCATTTTGTGCTGGTCCACGTCGATGCGCTCGCTTGCTCCATCGTGGCCGCTGTCGTAGGTGAATGTCTGCGGGGCAATGACTGCGACTTCTCCGTCCGCTCCGCGCGTGACCTTGTTGACAACTGCTGCCATTGCATCACAGGCCGCGATTAGGATTTCAAAGTCGATCTCTATGGATTTGAGATAAGCGCCTTTGAGTGCGCTGCTGTTGGATGGCAGGGTTATTGGGATGGTGACAACAGACACTTCATCGGTGGCGGCTACGTGTTTGGCGATTGTGCCTGCGACCTGGCCCGCCGCGAATGTCCATGTTCCAACGACGCAATGAAACAGGGTCGGCGGGATGTACTGGCTCATGTGGGTGTCGTGTATAAAACCCATGGTAGACCTAGAGCCTTAGTGTGAAGTTTGCGACCGCGCCAAGCACGTCATTGGTGACGGTTCCGCCTGCGACGATCGTCATCTTCAACAGATAATACACATCGTTGTCGATCCACTCGGGCGTTGTGAGTGTGACCACGCATTTGTGCTGATCTTCATCGGCTGCGTCGGTGGCTGCTGTTAGGTCTTGTGTGACCGTGACGGCTGAGACAACTGCGACCGATCCGTCTGCGCCGCGCGTGACTTTGTTCAATGCAAATGTCACGCTGGTTGCTACGGCAAGCAGGCATTCATAATCCACCTCGATGGATTTTAGATAAGCGCCTTTGAGCGCGTCGCTGTTCGAGGGTAGCATGATCGGGATGTAGATCACACTCGTTTGGGCTGCGGCCGCGCGGTGGAATGCGATTGTGCCGCTGACCGCGCCTGCGGCCTGGGTGAATGTTCCCGTTATGCCCATCATTGCGGTGGGCGGGATGTACTGGCTCATGTGGGTGTCGTGAACGTAGCCGCCCAATTCAGGATAGCGATTCATCCTTTTGAATTTGAGCGCGATATAGGCTCTGAGCATCGCAATGTCATTGCGGAGCCTCCGATCTGTGAACACCAGCGGCAGAAGATTGTAGAAAACCAATCCGCCTGCGATTGCCAGTAACAGGGTTGCGATTACGAATTCGAGGAAATTTCCCATGATGTTTACTCCTTATGGGTTGGACTGGATGATCTCCATGGGCGGCTTCCGTTTTCCGCCCATGGAGTTGCTTGATCACATCGCTCTATTGTGCGATGCGGGATCTAAAATACTTATCCGCCTACGTTGGATTTGTGCAGTGGGAGGTCATCTGCCACACCAACGGTTACGAACTGACGAACTTTGATTCGGCTCTCGTCATTGGCGAACATGGCGGGGTCTACCTCACTGGACGCCGAGAAGATCTGAGGCTTGACGCCGAAGATCTCGCCGAGCATGATGCCTGGGCGGAGTTTGGGGTCGATCACTGCTGCCCAATCGGTTGCATCTGTCCATTCAGGGACAGGAACGGGGTCGACGCGTCCGCCCCAACGCACGCTGGCGGTGGCTGGCACGTTTTGCGCCTGTGCATCCCAGCGTGGGACGAATAATGCTTCTGCAGCTGCGATGAGGTCGGCTGGTACAAGGCATATGGATGGTTTGAGTCCCTGCGGCTTGCCTGTGCCATAATATCCGGTTGCGTTTTTGACCATGAGCTTTTTCTTGTACATGGCTGTGGCAACTGCGTTCCATGCGGTGTAGTCTGTGCCGAGGGCTGTGGTCAGGAGGTTGACATGTCCGCCAGCTGTGGTTTGTGCCGTGGCGTTGAACAAGGCTCCACCATCGGTCATGACTGGACCTGCTGCGCTGTTCTGTGTGAAGACGGCCGCGACCTGCTCCGAGATATTACGCATACCTGCGAGCGCGCATTCTCTCGGCATTCTTACAAATGCGCGTAAGTCGTCGTTGATGACGGCTTCGATGGTCAGGGGGGCGTATCCACCGTACTTGCCCCACTCGGAAGTTTCCTTGATGTCGCCGATAGGTAGTTCGGTGTACTCTCCGCGCTCTGCAACGATTGGCAGGCTTGCGATGGTTCCGGTGCGGACCCATGTGGCGGTCTTTAGGTTGACGAAATGCTCGATGGTGACGATCTTCATCCACCATCCGTAGGAGTTTTCAAAATCCTTCCACGCGTCGATCAGCATTTTGTTTTGCACGTTTGCCACGATGCCGGGAAAATTCGCGCTGACCAATGCGAATTCAGGGAAGTAGCCGCCTGTAAATTGCTCATCGCCTGTTGCCAGTCGATAGGCTTCGTTGATGCCTGCGAGTTTGTGGACTTTGATCTTGGCTTCCTCTGGTGAGCGTTCCACACCGAACAAGTCTTCGAGCGCGATTCGGAATTGATCCCTGTTCGATAATCCGAATTCGTAATGTGCGCGTCCCGGTCCTTGCACGTTTGCGCCTGCGGTTAGGGCTGCGAGTTCCTCGCGGGCTTCGGTGATGGCGGCTGTCAGTTCGGTTGCCTTGAAGGCGCGTCCTGCGAATTGCTTGCGGACGCGCTTCTGCACGACTTCGGGTAATCTGGATGATGCGAGTCCGCTGTTGAGCAGAAAATCGCATTGCGCTACAAGAACGGCGTTGCTCTCGGCGAGTTGGGCTTCGAGTGCATTCATGCGTTCGGTTTCGCCGAGTAGCTGCGCGGCTGCCTGGCGATTGACTTCGATCTGAGTCAATGTGGGGTCGGCGTTGTTCTCGGACAACGCCTCGGTTGTGGTTTCTTCGGACATGGTTGTATCTCCTTTTTGTCCTTGAACTAACGCCGAAAGGAATTTCCCTCCGCGCGCGGGGTCGATGACCACGTCAACAGATTTGACGCGGATAACCTTCGTGACTTCCCGTTTTGCGTTGAGTTGTACATTCAAAACGGTGGAAAATCCTACTGCTTGCATGATTGCCTGATTGCCTTTGGCTGCATCGCGGACGGCTAGAAGGATGTCGGCTGCGGGTCCGCCTGGTTTGAGTTTGAGTTGTATTCCTCGCTCGGTTTCGCTCCACGTGGGCATGTGGATCGTGCCTGCGAGGTCTCGCACGGATGGGCTCTCGAGAAAGCCTGCATGGTCGATGAATACGGGTTTGTCGGCATACAGTGGCATTGCATCCATCAGCACGGCTCTGCTGAATGTGATGTTGTGGCCTTTGGCTTCGCCTTCGGATATGGCGAGCATATCGAAACCCTCATCGGTGGCCGTGGCTTTGAGTTGGAAAATGAAATCCGATGGACTGCTTGACGTAGTGGTGTTGGGATTCGGCATTAGGTTCTCCTTCTTTCTCCTTGTTTGATACCCTGGCAGTTCCAGTATTGGATTGTGCGCACGGTGTTTAGGTTGTGTCGCGCGATCTGTTCTGCCAATTTGTCTGTGAATTTAGGTTTGGTCATTCCTGAAAATTCCTGTCCATTTTCGTTGAACGTTGCTGCCTTCGTACCGAAGGTGACATATTCAATTCAGGTGTAGGGATGCGCCGCAACGTAGCGGAAGAGTTCCGACTGGCCGATATAAACCAGTCGTTTGTTTTTGGTGTTTTGTCCGGCGTTTGCAGGTCGTGGGCCTGGCATGGTTTCGATACGCTCCTTTCAGTCGCTACTCAACCCGAGTGGTTATTCTTCTTCCTTTGTGTCGCCTGGGTCTGTGCCTGGATCTTCCACTACTGCGGGTTGTTGTTCGGTGGGCTTCACAAGCGGCTTGCGCTTGATCTTGGGTACTTTGCTTTCATCCCAAACTTCGGCGAACATCTTGTAGACGAGCCTCATAAATTCTTTTGGCTCGATGGCTTCGCGGTCGTACATATCGGCGAGTTGTGGATAGGCTCGGCCTAATGCGAGCGCGAGTGTTGCATTGTCACGCTCGGTGATGTCGGGTCCTTCGACCCATATCTTCGCTTTTGGTTTGTCTTTGCCTGCGACCTTTGCGGCGACGCGTCCCATGTCGATCAACATTTCAAAAAAATCATTCTGTGTTTCTTCGAGTGTGCGGAAGGTCGGCGTGCCTGCGGCTTCGGCTGTGGTGCTGATTGCGCTTTCGCCTTCGGCGTGCCAGTGCATCGGCTGGCCTGCTCCATCCATGATCATTTTCTTGATCGCTGTTCCGTCCATGCTTGCGTCGAAGGCGTCGAGGTTTGCGGACAGGATGCCGTATTTCTCTCCTGAGTTTTCGTTGAGTACGAGTAGGCTTCCTGGCTTGGGTGGGTTGGCGTTGAGATATTTCTCTCTGGCGCTTCGCTCGCTTTCGTTCGCATATAGTCCACTTACGACATACATGAATACGGTTCGGAATCTATTGAGCCTGACCCGATCTTCGAGCCATGATGAAAACCGTCCTATCCATACCAGCAGCGGAGATAGGTCGGCTTCCCCCCAGGGGCTTCCTACGGGCTGGTTGCTGGCGAAGTGCATCATGAACGTGGTTTTATCTGTGCCGTCGCTGTAGGCGTTCCATTTGTCAGTTTTGGTTTCGTCCTTGAAGTAGCCTATTTCCTGTTCTACATCGTTTTCGGTTGTCTCGATATCCTCGATCTTCTCGGCCGGCGTAGCTCGGATGATGGTCATTCCATCGGCTTGCACATTGAACAGGAAGAATAGATTGCCGGTGCGGGTGTCCTCATCCTTCCAGCGTTTGACGTTGCGGTTGAATCGGTTGAGTGGATGGTTCCACCATTGGGTGAGGAAGTCCTGAAGCGCGGGGTCATCGCTTTTGATCGTGAGTCCCTTGCCAACGACAAAGGATGTCATGAGTTTGACAATTCGCCTGGCTATTGGATTGACGCGCCATGCGCGCATTGATTCCGCAAATACCTTTTTGCGATCCCATGCGCTGCGGCCTTCGTACAGGTTGGATAATCCGCCTGTGAAAAAATTATTATCCCGTTCGGGGCTGAGCGCGAGCGATGCTTCGAGCGCATCATTGAGCATAGAGATTTGGTTTTCGAGTTGTTTTTTAGTGGGCATTTTCTATCCTGTCACCGCGCCTAGGTCGGCTTTGTGGATCCATACTACCTTGGGTGTCTCTCCCGACTGGTAGCGGATATCCTTGGGGAATGCGTAGGCTTTGCCGCCTGCGGTGTAGGCTATGTGTGTGATGGTGCAGTCGATGGCTCGCCAATCGCGGTAGGTGTTGATCTTGTCGGCCTCGGAAAAGCTGCTCCATACGGGATGACCTGGGATGAGCTGCCAGTAGTCAAAGACCGTGACTTTGTTGAGTGTTGCCCAGAGGGTCTCGAGATTGACTTCGTTGTCGTCTGGCGACTTGTAGACTTTTACCAATCCGTTTGGGTTCGGGTCATTCTCTGTGACCTGGTACGTGGTGCGCCCGTCATTTGTGGGCGGAGGACTGCTGCCTCCGTCTGGCAGGCTGATCCCTTTGATTGCAAGGCCGATCTCGCCGAGTTTCTCGATTAGTTGATTCCATTGTTCGGGGGTAATAGGCATGTCGTCCTCTCCTGGTGTGGGTTCGGGTTCGTCGATTTTGAAGTGGCTCCGCATTTGTTGAGCCGTCCCATTGAAAACATTTAGGTCGCAGGCGGTTGGGCGTGTGACTCCGTATAGTGGCCCGTTGCCTTTGCTGGTGTACTGCCATAAATCCCAGCCTGCCGTTCGGCTTGTTGGGTTCGAGGGTGTGCCGTTCGGGTTTGGAATGTTGAACCATTGCGCCTGCCATAGTCCGATGCTATTCCAGTCGATCCCAAATTTCGCTGCGCTCGGGGTGATATAGGTCTTGTATATATTCAGGGATGTGTAAAGCAGGCATTCCTTCCCTGTTCGATCCTGTATGTAGTGAATCCATTTCCATGCTTCATAAGCAAAGTCCAAAGTCAGGGCGTTGAAAGAGGCCTCGAAGTCGCAGGCGAAGAAATGATAGGCATACGGCGACACGATCTCGAGAAATTTATCGGCCTGTGTTTTCCATGCGCTTCCTGAATTTAGGTAGTGATAGGCTCCGCCGATCCCGACCCGCATCACACCTTCGATGAGGCTCGCAAACGCCTCATCGCGTGTGGTTCTGTAGCTTGCGCGCTGGATCACGAAGTCAAGTTGTCCTGCGGCTGTTTCGGGTGTGAATTTCTTGTCATACTTCGATACGTCGATGCCATGTGCACGCGCGCTGACGACTGCTCCCTGTGGGAATAGTGAAAAGTAGGCGGAGTGTGTAAAGCTAGTAAGCATTTGACATTTCCTCGAGTGCGTCTGGCTGTTCTATGATTATGGTCTCGGATGGTACATACCATTCGAGTTTGTCGAGTTCGGATGTGAGTGCGTCGGCGGTGATGTGGTCATCGTGAATGAGTTGCCCATTTGCTCCGCGTGTTCCATCCTTCACTCCCCACCGCATTGTCTTTGCTGGTCCTATCAGGATCTCGCTTTCGCAGTTGGCGTATTGCTCGGCGATTGCCTCGGATGGGTCGCAGTCTCGGAATCGGCCCGTCTCGATCATGCCGATAAATGCGTATCCCATTTCGCTTTTGACCTGCTGTGTAAACTTGACGGCTATTGTTTTGGTTGGATATTTCTTTGCACACATGCCCCAAAGTCCCTCGCCTACGCCCGTTGCGTCGATGACAAGGTATTGCATGTTCCATGAGCTCATGAGTGCGTCGATCGTGCCGAAGATGGAAACATGATTGACGCCCTGAAATTCGAGTCTTTTGACTCGGCGATAGATGGGCGCTTGCAGGGTGTCGAGACTGGATAGGTCAATGTCTGTGATGCCGATGGTCACATAGTCGCGGCCCGGGTTGCCCATACCATCGAGGTTGAGCAGGGCTTCGTCCTGTCCGCCCACGTCCATTGTCAGCGCGTAGACGTGACCTTCTATCGGCATTTCCTGCTTGGGTTGATCTCCGATCATCAGGGCGCGACGTGCGGCATTGAACATGCCTGTCAGTTCGTCGATCTCCTCGCAGAAGTATTGGGTCTTGACGAGTGGATGTTGTCTGCCGAGTTTCTTGATCTCTCCGTCCACGAATCGGCCGTAGGCAGGCACGATCTTTCTAACTTGGTCGGCTGTATACAGGAACACGCGTTTGATGCCGTCCTTCTTTTCGAGTTCTCGAGCGGCTCGCATTTCACGCGCGAGCAGGGTCTTGCTTGTCCATGTGGTTCCAATGATCAAGCGGGTTGCGTTCGTGCTGGCGGTCATGGGGACGAAACGTTTATCGTAGATGGCGGGTTCGATGTCCTGGGCTTCGTTCACGACAAGCAGGAGTGATGCAACTGCTCCAACAACGTTGGCGGCGGCGTCTGCCGATAGGAACGAAGTGACGCAGTTGCCGATCATCCGCATGAAGTCAGAGCGTTTATCCCACAGGGTTTTGGTCAGGAGGTTGCCGTTGAGTCGTTTTTCGAGTCGGACGATGGCATTGATCGTCTGCGGCTTGTAGGTGGGATTTGCGACGACGATTCCCACGTCGCGGTGTGCGAATAAGAGCATGAGCCATGAGAGCAGGTTTGCGAGTACTTCGTCCTTGCCTGCCTGGCGTGAAATGATAAGTACGATGGTGAGACCTTGTTTCTTTCGGATCGAGTCGGCGATTGCGCGGGCGGGTTCCAACTGGTATGGGCGCATCTTCAGCCCTCCCCCGCGCTCGGTGAAGGTGTCGAACTTCTTTACGATCTGTTTGATGGTCTGAATGAGTGTGCTCATGATAATAATATTGCCAGGAGACATGTGATAATCAGTCCCAATACGAGTGGTGCAATGAAGGCCAGGGCGGCTTTGAATGCTTCGCGGTCGGCTTCTTTTTGTTCTTCGGGAGTGCGAGTGTTGAAGTTCATAATCCCATCTCCAAACGTAATTCTTCGAGTGCCTCGGTGATGGATTTCTCAACGGCTCCGCCTTTGCCTTTGATCAGGTAGTGCGTTCGTTCGAGGGTTGCGAGGGATTGGGTCATAAGAGTCAGGGTGTTGAGTTGCTTTAGATAATGGTCGTCGCGCGTGTTGCTGTCGGTTCCGTCTTTGCCCTTGAAATACACAACAGAGAAATTTAATTGCTCGGTGAGCCTGTCCATGCATACGCGTAGCAGGTCGATCTCGCTTTCGATGGAATGCTGTTCGCTCTCGGCAAGGCGCTCGCTTTCGCTCTCATTGAATCGGCTCGAATAAAAACCATGCTTTTCTGCATTGTTATTGCCTGGCTGCGCGCCGGGTTTGCGGCCGTTCTTGCCTTTGGATTTGCGACGACGAACGGAGGAGCGCCCAGCAGGAGGCGGCGTACTCGCCGCCGACGGAGCCGATTTCCCGTTTTCCTTTTTTTGCATCGGCTATCGCTTTCGTTCGGTCGCGGCTCTGAGCAGGTCTTTTGTAATGCCCATGCGTTCGTAACGTTCCTCGGACTCTCGTTCGTGCTCGGCAAGTTTGTTCATGATTGCATTGTGTGACAGTTTGATCTCACTAATAAGCTGCTGGTTGAATGCTGCGTAGAGTTGCAATACATCGTCGCTGTGTTTGATCTGCCGATCCTGCATATCTTTTTCGTGCACTTCCCTTCGGCTTTCGAGTGTCGTGGCGTTGGTTATCCTGCGTTCCTCGCGTTTGGCGTCCAGCAGGATATACAGGATGACAAAGCCGAGGTAGGGTGATGCTTCGATGATCTTGCTGATAACATCCATCACGACATGACCAATTTTCCAGACACGCGGAATCGGACGTTGCTTCTGGGTGTCTCTCGAATTCGAGCATTCAGATAGATTGCAAGGTTTTCTGCGACCTCATTTGTGAGTTCGATGTCGACGGTGGTGTTTCGATCTCTCCCGATGTAATCCATCTGAATTTCTGTTTCAAGTGCGACGACATATAACGTGATGGGTCTTGGTTGTGCGGGTTCTGGCATGGGTTCCTTGGAAATAAAAAAGCCGCGCACATTAGTGCGCGGCTGGCTTTGAAGGCAGTCGCCTTGTCCACTTCGGGGCTCTGGCGCGGGAGTGGCGGTTTTGGGCAGTATATCACAATTGCGATAACAGTTGTTTCATCGCTCGCAAAAATGCACTCCATCTATTTTGTTTTATTTCGTGGCTTGCTTCCAGGAGCCGCCGAATCTCCCTGATTTCTTTGGTCACATCCTGCAATGCCTCGAGTCCCTGATTGATGGCCTTTGTCCGGTCGGTGATTGGCGGCTCTGCTTCCATGGCTTTATCCGAATTTCAATCGTGCCATGCGCTGTGATGGCACTTTGCCTGTGATTGTGTACCTACCTCCCTGCTGGATTGGCGTGGGTAGGATGCGCGGTGTGTCGTATGGGAAGTACTTGATGATGGTGTCCCATTCCTGCATGGACGGGAACGTTTCATAGCGCGTGAGTGTGATGGTCACCTGGTTGTCTGCGGCTGTGAGTTCCACGCGCAAACCTCCTTTGCTGAGTCTGCGGACGATCTTTGTCCCGGCTTTGGCTTTTGCTTCGGCGAGTTGATCTTCAAGGATCTGTGCTAGGCGTGGCATGATATTACTCCTTTGATGGGAACATGTGAATGGTTGATTGTGCGACTTCTGCGATTATTCTTGAAATTTTTTCTGGTACCTTTGCGCGCTCGGCGCGTTGCTTCGAGCCGAAGGATTCCTTTTTCCTGTATCTGATTGTGAACTGTGCAAGCGGCATGTTGGTCCATAGATGAAACGCGCCGTAATTGATTGTCGACTTTCCAAAATACAGCTGCGCCCCTCTGACGTTCTCGATCACCCAGAAGAGCGGGCTGCTCTCTTTGATTATTCTTCGGCATGCCTGGTAAATGTCCAGGTCTGGCGTTTTGCCTGTCCTGCTCCATGGCATGCTTTCCCTGGCGAATTCGTCACATGGAGGAGAAAACCACATCAGGAGTGGCTGGCGTCCGTGGTAGGACCACGTTCGCAAGTCTGCGACAATATCAGGCTTGAATGACGGCTCCATATCGAGAGTGATGATCTCCCAACCCATCGAACGCCATGCCTGGCTCGCTCCTTTGAGTCCACAACATGCGTCAATACCGAGTGGTTTATTCATTTTCATCGCTCTTATGGATTGCGTTTCCGTGTCGGTGCTCGTTGGTCTCGGCAATGATAAGTTTGTCATTGGCTATGAGGTTGGCTATTTTCCGCATCTGCTCACGGAATTGAGTGATTGAATTTCGGCTCAGCTGTGTGATGAACATGGCCGCGTCCTTTTCGACGGCGTTGATCGCCTTCTCTGCGAGCGCTAGTGTGACCTGATACCTGCGGACGGATATGGTCAGCGCTTGGTTGTCGTCGAAGAGTTCGGCGAGTGCCTGGCGCTCGGCTTCCCACTGTTCAAAGGCTTCTTTCGGGTCCTCGGTGTGACCACCTGTCATAAGGTCGGCGAGTTCTTCGATTGTGCGGGCGTTGGCTTGGAGTGGGTTCATGCTCGCCTCATGGTTTCCATGTAGGATTGACACACTTCCGATGTACAATCTTTGATCTTTTCAGCCACGTGTTTCTCGTCATGGTATCTCTTCGCGTAAAATGCGGCGATTTCTTCGAGTTTCATAATCCTTATGGCTTGGATCGTTATAAGCCGCGTGTCCTCGGCGTGTTGATCTAGGAGGTCTTGAATTGCGCTCATGGCATATCGTCCTTATTGAGTTCGTAGGTTTGCAGGATGATGTTATCCTGCCCTGTGGGTCCCAAACCCTGCCACCATCGGCGGTGTGCAGGCTTCGGCTTCGGTTTGGCTCTTTGCCTGTTCTTCCTGCGCGCGCTGAGGAACATTTTCCTTCGTATCTCTCGCAGGCCTGGCGTTGTGTCGTTTGGCTCCTTGCCATCGGTCAGAAGCTCGAATACATATCTGACATTGACGCCGATCTGCTTCGCAAGTACGTGGTAGCTTTTAGCCTTCTTGAATTTGGCCGCGAGTTTGGGCGGTGTGTTGGGGTGAATGTAGGGTTGAGTCATGGCGTTAGTCCGGTGGGCTTCCTGTTGGGTGGTAGAAAAACACATCATATATCTTTGTTTCCTGCAATATGGTTTCAGCTTTTGGCGACCATTCAATCCATTCGCCGTGTCTGGTGAGAACTTCTTTGTTGCCGTTACTGTCTTGTCGCATGACGACAACGGTTTTATTTGCCGTGTTGACTTTTACGAATACAACGTAGTGTGGACTCATCGGCACACTCCTGCAACTGCAAGGCATTCCCTGATCTCCCCCACTTCGATCTTGTGTGGCTTGCGGGTCTGTACAGGCGCGCCGCGCGGGATTTCATTCCATTCCTCGGGGATTGTAAAGACTGCGCCTGCAGGGTTTTCTGATAAGGAGGCGGGGCTTTGCTTAGCAAAGTCAACCGCCGAAGGTGCCGATATCCCGTCGCCTGAAGGTGTTGGGTCCACTATCGGTGTGATGGTGGTCTCAAGGCAGGCAAGGGAAATGATTAGGAAGAGCACGATCATTAGTGTGAGTGTTCTAAGGTTCTTCATGGGGTCTCTTTTCTTTCCATTCTCCATATGGCTAATCCGAGCGTTTGACCTTCGACTTCAATTGCCTGCCTGACGTGTGCTCTGATGTATTCTTCTGTGACCCATGATAGCCTTGCCAGGTTATTGGCTTTGGGTTTTCTGATCCCTTCTTTTTTTAGGGCTTGCATGTTTTTTTGGATTTGATCTTCTAGCATTTGAATCTCTCTTTTTAGTATATTTATATACTTTTCAGTATGCAGTAGTAGGGCCTGTGGAAAGAATGGAAAGAATCGGCTTACTCTACCGTTTACTCTACAATTCTTTCCACAGGACAGTTAGGAACAACTAGGAACAAGTGGGGTCTTTCTGTGGAAAGAATAGGTTCTGTCTTTTGAAGTTGTCTGACATTGTGTACAACTGCCATGTTGTTCCATTCTCTCCACTTTTTGCCTGTGTACAACTTTACGGTAGTTTGAGCCATTTTTCAGGGTTGTTCCATTCTTTCCACAACTGCGGCGTCGAACCTGCCTGCGGGTGATGCGACGGCTTGGTTTTTGAGCATTACTTCCATTATGATCACTGCACAGTCTACCGAGTTGTAGAGTACGCCGCGTCCCTGGCTGACTAACAAGGGATGATCCATCTCGATGAGTGATGCGATGAGTAGGGCCATTGGAAGGAGTCGGCGTTTGGTTGCTATGGTGTGGTGGTGTGCGTAGTCGCCGTTACACCACGCTGTTCCTATCTCCTGGCGTTCTGCGATGGTGGTCACTTCCTTGCCGTGGTCGTCTATGTAGCATCTGATCACCTCGTCGTCGAGGGTATTGCTTTGGTTCTGTGGTTTGCGTGGCATTGTGAGGGTTCTCCTTGCCCTCCGCCGGAGGACCGGCGGAGGGCTGAATGCTTATGTCTCCCCGCGCGTGGGGGAGGACATAGCTCTTTGCTTCCGTTTTTTATAGCGGTTCTCATGTGTGGTGTTTTTATATTTCTTCGTTGGTATTGTGGTCTTGAATTCTTCACCACATCCGCAGGCGCATATTTTGGTTATCGGCTTTCGGCGCTTGCCAGTGAATTCGGCTCGTTCATGAAGCTGAGTAACGTGGCTATCGCTTCCTGCTTTGGGATGTTGACTTCTGGATCCGCCGTCTCTACGTGCTTGCATGGCGTCGGCGTCAACCATTCCCAGCCCTCGTTTCGGCAGGCTTTGCACCACCAACGTTTGCGGGATCCGTCTGGCATATCCTCCCAAGCCATCAGCGCGGGGCTGGTGTGTGCTGCCTGCGCTTGGCTGATCGGATTGGACAAGCGCGTCCACCAATCCTTTATTCGGGTTGAAAAGGGATTTTCGGCGCGTGCGCCTCATCCTTTGGGTCGTGGTACGTGGGTCCTGGCTTGGGGAATGGTTGTTCTGCGGTGGGGCGGGGGAGTTTCGAGAAGATCGGCTCTTTGCCTGTCAGATACGGGTATTGAAACGTTGTGGGATTGGCGGGGATGATCGGCATTCGAGAGTCTGCGAGGATGGGAATATCGAGGTCGCGTTTGACCTGGGCGATGATCTCGTTCCGCAATGTGATTGCGAGATTTACTTTCTCGGTATCTAGTGCTGCGGTTGCCTGTTTCCTTGCCTCGGTTACGATCTCACCGCGTGCTATGCCTACTTCGATCTTCTCGCTGATGTCGGGCGCGCTGCCGTGGTGGGCATAGATTAGGGCGGCTTGAAGAATTGTTGCGCCGATAAAGATATACACAATCCATTGAGCGATGCGTGCGGTCTGGTCTGGTGTCAGGGTTTGCCCGCTGAGTAGGACTTCGGCTGCTACCATGCCGAGTGTGCCGAGAAAACCTGCGAGGAAGCCGATGGCTGAGACTGCATATTGACCTGTGCTCTTTGAATGGAACACGAATGCAAGCGCCCAGGTTATCGCGGCAATGTCGAAAAGCACGAGTCCCCATATCTGGTTGCCGAAGTTGTTTGGGAAGATGCGTTGCATGGCCTGGTAGGTGAGCGACATTAGCAGGCCGATGATTGCGATGCCGAATGCGCCGAAGATGTAGGCTGTTGTTTGTGCTAATACTTTTTTCATGGTGTGAGGGTTCTCCTTATCATTTTATAAATTCGGATGGGCACAGGTTTGCTCCTGATTCGCTTGATCACTCCCTGCGCTTCGAGTTGCAGGTAGTAGGATCTCACTAGGGACGAGGAGTTTATGCCTGTGATTGTTTGAACGGCTCGGATGGTTGGCGGGATGGCATTCTCCCGCCAATACTCCTTGATCGCCGTGAGGACTCTATCCGAGTTGGTCATTCACGCCACAACAAGCGCTGTGACCTGGTACTTCTGTTTTCCGCCTGGGATGGGGTTGGGGATTACCGAGATTGCCTGAGCGGTATTCAAGACTTCTTCGTGAGTGTTCACGACTTCCAATAGCTGCCCAACATAGCAGGGATTGTCTGACATCACCTTTATTGTTGTGTTGAGCTTCTGCGACCTTCCTGAATTCGAGTATGCTTGCATTGTGAGGGTTCTCCTTTTGAGATAAAATGGATTTGACATCGGCTCGGTGGCGATTACCGTGAGGGTTCTCTACGCTGAGCCGGTGTTACGTTGCTCCCACATGTCCCGATGTGGGATGTTCAACAGGGCGGGGGAGGACTGCCCTGATCAAACCTATGGAGGTACATTGTGAACAGGGAAAATGTGGAACGCTTTTTGGCGTCCCACTCATACGCGAAGAACACGCATGATCGGTATTTGCGGGTTCTCGGCTCTGCGTATGAGTTGCCTGTCGGTTGCTGGCAGGCGGTGGATCTGATCTCGTTCTGTGTTCGGCCTGAGTGGGGGAATTCACAACAACGGGTAGCGTTGTATGCTTTTCATAAATACATTCGTTGGAGGTGGGGGGATGATCACGCGGCTTTGTCGGCTCGTATCAAGCAGGTCCGCCCGAAGATGCAGAGGGTCTTGTCTGCATCGAAGGCGTTGGAGTTGCTGGCCTCGTTTGATACGTCGATGTCAGCTGGTGCGCGTGACCTGGCTATTTGTGCGGTGGCTCTGGATACGGGTTTGCGGTGTTCGGAGTTGTGCTCTCTCGCCCTGGCTGACGTGGATTTGCATCAAAGAACTTTGCAGGTCATCGTCAAAGGTGGGCAATGGGGGAGTGGGGTTTTCTCTCCACATACCGCGCAGTACATTGCTGAGTGGATCGCATTTCGCAAGCCCGCCGATGGAGTCGGCACGTTGTTTCTCTCGCTTCAAAACCAGCATAAGGGATGGGCGCTCACGCGCGAGGGTTTGCAGGGGATTGTCAAACGGTGGGGGTTGCGGATTGGAATTCGATTGTCTCCCCATGATCTGCGGCGCTCGTTTGCGACACTTGCAACGATCTTCGGCGCGCCGTCTCGGATTGTCCAGCAGGCGGGCAGGTGGTCGAGCATTACAATGGTCGAGCTTTATACGCGCCGTCTGGATGCGTCGGCGATTGAGCCGTTTTTGCCTGTCTCGCATCTGGTGAAATAAGCAACATACAAGTAGATGTTGTGGGTTCGAGACCCATCAGGCACCCTAACTATTCGGTTGTAAAGGTACGGGCTTTCAGGTCTACCTTTCGGCTGAATGGTTCGCCGATCTCGCTCCTCATGTTCGCGCATGGGGAGCGATGGTTTTACGCAATATTGCGTTTGATCTTTCTAACTGCGTATCTTGAAGTGATGACTTTGAATCCGTCTGCAAATTCGACAAGGATTGAGTTCATCTTTCCGCGTGCCAGTATTTTGCATGGTTGGCCTTTTCGATCTGGTAATCTGGATTTCCAAAACCATATGTGTGTCATTTGGGATTGAGTCCTGCTATTACAAAGACGATCACAACAAAGAAAAGGATAATTGCAGTTTCATCATTCTCGGCCTGGCCGATTTCTCGGGTTCGTTCGTTCGCCAAGTATGCGGTCAATTTCTGCCAATGGGATGCGATAAACGCTCTTGCTATTTGGGTCCATCTTGTAAGCATGGATGGTGCCTCGATCTATCATGCGTCTGATTGTGCGCGCTGAGACTTTGAGTTTCTCGGCGGCTTCTTCGGTGGTAAGGGTGGTGTCGCTCATTTGATCTCGACTGTATCCGTTGCGATGGCTTCGGCCAGGGTGTTGATCTGGTCGTCGTAACGGCCGTCATAATCGAATTGTGTCAGTTCCTTGTACATGATCTTGATCAGGTCTTTGAGCGCAAGTCTGACATTGAGCTGCCTTAGCTGATCGACCTTTGAGAATGTTTGTTCTGGTTCCATGTGTAGATTTTACTCGGTCAGTTGGGACGTGTCAAGTGTTTGGGGAAAGTCGTGGGGGAGTCGTCGGGTTTCCTGTCCGTGGGTGGGAGTGGACCGGTAATGGGGAGGTGGTCGGGCGGAGTCAAACCCAAACCCAAAAGCAAAACCGAATCCCTCCCCGCTGGACACGAAGTGCGAGCCGACAGGCTCGACGCGATTTTTGGAATTTGGATAAAAACAGCCCGCATTTCTGCGGGCTGTGGATCCTGGCTGGTGTGGCTTTATCCTTCCGGCGTTGGCGGCTTTGTGTTGCCCGCTATGATCTCTTTCGATACGTATCCGTCAACGTTTGGATATTCCGGTGCTGTCGGTGATATTCTCAATACTTCCTGCTTTCTGTGCTCGCCTATGTAGATGATGATCTTCTTCCCTATCACTTCGCCGATTGTCTCGGCTTTGGTCGCCTCCATCAGGCTCGCTACGTCTACCTGGGTGGAAAGAAGATAACCGCGCGGGAATGGGGCGCCGGTCTTGGTTTGGAAGTATAGAACGGGCTGCACTATTACGCGCGGTTTTCCGTTTGGGTTCCTGCTGTCGGCCGTGGCTGAGTCAAGGTCTTTGGGGTTGGGTATCGTATCTTCGGGGGCAATACGCGCAATGGTGACGGCGAGTTGCTGCACATGCCAGCGGACTTTTAGATCCTCCACTTTCAAAAAGCGCGAGGGGTGCAGGTCCATAAGTGGAGTTTTGGGGTCGTAGGTTTGAGTGGTCATTTGTGAGGGTTCCTTTTGCCCGTGACAAGGCGACGGGCGGCGCGCATAGTGGAGTGGTTTATAGTCCTGGGTCGGCGTCGCTAAATTCGTCGAATTCCTGGGTATAGGTGGATTCTTCGTCGTCGTCGGTGAGCTTCCACCAACGATCACAGCAAACATCCTGCTCGTAGTAATTGCCGTCTAGGTCATATCGTCCCATGTATATATGACCTTTCACGGTGTTTGTGTTTCCTACCTGCTGCTCATCGAGGTTGGCAGGTTTCTTGCATTTGACTAGTTTTTGCATTGTGAGGGTTCCTTTCTTGGGTCTGGATTATACACAAAAGAATTTACGCGGGCTGGCTTCGTTTGATTCAAGCCAGCAATCAAAGGCGGCTCTGTCTCGCTTTTCGAGTTCATCCATCAGCCAGCCGCGGACGGTCGGCAATATGTCGCTCATGGGTTGTTTCTCGGCTTCTTCCCAATCTGCTATGAGTTCGTAGGTCGTTCGCTCGGCGACCATTGCGCGGGCTTTGGTTTCGGATGGGTGCATGGGTTGGGTGTTCATTTCGCCTCCGTAAGTGTTGCTAGTTGTGCGATGATTTCGCGCTGTGTGAGTTTCAGTTGGTCATGCTTTTCAAAGTCAAGGCCGCAGGTTGTGATTTCTCGGCGCGTGGTGTCGAGTGCGATGATCAACTGTTCGCGCTGTGCCTGGCGTGCCTGGGCTGCCTGGCTGACGCTGGCTTTCCAATTCTGGCGGCGCTCAGTCATTGCACACTCTGATACTGGATAAACTCAAGGCTGGCCGGGTTGCTGATTTTCGGCGCGCCGAAGGATTGCAACACTTCGCCGTTGGCGTATTTGAGCGCCACATTTTGAACGTCTTTGAATTGGATTCGGATGGTGAATAATGAGCCGTGTAAACGCACTTCCAGCCACTGCGTTTGACTATTAGCTTCGATCACTTCACACTCGCGCCAAAAGCCGAGAATGAGAGCGCGGCACATGAGCGAGATCTGACCTTTACCTTCGGGGGGGATATTGAGGAATAACATTGTGAGGGTTCTCCTTGTGGCTTGCGCCACTATGTAATTTGACTGTGCAAACGCTGCACAGATTTAGCCGAAAAATTGAAGTTGTGCGTTGTGCCAGCCATAGCAGGCGAAACCGAAAAACTCACTTGAAACCCAGTTACCCGCGCATGATGGGATTGGGGCGGGTGGTGTGGCTGAAAATACCCAGACGGGAATACCGGCATTGACGGCCTCACGCGCGACGGCCAAAGAGCCTGCGCCCGGCTCGAAGAAAACTGCATG
>Ga0210377_10001234_pt1 | contig 23417 bp, 21 predicted proteins | sample PLM4_65_b1redo_FD_155480 | JGI IMG/M metagenome (GOLD analysis project Ga0210377, IMG submission 155480) | Groundwater sediment microbial communities from an aquifer in East River, Colorado, USA - PLM4_65_b1 redo | ecosystem: Environmental > Terrestrial > Soil > Riparian zone | place: USA: East...
GGTAGCGGTTAAGTAACAAGTGATAGGTTGTACCGGATGATAAATAGTCGTGTTACGATTTCGTGCATGAGATCTGACTTTGAAAAGGATAATGTTTTTCTGACGAACCGCGCACAAGATTGTCTTAAACTGCAATACCAACGTTCCATGTGATTGGTCTGGCCACTTCCTTTACCAACGCATTCATGTGTTTCCACAGGAAAGACTAGTTGATAGGCTTCCCAGAAATCACTGTAACTTCGACAACCTTTGTAAGCTGGAGGAACTTGTTCCCAAAGTTTGCGACAGGTTGCTTCACTCCGATCTCCGATGACAAAGGCTACGATTTGGCGAGTGCGGCGACACATGACCGTCCAAAGCCAGCGTTTGTTCCATTTTTCGTAGACAAATGACCACATTTCATCGGCTTCCAGCACATCTTCGGGTTCGGCGGGTAAGAGTGTGTCTTCAAGTTTTGGGTTGGTTTCGTTCTTTTTTTAGCCAAGAGACCAGCGTCGGTCGACTTACGCCAAAGGTGCGCTCTACACCACGCATGCTTGATCGTTCATGATAAGCAGACAAAATCTGTTCCTTTTGCGCTTCGGTGTAGTCACGTTTCGGTTCCAGCACACCGCGTTTGCCACAGTCTTTGCACAGGTATTGCTGACTACCACTCGCATTGTGTCCATTTTTGATGATATTTTGGCTATTGCAATTTCGACATCTGTAAACAACAAGTTTGGCTATCATGTTTGCACTATACTACAAATCACTTCGACCTAACCACCACCATCTCCTCGTGCTGTTGAGGATTGCTTCTCGAGGGTCGCAATGACATAAGTGTTAATCAACCAGTGTCAAAAAATATTCGTGGAAGCGCGTATCTTTCGTTAATTCAGGATGAAAAGATGTAGCGAGCAGATGTCCCTGTTGCGCGGCAACAATCCGGCCATCTGGCACAGTCGCGAGAACTTTTGCATCCCCACTCACCGATTCAATAATCGGCGCGCGGATAAAGACCGCATGATAGTCTTCATTTGTCCCTGTGGCTTGTTTGAGCTCAGGAATATCCAAGTCGGTTTCAAACGAATCAATCTGACGCCCAAAGGCATTGCGCTGTACTTTGATATCCATCAACCTCAATAAAGGTTGGTCACGACTGATATCTTTCGAAAGAAAGATCGCGCCTGCACACGTTCCCCAGATCGCGTGACGTTGACCAAATAATTGAAGCGGCTCCATCAAGTTATAAGCCACCGCGAGTTTACCGATCGTTGTCGATTCACCGCCAGGGATGATGAGACCGTCGAGTCCATTTAAATGGCCGGGCAACCGTACTTCCGATGCTTCAACCTGCAAACGCTTGAGCATGGAGATATGCTCAGAAAAATCACCTTGTAACGCTAAGACACCAATTTTCATAATTTAGCTATCAGCCATTAGCTGTTAGCGGTCAGCAAAGCCCAAAAGCTAAATGCTAATCGCTAACAGCTGAATAATTACCAACCACGTCCTGCAAGCTTCTCACCTTCAGGCATCTGCGAAACATTACGTCCAACCATCGCTTCACCGAGGTTCTTGCTCACTTCCGCGAGAATGGAGGCGTCTTGATAATGCGTCACTGCCTTGACGATCGCATTTGCACGTTTGGCAGGGTCACCGCTCTTGAAGATACCTGAACCAACGAACACGCCGTCTACGCCAAGCTGCATCATTAACGCGGCGTCGGCAGGAGTCGCAACTCCACCCGCTGCGAAATTCACAACCGGCATGCGTCCGAGTTCCTTGGTCTCTTTCACCAATTCATACGGCGCACCGTTGTCTTTTGCAAACGCCATCAACTCTTCATCAGCCATTGTCTGCAACTGGCGAATTGCACCGATCACTGAACGCGCATGACGGACTGCTTCAACCACATCGCCAGTCCCGGCTTCGCCTTTGGTGCGAATCATCGCGGCGCCTTCGCCAATACGACGCAGTGCTTCGCCGATATTGCGGCAGCCACACACGAACGGCACCTTGAAATTGTGCTTCAAAATGTGATGTTCTTCATCGGCAGGTGTCAAAACTTCAGATTCGTCAATGTAATCCACGCCCAACGATTCAAGAATCTGCGCCTCAACAAAATGTCCAATGCGGCACTTTGCCATCACAGGGATCGAAACCGCGTCAATGATCTTCAAGATCATATCGGGGTCAGACATACGTGCCACACCGCCATCCGCACGAATATCAGCGGGCACGCGCTCCAATGCCATCACCGCACAGGCGCCCGCATCTTCCGCGATCTTGGCTTGCTCAGCGTTCACCACATCCATGATGACGCCACCCTTAAGCATTTGCGCCAAACCCTTTTTCTCAGTCCATGTACCAGTTTTTGTTTCCATTTATTTTCTCCTACATTTAATCATTTGAGTTTTCACCATGCAGACATATGATCACATTGAATCAATGCATGGAACTTTATGTCTTTGTGACAGAGACTTTGAAAGATTCTCCGTCAGTCATTAATTCTAGGTGAAAATTGGCATATGTTAAGAGCCAATAATTATCAATAAATTGCCATCCAATTTCTAGCAATAAAGAAATTGTCCCTATAAATTGGACATTAACAGGGCTATACTTAACCTGCCAATATTCATGGAGCAACAATATGCGTATTCCCCTGAACAAAAAAAGCGACGTTCCGCTCTACCATCAAATCGAATCCTATCTCCGGCAAGGCATCCTATCTGGTAGTTTGCCTCCTGATATGCGCCTGCCTGCATGTCGTCAACTAGCACAAGACCTTGGAGTGAATCGCACTACAGTGGAAAATGCCTATGCCAAGTTAGAGGCTGATGGGTTGGTGTTTTCACGCATGGGTAGTGGAACGTATGTGTTACCCGTTAATCCCATTCCTGCAATTACAAAAAACGATCGAAGCGCACCCTGGCCACTTTGGCAGACAAGTGTCCAAGATAGGAATGTAATTTCAAAGGCTGACATGGTGGATGAAATGCTCCACACAGCCGGGCATCCAAACCCGATCAGTTTTGCCAGTGGCATCAGTGATGCGCGTCAGTTTCCCATTGAAGAATTTCGTAAAGTACTCCAAGCCGTTATGCGGCGTGACCAAATCTCCGCATTGGAGTATGGCGAGCGTAACGGGTACGCACCACTCCGTGAAGGAATCGCGCACATCCTCGCCAGTCAGGGATTGCAAGCGCATCCAGAAAACATCTTGATCACAGCGGGGTCACAGCAGGCGATTTTTTTAGCGTCGCAAGTTTTACTTAAACCAGGTGATATTGTTTTAGTAGAAGAACCAACATATTCTGTTGCGCTTGATTTATTCCATGCCCTGGGGTTTCATACTGTCGGTATTCCGATGGATAGTCAGGGTATGCAGGTTGAGAACTTAGAGAAACTTCTGCAACAACATCATCCAAAGTTGATTTACACGATACCAAACTTTCATAACCCAACAGGGACCTGTCTCAGTAGCGCCCGCCGTCGTGAGTTGATCGTGTTGGCAGAGCGTTACAACATTCCGATACTGGAGGATGATTTCGTCGGCGACCTACGCTATGAAGGTCATGCACAGCCATCGCTCAAAGCATTGGATCCGGGTGGGCAAGTGATTTATGTAAGCACATTCTCCAAGATGCTGATGCCTGGGTTGAGGGTGGGCTTCATTGTGGCGGATGGTCCGGTTTTTGATAGTCTACTTAACTTTAAACGCCTGAGCGATCTGGCAACATCCACATTGATCCAACGTGCGCTTGATGCCTATGTGAGTGTCGGGCGGTATCAGGCCTATTTGCGCCGCTCAAGTCAAACTTTCCGCAAGAGGCGGGATACCATGTTGGAAGCTATTGACCGCTATCTACCATCTGGCATTTCTTTCGACCCGCCTAAGGGAGGTTTGTTCATCTGGTTGCGTTTGCCTAAGTCGCTATCTGCAAGTGAATTACTTCCTGTGGCATGTAAAGCAGGTGTTTCATTTGTGCCGGGTAATTACTTTTTTACAGATGGAATAAGCGGCAAGGAATGGATACGTCTCAATTTTGCTTCACAACCAGAAGAAGCTATAACAGAAGGGATCAAAAGACTGGGGCAGTCCATGCGCAAAATAAGCGCGCACAAATAGATTCACTTCCATTTGATGCAAGGTTTTGACGGGTGTCATTAGACACCCGTTTTTAATTGCAAACAGCCTCTTGACAAAAACCCTTTAAGTTGTACAATTATTACAATAATACAATTAGTACAATGATACAAAGAGACAATTATGGCAAATAAGAAACTAATACTCCAAATTGACTTTCGCTCGGGACTCCCCATCTATACTCAGATCGTAAATCAGGTACAGTCCCAAATCGCCAGCGGCATCATCAAACCTGGTGATCAATTGCCAACCGTACGGGCGCTTGCCGAAGAGTTGCGCGTCAACTTCAACACTGTTGCCAGAGCATATCGGATATTAGATGAAACGCGCATCATATCCACGCAACAAGGGCGCGGCACATACATCACCGAGAAGCCACCGCCAAATGTCACCGAGAAATTACGCAGAGAAACGCTAGAAGCGCTGACACATAGATATATTAGTGAAGCCATGCGGCTGGAATTCTCAAAGAGCGAGATCCGCCAAATGGTCAGCGACCAGCTCAAGGCTTGGAATGAATCGCAAGAGTCCGATGAATAAAAAAGATTAAGGAGAATGTCATGAAAACAGATTTTATAAAGTCCGCAGTGGAAAAGAAAAAAGCCCAGCAGGATAACCTGCATATTTCACCAATTGCCGGGTTCTTGTTTGCCATTTGTTTGATTGCGGCGGTCCTTGGCGCAATCATTGGCGATAAAAAATTGGGCGATGCAGTCATTGGCGGCTGGGTCATCGTCTGGACGCTGATAGGAGTCTACATCCTGTTTGCTTTGAAAGTCGCCAATCAATGGGAAAAAGCCGTGGTGCTGCGATTGGGAAAGTTCTATGGGCTGAAGGGACCAGGATGGTTTTGGATCATTCCGATTGTGGATGCCGTAACATCCTGGATAGATCATCGCGTCATCGTCACATCCTTCTCAGCAGAAAAGACTTTGACGAAGGATACAGTGCCTGTTGACGTGGATGCCGTGTTGTTCTGGGTCGTGTGGGACGCCGAGAAAGCCGCGCTCGAAGTAAAAGATTATCAAGCTGCGATTTCCTGGTCCGCCCAAACCGCCTTGCGTGACATTATCGGACGTAAGATGCTGGCGGATATCCTCGTTGGGCGCTCGTCAATCGATGAAGAGCTTCAACACGTCATCGATGAACGCACTACGCCTTGGGGCATCACTGTGCAATCTGTGGAAATCCGAGATATTCTCATTCCGCAGGTTCTTGAAGATGCCATGTCCCGTCAGGCACAGGCTGAACGAGAACGACAAGCGCGTGTCATTCTTGGCGAGTCTGAGGAACAAATTGCGGCATCGTTCGCAAAAGCATCAGAGGCATATATCACCAATCCCACCGCTTTACACCTGCGCGCCATGAACATGCTATTCGAAGGTCTGAAGGAAAAAGGCGCCTTGGTGATCGTCCCGAGTTCAGCCATAGATACGATGAATCTTGGCGGCTTGAGCGGCATGGTCGCATTGGCGCAGAATAATTTACCGAAAGAAAAGTAGAGCGAGATACTGTCTCGCCCTACAAAAGGAAAAAAAATGACAACTCGTACCACCACCATTCTCGTCCTGCTCATGATACTCGGAGCCATCGTAGCGGGCGCATTACTTTGGAATCAGCTGCCCGAGCAAATGGCTTCACACTGGAACGTCAACGACAAAGTGGACGGCTACATGTCCAAGCCTTGGGGCGTGTTCATGATGCCGTTGGTCACATTGGGAATGTTCGTACTGTTTCTCCTGGTCCCGGAGATCGATCCCCTCAAAGCAAATATCGCAAAATTCCGCGAAGCGTTCAATCTATTTATCGTGCTGATTGTGGCATTCATGCTCTACATTCATGCGCTGACTCTTGCCTGGAGTCTCGGCTACGACAGCTTCAAAATGAGCACGTCCATGCTGCCTGCGATGGGCTTTCTCTTCATCTTCATCGGCTTCATGCTTCGCAAGGCGAAACGCAACTTTTTCATCGGCATCCGCACGCCGTGGACACTGAGCAGCGACTATGTCTGGGATAGAACCCATCAACTGGGCGCCACGCTCTTCATGGCATCAGGCGTGCTGGCGTTCATCGGCGGCATCTTCGGCGGCATGACGGCATTCTGGTTTCTCTTTGTCCCACTGATCGGCTCCACGCTTTTCCTGCTTGTGTACTCCTACGTGTTGTATCAGCGTGAGACAAAGGCGTGATTCAAAAACGGAGCAGGCGTCCCCTGCTCCGTTTCACGTGAAACAAAAGAGTCTTCATGAACCCGCTCATTGAAGGTAAAAAATTAGTACGCTCGTTTGGTGATCACAAAGCCGTGGACGAAATGACGTTTCACGTGAAACCAGGTGAAGTCTTCGGCTTGCTGGGACCGAACGGCGCTGGCAAGACCACCACGGTTCGATTATTGAATGGCATTCTGCCACCATCTGCTGGATCTGTACGAGTCTTTGGATTCGATGCAGCTTCGCAAGGTGAAGCGATCCGCCGCAAAACCGGCGTACTCACCGAAACGCCTGCACTTTACGAACGCCTGACCGCGCGCGAGAATCTGGAATTCTTTGGCACGCTACAAGAGATATCTGAAAATGATCTAAATCGCTGTGTTGATGACATGCTAAATTTCTTTGAGCTTGCATCGCGCGGCAACGACAAGGTGGAAACGTATAGCAAAGGGATGAAACAACGCCTGGCGCTTGCGCGCGCGCTCATCCATAAACCACCACTTTTGTTTTTAGACGAACCCACGTCTGGCTTGGACCCGGAAGCTGCTCAACAAGTCGATGACCTGATCGCCAGCTTGCGCCAAACAGACGGACAGACCGTCGTGCTTGCAACTCACAATCTTTTGGAAGCTCAACGCCTGTGTGACCGCGTTGCCATCATCAACAATGGACGCATCCTTGCGATGGGCAGTCTTGATGAACTATCGCGAAAGCTATGGCCCGTAAAATGGGTCGACATAAAATTTTATACACCGCCAACAAAAAATATCACAGCGAGTTTAAAGATTAATCGCGGCGTGATACATGCAGCAATTAAGGATGATGTGTTATCAGTCCAGGTTGAAAGTGACGAAGTCATTCCCGCTGTGATTCGTTATCTGGTCGAACAAGGCGAATCCATTTTGAAAGTTAATCCAAGAGACTATACATTGGAAGATATTTATTTTGCTCTTCAGGCAGGTGAAGCATGAACTGGCGTTCGATCTGGGCAATTGCCCGCAAAGATTTAAAGGAGGTTCGACAGAATAAAGTCGCATGGGGACCAGCAATTGTGATACCGCTATTGTTCGCTATCGCCATGCCTTTGCTTTTTACATTATTACCGCGCTTCATACCCGTTGAAGACCTGCAACGCGAACTTGGGGATGTGGAAACTTTACTGAAGAATTTACCTTCAGCAGTAAGGACAATATTCACCGGATTAAAATTAGAACAAATGTTCGTAATATATATGACCTCGTTTTTGCTTGCGCCGATGTTCCTGATGATGCCATTGATGTTCTCGACGGTCGTTGGTGCAGACTCGTTTGTTGGTGAAAGCGAGCGTAAAACAATGGAGGCGTTACTCTACACCCCCACAACTGATATGGAACTTTTCCTCGGCAAAGTTCTGGCAGCAGTAATTCCCGCGATCACACTTTCCTGGCTGACATATCTCGTATACATCATCGTGGTTAATGTTGCGAGCTATGGAATGTTCGAGCGTATTTGGTTCCCGCTCCCCACCTGGTGGCCGATGATGTTCTGGCTGACGCCTGCATTTGCCTTACTGGGAATTTCAGCAACTGTGTTGATCTCATCGCGCGTCAAAACATTCATGGAGGCATATCAACTCAGCGGCTCGCTCGTGGTTCTCGTGCTCGGATTGGTGATTGGGCAGCTCTCGGGTGTTCTATATCTCGGTGTAGGCGCAATACTATTAATAGGAACATTGATCTGGATCGTTGACGCAATCTTGATCTATATAAGCGTGCGCACTTTCAAGCGCAGTATGCTTATCACAAAGTTATAGGAGACTGAAATGACAGAAGAATACAAACAATGGGAATATCGTGTTCAAACAATTGGCAGCACATTCGGAACGAAGGATGAACATATCCAGGCTACACTTGATGAATGGGGTTCAGAAGGCTGGGAAGCAGTCAATGTATACACACCCTATGGAAGCGGCAAGATCACCATCATTGCCAAACGCCCATTGACTGAGCGTGCGCGCCGTATACGCTCGATGCCTTCACGAGGAGAATAAAATGTTAACTGCTATGTTTGTAATCAGCTTTTCGGGCATGATCCTTCTGCCCATCACTGCGTGGGTCTATTTTTCGCGCAACTTCAAACTTTCATGGAAGCTCGTTCTCGCAGGCGGACTGACATTTATCGCATCCCAGATTCTGCACATTCCGCTGGTTGCCGCGCTTGGACCATTTTTTGCAAAAAGCACATTATTGGTCAACGCTGTGATTTTGGGTTTACTGGCTGGCGTCTTTGAAGAGACCGCACGCTATATTTTGTATAAGCTCATTCTCAAAAACTCGCGCACATGGAAGGAAGGGATTCTTGTTGGGTTGGGTCATGGCGGAACAGAAGCTCTCATTATTGGCGTTGCTTCCGCAGTGGCTTTTGTGACCATGCTGTCTTATCGTGCCCTGGATCTATCCACAGTGCCAAGCATACCGGCAGATCAAGTTGCACTGGCAACACAACAGGTTGCTGCATATTGGTCCACTCCGCCGTATTTGGCAATAATGGGATTCGTTGAACGTATCTTTGCCATGTGTTTGCATGTGGGTCTGTCAGTTATGGTGTTATACGCCATCGCCTATAAAAAACCAGTCTGGTTCTGGATGGCATTGCTCTGGCACGCGCTTGTAGATGCCGTAGCTGTGTATATGATTCAAAAGGTCGGCGTTCTCGCTGTTGAAGGGATTGTCGCCATCTTTGCACTGATCAGTCTGTGGATCGTCTTCATGATACGACCCATGTTTTCTCCAGACACAACCGAATCGCCAGCGCCGGAAACAGTTCCAGCGTAGAAAAGTTTTACGAAACAGAATCAAACACAGGGTCCGAAACGAAACGGATATTTTGATGGCGTCCGCCTGATTCAGAAGAGTCGGGCGGATGTTCTATTTGTGAAATTATTCATCATTATCTTGTTTTCATTAACGATACAATTATAAGATGCGAACGTTACGCGATCCTTTTTTGCTGATCATCATTTTGTTGAGCTTTGCGATTGGCATATCTACGCTTACCCGCGGACATGAATGGGGCGACGACTGGGCGTCATATGTCATGCAGTCGCAAAGCATTTTGAGTGGCAAGACTGATGAATTCGTCGAACGCAACACGTTCACGATCTTCGAATCATCATTTCAAATTGGACCTGTCGCCTACCCTTGGGGCTATCCGCTTATCCTGACACCCGTGGTCGCATTGAAGGGCGTCCATGCGCTGACATTGAAACTGCCAGGGCTCTTCTTCTTCGCAGGGGTTTTGGTCTGCCTTTATCTTCTGACAAAAGACCGCCTCACACGGACCGAGAGCCTGCTCCTTGTTGCCCTGTTCGCATTCAACCCGACGCTTACAAAATTCCTGGACCACATCCTTTCCGATATTCCTTTTCTATTTTTTATATTTCTTGGTTTGTTACTTATTACCAGGCTCAAAACTGGCACATGGAATTCCATTGCGTTAGGCGCGGTTATATTCTTTACATTCTTCATTCGTACAACAGGCATCATACTTCTGGCAAGTTTTCTAGCTCATCAAGCGCTTAATTTTTATCGACAAGTTACAGCTCGTAAAGCGATTCTGATCCATTCATTTTTGACTTTATTCTCTTTTGGCTTGCTGTTGATCATCACGGCATTAGTCTTTCCCGATGGACAGGGCTCTTACCTCGAACAGCTCAAGAGATTGACTCCCGACATTTTCAAAAGCAATGTCTTCAATTATTTTTACCTATTCATGATCTTCTTCGGCACCGATCCCACATGGACTTACATCTATTATGGGTTGGTTGTTTTCTTCTTAATCGGCGTATGGACACAGCGCAACGCAGATCAGCCTCTTATCATTTTTTTTGGCTTATATTTCATCGCCATGCTCTTCTGGCCCGATTGGCAGGGTCTACGCTTTATCTTTCCGTTACTGCCGCTTTTCGTTTACTTTGTGTTCCAGGGAATATCGTTTGTAATAAATAAACTCCCTGAAACCTATCACCCGGTCAGCAAGGGCATATCGTACGCCTTCTGGCTTGTGATCATTGGCATGTTTCTGTTCAACTCAGGAACCAGGGCGTATTCAAACCTGAAAAGCAACCGCCAGATCAATGGACCCTTCGATCCCTTCAGTTCTGACGTATATAACTTTATTCGCGCAGAGACACCACCCGATAGCGTGATCGTCTTCTACAAACCGCGTGCCATGCGCTTGTTCACCGACCGCGATACATTCATGAGCACGGAATGTGAACCCTTAAAGCTCGGTGATTATCTTGTCCTAAGTTACAAGGCCGAGAATAGCCAGATCCCGCCTGCTGAAATCAACAAATGTAAACTTGCCATTCAGAAGATCTTTGAAAATAGACGGTTTATTATTTATGCATTACCCCAATAGGGGACTTGTATCCTGTTTGGAAAGGAGTAAACTTTATCCATGAAAACGAACACCGGCAAACTCCGCGATCTTGAGGGACGGCAACAACAATTATTGCGTCTTGTGGAATTGAGCATGACGCTCAACTCCACGCTCGATCTGGATGAACTACTCCAAACGATCACCGCAACTGCAACTGAATTGTTAGATTGCGAAGCCTCGTCCATTCTTCTGTATGACGAAAAGAATCCGCGTTTGTATTTTGCCGCATCCACAGGTACAGATCCTGGCAAGCTGGCGGAAATCCCCGTACCCATGGAAGGCAGTATTGCCGGAACAATCTTCCGTACCAATCAGCCAATGATCCTGAACAATGTTGAACAGGATCCGCGCCATTACTCGAATGTTTCTGATCAGGTCAAATTCAAAATAAATACTTTGCTCGGTGTCCCGATGCCGATCAAGGATCGGACCGTGGGCGTGCTCGAAGCCGTCAACAAACGCGATGGCATTTTCAATGAACGTGATGTGGCAATTCTATCGGTCACTGCCGCACATGCTGCGATTGCGATCAACAATGCTCGTATGCTAAAGACAACCCAGCAAGCTTTGGAAAAGGTCAGGGAAACGAACAGCATCAAAAGCAACTTCTTATCCCTTGCTTCCCACGAACTGCGGACGCCGCTCGGCATCATCATTGGTTACGCAACTTTCCTACAGGAGGAAGCCAAAGGTGAACTCTCCGATCATGCCCAGCAGGTGCTGAATGCGGCGGAGCAGATGCGTTCATTGCTCGATCAAATGAACAACCTGACGCTGTTACAAACCGATGAAATGGTGATGCGCCCGGCAAAAATAGCCATTCAGGATGTTTTGAACTTTGCCTGTGATGAGATCAAATACTTTGCCGCGCGTAAAAATTTAGCGCTGGTCTTCGCGTTTCAAGACGATCCAATGTATGTGGATGTCGATGCAGAAAAGACAACCCTCGCGATCGTGAATTTACTGAATAATGCAATTCGTTTTTCGCCGAATGACAGCCAGATCGTGATCGGCGCCATTGAACAGGGCAAACAGGTGATGGCATGGGTTCAGGATAATGGCAAGGGCATTCCCGGTGACAAGCTACAAAAGATATTTGAAGAATTCTATCAACTTGAGCCGCCCAATACACGCAGCTATGGCGGGCTGGGCATCGGGCTCACCATCGCTAAAGGCTTGCTCGAAGTACAAGGCGGAAAGATCTGGGCAGAGTCTGAAGGTTTGGGCAAAGGCGCCACCCTCAAAGTCTTATTACCAAAAGCAGACTAAAACAAAAAGCGGCGGACAAATGTCCGCCGCCAACTTTTTAACTTTCAAACTTTTCAACTTGCTAACCGAGGTGCATCGGCATGATCACATGTAGGAAGTTATCATCACCAACTGGCCTTACAACGCCCGGCGCATTTGCGGCAGAAGTTTCCAACGCTACGTTCGGAGTCTTGATCACTTCCAAGGCTTCACGCAAAAACTTTACGTTGAAGGCGATCAACACGCCACTGCCATCAACAGTAGCTTCGACGATGGTTTCGTTTTTGCCGGTCTCTTCAGAGGTCGCAGAGATTTCCACTTCGCTCGGTTGCATTTCACCTTGCGCCGTTTTGATATTGAAGCGCGCCACGTTCGAACCTTCACGCGCAAAGATCTCAGCTTGTTTGCAGGCTTTCAATAAGGAAGCCGTTGAAACCAACGTACGTGAATTGTATTTACGCGGAATGATCTGCTGATAATCGGGGAACGTGCCGTCGATCAATTGCGAAACAACTTCCACATCTTTCACGCGGAAGACAACCTGCCCACGTCCTTTGGGTAACACCATATAAATTGGCTCTTCGCCGTCGGTCGCCACGCGCGCCAACTCTTTCAAGGCTTGAGAAGGGATAATCGCAGAAACCGGAGCAGGCGCTGGTGTGGAAAGAATCGCTTTGCGGACCGAGAGTCTAAATCCATCTGCGGCCGCCATCGTCAGCTTATCCTTATCCACTTGCACAAGGACACCCATCAGCACAGGACGCGCTTCATCGGATGAAGCCGCGAACACAACCTGATGGATCATCTCGCGGAAATCGCCCACGTTGATCTGCACTGCGCCTTCGAGATCGGGCACGGGTAATGGAGGGAACTCCTGCGCATCAATACATTTGATATCGTTTGTGGATGTACCGCCACGTACATTCAGGGTCTGCGTTTTCACATCAAGCTTCAACAGCACCTGGTCGGCTGGCAGTGTGCTCACCAGATCATTGAACGTGCGCGAAGGCACAGTCGTTGAACCTTCCTCTTCGATGCGCGCGGGAATCCAACACGTGATTCCCAACTCAAGGTTCGTGGCAGAAAGCCGCAAACGACCTTCATCCGAAGCGATCAACACATTCGCAAGTACAGGCAACGTACTGCGCGGCGATACCGCTTTTGAAACAATACCAAGACCACGGGCTAAATTTTCTTGAAGGACAGTCACTTTCATGGAACGTCTCCTCGATGATACAAATGATGACACACCCATTTTACATCATTAAATAAAAATCCGACGGTATACCGTCGGATTTTAGATTATTACTAGCCGCCAACCACCAGTGATATGCCCAGTGCGAGCAACATAAACAACAACTGCAAGGCGAATAACGCGGCGAAGACATACATAACGTAAGTCCACGCTGAGTTTGCTTTAGTGGATTGCGGGCGGACCGCCTGCCCCTCAGCCAAACCCTGCACAACATGCGCCGCCTGCCCTGCATCTTGATTCCAATACACGCCCGCCGCTTCATCCTGAACGATGAGCCTGCTCCCCTTAAACGACCTGATCCACTCTGGAGCATCTACTGCCAGCGCGCTGCTGATAACGACTGCGCCAAAGTTACCGTCCTGCTTTTCTGTTGGAGGCGTAACCGTCACCTGCACCTTCGAACCAGATTTCGTCAACGCAGCTTGAACAGATTCAACAAACCCATTCCCCGAATCGACGATCAACACCTTGAATTCATTCTGCTTCTCAGCCAACGCATCTGCGCGTGCTTCTCCATCGGCATGCAAGACTCGCAAGTGATAGACCAGCACCACACCGAACAGGAACAGCAATTGCGTGAGATTCAATAGCCCGTTCACGAAATCACTGCTGGCATCGCCCGTTAGAACAACCCTGATCAGTTGATAGACCAATCCCACCGCTGTTGCCATACCGCCAATCACAGAAGCAAACAACGCGAGATATAAATATGTTTTACGCAACACAGACCTGCGCGCATGATCGCCCAGGTCATCTTGCACCAGCGCTTCGGCTTGCATCGGTCGCCAGGTCGTCAACCACAAAGGCAAACCAACCATGATCGATGAAAGGGAGTTGACAAGATTTAAAAGAAACGCATCTTTTGTAAAAGTGAACGAACCGGTCAGCATATCAATAATGAATGTGAACAACATGGTCACGCCCACAAAGGCAACGACCAGTCCAATGAACGCGAGGATGTAGTAATACAACCGCTTCATCCCCGCTTCACGGACTTTATTTCCCGTGGCTTCGATGTGATGTTTGAGCCAATACCCATAATACGCCCATACCATGCCCAGTGGCACGCCGATGGAAATGGGTCCCCCCAGATCTTCAATGAATTCACGGAATATGGATGGTTGTCTCAGCAGTTGCGTCAGTAGAATATTCACTACATTCCATCCCGCAGTGACCACGGTAATGACCCCGCCAAGGGCAAGGATGTAGAGAATGCCCAGGCGTAGACTCGAACCCATTTCAGCAGGGTCAGATAAGGAGTCCTGAATGATGCGCCAGGTATAAACCCAGACGGGCGCCCCGATCACCAGCAACGCCGTCCCGTTGACGACGACCTCACGTCCCATTTCTCCCAATATATCGCCGGGGATATAAAAGAGGAAACGTAAGATCTGTTGCGCACCAAAGACGGTCATCAACAAACCATAGAGCGTCCAGATATAGCGATACAAGCGACGGACTTCGGAAAAATTTTCTCTTTCGGTGAGAGTTGCCCAATCGTTGCCCAGAATGCCCCAAAAATAAGAAGCGACGATCACATTCATGATGATCGCAATCAGGTTATCGGCAAGCGTCTGCTCGCGGAATGAACTGAACGCACGCTCAACACCCAACCCAGCAACTTCGACCAGTGAACGGTCAATGAATGATAAAAGATTTTGAGCAACCGGGACGAGCGTAGCAAGCAGGATCGCATAAAGAAAAGCAGCACGCAGCGTGGCAGATTTCTCTTCCTCGTCCCGCGCTGAGATACGTTGCGCCCACAGCCAGTGAATGAGAAAGATCGGCACACCCACGAGGATCAATGCGAGAGCCTGTGCCAGCGCATCTGCACCGCCGGAGACAGTTTTATCGATAATGGATCGGAGCAATCCGACCAATCCCCAAACCACAACCTCAATGCTGATGAAAGCAACGAGGTAAAAATAAAGACGACGAATGGATTTCATGATGTCTCCTTCGCCCTGAGCGGAACGACGAGTGTAACGAGGAGTGAATACGAAGGGCAGGTTATTGCAAGTACTGCGCGCTTCGACTACGTTCGCCTATCGGCTCACTCCGCTCAGCGCGAATTATTTTGGTGGTTCCACAAACCAGTCATAGCCCCAGAAATTGTATTGGGGCATTAACGTCAACTTCCATGCGCCATCCTGTTTGACCAGGTCGGCGGTCATCATATTGCGATAACCGGTTGAGAACGGGTCACTGGAGTTATAGATCAACTCCAGATCAACCGTGGCGACATCACCGACAATATCACTTTCGCCGATATCCACTGCCTGATTCTCTGGGTTCACTTCGCCATTCAAAAACGCCCGGCGGAAGGTCTCATACGTTGGCTTATATTCAAGGTCCGCGAGATAGCCATAGGCTTTCTCATAATCCTTGTTAAGTGTAGCCAGTACATAATTATGCACCACACCTTCAGGGGTATCGTCTGAGATGTAGGTTTGTGAATCCTTGCGGGTGAAAAATACTGCCAGTGCCACAACCACCAGCAAGCCAATTCCCACCAAAATGCCTGTCAAAAAGCGGTCTTGTTTCATAAAGTGCCTCCAATGTCTATTTTCATTGTATAGTTTTTAGGACGAAATGGCAAGCTGATTTGTTTCCCGCTTGAATCTGACATCTAATTCTTGTATACTTCCTACATGGGAAATCCACCCACTGGCACCGTCACCTTCCTCTTCACGGATATTGAAGGTAGTACTAAACTCGCACAGGAATATCCCGATACGTGGGATGCCATGCGAAAACGCCATGATGCCATCATGCGATTTGCAATTGAATTGTCCAACGGCTACGTGTTCAATATCATCGGCGATGCATTTTGCGCAGCGTTTCATAATGCGGGAGATGCACTTCAAGCTGCAATAAAAGCGCAAGTGGATTTGTATGCTGAGAACTGGGGCACTATCATTATCAAAGCAAGAATGGGGATTCATACCGGCAAAGCAGAAATTCAAGACGACGGCGATTACAACAGCTATGCCACTCTCAGCCGCATTCAACGACTAATGTCTGCCGGGTATGGAGGACAAACTCTCATCTCGCAAGCCACACAGGATCTGATTCGCGATGAGCTTCCGCAAGGCGTTACTTTACGCGACATGGGCGAACACCGCCTGAAAGACTTGATCCATCCTGAGCATATCTATCAGTTGAATATTCCGGATCTGCCAAATGAATTTCCCGCACTGAAAACGCTGGATGTGCGATCAAATAACCTTCCCGCACAAACAACGCCCTTCGTAGGGCGCGAGCGTGAGATCGCCGCTGTACTAGGATTGTTGCGCAATCCCGATGTACGTCTTGTCACGTTGACTGGAGCAGGCGGTACAGGCAAGACCAGATTATCACTTCAAGTCGCTGCGGATCTGCTGGATGAATACGAACATGGCGTCTGGTTCGTGGAACTAGCCTCCATCACTAATCCTGAACTGATTCTTCCAACAATTGCTTCAATACTCAAGGTAAAAGAATCTGCGGGAGCATCCATTGAACAAACCCTGCATGAATATCTTTTCAAACGCAACTTACTGCTCGTCATTGATAACTTTGAGCAATTAGTCAGCGCCGCGCCTGTGATCGGAAAACTATTGGCTGCCGCGCCGAAAGTCAAAGTGTTGACCAGCAGCCGCGAGAGGATATACCTGCGTGGAGAACATGATTATCCTGTCCCGCCATTGGGTCTTCCTGAATCTAAACACAAACAAACAGCGATAGTACTTGCTCAGTATGAAGCAACTGCCTTGTTTATTCAACATGCACGCACGGCAAATTCAGCCTTTGAGTTGAATGAAGAAAACGCACCTATCGTGGCAGAGATCTGCATGAAGTTGGACGGCTTACCGCTGGCAATCGAATTGGCGGCGGCGCGTTCACGTCTGCTCAAACCAGCAGTGATACTCGAAAAGTTAAAGAACAGACTCAGTATACTCACAGGCGGCGCGCGCGACCTTCCACAGCGTCAACAAACAATCCGCAGCGCGATCGACTGGAGTTACAACCTCCTGGATGACGTTGAGAAAGCCTTGCTCACGCGGCTGGCAGTTTTTGCAGGCGGATGGACACTTGAAGCAGCCGAAGCGGTTTGCAGCGGGGAAGGCATCGAATCTGGGAATATTCTGGATTTGTTGACTCGTCTCACGGATAAGTCGCTGGTTGAGGTACATGATCAAGCCGAGACTTCGCGATATCGTATGCTGGAAACCATTCGCCAGTACGCGCTCGAAAAACTGATTGAATTGGGGGAACATCCAAACACATGCATCAAGCATCTCGGTTTCTTCATCCAACTCGCTGAATCTGCGGAAAATCATCTTATTGGGCCCGATCAAGTACAGTGGCTGAACAACCTTGAGAGGGAACACGACAACTTCAGAACTGCGTTGGAATGGTCCTTAAAGACCGGCAAGCACGAAGAGGCATTACGCATGGCAGGAGCGCTTGGATTGTTTTGGTTAAAACATAGTCATTTTTCAGAGGGCAGAAGGTGGCTCGAGAATGTCCTGGAAGGTCATCAGAGCATATCGAATCAGTTGCAAATTAAGGCATGGCGGTGGGCAGGTTTCATGGCCTTCTGGCAGCAGGATATGGTGGCATCTCACAGGATTTATACCCAAAATTTAAAGCGAGAACAGGCACTCGAGGATCAATGGGGTATCGCTTTTAGCCTGCATATGCTCGCGAACATCGCTAACCTCGAGGGAGATGTGGAAAAATCAAGGGAGTTGCACAAAAAGAGTATCACTCTCAGCCGTGAAATTGATGCGATCTGGGTTATGGCGCTGGCACAATATAGCTTGGGAGATGTCGAGCATTTTCAGGGGAATTTGGCTCTCGCCGAGGAGTTGTCTCAGGAGAGCCTAAACCACTTCCGTTTCCTCGGAGAAAAATTTGGAATGGGACTGGTCTTGTCAAACCTCGGTTATATAATGTGTTCGAGAGGAAATTACTCATCTGCGAAGAAGATCTTTCTGGAAGCCCTTGATCTTTCTAGAGAACTGGGAAATAAAGATGGGATAGCCATAGTGATCAATGGACTTGCTGGCGTTTTTCAAAACGAAAAGGGATATATCACGAGCGCCCGATTGCAGGGAGTAGTAGTCTCGATGGAAAAGGAGATCGGCATTATGCTTTCACTGTATCCTGTAGAACAGGAAATGTTCGATTCAACTACCAGAGCATTGAAAGAATCCTTAGGAGCAGAGGCATATCAAATGGAGTTTGAAACTGGCATGACCCTCACCCTGGATGAGGCTGTCAGTTTGGTGTCTGGGAGGAATTAAAATGACTCTTCGTACCGGCACTGTCACATCCATCTTCACCAAGATCAAAGGCTGCTCCAAACTCGCATTGGAGGAATAAATGACTCTTGATCAATATAAATTTCAAATGGCGATTCGCGATTTCCAGTCTGCACGGCAAAAGGCTGGCATTCAGGAAGTATTGGCGCGTGTCACCGGGAAATCAAATCAACTTTTATCGTATGATGATGTCGCTGAAAAACTAAAACTGCGCGCCCGCACCGAGCGCGGGGTACAATTCATTCCCATCAATGCGATCGTGGGGAGTGTGGGGCGTTACACCGATTTCACGCGCACCTTTCTGCCGCGCAATGCCAGTGATCAACAGCGCTGGGCGGGCGTCAAAGCCGCGTTCATGGAAACCGGCGCCGGCTTGCCGCCGATCGAAGTATATAAAGTGGGTGAAGTTTATTTCGTGGTGGATGGCAATCATCGCGTGTCAATCGCCAAGCAGGAGGGCTTAACTTCCATCGAGGCGCGGGTCATTGAATTCAAAACGGATATCAAACTCACACCCGATGTGCAACCAGATGACCTGATCATCAAAGCCGAGTATGTTGAATTTCTCGATGCCACCCGCATCCATGAGGCGCGCCCCAATGTGGATTTGAGCGTCACCACCTGTTGCCAATACGACACCTTGCTGGAACAGATCCACGTCAGTCAATATCTCTTGCAGGAAGCAGGCAAATCGGACGTGTCGCTTCAAGACGCAGCCGCAAGCTGGTACGACACAACCTACATTCCCCTCGCTGAAGCCATTCGCGATCGCGGACTGTTGCATTGGTTCCCCGGTCGCACCATCACCGATTTATACATCTGGATCGCGGAGAACCGCGCCGCCCTAGAGAAAGAGCAAGGGTGGGAGATCCAATCTGATATCGCCGCAACAGACCTGATCTTGGAAAGAAGCGTCCGGTCCGAACCCGGCAGTTGGCGCAAAGCGCGCGCAGTCTCACGTTACACCGATCATCTCTTTCTGGATATTCTCGTCCCGTTGAGCGGCGATACGGAAAGCTGGGATTCGTTGGAGCAAGCCATCATCATTGCCAAACGCGAAGAGGCGAAGATCCACGGATTGCATATCGTTGACTCAAAAGAGAAAGTAGAAAGCCCGAACGCGCTGGCTGTGCAAACGCAATTCAATCAAATCTGTGCGGATGCGGATGTGGACGGAAAATTGTTTATCGAAGCTGGTGAGATCACGAAAAAGATCTGTGACCGCGCCACGATGACCGATTTGGTCGTATTGAAGATCGTCCATCCACCGATGGGCGGGTTGTCCAGTTTTGCTTCCCCGTTCCGCACCATTATCCTAAATTCATCGCGCCCGATACTGGGCGTACCTGCCAAAGCGACTCAATTCGGACGGGCTTTGCTCGCATACGATGGCAGTGACCGGTCAAAGGAAGCCTTATTTGTCGCCACCTACATCGCCGAAATTTGGAAGACCAAACTGTTGGTGTTTACCGCATGGGACGGCACCAAAGTAAAGACCGATACACAGGACCATGTCCGCAAATATCTTGATATTCACGAAGTGGAAGCAGAGTACATCATCAGCGAACACGGCGCCATGGACTATCTCAAGCAAACCGCCGAGGAGCGAGGAGTTGATCTGGTATTGATGGGCAGTCACGGCGGCTCCACACTTCAGCAGGTCTTCAACGGCAGTGCGCTGGATTACATGCTGCGGGAATCCAAAGTTCCAACTTTTATCTGTCACTAGAAAATACTTCTGACCATGCTCAAGCCGCCGTCTCTAGGGATGTCATGCTGAGCGCTAGCGAAGCATCTCTACCACAACATCCGAGACCCTTCAGTCGCGAGTACGCTCCTTCAGGGTGACATTGCATGTGTTGAATTTGATATACTTAATTCACCTCACTTACTAAGGAGAAACATATGACTATCTCTGCCCCGCGTTGGGATCTGACCAACGTCTATCCCTCACTCGAATCGAAAGAATTCAAAAACGCCATCAAGAAGTATAAGAAAATGCTGGATGAACTGGAAGCTCTCTTTAGCAAAAAATTGAGCAAAGCCAATTCAAAAACTGATCCGAAGAAATTGGGAAAGCTGCTCGGCGAATCAGTGGATCGCTTCAACGAACTTTTCGAGCTCTCCGGCACGATCAATCCATTCATCTATTCCTTTGTCACCACCGATTCGCGCAACAAGGACGCCATGCGCGCGCTTTCAGAGTTTGAGCAAATGTCGGTGCAGGCGAGCATATTGAACACGAAATTCCAGGCGTGGGTGGGAAAACTCGGCAAAGCGGCGTTGAAGAAAGCGGTGAAGACCAATCCATCCGCGCAGGGGCATGCATTTGCCCTCAACGAGACCGCGGAACAATCCGTGTATATGATGAGCGAAGCGGAGGAAGGCATCGCCGCGGAATTAACTTTGAGCGGCGGCAACGCCTTCGGCAAATTACAGGGTACGGTCACGTCACAATTGACCGTGGACTTTGAATTGGATGGCGAAGTGAAAAAGATGCCAATGCCGGCATTAATCAACTTGCGCTCACACCCTGATGAAGCAACCCGTCATCGTGCATATGATGCCGAGAACAAAGCCTGGGAGGGCGTCAAAGAAACATTGACAGCATGCATGAACGGGGTCAAAGGCGAAGCGATCACACTGAACAAAAAACGCGGACGCGAAGATGCCATCCATGAATCCATTGATTCAGCCCGCATGGATCGCGCGACACTCAAGGCGATGCTCACTGCGATGGAAGCGTCCTTCCCGATGTTCCGCAAATATTTCAAGAACAAAGCCAAACGTCTTGGCAAAGAGAAACTCGCGTGGTGGGATATCTACGCCCCTGTTGGTAAAGCTGACAAAGAATATACCTTCGAAGAAGCGCGCGATTTTATTGTCGAAAACTTCAACAAATTCTCCCCTGAAATGGGAACGTTTGCACGCCACGCCTTTGACAACAACTGGATCGATGCCGAACAACGTGAAGGCAAACGCGGCGGCGCGTTCTGCATGGGAGTGGCCGCTGTGAAAGAAAGCCGCATCTTAAGCAACTTCGATGGCTCGTTCGACCAGGTCAGCACACTGGCGCATGAATTGGGCCATGGCTTCCATAACTATTGCGCTTATCAAGCGAAGAAGACGCCCCTGCAAAAAAATACACCGATGACTCTCGCCGAGACCGCTTCCATCATGTGCGAGACCATCGTCACAGAAGCAGTGCTCGCACAGATCACCGATCCGCAGGAGATTCTGGCTGTGCTCGAAGCGCAGTTGAACAATGCCTCACAGGTGGTCGTGGATATTTATTCGCGTTACTTGTTTGAAAAAGAAGTCTTTGAACGCCGCGAGAAATCCGAGCTTTCATCAGATGAGTTGAACGATATCATGGAACGCGCTCAGAAAGCCACGTTTGGTGATGGTCTCGATGAACAATATTTACAAAAGTTCATGTGGACCTGGAAGCCGCACTACTATTCGCCGGATCGGTCGTTCTACAATTATCCCTACGCATTTGGTCTATTGTTTGCCACCGGCTTGTACGCCATTTATCGACAGCGCGGCGAAGAATTCGTGAATGATTACAAGAACCTGCTTGCTACCACCGGCGAAGCCTCCGCAGCGGATCTTGCCAAACGGTTCGGCATTGATATCACCAAACGCAAATTCTGGGACGACAGTATCGCCATCCTCAGCAAACGCGTGGATCAGTATTGCGCGATATAACCATCTAATCTAAACGCTCTGCCGGGGCTGAGCCCCCGGCAGAGCGTTAGAGCATCTTATAGGTAACTCATGTCAAAAACAAAAATCATTCTCACAGCGGTTCTCCTCATTTTCACATTATCGGCTTGTAGTGCAATAGCGCCTACAGCTGAACCAACCTATGTGATCGTGGAGCCGACCTATCCACCCACACAAGCCACCGTGCTCACAGAAGCTGATGTGCCGCGCGTGAGCATTGAGAAAGCCCGAGTAGCACAGACCAGCGGCGCAGCGATCATCGTGGATGTACGCAGTAAACAAGCCTATGAGGACAGTCACATTCCCGGTGCGATCAACATTCTGCTGGGTGAGTTCGAAACCAATATCAACGGCATAGCCCTCGATAAAGATCAATGGATCATCACCTACTGTACCTGACAAAATGAACACACGAGCGCCCGTGCGGCGTTCCTACTTTTGCAGAACGGTTACACCAATGTCACTCCTATCCTGGGCGGTTTTCAAGCTTGGGTAGAAGCTGGTTATCCCATAGAGCCGTAAGGCACAAAAGAACCATGAAAATCCTTGCCATTGATCACGTTCAACTTGCCATGCCTATCGGTGAAGAGGAAAAAGCTCGTAACTTTTTTGTTGGCATTCTCGGCTTTCATGAAATCCCAAAGCCGACCGAACTCGCCAAACGCGGCGGGGCCTGGTTCGAATCAGAAAATGTCCAATTGCACATCGGCGTTGAAGCAGATTTCCGTCCCGCCCGTAAAGCTCACCCTGCGTTCCTTGTGGATGATCTCGCTCCGTTAATCGCCAAAGTGCAAAGTGCCGGATACGAAACCGATACGGATCAACCTCCATTAGACGGTTACAAACGCGCACATGTCTTTGATCCATTTGGGAATCGAATTGAATTGATGGAAAAAACGTAGGGCGGGATGGCATCCCGCCTCATCAACAATTAGCGGATTACCAATCCGCTCCACGAATAACGATGAAAACGCCTCTCGTCACACCCTTTGAGGGCGGACAGGGTAGAAGGGCACCTTAATAATCTAAAAGTAAGCGTCAACATCAGGTCGCCCAAAGAAAGGCATGAGCATGATGACTACGAATTTGGGTTTGCCAGTTCTTGGCATCCCATT